>Ga0302319_10001105_pt1 | contig 60497 bp, 59 predicted proteins | sample Bog_T0_2_FD_203319 | JGI IMG/M metagenome (GOLD analysis project Ga0302319, IMG submission 203319) | Peat permafrost microbial communities from Stordalen Mire near Abisko, Sweden - Bog_T0_2 | ecosystem: Environmental > Terrestrial > Soil > Wetlands > Peat | place: Sweden: Abisko, Stordalen Mire...
AAGTTTTTTTCAAAACTTGTGACTGGAATTTAGGACCTGCGAATGGAGGGGTGCTGCCGGTGGTCTGCGTCTCGGGAAAGATGTGGAGGCGACTCTACGGGTGCGGGCCGTTTAAGCCAAGCACGGCGGGTTTATCGCCAGCGACGCGCGAGAGGCCGCGCAATCCCGGCAGGGTTCACGGCGATGCTCGCGTGACAGCGGGCAGGGGGCACGGTAGGGTAAGGGCCGCGCGATAATAGGGTGAGGCGTTCCGTGAGCATCAATCTGACACCAGAGCAACAAAACGTTATCGAACAAGCCATTCAATCCGGCTTGGTCCGGTCAGTCGATGAATTCATTCATTCGGCGATGGGCGCTTTGTCGCACCGCAACGGCGGCTTTGATAAAGCTAAGGCTCGGCTTGCCGGTCAGCGTATCCGCGAACTTCGCAAAGGTGTCCGGCTCGATCTAAAGGGCGAGTCAATCCGCGAGTTGGCCCATGTTGGGCATAAGTATTAATGGATGCCTTTGTCCTTGATGTGTCGGCTTGCATGTCTTGGTGCTGCGAGGATGAGACGACTGAAGCTTCAGAACAAATGCTTGAATGGGCGATGGACGGAAGCGCCTTGCATGTTCCATCCTTATGGACATGGGAAATCCTGAACACGGTCGCGGTGGTGATCAAGCGGAAGCGCATTACGGCGGATCGCGGCAACGCGGGCAGCATCAAAACGCGCCGAGGTCTTCTTTTTCCTCTGTCCTAGGCCCGATTGAGTTGAGAAGGGGCAGGAGGGAAGGAAAATGATCTGGCTTCAATGGCAACAAAGGCAAGAGATTTATATGAGGTGGGTATTCCTCGGCGTCTTTGGCCGTCAGAGGCGGCAATTGAAGCGACGCGGCGGATCGTTAAGAATGCTGAAAAGCAGTATCGGTTACTGGTACGCAAGACGCGCCAGCCATCGCGCACCAAGCCGCGGGACCAGCGAATAAGACTGTTTTCCCTTGCCCAATTCAAGGCACGTTGCACAGTTCTCACGCCGCATCTGACCTTGATCGCAATTGCCTTATGCGATGGGAAGCATTGACCCGTGCGCGGATTGTAGAAGCTGGACAGCAGGGTTTCGTAAATCTTCATCCAGCCATAAGGAACGCCGCCCAAGGGGTCGATCTCGGCCTGAAGATTGACGATAGAGGCAGTCTTGTCGCCGCGTTGCATTATCAAATTGTTCGCTATCGCGACAGCCCGCGTAGGACAACGGCGGCACTCGTTGAGATCCTCATCGCGAGTAGGGCGATGGGTTCTACTGAACTCCTTAATTCCCCCAGGATGCGCGTGACGAAAGCGATAGATAGACTGATCCTCACCCCCGATATTACGCCGTTTCCCGAAGTGAGGAGATCTATCAGAAGCTGATCCGAACGGTTTAGATCCTGATATTCATCCACAATGACGTGTTCAAACGTAGACAGCTCCGGGCATGTCGGATTGTTTCTCAAATAGCTCAGAGCCTCTGGGACCAGTTCGCCAATAAGCATTGCGTGATGAAAGCGGAGCCAATCGATCAAAGCCCGTGGAACAATCGATCGCTCGCATCCCGAGGCCAACCCGGTTCATCGGATTGAAGCCGGGATTCCATTAGCGTGCTTTATATTCCATCTTCCAAGGCGACCCTTGAGTCTGGCGCGTTTTTTGGCCATTCATTACTTTGTGGAACGTCAGTTAGGCAGGTGGTGTCAACACGTGACGAACGGTCGCAACGAATCTGCGGGCCGCATCGATAGCAGCGGTAGCCTGTTCAGGTAAAACCTCGGCAATAGGTCCTATATCGTAATCCGCAACGGCCTTGAATTCATAGGCGCGGGAAAGAAACCGACGCTGGTCCGGGTTAAAGTGCGGGTCCTCTTTGGTAAGGCGAAGAAATTCGACGTTCACCCCTTTATGGCTCTTGAATACGGTGCCTGTGCGCTCAAAGAGGATCGCTTGCGCAGCATGGAATGCAGCGAGATAGCCAGCGCGGCCGGCGTCGTCGCTAAGACCGGGGGAGAGCATGGTCTCGCCACGTTCAAGGTGGTCATCGGCGTTTTGCAAAAAGCGTTCGGCTTCGGGCGTCACAGGTCCAGCCCCTCATGCCGGATTTCATGCATAAGTGGCGAAAGGTCGCGGTACGCGCCCGCCGGATATGGTTTGGCGTCGAAGAAAGCGCCGGTCTCGTCAATGGAATTTGACGCGCAGATCGGCGAGCTTCCGCAATTCTTCCCAGCGGTCGGATGAACCGTCCAGGCCGTTCAGAAAAACCGCCACGTCATAGTCGGAATCCGGCTGTGCATCCCCCCGCGCCCGCGAACCAAACAACACGACCCGCTCAAGGCGGGGGCCGTACATCTCGGCGAGTGCTGTGCGAAATTTCCAGGACCGGGCAGGTGTGCGGTGATGGCAGTGTATCCGTCATGCAGTCTTCTTTAGCATAAAGCCAGGTTGGCAAAGACGAAACGCCACATGGTTAATTTCTCAAATTGGACGCATTTTAGTGCCAGATTCATTCCAGAATTCGTGCACTGCTCGATTTTTTGTCACAGTGGTGGGCCCAACTGTGTTTAGGAGTGTCGAAACGGCAGGCACGCGCGTGCGATTTGACAGGGGATTTTCATGAGCTTACTATTGAAGCAGGATGCGGTCCTATGACTCGCAGGCTTCTTGTTGTCTGGTTGTTCGGCTGGGCGTGGCTCGCTTGCGCGGCGGATGCTGGCAGCTTCAAACTGATACGCCAAGGCGGCACGGACCCTATGACTACATCGTCGTCAGGGTCGGGCGCGATGCGTGGTACTGGCGCAGCTCTCACCACGGACGCGAATTCGGAATACAAATCGACAAGCTGGTCAACGGAAAGAAGCGAAGCTGCAATCTTCTTTGCGAATTTGGCCCGCGAAAGAATGTCCGTTAGCTCGGCCAACAATGGCGCACTCGTAAAGAGTTGAATGCCCTCACCACGATCTGTCTGCATAAGCCGCCTTGGATTGCCATGCCAGAGGAGTGCAGAGGCGACGACATTTGTGTCCAACACCAGACGCATCAGCGAGGATTATGTGCGCGGCGTTCGGCACGCATAGCGGCAATTTCTTCGGCGATCGCTTCGGGCGACATGATCGGCGGTTCATCGACGGATGACATGCGCTCCATTGCAGAGAATAGCTGGTCTACGCGCTGCGCCTTGAGTTTCTCCCGTAACCATTTCTCCACAAATTCGGGCGACAGCAGGCCGGCACGTTGTGCTTCCTGAGCCAATTGATCCGGCAATGTGATCTGTACCGTTGTCATTTCTCGCCTAGGTCTCAGTTTACCGTGACTCCAGATCATTCACAGACAATGGCATTCAAATCCAGAGGGGGCATTTACTCAACGTCGGCTTCAGCAGGCGGCTCGGCAACATGGGTCTCAAACTGAGGACCAAGAATATTTATAAGCGTTTTGTCGCCCCGATTTCGAGAAGTTCGCTGCTGGAGCAGGTAAGAGGGGAGCTTCCTCTTCAGATGCTTGTCCTTGGTTAAGACAATGCGAACTTCAAGGTTATCGAGTAACGCAGCAACATTCCGGGCCGCCCGATCACGGATGCTGGGTCTGGCACCGGCAAAGAAAGTCAGATATATTCCGCCAGCACTTCATCCGTGGTGACAATTCCGTCAGGCGCAATCGGACGACTGATAGTCAGAGCCAGTTCATTCGCCGGATCATCGATATTCGTTAAGGCAGCCTAATAGAAAGTGTCTGCGAAAACGGCGTTCACGGAGTTATCTTTGGTGTGCCGTAAACGTAGTGATCAATCTGGCTGAGACCGTCCTTGGGCAATGCCGCAAAGTCTTCGGCAGGAACGTCCTTCATGTTGTCCACGATGATGTCCCAAATATGGCGCGGAGTATCGTTCCGGCTTGCCGTGTCTTTGACCGGCTGCTGGTCGGTTTGAGCGAGCCTCGCAATCCATTCATCAAGAGACAAGCCCTCGGCGGCGGCTTTGGCTTGTAACACCGTCGCTTGTTCATCGGATAGGTTGGGGGTCAGGGCGTGAGTGCCGCTATTTGACGGCGTCGCTACGGATCAGTGCGCCGATGGCGGAGACAAGCTCGCCGATGCGTTTGTCGGAAGTTTCGGAAAGGGTATTCAGCCGCTTTTGCTCGGCTTCCTGGATGGCGAACTGCTTCTCGAAGCGGTCCTGCATCAGCACCTGCCATGTCATTAGCTGCTTGAATTCGGCGTCGTGATGATCGACCATTAAGTGAAATTTTTCGGTTAGTTGATTCAGCCGAGTTGTGGTGGCCTCCAAGCTGGCTTCAATGCGGTCGAGCCGACCGCTACCATTGCCTTCAGCCATGTTGCGATTATAGCTTTTCGTGAAAATAGTCCACTCCGCTGATAATCACCTGAGATGGTGCTGATAACCGGCTCCTTGCAGTCGCGGCTCGGTTGGGGGTCTCTGTCGCCAGAGGGAATTTTTCATTGCCATTGGAGCGACGCAGCCGGGCTAGACCGCTTCGGCTCCTGGAAATCAATTGACAACGCATTGGGAGGCTCTTACTATCGAAGAAGGATACGGTCCCATGCTTCTAAAGCGTCCAGTTGTTGGCCTCTTCGCCCTCGCATCGCTGGCGTTCTCGGCGGATGCGCCTAGCTTCAAACTGATACGCCAAGGCGGCACGGACGCGTTGGATGCCGCCGCCAGCGCGACTCATGGACATATCAAATGGAGCCATGGCGCATTTCTGTATGTGGATTACATCGCCGGAATTCCTCCCTACTTTCTGACGCTGGACCGCGAAGGGAAGTTGATTTCTTCGGCAACCCTCAGCATGCCGGCGCTGGTTCGCGATTTTGACCGGGCGGCGGACGGCTCTATCGTCTTAGCGGGCGTCACGAGTTCCTCTTACGGAGAGCAGAAGCCCTTCCTGGCCTGGATCGCGGCAGACGGCAAGACCGAGCGCAACATACCGATGTCCCCTTACTATCCGAGTGCCATCAGCTTGGCTCCCGACGGCACCCTATGGACGTTGGGCTTCGAAATGATTAACCATGACACGCATGCTCCCGAGCTGAATCCAGATGCCGGTGTTATGCGGCACTATGATCGCGGCGGAACGCTCATCAACTGGTACCTGCCGCAGGGGAGCATGGCCAAGGACGATTTTGGCCTCATCCAAGAAGGGAGACTGGTGGCCACGGGCGATCGCCTGGGATGGTATGCGTCGATCGGCCGCGTGAGCAAGTACGTTGAGATTTCGCTCGACACGATGAAGGAGAGAGCCTACGCCGGATTGCCGCCGAGCCTGTCGGGTGTGTTGGGTGGATACATTGAGGGGCTGGCGTTAACGGACGCGGGCGATGTTACGGTATGCGTCCCCCAGCGCAACCCTTATGCCCCCTCAAGCTATCGCTTTGATCGCACGGCTGCGAAATGGACGCCACTGCCCGTACCGTCTCTGGGCGGTTATCGGTACGCTCCCAGGCTGCTGGGAAGCGATGGCGAAGATCTCGTTTTCCAATATGACCAGTCCGCGGCGTTCTTCAGCGTCGTGTCAAATGGCGCAGCGTCCGCTGTACCGCTGAATCCTCCATTAGTTTTGCCAAGCGCTTTACTTTTGTCTCCTCCCGCTTCGCGCTGATCACCCACCAGGTAGCGGCCCGTTGGTACCAGGGCGGCTGTGCTTGAAAAAAACTCCAGGCGGCTTTGTTGGCGCGCAGCTGGCGCAACTGGCGCTTGTCAAAAGCCACGGTCTCTTGTTCGAACGAATAAATTGCCGAGCGGGATGCCAGGCGTGCTTCAAAGGCCTTGACGCCCGCCGCATGCATCAGGCCGGCCGCGGTCAGTTCGAAAACCCGTTTGATATTGACCGCGCTCCAAATGCTGCGCGCTTGGCGCGGCGTGAAGCGGATGCTGTAGCTTTCGTCGTCAATGCGACGCCGCACGCCATCGATCCAGCCAAAGCTCAACGCGGCATCGACCGATTCCGGCCAGGTGATGCTGGGTTTGCCGGAGCCTTTCTTGTAAAAGCCCACGACGAGTTCCTGTTGGTCGCTATGATGTTTCGCAAGCCAGGCGCGGAATTGGGCGGCGGTGGTAAAAAATTTCATGGCATTTCCGTGGGACCTTGGAGTGGCGCCTGAACGTTACCGCTCCTGGCAGTCGCGGCTGAGTTAGCGTCTACGTCGCTATGGCGTGTTTTTCATCACCATTGGCGTCCCACAAATTTCATGGCGTCTCCAGATCGAGAGCATAGATCTGATTGGTACTCATATCGCGGAAAGTAACCAACGAGCCATTCGGAGCTACGGTGAACCAGCGGCCGTTGCCTACGGGGAACGTGTTGGGACTTCTGATGCGCTCGAGATGGCGGTCGCGAATGCGCACCCGCCACCAGCCCGCATCGCTGCCGGAGGTAGCGAAGTAAACATATTGATCGTCAACGGACAAGTTCGGATAGGTGGCGTGCAATTGGCAGAGTTGGGTCTTGCGCCGGGTGGCAAAGTCATACAAGATGGGTTTCCACCCAGGCGCAGAGAGACCGACAAGAAAGCGCCCATCGCGCGAGCAGTGCGGCGACCACATTCCTTCGGAACCCGCCAAGTCGGACACCTGGCGCGTTCTTAGATCGACGATGTGAAGACGCCGCTTATCGGTTGGCAAATCCGCGGTTTCATAAGTGTCGCCAAAAATGATGGAGTTGCCGTCCGCCGTCCACGCCGGATCCCAATCGCCGCCGGGTCTGTTCCCGGGGGTGACCGCGTCCGCTGATCCGCCGTCGAAGGGTACGACATAAATACTTGATTCCGCACCGCGCAAAAAGCGAGAAAAAGCGATTCGCCTCCCATCGGGCGAAAAATGTGGTGCAACGGCGGAAACGCCGCCGGCTACCAATTGCCGGCGCCGGCTGCCGTCCGGCGCGCTGCGCCATAAAATGCCGTTTGGAAACGCAAGATAGGTGATCCATTTGCCATCGCGCGAAAAATCGAGCTGAAAGGCGGACAAACCTCCCAGCAGGGTCGCGATGCGGTCGCCTTGGGGATCGTACTCGACCAACTCGGCTCGCTGCTGAGTGCCGTCGATATACAACCGCTGGCTTCCCGGCGTGAATACCGGCGCGCCCGCCGACATGGGGCCGGTGGTCAACGGCACGGGAGGCGATTGTCTTTGGAAGATGGCCGATGCCTCGCGCGCCAACCAGACCTGTTCATCGACGCTGAAGACGAAGTATGTGCCGTCGCTATTCCAACTGCCGTCATAGCAGTGCCACTTGTCCAGGGCCGGAAACAGCGAGTGCAGATTGCTGCCGTCGGCGTTCACCTCCCACAGATGCACGGTCAGGCCTTTATTCGAAGAAACGCTAAAGCGGATTCGTTTCCCGTCCGGCGACCAGCGCGGCCAAAACAGAGTGCCGTCCATTGTCGCCAGCGTTCGCAAGTCCGTTCCATCAGTCTGGGCGATGTGCAGTTGATTGCCCAGAATATAAACGATTTGTTCACCATTCGGCGACCAGCCGGCGCAGGGGGTGGCGGAACTGCAAAGGAGGTTTCCCACGCGCCGCGGAGAACCGCCCAAGGTTGGGGTTAGCCAAAGCTCGACCGGAGCGCCCTCGTTGGCTACTCTGGCACCCACCAGCAGAGACGAGTGGTCGGGGGAGATATCCTCAATTATCAGGTTGTTAACCGATGTCTGGAAGGGAAGGGAATCTCCTCCGCCGATGGAGATTTGGCGGACGACCGGAGCCTGGGGTTCGCCCGAGTTGAAATAAATCCGCGAACCGTCGGTGAGCAGGGGCGGCCACTTGGCGTCGCCGTCATTGGTGAGTTGGGTCGAACGGCTGATTCGGGCGGCGCTTTGCGGCTGGAGGAACCACCACAAAACGCAGGTTGCCGTTACGGCGACGGAAGCCAACAACAGCCAGCGCCGCCACTTGTTTGGCTTTCGCGCTTGCGTGCCGGCCTGGCTTGCGGAAGGATGCCCAACGCCCGAATCCAGAGCGCGCTTCAACTCGGTAAGCTCCGCTTCCAGATCGGCAGCGCTCGGATAACGCGTCGCCGCATCTTTCTCCATTGCACGGGTGATGATCGCGTGAAGCTGTGGCGGTATCTCCGGATTGAGATGCCACGCCGGTGCGGGGGTTTCATGCAGAATCGCGGCCATCAAGGCGCCGGAAGTCTTGCCCTGAAAGGGCATGCGGCCCGTCGCCATTTCGTAGAGCACCACGCCCAGGCTGAACAGGTCGGTACGCGCATCCAGCGTATCGCCGCGCACTTGCTCGGGCGACATATATCCGGGTGTGCCGGCCACGGTTCCCAGCTTGGTAGCGAAGTCGGCGTCGGTGCCGCTGGGTCTTGCCTGCTCAGTGGCAACGCCGGCCACGTCAGCCTTCAGGTCTGCCAGCTTTGCCAAACCAAAGTCGAGAATCTTGGCATGGCCTGACGTCGTGATGAAAAGATTTGCCGGCTTAATATCGCGATGGATGACGCGCCGCGCGTGGGCTGCTTCGAGTCCGGCGGCGACCTCGATGCCCCACTTGAGAAGCGCTGGTAGCGGCACCGGTTTGTGCGCGATGCGCGTTGCCAGGGTTTCGCCCTCCAACAATTCCATCACCAAGAACGGCCGGCTATGGTGTTCGCCCACTTCGTAAAGTGTGCAGATGTTGGGGTGGTTGATGGCCGCCGCGGCGCGCGCCTCGCGCTCGAAACGCTTAATTCTGTCGCGGCTGGCGGCAAAGACCGGCGGCAGCATTTTCAGGGCTACCTCGCGCTTCAGGCGCAGGTCGCGCGACCGGTACACCTCGCCCATGCCGCCGCGTCCCAGAAGTTCGAGTATCTCGAAGTTGCCCAGCTTCTCGCCGACGTCGAGCGCGGCGCCGGCGAGCGGCGAGCTTTCGAGAAACGAATCGGCTGGCTGATTCAGGAGCGATTGCACTTCGTTACGCAGCACTGAGTCGTCCGGGCAGGCCTGCGCTAAGTACGCCACGCGCTGCTCAGGCGGTTGTGCCAAAACGGCCTGATAGAGGGTCTCAATCCTCCGCCACAGGTCAGCCTGCATTTGCGCTCTTAGCGCCCAGTTCGCGCTTCAACCAAGCCTTAGCCAAGGCCCAGTCCCTATTCACGGTTTTTGGATGCACGCCCAGCACCTCGGCTGTCTCCTCTACGCTCATCCCGCCAAAATAGCGCAGTTCCACTACCTTCACTTTGCGCGCATCGAAGGCGGCCATGTCATCAAGTGCGTCGTCGAGGGCTACCAGCGCCGCCGATTTCGCCGGCGAAAAAATCAGTTCCTCGTCCAGCGGAAGCATTTCCACGCCTGCGCCCCTCTTCTCGCGCCGGAGCCTGCGCGCATGATCCACCAATATTTGCCGCATGAGGCGCGCCGCTACTGCGATAAATTGCGCGCGATTTTGCCAGCTGATCTGCGCTTGGTCAATCAGCCGTATGTAGGCCTCGTTTACCAGGGCGGTGGTCTGCAAGGTGTGGCCAAGCCGCTCCAGCCGCATATATCGATGAGCGATGCGGCGCAGCTCTGCGTCGACTAAGGGTGCCAGGCGCTCCAGGCAGTCTTCGTCTCCCGCCCTCCAGCGAACCAGTAATTCCGTTACTGCCGGGTTACTTCGCGGCTGCTCCAAAATTTTTTCCCCCGATACGTTGCGTGTTTCACAGAATTATAGCGCCTATTAAGGTTGGAGCAAGGAGTTGAGGTCAAAAGATGACTTTCGACGAGCACTATCTGGCTCGCTTGCGCATTGGCGATCACGCGACCATGCAACATCTGGATCGGCATTTCCGCCGCTTGATTCTTCTCAAGCTCTGGGGACAAGTCAGGCGCGAACGCGAGGAAACGTTGGCTGATGAAATAATGGCAGCGGCGCTCGGAGGCATCCAGCGGGGCGAGGCGCCGATCTGTCTGCCAACTTACATTTGTGCAATTTGCGCCGATCGGGTCAAAAAAGAAGCGCCGAAGGTCCAACGGCAGCCCGGTGTTACGCGCGAGCAGTTGCGCCTGATTCTGCAAAAAGTGTGAAAATCGGACGGAGGCAGTTAAGTCTGATAGCCGTTGCGGTAATGGCAGCGGATTAAACTGCCTCCGTCCGCTTTTTGTGTTTTTGTTGCACCTGATTTTGCAAATAGTGTGAAAAAAGGACGGAGGCAGTTGAGTCTGATAGCCGTTGTGGTAAGAGCAGCGGATTAAACTGCCTCCGTCCGCTTTTCGGCATTGTCTGGTACGCTCCCCATATGATCTGTCCCTTCTGCGGCTTCCGCGAAGACAAAGTGATCGATTCGCGGGAAAGCAAAGAGGGCGATTCGATCCGCCGCCGCCGACAATGCCTCTCGTGCGAACGCCGCTACACCACCTACGAACGCTGCGACGAAGTCCCCTACATGGTCGTGAAAAAAGATGGCCGCCGCGAAAAGTTTGATCGCCAAAAAGTCTTGAACGGTCTACTTCGCGCCTGCGAAAAACGACCTGTGAGCATGGGTAAACTCGCCGACTTGGTCAACCACGTCGAATCGCTGTTGTTCGAGAGCCCGGATCGGGAAATCTCGACGATGCAGATCGGGGAAGAGCTCATGACTAGTATAAAAACATTAGATAAGATTGCGTATGTCCGTTTCGCCTCGGTCTATCGCGATTTTCAGGATTTGGATGAGTTCCTCCGCGAGCTAAATAGCGTGTCTCCGGGGCGAAAAGCTTAACGTAAGTTTAATCTGGCCCAGTTTGGCAAAACTTTCCTCTTGCCTGGCGCGCAAAACGGCGCATTGGAAGCACTTATCTTTTGTGAAACCAATCACTTTGGCACTCATCTCAAGAAATAGGGCTTAACTTCCAGGCGATTCCCGGATATAATAGGGTCGCGTAATTATTACAATAGAGGGAGCTGGCCCGTCAGAGAGCGGGCCTAGGGCGTTCGCTGTCACGACCCAGGGCCTTTCAGTCCGCTGGTAAAAGAACAACAGTTCTGTGGCGAAGTGTGTCCTAGCTTCCGAAGAGAAAGTATAGAAAGCGGTAAATCTAGGGCTCGCGGGTGTCCCCGTCGGTCCTTTCCGCGTCTAAAGGGTGAGAACTGGAGTTTGGTGACTTTTACACATTATTTTTGGCAAGAGACTAAGGGTCGGCAACTAGAGGTGATTAGCTAAGTGGATCAATTCGAGGATCAATTTCTCGCCGATGGGCCGGAACCGCTCGGAATTCCTTTTGACGAGGATTCCAATTTTTTTCATCCGGAAGAAGTTCAGGATGACGAGTTCCAAGGCGCCCAACCGGTAGAAGAGTCAATTTATACCGACGACCCGGTACGCGTGTACCTGCGCGAAATGGGCTCGGTGCCGTTGTTGACTCGTGAAGGCGAAGTAACGCTGGCGCGCAAAATGGAGCGCGGCAAGGTCCGCATGCAAAAAGCCATCAGCCGGTCTCCACTGATTCAGGCGTTAGTGGGTGAGTTCGGCGATTTGGTGCGGCGGGGTACGGAAGATGTCGATAGTTATGTGGATTTCGGGCCATCGGAAATAGAAGAAGGCAGCGCGGCCGATATCAAGCGCCGCAACGATATTGCCGAGTTGTTTTTCGCCTTCCAGGCGGCTGTTAAGAAATTTCAGCAAACGCAGGATAAGCATGCGGCCGTGCCCACCGCCAACAAAAAGCTCCGCAAAAAGTGGGCGGGCAAAGTGGCGCGCGCGCAAGTGGAGATGTCGCAAACGCTGCGCGCCATACCGTTCAATCTGGCGCGTTGGAAAGAATTTGTGCGCGTCATTGAGCGCAATGCCGACGAAATGTCGCTGCTTGACGCGGAATACAAGAAGCTTGAAGGCCGCACTTCCGCCGCGGCCCAGTTGCGTGTCAAGGAACTAAAGCGCGATCTGAAGAAGAAGGAAACCGAAGCCGGCGCATCGCTGCCCGATTTGCGACACAGTCTACAGGTTATCCGCCACGGTGAAATCGAAGCTGAACGCGCCAAGAAAGATTTGGTGGAAGCCAACCTGCGGCTGGTGGTTTCGGTTGCCAAGAAATACGTCAATCGCGGCCTGCACTTGTTGGATCTGATTCAGGAAGGCAATATCGGCCTTATGCGCGCGGCGGATAAATTCGAATACCGCCGCGGCTACAAATTCTCAACCTACGCAACCTGGTGGATCAGGCAAGCTATCACGCGCGCCATCGCCGACCAATCGCGGACTATTCGCATCCCCGTGCACATGAACGAGAGCATGAACAAGTTCCTGCGCGCGACGCGCGAGCTTGAAAAGGAACTCGGGCGCGTACCGACGAACGAAGAAATCAGCCGGCGCATGGACATCCCGGTGGAGAAGGTGCAAAAGCTGAAGACCATTTCGCGCGATCCGGTGTCGCTCGAAACGCCCGTTGGGCGCGACGGCGAATCCGCTTTAGGCGACCTTATCGAAGACCGTTGGGTGGGCTCGCCGGTGGATGCGGTCATCGATTCGAACGTGCGCGATGAAACGGCCAACATCCTGAAAACTCTTTCACCGAAAGAGGAAAAGGTAATCCGGCTGCGCTTCGGCATCGGCTGCGAACGCGAGCACACGCTCGAAGAAATCGGCCAGGAATTCGACGTCACCCGCGAACGCATCCGCCAAATCGAAGCCAAGGCTCTGCGCCAACTCCGCTCTCCGGAGCGCGCGCGTCATCTGCGCGCCCTGCTCGCCGCCCGCTAGATTCAGTAAGAAAAGAGGGGTACAAGACGTCCCCTCTTTTTCGCGCTCCCTCGCTCACCTCAAGTCTTGGCCTTCCAAAGCCCAACCGTATTGCCCTCCACGTCCGCGAACCACGCGAAGGTTCCCGTTGGAATCTCCACCGGCGGCACAACCGTCTTTCCGCCGGCAGCTGCTATCTTCGCGAGCGATGCCGCCACGTCATCCGTCGCTACATAGAAATGCGTAAACTGATGAGGCTCATGCCCGAGCGCCGCAATATGCCCTGCCACGCCCGCGCTTGAGCCGGTATCGATCGTCCCCATCGGTCCCGCGTCGATCACCCAGCCGAAAGCCTGACGATAAAAATCCGACGTCTTCTCTTTGTCCTTGCAGCCAATCTCGAAATGAACTACCGGGTGCGCCATAGATGTCTCCTGTATCCCAGCTATCAGTATCCACGCCCGTTCCGCTCCCGTCAAATGCCGCGCCCAAGGGTAGCCGGCGAAGCTTGTTATGCTAATGATCGCTACCCAAAACGGGCGCAAATTCCCAACGCAAAACGCAAGGAGACGGTTATGGACTTTTTAGAAGACGCAGAGAAGCTCGCAGGCGCTGTCGCAGCCGTGGAAGGCATGAAGAAGCTGGATCCGAATGCTTCATTGTTGACCGAAGCCGCCGCGGCGATTACCGGATTTGAAGGCGCCGGCGCGATTGCCGAACATTTCGAAAAGAAAGACGACGGCAGCAATCAAAGTTAGCCTAATATGCGAGTTTTCGTCACGGGCGCCAACGGCTTTATCGGCTCCGCCATCGTCGAGGATCTAATTCGTTCGGGACATCAGGTGCTCGGCCTTACGCGCTCGGATGCCGGCGCACAGTGGCTGATTGCCGCGGGCGCTGAAGTGCATCGAGGGGATCTAGAGAACCGCGAGAGCCTGCGCAGCGGTGCAGCGGCTTGCGATGCGGTGATTCACACCGCCTTCAATCACGACTTCTCGAAGTATGCGGCCAACTGTGAGGATGACCGACAAGTCATCGAAGCGCTGGGCGACGCTCTGGCCAGTTCCGGCAAACTGCTCACTGTCACCTCCGGGACCGGGATGGCGAACTCGACGCCAGGTCGTCTCGCTACCGAGCACGATCCGCCAGCCAGTTCGAAAGTGATTCCTCGTGCGGCTTCCGAAGAGGCGGCTGTTTCGGTGGCGGCACGTGGTGTGCGCGTTGCCGTGGTGCGCCTTCCCCAGGTGCATGACACGGTCAAGCAAGGCTTGGTTACCTATGCAATCCAGGCCGCCCGCGAAAAAGGTGTTTCGGCGTACGTCGGCGACGGGCTCAACCGCTGGCCGGCGGCTCACCGCCTCGATACGGCCCGCCTTTACCGGCTGGCGCTCGAGAAAGCTGACGCCGGCGACACGTTTCATGCGGTTGCCGAAGAAGGCGTGCCGATCCGCGAAATTGCCGAGGCCATTGGCAGGGGTCTTCATGTGCCGGTGGTGTCGCTGACGCCCGAAGAATCGTCGCAACATTTTGGCTGGCTGGCGGCGTTTGCCGGCTGGGATATTCCGGCCTCCAGCGCGCAGACACGGGAGAAGCTCGGATGGAATCCGACGGGGCCCGGTCTGATAGCCGATCTCGACGACATGCGCTATTAGCCGGTTTGACCAGACCCTCACATTTCAATTTGTTATACAATATCGCTGTTCGATACTTAGAGTTCAGTCGGTCCAGGAGATTTAGATGCAAAAGTGGCAGCTGTGGGGAGCCGTCCTCTTGTGCATGGCAGCGTTCTTGTTTGCGCAAGAGAAACGCGATAGCGTGTCGCCAGCCGATCCGTGGCTAAAGTCGGCGCGTTGTCCCGAATTGGTTTGCCGGGATGCCGTCGAGGCAATACTTCCGCTTCGGCTGGACGAATACGAACACCTCAGCGCAGAAGCTCGAATCGACGTCATCCAAAAAGAGTTTCCGCTCCGTATCACATGACGGCTGCGCAGCGGGTAGAGGAGCTGCACAGAATTTACCGCATGATTTGGTTGAATGCCGTAGCTGTAGCGAGCATCCAGGATCCGGCTAAAGCACAGGAAAGCGTTGATGAACTCCACCACCGATTGGCCGCTAAGAGAGATCCCGAGTATCGTGTCCGCGCCTATTTCGGCGAACGCTTTGCCGGCGAGATGTCGAAGAACCCCGCGAAAAGAGACGTTTACACCCGAGCTGCCGTCGCATGCTTTGCCGCGCAAGCGCTCATTTTTGAGACGACATATCCAAACTGATTCGCGCCCTGGCAAGATGAAGAAAGCCCGATGCGTACACTCATTCTTTGCCTAGCCGCCTCTGCGTTTCTGAACGCGGCCGACATCCGCGCTACTCTCGTGCCGCCTGCGTCTCGCAAGCCGGCGCCCGATTTCGCGCTGCTCAATTCCGCCGGCCGCTCCGTGCCGCTCGCCAGCTTCAAAGGGCGGCCCCTTCTTCTCGACCTCTGGGCCACCAAATGCGGCGGCTGCGTCAAGGAGATTCCGTCCTTCATCGACATTCATCACGCGTATGCGCCGCAAGGCTTGGCAGTGGTAGGCATTTCGATGGACATCCTCTATGAAGATCTGGCAAGCCCTGCCGAAGCCTGGAGTCTGGTCAACCAGTTTGTCGCCTCGCATAAGGTCGATTACCCCATCCTCATGGGCGACGACGGCATCACCAAACGGTATTCCGTCGAAGCACTTCCCGTCACCTATCTCATTGACAAGCGCGGCCGTATTGCGGCCACCTACGTCGGCGTCGTGGACCGCCCAAATCTCGAGGGGAACATCAAATCCCTGCTCGCCGAACGCTGAGCCCCCTAGTCCGTCGACTTTTGATCGGCTATCAAGTCCGGGACGAGAAAGACCGATAGAGGAATGGAGCGCTTAGAACATAGGCGACGACCGGCAACAAACTCTAAAGCTAGGGGTATTATTCGTGTCCAATAGCCAGGCAACCTCAACTGCCACAGTTCCTGAAAGCATTCTTTTGATCGAAGACAACGAAGAAGCGGCGTTTCTGGTCGAAGCTACCATTGAGAAATACGCCAAGGGGAAATATGCCCTCGAATGGGTGAAGTGTCTGGACGAAGGGCGAACAAGGCTCTTAAAAGGCGGCATAGACTTGGTGCTATTGGACTTGGGTTTGCCGGACAGTTCGGGTTCGTCGACCTATCAAGCGATTCGCGCCATTGCGCCGGAAGTGCCTGTCTTGGTGCTCACCGGTGACTCGGCGGAGGAAACCGAGGCGACCATTACGGCCGAGGGAGGTGAGGATTACCTGGTGAAAGATCAGGTGTCAGGACCGCTCTTAATGCGCGCCGTTCAATCCGTCCTCTACGCTAGCAAGCTAAAGGGGCGGGCGTAAAGGTCTTGTCAATGTAATGGCGCATCAGTCCGGCGGCAGATTGGCGCTAGTCGGGATTTTGACTCCGCCACCCTCATTTTTTCGCACTCACGGGGTACACGCACACGAGCTTATCGGGATCAAGCAATACCAATTGCTCGGAGGTGCGGTTAAGCAACTCTATATCCAGCGCGGGCTTCGCCACAATTAGTTTCGGTTTCGCCAAAGGCTGGTACTGATGATGAAGGAACGAAACCACCGACAGAACCAAATGTTTCAGCATTCTGCCAAATCCTTGGGCACGTAGACGGCCATTGTTTTAGCCTTCCTTCCCGACCGGTACTTCAGCCCGCTCGCCATATATCCCGTCTGGCGATCCGGTGGACGTACCGATCCAGCGAATGACTGGTTTGCCGGCTGCGGCGCGCACGGGGATAATTTGCGCGTCGAACCGCGAATAGGACCCGCTTTTCGAACGGATGCGGTATTCGAGTTTGTAGACTTCGCCCGTCTGCATGGCTTTATCACGGGCTTCTTCGACTGCCGCACGATCGCCCGGGTGTAAGGTTTCGAGCCAGCCCGCACCCAACAGTTTTGAGGCCGGCACGCCGGAGTATTGCGCCCACTGATGATTCACGTAGTCGCACTGGCCGTCGGGCAGGGCCGACCAAATCAATTGGTCCGAAGCTTCGGCCAGACCGTGCCACTGCGCTTCCACGACCTGCATTTCTTCCTTATTTCGTTCGAGCTGGGTTTCTAACTGGTCTTTGGCGCGCTCGATCTTGGTCTGATTGACGACGTGAGTTGTGACGTCATGGGCGAGCATGAGCTGCGCGGGAGCATCGGTCCCTTGAATTTCGTAGTTGGACAGTTCCACCCAGATGCCGCTCTTATTCTTGCGCCGCAGACGCCAAGGGGTTTTAGGCCGACTGCGGAGACCGGTCTCCGGTTCGGTGTCACCCCCCGGTTCTGCGCCCGGCATGCTGATCGAATTCACGTTCAAGCCGACAAATTGATCGCGCGTCCAGCCGTAGTAGTCCATGGCAGCCTGGTTGGCATCCTGAATCTGCAGGGTTTGCGGTGAATAAATCCAGCTGGGTAACGGATTGGCTTCAAATAGACCGCGATAGCGGGCTTCGGAAGCGAGCAGTCTCTCCTCGCTTCGTTTGCGCACCGTAATGTCGGAATGACAGCCTACCAAGCGCACGGGCTTCTTGAACTCGTCCCAAACAGCCTGGCAGCGCGCCGCAATCCAAAGCGTGTCGCCGTTGCGGTGACTGACCCGATATTCCATTTCGAACGCGCCTTGGCCGGCGCGCAGATATTGCTCCAATTTGTCCTCCACCGCCTGCCTGTCGTCTGGGTGAATGAAGCTGCGCCAAGTTTCGAGGTTGGGTTCCAGTTCGCTTGGGCCGTAACCCAGCATGGCTTTCCAGCGCGCCGAGTAGAACACTTGGCCGCTCACCAGATCGAAATCGAAGAGCCCATCGAGACTAGCGCTTGCCACCAACAGCCAGCGTTCCTGCTCGGAAAGCAGCAACTGGTGCTGCAAAGAAAATTTGCGATCGACCCGCGAGCCCACAATGCTGAGCGCCAGCACGGCCAAAGTCAACAGCGCGATGCCGGTAATGCTGAGGCCCGAGCCGCTCACCGAATTGGGGCTGGCTGCCAGCGCCTGCGCATAGCGCAACGAAACCGCAGCCATGCCGGCGTAATGCGCGCCGATGATCGCCACTGCCATCACCACCGCACAGAGCCAACGCATCCAGGGCGGGCGGGTAGCGGCGTCGCGCAAGCGTGCTAATTGCAGAGCGGCACACGAGGCGCTTACCGCAACCGCGACCGAAAGCGCTACAAAGCCTGAGTTATAGACCGCATATGCCGCCAACTGCATCGCCGCCATACCCGCATAATGCATGGCGGCGATACCGCCACCCAAAGCCAGGCTGCCCCCTATCAGATAAGGTTCACTGAGTTCCTTGCGTGTGACGACGAAGAGCGCGACGGCGGACGCGGCAACCGCCAGCAGCAGCGAAACAGCGATGATCGGCACGTTGTAACGCACCGTTACCGGGAGAACCAGCGCCAGCATGCCGATGCATTGCGTGGCCCACATCCCCAGTCCCATCACCGTCGCCCCGCAAGCGATCCACAGGACTTCCTTGCGCCCCCGTGATCGCGCAATCCGCGCCGCCAGGTCAAAGGCTATGTAGGACGCATAGACCGCAATGGCCGCTGAGAGTGCGACCAGTCTCCAATCGTATTGCACCGACAGGATAATTTGCGTCATAGACCACCGTTCGTCCAGGTCAGGCTCGTTTCTTGCCGCGCAAGCAGCACTGCGACGCGCACAACCTTAAACCTCGCATGCTCTATCGGCCTGAAAAAGAAATCCATTTAGGGGGGATTCTACTTATTGCGTCGCGCCCTCTTCCTTCGCCTCGTGCTGTATGTAGGCCAGCAATTCGGTTGCCTGCTGCTTGTCGTGGGCATTGCTCGCGAGTTTCCATGACTGCTCCGCTACCCCACGCGCCCTATTCGTTTGGTTCAACTCGGATAGGGAGTACGCCAACGTGTAAGAGACCTGAAAGGCGTGCTCCGGCCGGCACTCCGCTATTTTTCCCAAGGTAGCCGCGGCAAGCTGGAAGTTTTGGTTCTTCGCCGCGGCAAAACCGAGTTCCACCAGCGCGTTGTAGTATTCGGGATTAACGGCCAGCGCCTGCTGTAGTAAACCAATTGCTTCGTCGGTTGAATCATGAGCGAGCTTCAGATGAGCCAGCAGAAAGAGAATCTCCGGGTCGTGTGAATGGTTCTTGACGGCAAGCTCGAACTCCCGCTCAGCGTCGCCTTTCTGGCCCGCGCCCCAAGACAGCACTCCGAGCGATTCCGCCGGACGCGGATCGTCCGGGTACTTGGCGGCCAGGATCTCGAAGCGCACTTTCGCTTCCCCTAGCTTCTTCGGGTTGGCGGCGAGGACCGCGGCCAAGGCGAACTCCGTTTGCTCGGTTGGATCCGCCGCCTCGGCCGATTGCAGGGCGCCCGGCCGGATGTCCAGGTCAAAGACCCGCGGTTTCAGTTTGTTTGCCGTAAACTCCTGCTGCGCTTGCGACCCCATCTCCCGCAGGCTTCTATGGTAAGTCGCCGACCACGGGTCTTCCGCCGTAGAGTTAGCCGAGAGCGCCGTCAAGAAGCCGTGGAACTTGCTTTCATAATCCGTGTTCAAAGCCAGCACGTGGACCAGCGCCCAGCTTTGCGAGTAAAACAGCAGCATTTTGTTCAGTTCCTGGTAATAGGGGGAGCCATGGTCCACCGCTGTCAACTGCTGCCAATCCATCCACGCGTTGCAGCGCAGGGTTTCTTCGCGGCCGCGCGGCGCCATGCCAACCGCGACCTGCCCCTCCCGGCTTTCCAGGGTCGAATAAAAATCGGCCAGCCCTTCGTTCAACCAAAGGGGCAATTGCAAGCCCGAATGCTCAACAATAAAATGCGTATATTCGTGCATCACGGCCGGGTAGTTCTCAGGCTCCAGTGGCCGCATTAAGACGAAATCGCCCTCGCGGGTGCGCTGGTAAAACGCGAACGCGGCTGGAATGGGCGCATAGTCCTCGAATTCTTTTTCCGAGCTGAAAGCGAGTATTCGCAACGGCCGCTTCAAGTCGTGCGCCGGCCAGCCCATCTTTTCAAAAAACAGCCGGGTTCTTTCCAGGCGCGCCAAGAGGTCTTGCCGGCCGGCCGCGTCCTGCGTCGTGAAAATTGCGAAATGCGCGGTCGCCTGGCCTGTCCAATGGCTAGCGGATGGAGTAATTGGCGTCGCCAGACAAAGGCCTACAACCAGGAAGGCGATGGCGGCGAAAGATGTTGCGAACCTCATGCGGTCCTTATCGCACGGATCGCCGAATTTTGCTCCCTTCTATCAAGCAATCTGTCTTGTGCCGCGCTAAAAACGATGCCCTTCCCACCTAAGTGGGTGCATAGGCTTATATCCGGAAGGATTGGGAGTTGCACCTCGACATCAACCCGCGGACATAGCATAAAGGAGTGACAGGCAAGGTTAGCGTAGTAATCTAACAGGACGATCACGGCTGGTACGCGTGGTGCCCGGAGTTGAACGGCTGTCAAACGCAGGGTAAGACGGTTGAAGAGACCCTGGTCAATATTCGCGAGGCGATAGAGCTTTTCGGCCACCGGATTTACGCGAAGACGGGGCGGAGAGTTGTCGTGCCTTTCCACGGCTAGGCAACGCCGCACCCGAAAATCGTCAAGCAAATTCTCGAGGCGATCGACGAGACATCGACTTCAACAACACCGGACGCTCAATAACCTATCTTCCCGCGCTAACTCGACGCCTATGAACGACAGCGCCTAAGGCCAGCAAAAAACCAACCAGAGGAGCGTATTTAGGTTCGGGTGCAGAGGCGAGTGGTAGCGGGCTGATCGGTCCGGCACCAGTTGCTCCTTTAATGTTTAAGTCGTAATCGAATAGGTTGGTATTCGGATTCACATTCGGGCTGCCGGCCACCTCGGCCACCCAGTTTCCCGGATCGCCTTGCGGGACCGTGAATTGAATCGCCGACGAAACGCCGTCCGGCGCGTTGCCGGCCGCGACCGCCACCAAATTGCCGTTTGGATCGTAGAGCAGCAACTCGTCCGGGCCGCCGAGAGGGGAGGTCGCGGTTGCCGTTAAATCGAGGGCGTCGCCAACCTGCGCGTTGATGGCGTAAAAACCGGGGTCGTTCGGGTTGTTGAGCGCGCCCAGCACATCGGTCGAATAGCTGATGGGCGATGCCACGCGCAGATCGTAGTTGAACAGATCCGTGGCAGGATTAGCGTTCGGACTGCTGGTCACCTCCGTAACCCAATGGCCGCCGTCGCCATTGGGAACCGTGAATTGAATGTCGGACGACAAACCGTCGGCGCCGTTGCCCGCCGCTATTGCCACCAGCTTGCCATGCGGGTCATAAAGCAGCAGTTCGGTGGCTTGGGCGCTGCCCGTCGAGGAAACCCGCATGCTGATATTTTGCCCAGCGTTGGCGCTCAAAGAGAAAAATCCTGGGGTGTGGCCAGCGTTACCGCGCCTAGGGCGTCCGCAGCATAATGCAGCATAATATTGAGGGCTCACCGGCTGCGTGTTTGCCAGGGAATAGTTGGGCGCTGCCTGGTTGATGATAAGGTCGGGCTGGCTGATAAGCTGGGCAGCCGCCAAGCTGGTGTTCGCACCGGTCGCGATGGTGATAGTGGTTGCCATCGCCGCGGCCGCAAGAGAGAGGAGAAGGCTGCTCAAAACGAGAAATTTGTTGGCCACTCGCATAATTAAATGATAGTAGCCAATTTCGCAGCGCCTTGGCGTTAGAAAAATTCGACGTCGTCAATGGATTGAGCGGCCGCCGGCGCGGCAGTGCCCCTGGCAATATCGCGTTCCTCTTGCATCGTGTAATGCTTAGAGAATTGAGCCAGGCCCAATGCCCCTTCCTGGCTTTCTTCATGCGACCAGCCGGCGCGCATCTCGGTCATGATGGCGAGAAGCTTACTGCGGGTGAGATCGACAACCTCGCCGAAGCGCGCCGCGGCCGAAAGATTTTCGCGGGCACCGGAGATGCTCTTGCGAAGCGCGTCGCCGTGTGCGGTAATGACGGCAATTTGCGAAGCGCCGTCTTCCTGCGAATCGCGAAGCTGGGCTATGGCCGAGCGCATACTCTCAAAACAACCTTCCTGCGCCTCGCGCTTGCCCGCTTGCGGCCGCGCATGAGCAGTCAAGTCCCCCACCACCGCATTCATCTTTTCCAGCGTCTCGACCAGTGAGTCCGAACCCAGCCGCGATTCGGAAGCGCGTACCTTGATCGCATTCGCGAGGGCGCTCAAAGCTTCCCCGGCAGGACCCAGATGCTCGGCGCTAATGCGCGCATTCATGGCGATGCGGCGCATTTGCGTCTCGATGACGCGAATTTCTTCAATCGAAGCGCGCATGCGGGCTATCTTTTCGGCCAGTCCATCGCTAGTAGACTCCGTGGCGGCATCAGCGTTGGCGCAGAGGGTCAGATTCGAAAGAATGGCGCTGCAGCCGCGCTCCATTTGCCGGAAGAATGAGCTCTTACCGGAAAGGCCGGACAAGGCACCGCTTTCTTCCACCATTTTGGCCACGTGATTGACAATCTCATCGAAACTTTGCGCCACGGCCGCTACCGACGAGCTGAACTTGTTGCCGGTGTTCGCCAGCTGAGAGAACTGGAGTTCCAAGACCGACGCCGCGCCGGGCGTTTGAATGAGCAGCGCGCCATCTTCCGGGCGCGTCTCGGAGTTGAGCCGGCGCAGTACCTCAATCACATGCTCAACCTGTTGCCGGGTGATGTCGTTAAACTGCATCGAAACGATCACCCGCTTGAACGCTTCGCCGATTTCGGCATATTCGGCACCTAGGCGCAGCGACGAAGCGTGGGCCTCCGCTTGCATTTCGCGAAAGGACGAAAGATTCTCCGACACTTGTGCAATCACCAGCGGCAGATTCTTGGCCTGCCCTTCCTGCAGAGCGGATACCTCCTGCAAGGCGTTTTCAATGCGCGGAATCAGTTCGCCGGCGGTATCAAGGGCACTTTCCACACGGCTTTGCACATTGCGCGCCAGCAGCCGCACCTCTTCCGCCAAATTGCCGAAATCCGCTCCCGCGCTGCCCAAGCGGGCCGTTTCAATGCGCGTCAGCAGGCCCAGTGAATGGAAGGTTGCCACGGTCCCACTGAAATGCGCCAGCGTTTGCCGCACCCGCCCCGCTTCCTGGCGCATGTTGCCCAGCAGGCGACCGCCCTCCTCGCTGCGCGCACGCATTTCACTCGAAACTTCGAGCACCCCGGTCAGGGCGTCGGAGGCACGTTGGCCTTGCTCGCCTGAGACGATGTCCGCCAGCGCTCCCAATTCCCGCGACAGACAACTGACGGTATCGATGAATTCCGACACTTTCGCGCCGATCTTCAGGAATTCGAGTTCGGTGTCGCGATTGAGGCATTCCAGCTCCTTGCTAATGCCCGACAAGGTCTCGGGCCAGCTTTGCGCGGAGGAATCGAACGGGGTGGCCCCTGGCGTAAATGTCTCGGTGGCGAAGGGCAAGCGCGGTTTTTCTCCTTTACGCCGCGGGCAGCAGGCAGCTACCGGGCATTACGTAATGACTTTCTTTACCACAGCGAGCAGTTGGTCGGGGTTGAACGGTTTTACAATCCAGGCCGTGGCGCCCGCGGCCTTGCCTTCCTGCTTCTTCTCGGGCTGCGATTCGGTGGTGAGCAGGACCACCGGCACAAACTTATAGTTGGGCAGCGTCCGCACGCGCCGCGTCAACTCGAGGCCGTCCATGTTAGGCATGTTGAGATCGGTCAGAATCAGATTCAGTTCCTGGCCCGTCATCTTCGACAAAGCGTCCACACCGTCAATCGCTTCAATCACTTCGTAGCCTGCGCCGCGCAGTACCAAGCCCGCCATTTGGCGAACCGTCGCTGAATCATCCACCGTTAGGATCGTCTTCAAAGAGCCTCCCATCCAGTAAGACCGCTAATTAGGTCCATTTTAAGATTTACACCTTCATTGTTCGGCAAATTGACCGCCAAATTGACGCCTCGCGCTATTTAGAACCCACAGGAGTAGTGGTGCTCTTGGGGAAATGTCTCATCCGGCAATCCCGAAGTTCGCATCACCCTAGGCCTAAAGATTGTGTAAATAAATCGCTCATAGTCCTAGGAGTTTTCTCCGATAAAAACTACGTAAGCAATTCTTCTAGGCTCTCTTAAAAATGAATCATAGTCTGACTCGTCTCTTCCTTGCTGCGTCGCTGCTGGCGACGCCGGCTTTCTGTCAGAGTCCTGCCGATCCGAATCCCGTAGGCTCACCGGAACAGCCGCTTATTGATTACTCCATGACTTTCGACACCTATACCGAGGCGAAATTAAACGACAATTTCACTTCGGCAAATCAGTTGCGGAATTTCGATATTTCGTCGAACCGATTCGAACTGGCGGCTGGTACGCTGACGGTTCAGGTTACGAAGGGGCCGTTTGGCTTTCACTTCGATTCGGGCTACGGCGAAATGTACAAAACGATGAACTCGTTTGACCCGATGGGCGGCGTAAATCGCTATTTCGGGCAGGCCTACGTTTCTTATAAACCGTTCAAGTCGTCGGATTTCGACTTGGATTTCGGGAAGTTTTACACCAGTGTTGGGGCGGAAGTGCCCGACACGGGTTCGAATTTCCAGTACACTCGCTCGCTGCTTTTCACTTTAGGCAGCCCCTACTATCATTTCGGGCTACGGGCGTCGAAATCCTTGACGAAAGAACTCGTCGTTGGCGCGCAAGTGATGAATGGTTGGAATGATGTTTCAAACAACACCGGCGGACAGACGCTGGGTTTAACGGCCACTTATACCAAGAAGTTGTTCAACTGGACGGAGACATACCTGGTTGGGCCCGAGCCGATCTTTTTGTCGGACCTGGTGGAACAGCCGCTGGTTGTGAGGCCGAAGAAAACATCGCAGCTGATCGACAGTGTAGTGAAACTCACGCCCACGGCCCGGCTGAACGCCTATGTCGAAGCGCTTTATGGCGAAGAGAAAAACGTGCTGGGGCGCGATAGCTGGTACGGCATCGCGGGCGCGGTTACGCTGCCCATCTCGGCTCGTTGGAGTGTCAGCCCGCGCTGGGAGTACTACAACGATCCAACCGGTGCAACCAGTGGTGTGAAGCAGAGCTTGCAGGAACTCACGGGCACCTTGCAATATCAGCCGAGGGTGAACAACATGCTGGTGCGGTTCGAATTGCGCAGCGATTTTTCGGATGAGCCATTCTTCCTGACGGGCGTGGCCGCGAAGTCAAAGACGCAGGACACCGCCCTGCTGGCCTTGTTATACACCTGGAAGCCGAAGCGCTAAGGGAAGGCAAGATGCGGTGGGCGCTTTCGCCTGCCTAACACGCGAATCAGCCCAGGCCTGATCGCGCGTTTTTTTGTGCTCTCCCGTAGCCGTGCCGACGGCCATTCGCGGCGCGATTCAGGATTTAACGATCCGCACAGTGTGCGGCCACAAGAACGTCTGCCACTGTTGAGTTCGAACATTTCTTGTAATAAAATGCACTGAAGTATGAAGACGGCTCGAATCGCTTTACTCGCAATTCTTGTGGCTGGATTGTCCGTCGCGGGCGACGCTGGCGATGAGGTTTCGAACGCGGAAAAGGCCGTGGCTGCGGCGCGTGCCGCGAACGACGCCGCTGCTCTCGACCGCCTGACCGCAGACGATTTCATTTGGGTCAGGCCAACCGGAGCGGTTACCAGCAAGAAGGAGCTTCTGGAAGACTTGACGGCTGGCCGCTTAGCAAAGTATGATTTCGATGGCGAGCAGAGGATTCGCATTTTCGGCGACAGCGCCGTGGTCACGGGCGCGCGCGTGCTGCACGTGGGGGCCGTTGATCGCAAGATCATGGTGACCAATGTTTGGGTGCGAAAAGAAGGTAGTGGCAGCGCGTCTCTTCGCAGACAGCCTTTTTGCCACAGGCCGATAAGAAGTAATCCGGCTATGGAGCGCTCCATCTGTCAGCCGGACGGCCGTTGACTGCCGCTCAAGCGGGCCAGGCAGGCGCACAGTTTTCAACCGCCCAATAACTGCGCATAGACGCTACGGGCCACACCCACATCCGTAGTGCCCTTGATAATGGCGCGGCCGTCGGGGAAAAACGTCACATCATATTTGGCTACCGATAGGCGTAAGGCGAATTCGTTGACGCGCACCTCGCCCAGCGGCCGCAAACGCGTGGCGAGGGTGGCCAAATCCAAGGGGCGGGCGTTTTCATGCAGTTGCACGGCGTTGCGGCCGCACAGGCTCACGGGCGTGCGTTTGCGGCCATCCAAATAACTGAACTGGTGAGCGCCGCACACCCGGCATTCCGGATCGGGCACACCGGCGGCTACCCGTTTTGCCGTTCCCTCCCACACATCGAGGCTGTGAATAAACGCCGCGAAATTGTCCCAACCGGCAATCAAACGCAGCAGCATAGCCACCTGCAAGGCCGCTACCGACGCGGTCACCGCGGCCAAAACTCCATTTACATCGCAACTAGGCTGCGCGCCGCCGGGAGGCTCGGGATAAACGCAGGCGAGGCACGGCCCTTTCCCCGGTACGACCGGCATCACCACGCCGTAGCTGCCCACCGCGCCGCCATACACCCATGGCCGATTCGATTTGACGCTAAGATCATTGATGAGATAACGCGTTTCAAAATTGTCGGTACCGTCCAAGATAAAGTCGCAATCGGATGCTAATTCCTCGGCGTTCGAGGGCGTCATATCGTTAACGAGTGCCTCAACTTGAACGTGAGAATTTATTTGTTGCAGACGTCGCGCGGCCGCAATCGCTTTGGGGGACTCGTTTTGAGCGTCAGACTCGTCATAGAGCCACTGTCTTTGCAGATTTGTATAGTCAACGTAGTCGCGGTCAATAAGCCGCAGACGTCCGATGCCGGCGCGCGCCAATGCTTCCGCTTGAAAGCTTCCTAGTGCGCCGCAGCCAACGATGCAAACAGCAGCCTGGAGCACGCGTTCCTGACCCGCGAGGCCCAGCGCGGGAAACAGGATCTGGCGCGAATACCTTTCCTCTTCGCCGGCTGTCATACCTTCCGATGCTAGCAGTCATGAGCGGCCTCTGCGCTTTCTGCCAACAAGCGGACAACCTGCTCGAAGAGGCGCTGAAATATGAAGGCCGCACCATCGTGAGCTTGGAATATGAGCCGGACGACCAACCTTTGACCAAAGAGGATTTGCAAAAGCGCGTTCCGCTGCAGGCGGGTGCTATTTTCCACGAGCGCGATTTGCGCAGGGCGTTGCAGAATTTGTATGCTTCAGGGCGCTATGCCGATTTGGCGGTGGATGCGCGCGAGGAAGGCAACGGCGTGGCGCTGCGCTTTGTCACCGAGCGCGCTTATTTTGTGGGCAGGGTCGAAGTGGCTGGCGCCAAGCAACCGCCCAACGAAGGCCAATTGGTGAGCGCCGCCAAGCTTCGTCAAGGAACACTTTACTCAACGGCGGAAAAGAATGAAGCGGTTGAGTCGCTGCAGGTTCTGTTGCGGCAAAACGGTTTTTATAATGCCAACGTATCGGCCGATGTCGATTATGAGCCTGAATACGAGCAGGCGCACGTAACCTTTAATCTCGAGCCGGGCAAGCGCGCCAAGCTCGAGCTTCCGGTGGTGACGGGGAACACCATGCGCTCGACGACTAGCATTGTTCGCGCCACTCACTGGAAACGGCTGTATGGATTCCTCGGACTTGGCTGGGAGCCGCTCACCGCGGCGCGGCTGCGCAGCGGTTTAGACAACGTACGCAAACAATATGAAAACCGCGGCCTGCTGGAATCGAAAGTGACGATCTCGCAACTGGATTACCACGAAGCCGGCAATAGCGTGCAGCCCCACATCGAGATTAAAGAAGGGTCGCGGGTGGCCATCCGGGTGGAAGGCGTAAACCTGGCCAAAGGAAAATTGACGGAACTGGTTCCGACTTTTCAAGAACACGCCATTGATCCAGACTTACTGCTGGAAGGCGACCGGAACATTGAAGCTTATCTGGAATCGCGAGGATATTTCGAGGCGGAGGTTTCGCATTCGATCAGCGAGGGGAAGAATTCGAGCGAGCAGACGGTCACCTATCTGGTTGATCGGGGAAGCCGCCACAAGCTGGTTTATCTCGGTATCTCGGGCAACCATTACTTCTCGTACCGAACGATTAGGGAGCGGCTATTGACCGAGCCAGCGCGTCTGCCGCGCTATCCCTATGGACGCTTCAACGAATCGTACTTGCGGCAAGATGTGCAGTCGATTCAAAGTCTCTATGCGGCCAACGGCTTCCGCGACGTCAAAGTGACCTCGCGGGTACAGGACGATTTTCACGGCAGGACCAATCATTTAGCTGCCTTCATCGATATCGTGGAAGGCCGGCAATGGATTGTTTCCGAACTGCAAATAGAAGGCGCGGCCGAGGCCGATCGCAAAGCGCTGGAGGGAATGCTGGCTTTGGGACGAAATCAGCCATTCGGCGATGCCGGCATTTCACTCGACCGCGAGAACATTCTCGACTACTATTACGGGCGAGGTTATTTGAATGCCACCTTTGATTACTACGTAACGGCCGCAGCGAGGCCGAATCGCGTGGATCTGCGCTATGTGGTTAAGCCGGGCGGCCGGGAATTCGTGAGAAACGTATTGATTACGGGTTTAGAAACTACCAAACCCCGGCTCATTTTCGAACGCATGGAGCTCAAAAGCGGCGAGCCTTTGTCCCTGTCGAAGGAAATCGACAGCCAGCGGCGCTTGTATGATTTGGGGATTTTTGCGCGCGTCAGCACGGCCATCCAAAATCCAGGCGGCGAGGAAGACCACAAATATGTTTTATACGACGTGGACGAAGCGCGCCATTATTCGGTGACGTTCGGATTTGGCGCACAGATTGCGCGCATTGGCGGCGGAGTCACCAGCCTGGACAATCCGGCGGGCAGTACCGGTTTCGCGCCGCGTTTCGCCATTGGAGTGAGCCGCCTGAATCTTTTTGGTTTGGGGCAAACGCTAGGCTTGCAAACCTCGATCTCAACGATTGAGCAAAAAGTCGCGCTAACTTACTTCATTCCGCATTTCGTTTCGAACGAAAAGCTGAGTTTCACGACGACGGTTCTTTACGACGATGCGAGCGACATTCGAACCTATACGGCACACCGGCGGGAAGCTTCCATGCAGCTTTCCGAGCGGCTTTCGCGGGCATTCACCTTTCAGTACCGGGTTGCTTACCGTAACGTGACACTATCCAACCTGAAAATTATTGAGGGGGCGGTACCGGTGCTGGCACAGCCGGAAACGGCCGGCGTCGCGACCTTCACGGTCATTGAGGACAAACGGGACGATCCGACCGACGCGCACCATGGTTCTTACACCACGGCCGATCTGAGTTACGCGCCCGGATTTCTCGGCACCCAAACTCACTTCGCGCGCGGCCTATTTCGCAATTCCACCTATCATCTGTTCGGCCGCGATCTGGTGTTTGCCCGCAGTACTCAATTCGGCCTGATCCAGCGTACGGGCGGCAAGAACGAGGGTTTAGGAGATACCAATGATATCCCGCTGGCTGAGCGGCTTTATTCCGGCGGTTCCACATCTTTACGGGCATTCCCCGATTTTGAGGCTGGTCCTCGAGATCTGACGACAGGCTTCCCGATTGGCGGCAACGCGCTGTTAGCCAATACTTTCGAACTGCGTTTCCCGCTGTTTGGCGACAGCGTGGGTGGCGTGCTTTTTCACGACGCGGGGAACGTGTATACGAATATTCAGGATCTGAGCTTCCGCTTTCGCCAGCGTAATCTGGACGATTTCGATTACATGGTGCAGTCGGTGGGCTTTGGCATTCGCTATCGGACGCCGATTGGACCTTTGCGGGTGGATCTATCATTTAGTCCCGATGCCCCGCGTTTCTTTGGGCTCAAGGGAACGGTGCAGCAGTTGCTCGATTGCCCCACTTCGGTTGTTTGTTTGCCATCGGTGGTGCAGAAAATCAACGGCTTCCAATTTCACTTCTCATTGGGGCAGGCGTTTTGATACGCTTCTGCTACCTGATCGCGTGCCTGCTGCTTCCGCTGCGTGCCGAAATTATCGACCGCTTGGCCATCGCGGTGGGCAATCAAGTGATCACGCAACTGCAGATTGACGAAGAATTGCGCGTCACGGCGATGCTCAATCACAAGCCGGTTGAGCGCACTTTAGAGGAACGGCGAGCGGCTGCCGACCGTTTAGTGGAACAGTTGCTGATCAAGCTCGAAATGGATTTGAGCCGCTTTCCGTTGCCCGGCGCGCAGGAGGTGGACCGTTATCTGCAGCAAATCATTGAAGTGAACGGGGGCGCTCAGGAATTCAATAAAAGCCTGGCCAATCTGAATTTGACAGTGGATACCGTGCGCCGGCACCTGGAATTGCAGTTGATGGAAGTACGGTTTGTCGATTTCCGCTTTCGTCCCGATACCACGGTTTCCGATAGCGATGTGGAAGCGGCGTATCAGCGGCAGGTGGCATCGTGGAAAACTTCACATAGCGGTGAGCCGCCGACTTTGGAAGCGTCGCGCGAGCCGTTGCGGGCGATGCTGGTGGAGGAGCGGACCGATGCCGCGCTGAATACCTGGCTGGGAGAGAGCCGTAAACGTGTGAGCATAATATATTTCGACAAGACGCTTGAGTAAGTAAATGCCGATAAGCCGCAAGATCATTTGGCGAACGCTGGCAGCTGGAGTTGCGCTGCTGTGCGTGCTGGCGGTGGTCATGATTGGAGTGCTGCAATCCGCTTGGTTTCGCGATCAAGTGCGCCGGCGCATAGTGGCGCAAGTGGAAGAAGCCACCGGCGGCAAGGTTGAGATTGCCGCTTTCGATTATGACTGGCGCAAGCTTACCGCCGATATTCACGGGTTCGTGCTGCACGGGACGGAACCGCCGGGAGCGGCAGCGCTGCTGAATGTCGAATCGGCGCAGGTGACGGTCAGGATTATCTCCGTGCTGGAGCGGTCGGCCGATGTGTCTTCCATCATTTTGCGGCGACCGCAAGTCAATCTAATTGTGACCCCGGATGGGAGCACGAACCTTCCCACGCCACCCCGCGCGCGCCGCAACGGCAAAGATCCGCTGCAGGAATTGTTCGCGCTGAAACTGAATCACTTCGAAATTTCAGATGGATTGGCCGTGGTGTACGCGCAACGCTATCCGCTCAACGTGCGCGCCGACGGGGTCGACGCGGTGGTTGGCTATAAGAAAGCCGCCCGCAAAAGTCCGCCCAGCTACGAAATAGATCTGGACGTGCGGCGGGTGGATTTGGGCTATGCGGGGCTGATTCGTGGACCGCTGGGCCTCAACGCGCAGGCAACGCTCGAAAAGGATCGCCTGATTGTGCATACGGCTAAATTGAGCGGCGGTGAGACGGACATCTCCGCTGGTGGAACGCTAGCGGGCTTCGCGCACCCGCGCATCGAATTTCAGCTCGATGCGACGGCGCTGACGAATGACATTCTGCCTCTCGCGAAGGTGATCTTCGTTCGTGGCGGCAATCTGGCGCTGCGCGGCGTCGGGAGCTATGACGAGATCAACGGCTGGTCTTTCACCGGCCAGGCCGACGCGAAACAGGCAGGCTATTTCTCGCGGCCAGTGACGCTTGAAAGGATCAACGCGAGCGCGGAAGTCGAAGCGAAGAAGTCCGGCTTGGTTTTGCGGCGCATTACCGCGGCCGCGCGTGGCGCGAAATTCGTGGGTGAAGCCACGCTTAAGAATTACCGGACGCTGGCGCTCGAAGGCAATTTGAGTGAGCTGACGATACGGGAAGCGGCAACTTTTTTTACCGCCAAACCGTTGGCGTGGACAGGTTCCGCCGGCGGCCATGTGCGAGTGACAGGTACGCTCGACCAAAAAGCGGACGACTTGGCCGTAAACGCCGATCTGCTGCTTTCCCCTTTGTCCGATGGGATTCCGGTGTCGGGTGCAGTGCAGTTGAGCTACCTGCGCCAAGGGAACGAGCTTGCTTTCGGCAGTTCTCATTTGGATTTTCCTAACTCCAGCGTTTCATTTTCCGGGTCGCCGCTCAACCAGACGCAGATTGTTTTGGACAGCAGCGATCTGGAAGACTTGAAACCGCTGGTAAGCCTGCTTGGTCTTACCATGCCGCCGGATGGCTGGCCCGTGTTGCTGGCCAACGGCGGCGTACACTTTGCGGGCTCGATTGGCAACTTACTCAGCAGCCCGACCTTCGACGGGCAGTTGAACGCCACGGATTTTCGTATGTTGGGGCAAACCGTCGACGCGCTGAGCGCGACGCTTTCAGTCAGCGCCAACGGCCTCGATGTGGCTTCGAGCGATTTGAGCCAAGGCGATACCAAGCTCAGCGTTGTTGGCCTGCTCGGCTTGGAGAACTGGGCGGTATCGCCGAACTCGCCGCTGCGTGCGGCGGTTGCGCTGAAGAGCGTGAATGTGTCTAAGCTGGCCTCACATTTTCCTAATGTGGAGCTGCCGATCATTCAAGGAATCGCTTCGGGTTCGCTCGAAGTTCGGGGCACATTTGCGCATCCGGAAGGACGGGCGCATATCGCGAGCGATAGCCTGGACGCCTATGGCGAGCGGCTGAACCAGGTCCAGTTCGACGCCGCTTTGACGGGCGATGAATTGCGGATTTCGAACGGGCGCGTGGTTACTAGTGCGGCCAAGCTGAGCTTTACGGGCGAATATCTGCACGACGCGGAAACCTGGACGCGCGGCGAGGTAAAAGTAAAAGCGGATGCCAACGGGTTCCCTTTGGCGAGCCTTTCGCCTGTCCGCAAGTATGAGCCCGGATTCAACGCGCAGGCCGAGCTGCATTTCGAAGCCGCGGCGCGGGTGTCGCCGGGCAAGCTGGAACCTGCCGCCGCGAACGGCACCATAGATTTGCGCAACATCACGTTTAATAAAGTTCTATACGGCGATTTGGCGCTGCATAGCGTTACCAGCGGGACTAATCTGGCAGCGACCATCACGGGCGATTTCCGCAAGAACCCGTTGCATGGGCAGGCCCAAGTGGAACTGGCGGGTGATAACAAAACAAATGCGGAAATCGACTTCGACAAGCTGACACTGCAATCGATTTATTCTCTGAGCGGTTCTGAAAAGCCGCCGCTGCTCGACGGCTTCATGGCGCTGAAACTGCGCATCGAAGGGCCCTTGCAAAAGCCGGATCAAATGCGCGCTTTTCTGCGATCCGACCAATTGCAGCTTTCCTCGCGCATCAATCCGGATCCACTGGCCAAAACCGTCGGGCCTGAGATTTCCTTGCACAACGCCGGGCCGCTAGTGGTGGAAGCGCGCAATGGCTCAGCCACGGTACGCAGTTTTCGCGTGGAGGGTGATAACACCAGCTTGGGAGTCAGCGGAACGTTCCCTTACTTGCCGGGCAAGGCGCTGGATTTGCAAGTAGCCGGCTCATTGAATTTGCAGGTTTATCATTTGTTCGATCCAAATGTGCAGTCAGCAGGCATCTCGATTATTTCAGCGTCCATCGGAGGAACGTTTGCCAAACCCGAGGTGAGCGGGGCGCTAGATATCAAAGATGGGTCGTTCTTCCCGGCCAATATTCCGAACGGCCTGAGCTCCGTGAACGGGACGGTTACGTTCAACCAGAACCGCGCAACGCTGCAAAAGCTGACGGCCAACTCCGGCGGCGGAGAATTGACGCTCGGCGGCTTTCTTAGCTTCGGCGGCGGCGGTCCGCTGGCCTATCATTTGGAAGGGTCGGCCGAGAACGTGCGGGTGCGCTACGCCAGCACGATTAGCGTCACCTCCAGCGCCAACTTGCGCTTGAGCGGCACCAGCAATGCCAGCCTGCTTTCGGGTACGCTGACCATTTCGCGCGTGGTGTTCAACACCAATACCGACGTTGGCAATATTTTGGCCGGCCTCGGTGCGAGCAACGGCTCACCGGCGAGCGACAACGATTTCCTCACCGGGCTGCATATGGATGTGGTGATTGAGAGTGCGCCCAATTTGCAGTTGAGTACTTCATTGAGCCGTGATGTGGAAGCAGAGATCAACCTGCGCTTGCGCGGCACGCCAGACCATCCCATTCTGCTCGGCAGCCTCTCGGCGAATCAGGGCGATATTCAAGCATTCGGTTCCCGCTACACTATCAATCGCGGCGAGATTTCGTTTACCAATCCGGTGAAGATTGAACCGGTGCTCGATCTGGATCTGGAAACGCGTGCGCGAGGTGTGACGGTGGATATAACGATTTCCGGCATATTCAGCAAGCTCAACATCGCCTACCGCTCTGACCCGCCTTTGCAGCCGCGCGAAATCATCGCCATGCTGGCGTTGGGACGCGCGCCGGATGCGAGCGATACCAGCCGGAATCTGCGCACCAACGACGTCAACAATCTGCAATCGGGCGCTAATTCGCTACTGGGCGGGGCGGTAACGGCGCCGGTAACGCAACGCCTGGCGAAGTTGTTTGGCATTACCAACATCAGGATTGATCCGCTGGTGCAAGGCATTACGAATACGCCGCAAACGCGCGTTACCGTGGAGCAGCAAATTTCGCCGGTGGTCACCATTACCTACATCACCAATCTTTCCCAGACGTCGGAGCAGATTTTCCGGCTCGAGTGGGCTCTGAGCCAGCGATTTTCCGTCGTTGCCTTGCGCGACGATAACGGCGAATTTGGCGTCGACTTCCAATATAAGAAGCAGTTTAAGTAAGTTATGCGGCTACGCGCGGAAAAGAACAAGCTCAAGATCGAGCACAGCATTATTGATGGGTTGCGGCCCGTGCTCGAACGTCTGCTCAGAGACAACGAAAGCATTCGCTCCATTATTCCGGGTGTCATCCGCCAGGTGCGCGATGCTAAAGGTGCGGTTGTCATTCGCATTACCGTGCCCACCACCAATGGCTGGAAAGCGATTGCCCTGAGTGCCGGCGCCAGACAGGAATTATTCGTGAGTACGGGCGCCGGCAAGGACGAACTGGCCGCCATGATCAAAGCGGCGTTGGATAATAGTTGAATTACGCCTAAGCTATTCGTGACGCTTGTTTTCCTTGTCTTCGCCTTGGCGCAAAGCGGGCGAGCCGTCACTTTCGATACGGATATCGCGCCCGTTGTATATGGCCACTGTGCCGCTTGCCATCACCCGGGCGGAAGCGGCCCGTTTTCTCTGATCAGTTACCAGGACGTGGCGAAGCATGCCGCGCAGATTGTGGCGGTGACCGCCAGCCGCTACATGCCGCCTTGGCCGCCGGAACGCGGTTATGGCGACTTTGTGGGCGACCGCAGCCTGACGCCCGCGCAGATCAAGCTTTTCGCCGATTGGTTGAAGCAAGGCAAGCCGAAGGGAGACGAATCCGCTCTGCCTGCTGCACCGTATTACGGCAGCGAGTGGCAGATGGGCCCGCCCGATTTGATTTTGCGCATGCCGCAGCCCTTCTATTTGCCGGCTGAAGGCAGCGATGTGTTTCGTAACTTCGTGGTGCCCAGCGGCGTAAATCAGGTGCGTTATGTGCGTGGTTTCGAACTGCGCATGAGCAATCCGCGCGTAGTGCATCACGCCAACGTTGTGCTGGACCGCACCGGATCGCTCAGAAGGCGCGATGGCCAAGACGGACAGCCCGGTTTCGCGGGCATGGACGTGATCACCGAAGCGGCGGCCGACAACTTCGATCCCGATTCGCACTTTTTGTTCTGGAAACCCGCCAGCGTGCTGCATCCCGAACAGGACGACATGTCATGGCGGCTCGACCCTGCGACGGATTTGATTCTTAACCTGCATCTGCAGCCCACCGGCAAAGAAGAGCTGGTGCAAGCTGAGATCGGAATCTATTTCGCCGCCCATCCACCAACGCTCTTTCCGATGCTAGTGCAGTTGGAGCATGACGGTGCGTTGAAGATTCCGCCTGGAGACAAAAACTTTATAGTGACCGATGAGCTGACGCTGCCCGTGGACACGCAGGTGCTGGCAATCTATCCGCACGCGCATTACTTGGGCAAGCAATTGGAAGCCTGGGCGACGCTGCCCGATGGCACGCGCCGCTGGCTGATCCGCATCAACAATTGGGATATCAACTGGCAAGCCGTTTACGACTATGCCAAGCCGATTGATCTGCCGAAAGGCACAAAGATTGCGATGCGCATCAGCTACGACAACTCTAGCGATAATCCGCGCAATCCGAATCATCCGCCGAAGCTGGTGTTAACGGGCAATCGCAGTGAAGATGAGATGGGGCATATGTGGCTGCAATTGCTGCCAAAGGCGCCGGCGGGCGGGGAAGATCCGCGCCTGGCGATTCAAGAAGCGGTGATGCGGCGGCGTCTTGAGAAATATCCAGGCGATTTTCTCGCGCAATACAATCTGGCCGCGCTCTTGCAGATGCGCGGTAAATACGCCGACGCCATCCAGGTTTATCGCGCCGCGCTCAAAGCTGAGCCGAACAACGTAACCGCGCACAACAGCCTGGCGACGGCGCTGCTGTTGCAAGAGAATGCCAGCGGCGCGATAGCGGAATTCCGCGAGACGCTGCGGCTGGATCCACAATACTCGAACGCGCGCTACAACCTGGCGCGCGCACTAGCGGTGAACGGCGACCTCGACGGAGCGCGCGACCAATACTCAGCTTTTTTGCAAGCGAAGCCGGATGACGCGGACGCGCAGGCGGGCCTCGCTACCATCGATTTTAAGCAGCGCGATTACGCGGACGCGTTGCTGCATTTTCGTGAAGCTGTCCGGATCGATCCGCGCAATGCCGATAACCAGGCGAACCTCGGAACGGTGCTGGCGATTAACGGCGATTTACCGGCGGCAAAAGAGGCGTTCGAGGCGGCGTTGCGCATTAATCCAAATCATGAAGCGGCGCGGGCGAATTTGCAACGCGTGAAGGCGCAACTGGCGCAGCGCTAAATGAAGGGTTGGCCGCCGTCCCTGCCGGATATTCTCAGTCATGACCGCTCCCACGTTAAACTAGACGGGGCCGAACCGCGAACGCCACGATTCAATATGCCATTTTGAGCTAGGGATGGCGGTGGCACATCTCCTGGATCGCTCTTTAGACGAGCCGGCGCGGGCCCAGTCCTGTCAATAAACGGATGGATTGCTATACTTCGTTTTCATTCAAAAGAGGCACCTCAATGAGAAGAAAAGTCACAGTCGTCGGCGCGGGTAACGTCGGCGCCAATACCGCCCAAAAAATCGCCGCGAAAGAACTCGCGGATGTCGTGTTAGTCGATGTAGTAGAAGGCGTGCCGCAGGGTAAAGGGCTCGACATGCTCGAATCCGCGCCGGTGGAAGGCTACGACGTTCGGATCGTTGGAACGAACGGCTATGAAGAGACTGCCAATTCCGACATCGTGGTCATCACGGCCGGCTTTCCGCGCAAGCCCGGCATGAGCCGCGACGATTTGCTGCTGGCGAATTATGAAGTGGTAAAGAGCGCCACCGAGCAGGCCGCCAAGCAATCGCCCAATGCCATTCTGATTCTAGTGACCAATCCTTTGGACGCCATGTGCTGGACGGCGCTGAAGGTCTCCGGTTTCAAGCGCGAGCGTGTCATCGGCATGGCGGGCGTGCTCGATACCGCGCGCTTCCGAACGTTTATCGCCGAAGAGCTGAACGTCTCGTTTGAAAATGTAACCGCCATGGTGTTGGGCGGCCATGGCGACACCATGGTTCCACTGGTGCGCTTTACCAACGTGAGCGGCATTCCGCTCGCCGAGCTCACCGACCAGGCCACCATCGATCGCATGGTGCAGCGCACCCGCGATGGCGGCGCGGAGATCGTGAAATATCTCAAAACCGGCAGTGCCTACTATGCGCCGGCGGCATCCACCGTGGAAATGGTGGAATCCATTCTCAAGGACAAGAAAAAGGTGCTCCCGTGCGCCGTGCATCTGGAAGGCGAATACGGTTTTCATGGCTTGTTCGTCGGCGTTCCGGTGAAGCTGGGCAAGGACGGCATCGAGAAGATTTACGAAATCAAGCTCGATGAAGCCGAGACAGCGGCTTTGAAGAAGAGTGCCGACGCCGTGCAGGAGCTGGTCAACGTGCTGCAAAAGAAAACTCAATAAACCACTAGCGTTCCTTGCCGGGATTCGCTAACCTGACGAAGAATGGCAAGTTCGAAAGCTCTGCTGGCGTTGTCTTCGGAGCCTGTGCCGAAGACCAATGGCCTTCCGAAGATCGATCCAAACTACACCTGTTTCAAGATCAAACTGGCGAAATCCAAGATTCACCGCTGGGGAATCTATGCCGCCGAATTTATCCCGGCCGGCCGCAAGGTGATCGAATATACCGGCGAACGAATCAACCGCCGCGAGACCAAACGCCGCTCGGAAGCAAGCGACCTGATCTATCTCTTCACGCTAGATAGCTATTGGACGCTGGACGGCTCCGTCGGCGGTTCGGGCGCACAATACATCAACCATTCGTGCGACCCCAATTTAGTCACCCGCATCATCAAGGGGCACATTATCTACATGAGCATGCGGGATATACGGCCCGGCGAAGAACTCACCGTCGATTACCGCTTCGACAAGAAGGTCGAGCGCGTGGAATGCAAGTGCGGCACAACCAAGTGCCGCGGCACCATCAACTTGACGGAATAGGATTCTATATCCTGTAAGTAGGAGTGATCTTCCATGACTGTCCTAGAATCTCTGAAGAAATATAGCGTAGTGGTCGCCGATACCGGCGACATACAAGCCATCGCAAAACTTAAGCCGCAAGATGCCACCACCAACCCGTCGCTGCTGCTCAGCGCGGCGCAGCGTCCCGAATATAAAAAGTTGGTAATTGATGCCCTGGAGTACGCCGAAAAGCAGGGCGGGGACAGCAAGAAACAAACCGAAGCGTTCATGGACAAATTGTTCGTCAGCTTCGGCAACGAAATTTTGAAAGTGATTCCGGGCCGCGTTTCGACAGAAGTGGACGCAGGCCTGAGTTTCGATACCGAAGCCACGCTCGCCAAGGCGCGGCATCTGATTAAGATCTACGAAGAGGGCGGCACCAACCGGGAGCGTGTCCTTATCAAAATTGCCAGTACCTGGGAAGGCATCCGCGCGGCGGAGCAGCTCGAAAAGGAAGGCATCCACTGCAACCTGACCCTGCTGTTCAGTTTCGCCCAGGCCGTGGCGTGCGCCGAAGCGAAGGTCACGCTGATTTCGCCGTTTGTAGGCCGCATTTACGATTGGTATAAGAGAGAAAATGGCGGCAAAGAGATTCCGGTGGATGACGATCCCGGCGTAAAGTCCGTCACGCGCATTTACAACTACTACAAAAAGTATGGCTATAAGACAGTAGTGATGGGCGCCAGCTTCCGCAAGGTGGAACAAATCACCCGTTTGGCCGGCAGTGATCTTCTCACCATCAGCCCCGATCTGATCGAGAAAATGCAAGCGACCGAAGGCGAGTTGAAGCCCGCATTGACAGTAGAAGAGGCCAAAGCCAGTAAAGAAGATCAAATCCATCTCGATGAAAAAGGCTTCCGCTGGCTGCACAACGAAGATGCCATGGCGACCGATAAGCTGGCCGAAGGCATACGCAAGTTCTATGCCGACGCTCGCAAGCTCGAATCGTGGGCGCACACCCAGGTCGGCGAAAAGGTTACCGCCTAAGCCGGACCTGTTGATTCATGGTGTCCCTCAAATAGCTGCCCAATGGTTCGTATGTAACCGGATGTCTTAAGTTCGGCGCTATTTCCAGCAAAGGCTCCAGCACGAAACGGCGTTGTAGCATACGCGGATGCGGCACCTTGAGCTGCGGCAGATCAATTATTGCCTCGGCGAACAGCAGAATATCTAAATCAATCGGCCGCGGACCTCGCCTCAGATTGGGGCGTCGCACGCGGCCGATTTCTTTTTCGATGCTGAGCAGCAGCGCCATCAACTGCATGGGCATCAGCGTCGTGCGGCACTCCACCGCCATATTAAGAAACCAAGGCTGATTCGGCACGTCCTGCGGTTCCGTTTCGTAGACCGACGACCTCGCTGTCACCGCCACTCCCTCACGCTCCAAAATATAGATGGCTTGACCGAGGCGATCCTCCCTTTCGCCCAAATTCGAGCCTAGTGACAGGTACACCGTCTTCTCGGGCATTTTTAGAAGAGCAGGTTTTGCCGTTGCCGCCGCGTCACGCCGAAATATTCGAAAGCCCGCTCTGTGGCGCTGCGCCCGCGCGGCGTCCGATCCAAAAAGCCAAGCTGCATCAGGTACGGCTCATAGACTTCTTCAATCGTATCGGTCTGTTCATCAATGGATGCCGCAATCGTACTCAATCCGACCGGGCCGCCGCTGAACTTTTCCATGATGGTCAGCATGATTTTGTGGTCGATTTCATCCAGGCCATAACGGTCGACCTTCAGCATGTCAAGCGCCGCTTGGGCAACCTCCAGGTCAATGTGACCGTCGGCGCGCACCTGCGCATAATCGCGCACGCGCCGCAGCAAACGGTTGGCAATCCGCGGTGTGCCGCGGCCGCGCCGGGCGATTTCGCGGGCAGCATCCGCCGTCGTCGCTATCTCCAGCAGCCGCGCCGAGCGTTCCACAATCTTGCCAAGCGTCGCTTCGTCATAGGGATCGAGGCGCAGCACAATGCCAAAGCGCCCGCGCAGCGGCGCACTGAGCAGTCCCTGGCGAGTCGTAGCGCCCACCGCCGTGAAGTGGGGCAGTGTGATCGAGTGCGTGCGTGCGCCCGGGCCCGCGCCAATCAGAATGTCGAGCCGGAAATCTTCCAGCGCGGCGTAGAGAATTTCTTCGATATCGGGCTGCAGCCGGTGGATCTCATCGATAAAAAACACCTGCCGCGCGCGCACATTGCTTAGGATGCCCGTCAGGTCGAGCTTTTTCTGCAGAATCGGCCCGGCGGTTTGATCCACCGGCACCGCCAACTCGTGCGCGATAATACCCGCCAGCGTCGTCTTGCCTAACCCGGGCGGCCCGCACAGCAGCACGTGGTCCATTGCTTCACCGCGCTGCTTGGCCGCTTCTATCGCGATCGCCAGTTGTTCCCGCACGCTCGGCTGGCCGGCAAAATCATCCAGCGAAGTGGGACGCAGCGCCGTTTCAAACTGGCGTTCTTCTTCAATAGACGCCGGGGAAACGGTGCGATTCGTGGCCATGCAAACTTCACCTTAGCGCACGGCTGCTAAAGCGGCCCGGAACAGCGGCTCGAACTCTTGAGGCGCGCCTTTGTCGAGGACTTTACGCAGCGCTTCTTCCGCCGCGGGGCGCGAGCACCCCAGATTTTGCAGCGCCGAGAGAACGTCGCGCTCGAGCGTCGAATACGCGGGACCCGCATCCGCTACCGCCGCTGGCTTGCCGCTCGCATCTACCGCCATCAGTTTGTCCTTCAATTCAAGGACGATGCGCTCGGCGGTTTTTTTGCCTATGCCCGGAATGCGCACCAGACGCGCCAGATCGCTCGAGCGAATCGCCGTAATGAGATCGGCCGTCGGTAAGCCGGAGAGCACCGTGATGGCCAGTTTCGGGCCGATGCCGCTCACCGAGATGAGCCGCTCGAAAACGGTTTTCTCTTCAGGCGTAGCGAAGCCGAAGAGCAGCAAAGCGTCCTCCCGCACATGCGTGTGAATGCGCAAGCTGGCCGTGGCGCCTTGTTCGGGTAGCGCGGTGAAGGTGGAAATAGGAATCTGCACGTCATAGCCAACGCCCCCGGCGTCCAGGATGACTTGGTTGGGATGCTTTTCGAGTATGGTGCCGCGCAGCTGGGCGATCATGGGGATCTGAACGATTATGACCTAAGGACTCCAAGCCTCGACTGATCGGGCTACTGAAGCGGCATACTGGGACCAGGCGGCCGACACGCCCCCGCGCCATGACCGAACTGTTCCGCATCGTCGAACCGCCCCGCCAGTGTTCCTATCTGCCGGCTCAAACCGCCTCGCTCGAAGTGTCCGCGGTCAGTGGCTTAAATCCCGTCGAATACGGTGATCTCCTGGCGCGCGGTTGGCGGCGCTTTGGCTGGCAGTTGTTTCGCCCGGCTTGCCCCCAATGCCGCGAGTGCCGCAGTGTGCGCGTCTTGGCCGGGCCATTCACGCCGACCGCCGGCCAGCGCCGCGTTCTTCGCAAAAACCAAACGGTGCGCGCCGAACTGCATCCCCTTTTTGCCGCCCGCGAAACCATCGATCTCTACAACCGCTATCAACGCTTCATGCATCGGCATCGCGGTTGGGAATTGCAGCGCGCCAACGCCGCCAGCTATCACGACATGTTTCTCTCAGGCCCGGCCGAACTCGGCCGCCAGTGGCTCTACTTCTTCGAAGACAAACTGGTCGGCGTCGCCATGATGGATCTCGCGCCCCAGGCAATTTCACTCGTCTACTTCTTTCATGACCCGGAGTGGCGAGCGCAATCGCCAGGCGTCTTTTCCGTGCTGAACCAGTTGCTGTATGCCCAGTCGCACGGCCTGCATTACGCCTATCTCGGCTATTGGATCAAAGATTGTCAATCCATGAATTACAAGAATCGTTTTCGCCCATATGAAATGCTGGATGATTACGTGAAAAAGGAGAATGATCCGCTTTGGCGACTCATAACCTAAGGCAGATCCTTAATTTCTACCTTGGTCCGGCCGTAATCCAAATCCGCCTTTGCGAGCATCGCAACGACAGCCTCGGGTAGGGTGGTCTTCGAGTAGGCGGCTGTTCTTTTGGCTGCTTCCGACGGAGAGACCTGTTGATAGTCCCGAGGTATTTGGAACAACTCCGCAGGGGGCTCGCCGAGCTTGAGAGACGTGGAGACAAGATCGCTCGTGTCAGTCACCGCGCCCTTCTCGTCGGTGAACGTTGCCAGCCTCCGAACCTCAGCGCACTCCACGTCGGGCAAGAGCCAGTGATCCCAGCCTCCCTTTCCAGCGCTAGTCAAGTGAACTGCCTTGAAGCCGAGCATCGCTTCTTCTGGACCCGCCGCCGAGTTTACGGCCCTGCCGGCGAAAGTCATCTGGCACCCTGACTCCGGATCGAGTCTCCCCAAGCCATTGGGATCCCAAGCACCGGTTCGGCGCGCAATCAGAAAGCGGAGAGTTTCATTTATGGTCACCTGCACTCCCCCGGGAAGGTAGAGCTGGCGTTTCGTGATCGGCAGCGCGCCCAGATAATCGTTCTTCTCAACCTTCGAACCGTCGTCGCGAATCCCGACGATACTCCTGGCGCCGACGGTAGGAACTCGCCCGGCTTTCTGCAGACGCTCCTCAAAAGTTGCAAAAAATGGCTTTACCGGGTGCCTCGCCAGCAAGGCCTGGGCAGCGTTATCCGACTTCGGGCCTGACGCCGATGACCGAGGCTGGAAGGCACGAAAAGCGAGGAGCGAGCCGACACAAACTAGCCCGCAGAGAATTGGGAACCGCAAAGACTTGACCATGGTCACCGTCGCCTCCTACGAGCCGTACCCCTTCGCACTGAGTGTCACATCCTCAGGCACCCTTGTCAACCCTTTCGCTGCGTTCGGAAAGTCAGTCACAAATCCGCAAAAATATTTTGGGTTTATTTTCAAAGACCTCCACGAGAAAAGGTTGTTCTTCGCTCACCCCCTGCCCGCAAACAGAAAGCGCAAGAAGAGAAATTCTATGACGATTGCCGAAGAAACTCGCGCCTACCTTCGCCGGCGAAGCGCCCACCGAGGCGGCCTATGCCACACGTTTTTGAAGCCCAAAACCCAACAAAAAAAAGAAAAGTCGCAAATTGGCTTTGTTCGGCAAAAAAGCAAATTCACCCACCGCGGCACTCGGCTCAAAGACCGTCAATCCATGAATTACAAGAATCGTTTTGGGCCATATGAAATGCTGGATGATTACGTGAAAAAGGAGAATGACCCGCATTGGCGACTCATCTAACCAGGAATTTCATTTGCACAGCCGTTCTGCTCGCGGCCGCGCACCTACCAGCCGCGCCCCCGCGTTCCATCGCCGACGTCACTAAGACCTTCGAAAAGCTCGATGGCTTTGTTCCCATCTATTGGGATAGCGCCGAAGGCAAGGTGTTCCTCGAAATCAATCGCTGGAACCACGAATTCTTGTACGTTGCTTCGCTGCCCGCAGGCTTGGGTTCTAACGATATCGGTCTTGACCGCGGCGCACTCTCCCGGCCGCGCGTGGTGGCGTTTGAACGCGTCGGGCCGCGCGCCTTGCTCGTCGAGAAAAATTATGCCTTCCGCGCTTCGAGTCAAAATCCCATGGAACGGCGCGCGGTCGCAGATTCTTTCGCTACCTCCGTCCTGTGGGGCTTCGACATTGCCGCTACCGATGGAGACCGCGCGCTGGTCGACGCATCCGATTTCTTCCTGCGCGACATCGTAGGAGCCGCTGCCGCCATCCGGCGCGCTAAACAAGGCACCTTCCGCACTGATCCCAAGCGCTGCGCCTTTTTTCTGGATCGCACGAAAAACTTCCCGCAAAACTCCGAAGTCGAGGTCACTCTCACCCTCACCGGAGATGATCCCGGACGCTATGTGCAGGAAGTCACTCCCGACCCCCAATCCATCACCGTGCGCGAACATCACTCACTCATCGCCTTGCCCGATGCCGGTTTCGAGCCGCGCGCCTTTGACCCGCGCGCCGGTTATTTCGATATGCGCTATCGCGACTATTCGGCGGCCCTGGGCGAAGATCCCGATCAACGCTTGATTGTTCGTCATCGCCTCAAGCTTGCCGAAGGGTCAAGCGGCGATCCTGTCAAACCCATCGTTTACTACATCGACGGCGGCGCGCCCGACGATGTGCGCGCGGCCCTCATGGAGGGCGCAAGCTGGTGGAATCAGGCGTTTGAGGCAGCCGGCTTTCACAACGGTTTCCAGGTAAAAGTGCTACCGGCCGACGTGGACCCTATGGATATTCGTTACAACATCGTGCAGTGGGTTCACCGCTACACGCGCGGCTGGTCTTACGGCAATGCCATCGCCGACCCTCGCACCGGCGAAATTCTGAAAGGTCAGGTCACTCTCGGATCACTCAGATACCGGCAGGATTACCTCATCTTCAGCGGGCTGCTTTCTCCCTTCGGAGGAGACGATGGCAAGCTCTCGCAAGTCAAGGAGGCAGTCTATGCACGCCTCCGCCAACTCGCCGCTCATGAGATTGGCCACACTCTCGGACTCGCTCATAACTATGTCGCCAGCACGCATGATCGCGCCTCGGTCATGGATTATCCACACCCCTGGGTCGAGCTGAAAAGCGATGGCTCTCTCGATCTGTCCCACGCTTATGCAACAGGCATCGGCACGTGGGACAAAGTAGCCATTCGCTATGGCTACACCCAATTCCCAGCAGGTGTGGATCAGAAGAAGGCGCTGAATCAAATCATTCTGGACGCTGCGCATGAAGGCAATATTTTCATAACCGACGAAGACAGCCGGCCGCTCGGCAGTGCCCATCCGCGCGCTCATCTCTGGGATAACGGCCCCAACGCCATAGACGAACTGGCGCGCTTGCTCAAAGTGCGCGCGGCGGCGCTAGAACGCTTTGGCGAAAATAGCATTCCTGCCGGGGAGCCTTGGTCGCGTCTCGATGAAACACTTGTGCCGTTATACTTTCTCCATCGCTATCAAACCGAGGCAGCTGCAAAATCGCTGGGCGGGGTGGACTACACTTACGCATTGCGCGGCGATAGCCAGACGGTCACGCAAATCGTCCCTGTCGCCGAACAGAAGCGCGCGCTGGCTCTGCTGCTCGAAACAGTCAGTCCGAAAACCTTGACTCTACCCGAGAGAATTCTAAAGTTAATCCCGCCGCATCCGCCCGGCTACGAACGCACTCGTGAGAGCTTTCCCGAGCAAACCGGACTCACCTTCGATCCAGTCGCCGCCGCCCAAGCGGCCGCTGGCTTAACGGGCAGCTTATTGTTCAATTCCGAGCGCGCCGCACGGCTGATCGAGCAGCATGCCCGAAACGCCGCGAATCCTGCGTTCGAAGAAGTGATCCGCCAGATTGCCGCTGCGACTTGGCTAGCCCCACGCGCATCCGGTCTGAACGGACCGGTCAAAACTGCCATTGACGTTGTTCTGTTTCAACAGGCGCTCTTGCTGGCCGGCAATGAACGATCTTCACCATTGGTGCGCGCCACCGTACTCGCAACACTCACCTCTCTGCGCCCCCGCTTGCCCGAATATCTCGCGCGCACGCTCGCCACCTTCGAACGTTCCCCCGAAAAGTTTCAACCCGCGCCGATGGCCGAAGCGCCTCCCGGCCAACCCATCGGCGAAGACGACGACTGTGTCGATTTCTTCGGCCAACAGTATCCGCCGAATCGGAGCCGGGAGCGCTAGCAACCTGACTCGGGACGCAGGGCACAGATGAATAGAGAACAACTCTTCTCCGACGCCGCTCAGCGGGGCGTCGATTATCTACGCCGCATTCGCCAGCGCAGCGTTGCGCCTGCTGACGCCGCGCTGGCCGCTCTGCAACAATTTGATGAAGCGCTGCCGATCGACCCAGTCAACCCACAAGAGGTTCTCCAACAACTCGACGAACTCGGTTCACCCGCCACCATCGCCAATGCGGGAGGCCGCTTCTTCGGCTTCGTCAATGGCGGCAGCGTCCCCGCCGCCTTGGCGGCCAACATTCTTGCGGCAGCGTGGGATCAGAACGCCGCCTTGCGAGTCATGTCGCCGGTTGCCGCCGCACTTGAGGATGTCGCCCTGGGCTGGATCAAAGACCTGCTCGGTCTCCCCAATGAGTCCGCCGGCTCGTTCGTCACTGGCGCAACCATGGCCAACCTCACCTGCTTGCTCGCCGCTCGTCACGCCTTACTCGCCCGCGCCGGTTGGGACGTCGAGAGTCACGGTCTCTTCGGCGCACCTCCGTTTCCCATTGTTGTCAGTGAGGAAATACATGCCTCCGCGCGTAAGGCGCTCGCCATGGCTGGGCTAGGTCGTGATCGTGTAATGGCCGTCCCTACCGACTCACAAGGCCGCATGCGCGCCGATGCTCTGCCAAAACTTGCCGCACCCGCTTTGATTTGCATCCAGGCGGGCAACGTCAATACCGGCGCGTTTGATCCTGCTCTCGAGATTTGCGCCGCCGCGGCTGATAGCGGTAGCTGGGTGCATGTCGATGGCGCATTCGGCCTGTGGGCTGCGTGCGCGCCCGGACGTGCGCACCTGCTCGCTGGTTTTCCAAATGCCGATTCCTGGGCCACCGATGCTCACAAATGGCTCAACGTTCCCTATGATTGCGGCCTTGCCTTCGTGCGTGACGCGCCGTCACTCTATCAAGCCTTGAACTTGCAAGCGGCCTATCTCCCTCCTGGGGCAGCGCGCGATCCCATGCAGTGGACCCCCGAAAGTTCCCGCCGCGCTCGCGGGATTGAGGTGTGGGCGGCGCTCAAATCGCTCGGCCGTTCTGGCCTGGCCGACCTGATCGAACGCACTTGCCGTCACGCCGAACGTTTCGCCGGCGGTTTGCGCGCCGCCGGCTATCAGATCTTGAACGATGTCGTCATCAATCAAGTGCTGGTCCGTTTCGGCGCTGACCAAACCACGCAATCCGTCATTGACGCCGTCCAGCGCGACGGCACCTGCTGGTGCGGCGGCACTGTCTGGCAGGGCCAACGCGCCATGCGCATCAGCGTCTCATCCTGGCTCACCGACGAAGAAGATGTCGAATGGAGCCTCGACGCCATCCTGCGCGCTGCCAAGCAGCATGCGCCACAATAGAAAGCTGGACCTATGGCCAATAACCTAGCCGCAACATTTCGCCACAGCATCTCCTCCGCCCGCTCGAAGCTCGATCAACTGAGTGAGGAATCCGCCACTGCCACGTTTAGGCGCGGCGGCTGGACGTGCAAGCAGATCATCGGCCACTTGATCGATTCCGCGCTCAACAACCATCAACGTTTCGTCCGGGCCGCGCTCGATGGGAGTTATGAAGGCCCGTCCTATGAACAGCAGGGTTGGGTCGCCATGCACGGCTATGAGAAGATGCCCTGGAACGAATTAGTCGCTCACTGGCAACGTCAAAACGACCTGCTTTGTTCGGTGGTGGATCACATCCCCGAGGAAAAGTATGAAGTGACGTGCAAGATCGGTCCATACCCTCCCGCCACGCTGCATTTTGTCGTCGAAGACTATCTCGCTCACCTGCACGAACACGTCGATCAGATGGCGAAGGCGTCAACGTCCGGCCAGCTTTTTCTTGGCTACTCACTCGAAAAAATGCGCCAGATGGCCGATCAGCTCAAAGAGTGCGTCCAAGGCTTGAGTGAAGAACAAATTTGGCAGCGCAGCGGAGATAACGCTAATTCCATTGGCAATCTCATCCTGCACTTGTCGGGAAACATTCGCCAATGGATTGGCAACGGCATCGGCGGCTTGCCCGACATCCGCGAGCGCGATACGGAATTCGCGGCTCGTGGCGGCCGGTCCACCGCGGAAATCCTCAGCCTCTTCGAGCAGACCATCACGGATGCTATTAACACAGTTCAGAATCTTCCCGTAGAGCGTTTGCCCGAGCGCACTAACCCGCAAAATCGCGATGTCTCCATGCTCGAAGCGATCTATCAGGTGGTCGTCCATTTGCATTTGCACGTCGGCCAAATCATCTTCGCCACCAAACAGATGACCGGGAAAGATATGGGATTCTTTAGCCGTGCTAGAAATACGGCGCGCTGAGTCGCGGGAAGATATCGCGAAAGTGCAAACTCTTTGGACTGAGTATTGGAATTCTCTCGGTCTCCCGTTCACTTTTCAACGTTTCGGAGAACAGTTGCTCAGCTTGCCTGGAGAATTCGCCCCGCCGGCCGGCTTACTCCTGCTTGCCATCTCGGAATCCGAGGCCGCAGGCACCATCGCCGTGCGGCCACTGAATCAAGAAGAATGCGAAGCCAAGCGCCTCTACGTATCTCCCCGCTTCCGCGGCGCGGGCTTCGGCCGGAAGCTATTGGCCGCGGCGATCGAAATCGCCCGCCGGAAGGGTTACCACACAATGTATGGAGACACTTTGACAACTATGCACCAAGCGGCACAGCTCTATGAGAGCATCGGCTTCGCGAGGGTCGGCGCTTATTCGCCCGACCCAACTCCCGGAGCTATCTACCTGAAGCTGGTGCTCTAACGTGGCAAGGCGCAGATTCTTCGTTCCCCAAGTCCGCCGCGGCGTCGCCGAACTCACTGGCGACGAAGCCGAGCATGTTGTCCGAGTCTTACGCGCCGAGGTCGGCGAAGTGTACGAGATCTCGGATAACAACAAGCTCTACCTGGCCGAGATAGAGGTTGCCCGCAAGTCACTCGTCTCCTTCAAAATCACCGAGGAACTCTCAACGCCGCCTCCCGAAGCCGAAATCGTCCTCCTCGCCGCGCTGATTAAGTTCGACCGCTTTGAATGGATCGTTGAAAAAGCCACTGAGTTAGGAGTGACTGAGATCAGGCCATTCGAAGCCACGCGTTCCGAGCGCGGCTTAATGCAGGCCGCCGCCAAGCGTCGCCACCGCTGGGAGAAAATCGCTCAAGAATCGAGCCAACAGGCCAAGCGAGCCCATCTGCCCGTCATTGCCGAAGCGCTGCCATTTCGTGAGTCACTCGCGTTCAATGCCGATCTCAAGTTGATGCTCGACGAAGACAGCCGCCTACCAATCTGGCAACTCTTTCCGCCAACAAAGAACCTGACGGATCGCATAGCCCTTCTGCTGGGTCCAGAAGGTGGATTCACCGATGAGGAGAGAGACGCCGCCCATGCAGCCGGATGGCAAAGTTGTTCTTTGGGAGGAACGATTCTCCGCGCCGAGACCGCCGCCGCCGCCGGAGTCTCGATCATAAAGTCGGCGTGGCTCTCCTAACCGCTCACCACCGCTGCGTGCACCGGCTTCGCCCCCACATCCACTAACGCAAAAAGCGCCACTCCGCTCTTCTCCCGATTCGCCCGAATCGTCGGAATGTGAATCACCGCCATGGCGCCGGAGGTCTTATTCAGCACCAAAGCGAACCGGTTATCCGGCGTGATCGCAATAAAATCCGCCTGCCCGCCCACATCCACCATGCCAATCAAGCGGCGCGTTTCCACATTCAAGATACTCACATCAGACCCACTCGCGCTCGCCACAAAAAGATAAGCCGGTTCGCCCGATGCCGCCATAATCCCCGGATCACGCCCCGCCAGCACGGTCTGCTCCACCTCCATGGCGTTGTACGGGAAAACGATCGCCACGCCATCCATACCTCTACCGGTCACAAACAGTTGGCCTTGGTCGGAATTAAAACAAAGGTTGTCGGGCTGCATCGCCAGCGGCAACTCGGCGACCACCTTTTGTGTCGCCACATCGAGTCCTACAATCGTCCGTTCATCCGGCCGCGCCACCAGGATCATTTGCCCATCACCGCGAAATCTGACGTTCCCCACCGTCCCGCCAAGCGAAATGCTGCTGCGTTTCCCGGTCGTGAGCTGAATAAGCTCCACCGTGCCGTGCACGCCTGTCGAAACCGCCGCCTCACCCGCTTGCGATACATCGAGCGATACCGGCTCCGCTTCCAGTTTCACCCGGCGCACTACTTTAAGCGAACCGAGCTCAGCCTGAATCAGTTCCTTCGAACGACGCGCAATCGCCGTCAGGCCCGATCCTGCTAGGGAAAGTCTGATCTCAACTATCCCTTCGCCCAGCCGATGGGAAGAAGTAAGTAAGAGATTTCGGTCAATCACATGCACACTATCGGTAGACGGGGTCAATACATAGCTCTCGCGTGTTGTGTCGGCGGGAAGAACCGCCGTGGGCGCCGCCCCCAGCGAAATGTTCTTCAGCAGGCGAAAATTGGTCAAGTCCACCACCGCCAGCGAATTCTCGCCGGAGGTGGCAATTAGCGCATACCCTGAATAACCACTCCGTTTAGCGCGGCTGCAAGCACCCGAAAAGAGTGCCAAGCCCAGGGTGAGGGCGTCTCGCCGTGTCATGAAAAAGAAATCGCAAGCATTTGAAAATAAAACTCTTGTGGAGCACTGCGAAAGGGTATATTCCTATGTTACCCTCGGAGTGAATCCGCTAGCGTCGCACTCCGGTCATACATGAATTATAGGTCCTTATTCAGCCTCATTTCGTCAGATCTGGCCATCGATCTTGGAACGGCCAATACCTTGGTGTTTGCCAAAGGCAAAGGCATCGTCGTCAACGAACCCTCTATCGTCGCCATTAACAAGAATAACGGTGAAATCGAAGCGGTGGGCAAGGAAGCCAAAGACATGGTGGGGCGCACGCCCGGCAACATCGTCGCCATCCGTCCAATGAAAGACGGCGTGATTGCAGATTTTAAAGTCACTGAGCGTATGCTGAATTATTTTATTCAGAAGGCTCATGGCCGGAAAATGCTGGTGCACCCACGTATCGTCATTGGCGTACCCAGCGAAATCACCCAAGTCGAAAAACGCGCCGTCAGCGAATCGGCCTACCGCGCCAAGGCGAGCGAAGTGCACTTAGTGGAACAAGCCATGGTAGCGGCCATTGGCGCCGGACTTCCCATTACCGAACCTTCCGGCAATATGGTGGTCGATATCGGTGGCGGCACGACTGATGTTGCGGTTATTTCCCTTTCCGGCATCGTTTATTCGCGTTCCGTGCGGGTGGCAGGCAATGAAATGGATGACGCCATCATGAATTATTTAAAGCGCAAATACAATCTGCTGATCGGCGAACGCACCGCCGAGCAAATCAAGATTCAGATCGGGTCGGCGTATCCGCTGGACCGGCCCCTGACCATGGAAATCAAGGGGCGCAATTTAATTGAAGGTGTGCCCAAAACCGTTACAATTGAAGATAGCGAGATCCGGGAAGCGCTGTCCGAATGTATTGCCACCATTCTGAACGCCATTCGCGTCGCGTTGGAACGGACCCCGCCGGAGTTGAGTGCCGATATTAGCGATCGAGGTATTGTGTTAACGGGCGGAGGAGCATTAATCAAGAATTTGGATCGTCGTATCCGCGAAGAAACGGGTCTACCCGTGTCGATTGCCGAAGATCCATTGGCGTCGGTCGTTCTCGGTACCGGCAAGATGCTGACCGATTTCAAGCTTCTGCGCCGGATCGCGATCGAATAGCCAGTGTCGCTCACCGGCGGGCGCTCGACCCTCCCGTAGCCGAATTGAGAAGCCATGGACGCGATATTTAACCGTTATCGAAGTTATCGAAGTCTTGTCGTGCTGGTGGTCGTCGTGATGGCCCAGGTTCTCTATTTGGCCTATCAGGTCAGAACCCAAAAGGACGAACGCCTCATCAGGGTTTGGGCCGTCAGCGCCGTGACGCCCATGGCTGGGATAGTAGAAGCCATTCGCCACAACACCATCGGCTTCTTGAAAGACTATTTTCTGCTGCTCGACGTGCGCGATCAAAATCGCAAATTGAAGAACGATAACGATAAATTGCGGATGGAAAACGTTTTCTACCGCAACCAGCTCAACACCGCCGAACACGCCCGCGCGCTCACCTTGTTCCAGGCCAAAACGCCTTCCCGCACCGTCGCCGCGCGCGTCATCGGCGACAGCACCGTTTCCACCGCCAAGGCCGTATTCATTGATCGCGGCTCTACCAGCAACATCGAGAAAGGCATGGCTGTTGTCACGCCCGATGGCATCGTCGGCAAAGTGGCGGCCGTCTATCCGCTCGTGGCGCAAGTTCTCCTCGTCACCGATTCCACGTTCAAGGTCGGCGTCGAATCGCAGCGCGGCCACATTCACGGCGCGCTCAACTGCGGCAGCGGCCATTGCGTGGTCGAGCAGATTCAGAATGAGGAAGACGTGGCCGTCGGCGAATGGTTTTACACCTCCGGCGAGGATCGCATCTTCCCGAAAGGCTTCCCCGTGGGAACGGTGATCAGCGTCCAACCCGGCAATGGCATGAAGGACGTGCGCTTGAACCTCAGCGGCGCACCCGGCGGAGCGGAAGAAGTGCTGGTTGTTTTGGATGGCGTGCATCAGCCCATCCCCACCGCCGTTCTGCCCGAAGATAAAATGGCGCCGCCGTTGCCGCCTCCGCCCGATGACAGGCAAACCACCAGCGCGCAGCCGGGAACCGTCCAAACTGAAGCCGACAAACTGGTCCAAAAATATGAGCAATTAGGCAAGGAAGAGGACCATGTTTACGGGGCGATGAATTCGAACATGCCCAACTTCAATGTAAAGCCCGTTCCCCAGCAGGCAACCCCTCCGCCCGGCGCGCCCACCGCGGCTAATCCGGCCACCAAGCAGCCCGTCAAACCCCTAGGTTCGGCACCTGTATTGGGCGCGCCCACGCAGCTCGCCAACCCAACGATCTCAACCAAATCCCTTACCCCAACAAAACCGGCCGCCCCCAAAGCGCCGCTGCCCTTGGGTTCGCCGCGGCCTAAACCTGCCGCCAACGAGACTCCTGCCGTTCCGCCTCCCACCCAGCCGCAATGAACGAAAGCAGCGATCACCTCCTCCGCTCGCGCCGCAGCTCGCAAAGTTTGTTTAGCCGCTTTCAAGTCGCCGGCCTTGTCGTACTGACTCTCATCGCCGTCATCAGCAAGTTCTATCTCCCACGGCTCATTCCTAGCGCGGTCTGGCTCGAAGTGCCGCTGCTGCTCACGATTTATTTCGGCCTGATGCGGCCCGATCCCGTGCCTGCGTTACTCTTCGGCGCCTTTGTCGGCATCTCGGAAGATTCTCTTTCCCCGGCCAACATTCCCATCGGCATGTACGGCATCACCAAAACGCTGGTCGGCTATTTTGCCGCCTCCGTCAGCCAGCGTTTTAATGTCGGCACTGGTGTGATTCGCCTGATTCTTTGTTTCTTTTTCTTCGTTTTTCATGCCTTCTTCTACTGGGTCATGCGCCGCGCCCTGCTCGATCAACCGGTCCCCTTCGATACCCAGCAAACACTGCTGCACGGCGCATTCAATGTCGCCGTCGCGCTGCCGCTTTATTTGATACTCGATAGAATGAAATTAGCCGATGAATCATAAGGCAACACAACGTGGCACAAGATAGTTCCCCGCAAGTCGGTTACCGGGACGATCCGCGCGATTTCGCCGGCAAAATCGCCATCTTTCAATACCTCACCGTACTGGTCTTCGTTTTCCTGGTTTCCGGCTTCTGGCAATTGCAGGTGCAGGACCCCGAGCGCTACAGCGAAGCCGCCGAGCGAAATCGCATCAAGAGCACGCCACTGCTCGCGCCTCGCGGCAAAATTTTAGACCGTGATAACCGCGTCATAGTCGATAACCGCACATCTTACTCGCTGCTGCTGAACCGCGATCTGATCAACGCCGGCCATCTGCCCGCCATCGCCACCGCTTTGCAGCTCGATTATGACGATCTCAAAGCTCACATCCGCCACAACAACCGCCCGCAAATCATTATCAAAGATCAGCTCACGCGCGATGAAATCGCCTGGATCGAGTCGCATCAGGACGAGAGCGCTTATCCTGAAATGCAGCTCATCAAGTCGTGGCGTCGTCAATATCCGCAAAACGGCTTTGCCGCGCACGTTACCGGCTACGTTGGTGAAATCAGCGAATCCGAACTCGACTCGCCGCAATTCAGCGACTATCGCCAAGGCGATATCATCGGCAAAGACGGCCTCGAGAAGCAATACGACAAAACCCTGCGCGGCGTCGACGGCCAACAACGCGTGCAGGTCGATAATCTCGGCCACGAGCACCACACGGAAACCACCCAGGATGCCGTTCCCGGCCAGGATCTGCGCACCACCCTCGATCTCGACCTGCAATCCGTCGCCGAACTGGCCATGCAGGACAAGCATGGCGCGGTGGTGGCTCTTGATCCGCGCAACGGCGAGGTGCTGGCCATGATGAGTTCCCCCACTTTCGATCCCAATAAGTTCACCGGCCGCATCAGCCGCACTGATTGGAACCAGCTCATGAACGATCCGTTCAAGCCGCTGCTCAATCGCGCTACGCAAGCAGAATTCGCGCCCGGCTCAACGTTCAAGCCGATCGTGGCGCTGGCCGGCCTTGAAACCGGCGTCATCGACGAAGATACTGAATTCCACTGCGCCGGCGGCGCCTCCTTCTACGGCAACTATTACGCCTGCTGGCGGCATCCTCCCCAATACCCGGCGGGCCACGGCAATATCTCGTTGCACCGCGCTATTCGCGAGAGTTGCGATGTTTTCTTCTATAACGTCGCCAACAAGTTGGGTATTGATCGTCTGGCCGAATACGCCGACATCGCCGGTTTCGGCCACAAGACCGGTATCGACCTTCCCAATGAGCGCGAGAGCACCATGCCTTCCACCAAATGGAAGCTCCACCTGACTCGTGAAAAGTGGTACGTCGGTGAGACAATTTCCGTTGGTATCGGCCAAGGCGCCGTCACGGTTTCGCCCCTCGAACTGGCCGCCGCCATCGGCGGTATCGCTGATCGTGGCAAATGGTTTAGGCCGCATCTGGTCGCGGGTGTCGCGCCTGTCCTAACGCGCACCGGCCACTTTAATCCCGAAAACATCGAGAGAGTGGTTTCCGGCATGTATGCTGTGGTCAATGAAGAACACGGTACCGGTCGCGTCTGCGCCATACCCGGCGTCAAAGTTTGCGGTAAAACAGGCACCGCGCAACTCGCTTCGAATAAATACCTCAAGGGCACCAGCGCGGGCCGCAATATGAAGGACAACGCCTGGTTCGTCGGCTACGCCCCGGAAGAAGCTCCCGAAATCATCGTGGTTGCCCTTTTTGAGAACGGCGAACACGGCGACCATGCCGCCTGGATCGTGCGCGACGTCCTCAAAGCCTATTTCGACAAAAAAGAGCGCAAGGCCAAAGGTCAGGAACTTCAGACTGAGATGCAAGACCACCTGAATGCCACTAATCTTTTGGCCGCCCATATGGTGGAGGCCAAGAGTCAACACTAATGGGTTACCGCACTTTTAAGGAACTCGATTGGCCGCTCATCATCGTCACTCTTATTCTGTCCGTTTTAGGAATTTTGCAGGTTTATAGCGCCACCACCGACACTAAATGGGAGGGCGCTTGGGAAAAGCAAATCCTGTGGGTGCTCAGTGGCTTAGTGATGATGTGGGCCACTGCGGTCATCGGTTATCAAGCCCTCATGACGCAAGTGCTCTATCTTTATGGCGGCGTCATCGGCTTGCTCTTCGCCACCACGATGATCGGCAATAAAGTTTTCGGCTCCACCCGCTGGATCAGGATTAGCGGCTTCACCCTACAGCCTTCCGAATTTGTAAAAATCGTTCTTATTCTGGCCATCGCCCGCTACTTGGTCGAATTCGTCAAGCCGTCCACTACACTCACTTGGGGCGATTTGGCTAAATTGGGCATCATCGTGGGATTTCCCATGGCTTTAGTCATGAAACAGCCCGATTTGGGAACTTCTTTAACCTATATACCCATCCTCGTCTCGGGTGTTTTGATGGCCGGTTTGCGCTGGAAACAGATGCTCATTATCGGTGCAGTGCTGGCGGTCACTTTGCCGATCGGCTATCATTTTCTTAAGCCTTACCAGAAGGACCGGCTAGTGAGCTTTAAGTATCCCGACCGGGATCCTAAAGGAACGGGCTTTCAGGTGATCCAGTCTCGCATAGCAGTCGGTAACGGCGGTATGTGGGGCCGTGGCGCCAAAGATAGTTCCCAAACCCATTTGGGCTTTCTGCCGGTGCCGCATACGGATTTCATCTTCTCTTCCTTCGCGGAAGAGCATGGTTTTGTTGGAATTGTCATCGCGTTGGTTTTGTATTTTCTGCTGATTATGCAGGTTGTCCAGAACGCCCAAACGGCGAACGATAGAGCCGGCTTGTATGTATGCATGGGCGTTGCTGCTTTGCTTTTGTTCCACGTCTTGGTGAACGTGGGAATGGTGGTGGGAAAGATGCCCATCACCGGGATTCCGCTCCCGCTGATGAGTTCGGGCGGATCCAATACGTGGTCGGTTTTCTTGATGCTGGGGTTGGTAAACGGCGTCAGGTTGCGTAGGTTCGTGAATTAAAAGCGGCTTCGTTTGAACGGAGCCGGTTCGACAAAGGGGTCGAACTGGGAGACAGCAGATTTCGGATTAGGCCAAAGGGTCGTCTTTGAAATGGCGTGGATGTCACCGAGCAAGCCTCCATTCGCGCTAGCGGTTCAGTCCTTTTTTCGCTCTTGTTTCCCTTGTCGGAAATAAGGAGCGCCATCCATATCCGGAGTTCTAGCGTGCTCTCATCGGCCCCGGAAGGCGGTGATGAGATGAGTAAGGAATTGGTGATTGGGTCCAATCGCCACGAGACGAAAGTAGCCATCCTCGAAGAGGATCAGCTGGTTGAAGTTTATTTTCAGCGCGCCAACGAGTATTCGCTCGCCGGCAGCATTCATAAAGGCCGCGTCACCCGCGTTCTGCCCGGTATGCAGTCCGCCTTTGTAGACCTTGGTCTCGAACGCGACACGTTCCTCTACGTTTCCGATTTTTTCGAGGAGCACGGCGAAGATATCGATACCGTCGACGAAAAACCGCAGCGTACCGATCGCGGCGGTCGTCGCGACCGTCCGCCGCAAGAGCCGCCTGTTTTTGAAACGTCCGGCGACCGCCTACCGAGCCTACAGGACGAAACGCCTGAGCTGGCCGCCGCCAGCAACGAAGAGGGCGAGGAAGAAGAAGAAGCTGCGCCTATCGCTCTGGCGCCGCCCGCCCCACCCAGCGAAACCCGTCCCGCCGAACAAGCTCGTCCCGCTGAGCGCGAGCGCAACGACGACCGCAACCGCGGGAACGATCGCGGCAGGCGATCGCGCCGCCGTCGCCGCGGCGGGCGTGATTTCCCCGAAAACAAATACGCCCGTCCCGGTCAAAACCCTGCCGCGCCTGCTGTTTCCGAAGCCCCCGGCCCGGTGGCGGACGAACCCGTCCGTGAAGGTCAACCTCGCGAAGAATTGATCGCTGCCGCCCCACCTTCATCCACCCCCGCTCCCATCCCTGCCAACGACGTCATCGTCCTTCCCGGCGAATCGCTCGCCAAATACCGCACCCGCCCCGCCATTCAAGAATCCCTGCCCGCCCCTTTGTCCGCCGCCCCCGTACCCGTGCCGGAACCAATCCCCGCACCCGAACCCGTCGCCCCGCCCATCAACGACGACGCCCCGCCAACCCCCGCGTTAGACACCCGCGAAGAAGCTGAACTTGCCGAAGAAGCCGCCGAAATCAAAATCAGCGATCAAGTCTTCAGCCATCAGGTCCTGCTCCCCGAAACCGAGCGTTCCCCCGAGGTGGCAGACGATGCGCTCGGCCGCGCCGCCTCTTACCTCGGCGTTGACCGCCATGCGCAAGCCGAGGCCCAGGACGAAGAAAGTCTGCGCGTCCAGAAGTTCCTCACTGACCAATCCCCCGTCCATTTAACCGACGCCACTGAAGACGAACTTCTCTCGGCTGAGGAATCTCGGCCTGGCCTGGAAGATCTGGCGCCCGAGATCGAAGAAGCCCTTGAAAATGGACTCGACGAACCTTACATTTCCATCGTGAGCGATGCGGACGCTGCCCCCCAATCCGCCGTTATGCGCGACCAGGGCAACCGTTCCCTCCATCGCGCCCCCCGCCGCATGCGTCGCCGCCGTGGTGGCAGTGGCCGCTTCAATCAAGGCGGCTCGAGCGTCGCCCCGGCGTCACACAGTGAGTCTCGATCCGAGCCTAGAACCGAATCGCGACCCGAGACCCGCCGCGAAGTGCCCGCCGTCCGCGAAGCTGTCGAAGAGCGTTCCCCCGAACGTTCCGACCGCACTGCCATGCCCTCCATCTCCGAACTGCTCAAGCCCGGCCAGGAGATCATCGTCCAAATCGCTAAAGAACCCCTCGGCCAAAAAGGCGCGCGCATCACTTCGCACATCGCCCTGCCCGGCCGCTACGTTGTCTTCATGCCCAGCGTTGCTCACTTAGGCGTCTCTCGTAAAGTATCAAGCGAAGAAGAGCGCCTGCGCTTGAAGCGCATCCTGCAAACCCATCGCGTCGGCACTTCCGGCGGCTTCATCGTGCGCACCGCCGGCGAAGGCGTTCCCGAAGAAGAGATCGCCGCCGATATGAGCTATCTTTACAGCCTCTGGCTCGACATCCGCCAGAAAGCCGAAAAGAAGCCCGCCCCGGCCCTGCTCCATTACGATCTCGATATCGTGCAGCGCATTCTGCGCGACCAAGTCACCGATGAATTCAAGGCTATCTGGGTCGATAACGAGGATCTCTTCGAAAGCGTGGTCAATTTCATGCAGCGCCACCAGCCCGCCCTGGTTAACCGCGTGAAAATGTACACCCGCAACGCGCCCGTTTTCGACGCTTTCAACATCACCCAGGAGCTCGAAAAAGCCCTCCGCCCCAAGGTCTGGCTCAAATCCGGCGGCTACATCGTCATCAATCAGACCGAAGCGCTGGTGGCCATCGATATCAACACCGGCAAATTCGTCGGCAAATCGAATCGCCTGGAAGACACCATCGTCAAAACCAACGTCGAAGCCGTCAAGGAAATCGTCCGCCAAGTCCGCCTGCGCGATCTCGGCGGCATCATCGTCGTCGACTTCATCGATATGGATGAGCGCAAAAACCGCCAGCGTGTCATGCAGGCTCTCGAAGAAGCCATGCGCTCCGACAAAGCGCCCTACAAAATTCTCCAGTTTAACGATTTCGGCCTGGTGGCCATCACCCGCAAGCGCGTCAAGCAGAGCCTCGAGCGCACTCTCTGCTCCCCGTGCCCGCATTGTGAAGGCGCGGGCTATGTCAAAAGCGTGCAGACCGTCGTCGGCGAAATCCTCGTCGAAGCCCAAAAAATCTCCAAAGCCCTCGAAAGCAAGGACGTCATGCTGCGTGTTCATCCCGACGTCGCCAAGGTTCTCAAAGCCAAGGACAATCAATACCTGGAAGAGTTGGAAGAAATCCTCGGCCGCCCCGTTCTCGTCAAAGGCGACCCCGCTCTTCACAATGAAAAGTTCGACTTGGGCTAAGCCTCCCGCCCACCGCGGAGGTTACCGCTTGTGGGCATCGACGTAAGAACGTAGAACCGCGTTCATCCTTGTCAGATGCCCGTCGCCTTGCTGTTTGAACCACTCAAATACGTCGCTGTCAACGCGCAGATGCACCGACGTTTTGCCGCGAGGCATGACCACCTTTGCGCGTTTCCAAAAATCAACGCCTACAGGTAAGTCCTCTGCTGCGCCGGCACGGGCTTTGCTCTCATTCAACGCGCTTTTCTTTTTCAGCTCGCTACGCGAATGTTTCACGGTGGTATTTTTCTTTGTCATGTTTATCAGCTTTCCATGCGCTGATGATGCGAATGAGGTTTGCTCCCCGCCAGCTATAGACAACCCGCAGCACGGTTTCACCCGATAGCCCGAAGGCCACCCACCTCACTTCTCCAAACAAAGCTCATCCATGCAAGCCCATACCATAATACACAAATGTGTACACGCCGGCGGCCCAGATCCTCGAAGAGTGAAGCAGCCACGGTGCTGACTGCAACAAGCCGCAGCCTGTCTCCGGTCCCGAATCGGCTGTGGACCGAGTGCCCTTGCTGATCCGCTGCATCTCTTCGTCCTCCTCAAAGAATAGGGACGCATCACTTCAGCACGCTAAGCCATCCCAGTCACAAACTATATTTCCCTTCTTTTCAACAACATCTGCAAAATCGCTTTTTTCCTTGTGCTACACTGACGTTTACGGGATGAGTTCACCCTCCCGTATCTCAGTCTCTAAAAAGCGCCCGACCACGCCGCTGGTCTCGGGCGCTTTTTTATTTCCACCAAGGAGTTTTCTAACATGTCATCCGAAGCGCAAATCAACGCCAATCGCGCCAACAGCCAGCACAGCACCGGTCCTAAAACCGAAGAAGGCAAAGCCATCTCCTCTCACAACGCCGTAAAGTCGGCTCTCACGGGCCGCACCATCCTGTTACCAAGTGATGACGTCCCTCGCTACGAAAAACTGGCCCAGGAAATGATCAACTTTCACAAACCAGCCGACTACATGGAAGGCCTTCTCGTCCAGTCCCTCACCGATACCGAGTGGCGCTTGCAGCGCATCCCCGCCCTCGAATCCG
>Ga0302319_10001107_pt1 | contig 60471 bp, 50 predicted proteins | sample Bog_T0_2_FD_203319 | JGI IMG/M metagenome (GOLD analysis project Ga0302319, IMG submission 203319) | Peat permafrost microbial communities from Stordalen Mire near Abisko, Sweden - Bog_T0_2 | ecosystem: Environmental > Terrestrial > Soil > Wetlands > Peat | place: Sweden: Abisko, Stordalen Mire...
AACCGGGGGTGAGGAATCACCAGTCCCGGCTCGTCGATCTTCAGGCTGCCAAAGAGCAGAATGTCCAGGTCCAGCGTGCGCGGCCCGTTTTGAAAGCCCGCCGCCCGATCCCGTCCAAACTCCTGCTCGATGGCCAGCAACCCCTGGAGCAGTTCCAGCGGCTCGAGCTCCGTCTCCAGCGCCACCACCGCGTTCACAAAGCACGGCTGCTCGGCAAACCCCACCGGCTCTGTCGAGTAGAGCGAAGACCTGCACGTCACGCGCCCCAGCGACTTGAGGCGAACCGCCGCGGCCGCCAGAGTCGCCTCCGGCGTCCCCGCCCAGCTGGCCAGGTTTCCCCCCATCCCGATGTACGCCGTTTGCATCTTCTTCAGACTATCGCGGAAGGGGGGCTTCGCTAGTCCTCCCGCAGCGCCTGCATCGGCTCAATCGATGCAGCTTTGCGCGCCGGCAGCAGCGACGCCGTCAACCCAATCGCGGCCAGCGCCACTACCACGGCGGCATAAGTCAGCATATCCAATGGCTGCACCTGGTAGAGGTAGCTCTTCACAAGCCGACCCGCGGCAAAGGCCAGCACCAGCCCCACGCCCAGCCCTCCGCCCACCAGCACCGACCCCTTGCGCAGCACCAGCTGCGCCACGCTTGCGCGCGTCGCGCCCAGCGCCATGCGCACGCCGATCTCGCGCCTCCGGTAGCTCACCAGTTGCGACAGCACTCCGTAGAGCCCGGCAAACACCATGGCCACCGCCAGCCCCGCAAACGAACCCACCAGGTAAAGCCCCAGCCGTTGGCTGAATGTGTTCTGCTCCACCGCCTCCTGCATGGTCTGAAAGTTGTCCAGCGCAAACCCCGGCGCAATCTGGTGGAAGACCGATCGCATCTCCGCCGCCACCGGAATGTCGCCCCGCGTCTTCACCACAAAGCTGACCACCGTCTTCAAGAGCGCCTGGTAGAACAGCGACGTGGTCGGAATCTGCTGCTGCGGCAACAGGATCAGCGGCTGAGGATCGGTGCCAACGCTCTTGTCCACCTGGTCGCCGAGAATGCCCACGATCGTGTAGGGCTTGATCATCCCCGTGTCTTTGCCGCCCAGGTTCAGCTGCTTTCCCAGGGGGTCGTTTCCGCCAAAGTACTTCTTCGCCAGCGTTTCGTTGATCGTGGCGGCAAAGGGCGTGGTCCGCGCATCTCCATCGCCCACCATCCGTCCGCGCACGATGGGCGTGCCCAGTGTGCGGGCATAATCTCCACCCACCGCCGTGACGTTGGCCTGCAAGGGATTGGCCCGGTCCTTCGCCTGGCCCACGATTTCGAAGCTCGATCCGATTCCCATTCCCGACAAAGGCGGCGAGGTGGCCAGCGCCGCGTTCTCAACGCCGGGTAACTGGCGGATCCGTTCCAGCAGCGGCGCATAGGTCAGCGCGGCCACGGAAACCGGCGCGTTGCCCGTGTCCTCTGATACGGCCATCGCGGAAAAGCCTGCCGTGTCCGCGGGCATGGCTGTAAAGGTCGTTACGTGCGCCGTTTCAATCCCCAGCCGCGCCTGTTCCAGGTTCCACAGCGTATGAAACAACAGGCCGGTTCCCACCAGCAGGAGCGTCGAGAGCGCCACCTCGCCCGCCACCAGTCCCCCGCTCAGCCTTCCGCTCACGGTGCGCGAACCCAGGCCCCGCGAAGCCGCCTGCAACGCCGCCTGCGGATTGGCCCGCGCCACCAGCAGCGCCGGCAACAGCGACGACAGCACCGTGGTCACAATAGCAATCGTGGCCAGCACCAGCACCACCGTCCAGTGGATTGCAATCGCATCGTCCCGCGGAATGGTCCCCTCCGGCAGTTTATGTACCGCCGCCACGGCCGCCCGCGCCAATCCCGCCCCTGCACCGCAGCCCAGCAGGCTCAGCGCCATTCCTTCCGAGAGCATCTGCCGGATCAGGCGACTTCGGCTGGCGCCCAGCGCCGCGCGCACCGCGAACTCCTGCTGGCGGCCCAGGCAGCGCGCAATCAGCAGGTTGGAAACGTTGGCGCAGGCAATCAGCAGCACCAGCGCCAGGGCCGCGAACAAGCCGTAGAGAACCGGCCGCGCCGGCCCGGTGAGCCCCTCCTGGTAAAGTCCGGCCTGGAATGCAAGCTTGCTCTGGTCTTTGCTGCGTGGAATATGGGCGGCGATGGCATCGAGTTCCGGCCGTATTTGCGTGGTGTTTGCCCCGGGACGAAGCTCGCCGATCATGTAGAAGAAGTTGTAGCCTCGGTCCTTGAGCATCTCCGCGGAGGGTTGCAGCGGCAGCCAGATCCCCTTGCGCATATCCGCCCCCATCGTTTCGGGAAAGTGAAACGAAGCCGGCATCACGCCCACCACGGTGCGCGACACGCCGCCGATCTGCACCGCACGCCCCACCACGTTCGGATCGGCTTGAAAGCTTCCCCGCCACAACTCTTCCGAAAGCAGCACCACCTGGGGTCCGCCTGCCTGGCCCTCCGCTTCGGCAAATGTGCGCCCCAGCAGCGGTTGCGCGCCCAGCATCGCAAACAGGTTGGTGGTCACCCGCGGAGCCGCCACGCTCAGCGAGCCTTCGTGGCTCTCGATCACGCTGCCGTCCTCGGAGTAGCCCGCCGCATCCTCGAGCAGCTTCGACTGGGCGCGGATATCGCGATAATTCAGCCAGGAAAGAGACCCGAATCCCGGCTGGTCGCTCGCCGGCGAGATGTACACCAGCCTCTCCGGATGCGCGTAAGGCAGCGGCCGCAGCAGCACGCTCTCGATGACTGTGAAAATCGCCGTGTTTGCTCCCACGCCGAGCGCCAGGGTTAGTATCGCCAGCAGCGCCAGACCCGGAGTCTTCCGCAGTTGGCGCAAGGCAAAGCGTAGATCATGGAACAGAGCCGGCATGCGAGCCTCCCTCGACACAGGTATTTCTTGAGGGTAGAGCACGTTCCCCGCCAAAGCCTTTCTCCGGCCAAATTCAATCGTCCCAGCCAACTCCATGATTTCGCAGCCCCCGTCCCGCCCATCGCTCCTGTCCAATATCGAAAGCCGCTGTCCATAAATGAACAGCAACTCCGCCGCCCCCGAGCGAAATAGCCTCACCTCTCCCGATCCCTGCGTCCCTATTCCCGATTCCCTCCGTCTTCCCCCTTTCTGCTAGCATCCCTCTTGGAGACTTTTCCTCTATGGACGCACTTACCAGCGCGGGCCTCGGCGCCCGCCGCAATGAAGACATCGCACTCGACCTGCTCAAATTCGTAGCCGCCACCGCCGGCGTGGGTCGTCCCGTCGCGCCCTCCACCGGATTCAGCGGCGCGTCCGCGCCCAAGCCCGAGGAGCACGTAGCCCAGCTTCTCGAGCTCTACAGCCGCTGCCTCCAGGCCGTGGAAGGCAAGGAGCCGGCGCCAGGAGCAGCAAAATAGCAGGCGAGCCCATCCTCCGTGTCGCCGTCGCCGGCGCCGGCGCATTTGGCCGCAACCATCTCCGCGTCTACCGTGAGCTTGAGACCGCCGGGCAGGGTGTCGCCCTGGTCGCCGCCGTCGAGTCCGACGCCGCCCGCGCCGCCGAAGCCGCCGCCAAATACGACCTCCCCGTTTTTCCAGACGTGTCTGCACTGCTCGCCGCCGATCTCCGCCTCGACGCCGCCACTGTTGCCGTTCCCACCGTCCATCACCACGCCGTAGCCTCTCCGCTGCTCGAAGCCGGCCTCGACCTGCTGGTCGAAAAGCCCCTCGCCGCATCGCTGGCCGAAGCCGACGACCTGCTTGCCCGAGCCGCGAATGGCAACCGCATCCTCCAGCCCGGCCATCTGGAGCGTTTCAATCCCGCCGTCCTCGCCGTCGAGTCCAATCTCCGCCGTCCCATGTTTTTTGAGGCCCACCGGCTCTCGGTCTTCACGCCCCGCTCCCTCGATGTGGACGTGGTCCTCGACCTGATGATTCACGACCTCGACATCGTGCTCACCTTCGCTCGCTCGCCCGTCCGCGAAGTCCGAGCCGTCGGCCTGCCGATCCTCTCCCCCAAAGTCGACATCGCCAATGTCCGGGTTGAATTCGAGTCAGGCTGCGTGGCGAACTTCACCGCGTCGCGCGTCTCCACCGAGCGCGTCCGCAAGCTGCGCTTCTTCGAGCCCCGCCAGTACGTCTCCATCGACTACGCCCGCCAGGACCTGCTCGTCATCCGCATCGACGAGGGCGTGGGCAAGCCTTCGCCGGCCGAACTGATCGCGTCGTTGCCCTCGCAGGTTGCCGCAATGCTGCCCCCGGGCATCGCCGAAGGAATTGCTTCAGGCAAAATCGATCTCGCGAAGATCGACCCAGCCATGATTGCGCAGTTTGCCGCCATGGCCAACATCGACCCTGCGGTCATCGCCCAATTCACCGGCCCCGCCGAAGCGAAGCCCGGCCTCAGCTTCTCCAAGCCGCCCGTCACCCCCGGCGAACCCCTGCGCCTCGAGATTGAGTCCTTCCTCGACTCCGTCCGCACCCGCCGGCCGCCCCGCGTCACCGCCCGCCAGGGCCGCGACGCGCTGGCCCTGGCGCTGGAGATTCAATCCTCCATGGCCGCCCACGCGGAGCGCGCCGGCCTCGAAGACTTCTTCTCCCCCGGTGCGTAGGGCGGCGCTAATTTGCGCCTAGGTCGCACCCCCGGCAGAACGGTAGCATCACCCCGATCGTCAGCCGGTTGTCGCCCTGGAGCGGCGACTCAAACGGAAAGCGCCGCTGGAATTCAACATAGGGCGACGCATCCCCCCACCGCGCATCCGAGATCAGCACCACCATCAACTTGGCGCTGCTGTAGCCGCCGAAATTGCCGTCCCCTGCACGGTAGCCCACGCCCGGTTCGGCATACACCTTCAGGTACTTCTTTTTCGGGTCAGTTTGCGGCCCCGGAACCCGGAACAGCGGCAGCACCGCCGAGCCCTCCGTCGAAAACCCGCTGTGCCCCTGCGTGCGGTCGTACTGCAAGTCCAGCGTGAACGCCCCGCCCAGCTTGATGCCGGCAAACTCGACCGGCTGATGGTTGGCGTCGAGCCCGCCGCCAGTCCCCGCGGCCATAATCAGGTCCAGGAACCCCTTCGACATGTCCACCGGCTCCACGCGCACCGCGCGGATCTCCTCGCGGTCGAACATCAGTGGAGAGTTCTGCTTCCCACTGAACGACAGCCCCTTGGGAGCCAGCTGGCAGAACAGCTCATCGTCGGTAGCCCGCTGAAATGTGCAGCGTGTCCACTTCTCGGTTTGCACGGAGATCGCCGCGTAAGGCTTGATCTTCTGAACGGCCTGCCAGTCCACGGTCTGTGCCGCCGCCCCTGAAGCCGTCGTCAGCAACGCAAATAGCATGAAGATAACCAGTCGTTCTTTCATGCCAGCATCCTAGCCGCGCCATCCCCGGGCATCGCGGCCTGCTGTGACGCTTTCTAAAGCGTCACAACAGCGAGCTGGTTCAAGCTGCCGGCCGCCACCGCCTCACCCGATGGCAATATGCCTCATATTCCGGCCCAAACGACCGCCACAGCGCCGGCTCCTCGTACAGCATCACGAACAGATGTGCGACCAGCAGGAATGTGCCGCCGTAAACCAGCAGCGGCCACGACCTGTAGAACAACGCTGCCCCTGCCAGCGCCAATCCTCCGCCCACGTACATGGGATTCCGCACCAACCGGTAAGGCCCGCGAATTACCAGCCGCCGCGGCGGGTCAAACGGCGCCGGCGTGCCTTTTCCAATCCATACAAAGGTCACCACGCACCACAACGCCAGCGCTGCCCCCGCCGTGCCGATGACCATCCCCGCTATCTGCGGCCATTCCATCGCCGCCGGCCGCACGATGCCCGACCAGGCCAGGACCCGCGCCGGCAGATAGATAAGCAGAAAGCCAACGAACAAAGTTGCATACGTAATGGCCCGGAATGCGACGAACATAATTGCCCCCTGGTTGAACCGAAATCTCCAACGGTGATCGCTTCGAGCGCCTGGCCAACCTCACGCAATCCCCAGCGCCCGGTTCAAAAAGCCCACAATGTACTTCCACACCAAGTAGTACCCCGCCAGCGCCGCTAGAAAGCACGGCGCGATCAGTGCATACGGCACCGGGCACACGTTGAACCACACCACGCCGCTCGTGCCGAACTGAAGCACTCCCAGGCAATGGCCGACCAGGCCGCCCACCGGCGCCATCAGCAGCGGCAACACCGCCCCGTGCAGCCCGATCGGCGCTCCCGTCCGCAGATGCGATCCAAGCCACAGCATGTTCCACAGCCCGAACAGCGACGGCGCCACCGCCATGGGAAAAATCATCGCCTGCTCAATCGGAACCGGCACTTTGAGCACCAGCCGCACCACGATAAACACAGTTAGAAGCAGCGGCAGCACCAGCGTGGGAATGAAGACTCCCGCCAGGTACGCGCGAAGAAATGGATGGGTATTCATAACGATCTCCTTACAGGCACATTGGTTGGCAGGGCCTGTGTCCGCCCATTCAATTCACAGGTAGTAGAGAAACACCGGGATCGCCGACGGAAAGAACGCCGCCAGCCCGACAAGCCCGCCCAGCAGCGCCCAATCGAACCACGGCGGCATGGCCGGCTTTTCGTCCAGCCGTTTCAGCACGGCGGCCCACAGGTCGCGCCCGGCCTCGGGCTCCCCTTCCACCGGCGGCAGCGCCTCGCGCAACATGGCTTTCAGCCGTTCCTCTTCGTGTGCATTCATGGTCTGATCCCTTGCCTCTCCAAATCCTTCCTCAGCAATCGCAGCGCGCGAAACACGCGCACTTTCACCGCCGCCACGCTGATTCCCAGCGCCTCGGCAACATCCCTGTGCGGCTGTTCTTCCACCACCGCCAGCACCGCCGCGATCCGCAGTTTGGGCGTCAGCCTCTGAAACGCCAGCGCCGTCTTCTCGCGAATCTCCGCGGAAACCGCCGCATCCCCCGCCGCGGGAGCCTCCGGATCTGGCGCCATCTCCGCCCTTAGTTCGTTTTCCGTCCGCGCCGTCCGCATCCAGTCCAGCGCCGCGTGCGTGGCGATGCGCCGCGCCCACCCCTCGAACCCCTGCGCCGGCTCAAAGCGCGCATGCGCCCGATAGATGCGCCAAAAAGTCTCCACGGTCAGTTCCTCGGCCGTCGCCGGGTTGCGCACCATGCGCAGAATCCACCCGTACACTGCGCGCTGGTGCTGGCGGAAAAGCGTCTCGAAGGCATCCAGGTCGCCGTGCCGGAACGCGAGCAGGTGCTTCTGGCTTTCCGGATCGTCCTTGCCTGTCTCCGCGTCCCTTGCCATCGCTCGCCTCTATTTCGCCTTACGGGGGAACTCTCGAAAAGGTTACACCGTATAGAATGTTGAGCGGCGCAGCGCTGCCTTCAAAGCCGGCGCTGGACCCTGGCCATGCCAGGCCGCCTTAACGGAGGCGTCAATCCATGATCCACCTGGCGTTTTTGATCGCGCTCTACTTCCTGCCCGCCATCATCGCGGGTGGCCGCCACCTCCACGAGCGTACCGCCATCACCCTGCTCAACCTCTTTCTGGGCTGGACATTCATCGGCTGGATCATCGCGCTCATCTGGGCCATCACGGCCCCTTCGCCGTATCTTGTCTATGGGCGGCCACCCTACCCTCCTTACCCGCCTTATCCGCCCAACTATCGATAGCTCTTTACTGAAAACAATCGAATCCGCCGTCCAGCGCAGCGAACTCCCGCCACCGGATACAACGCTGTGCCGCCGGGCAATCGCGTAAAGAGGGGCAACAACACGATCCGCGCCGCAGGCAGGACGGAATGTTCACTTAGCGGAAGAGCTGGCGGTGATACGCCCGGAACTCAGAATCTGCGCTCAGAGACACGATGAGTGCATTGGAGATTTGCAGGGGATGAGCGCGTCTTGACTTTATACCTAGACATCTATATAAAGACATCTGAATATGGCCAAGACCGTTGCCCTGCAAGGCTCACTCGATCTGCTCGTGCTCAAGATGTTGTCGCGGCGCCCGCGGCTTCACGGATACGCCATCATGGCTGCCATCGCCAATACTTCCGGCGAAGTGCTGCGCGCAGAGGAGGGGTCGCTCTATCCGGCGCTCTATCGGATGGAGGAAGCGGGCTGGATTCGCGCGGAGTGGATCAAGAAAGACACCGGCCGCCGCGCCCGGATCTATGAGCTGACCGCCGCAGGCAAGAAGCAACTGGGCGCAGAAGAGTCGCGCTGGGAGTCAGTCAGCCTGGCCATCAATCGGGTTCTCCGGGAGGCATGATATGTCTGTGTGGTCGCGTATCTCGAATGCCGTGCGCGGCGGGCGCTTGAATCGCGAGATCGAGGAAGAGTTGCAGGCGCACATTGAAGAAGCCATTGCATCAGGACGCGACCCCGACGAAGCACGCCGCACCTTCGGTTCGATACTGCGCCAGCGCGAGGCGGGCCACAGCATTCGTGTTGCCGGGTGGCTTGAGTCGCTTCTCGCCGATGTACGTTTCGGCTGGCGGCAGCTCTGGCTCAACAGGGTCACGTCCGCGGCCGCTGTTCTTTCCCTCGCTCTCGGCATCGGCTCCTGTGTCGCCGCCTTCCGTCTTATCGACGCACTACTCTGGCGCCCACTGCCCATCTCCGGCGCCAGCAGGCTCTTTGTCCTCTCCCGCAAGTTGATCGGCCCCGAGGGCAAGCCTATCGAGGACCGCTACTGGGCCACGCCGGACTTCAAGCTCATGCGCGATGCCGTCAAGGACCAGGCCGACCTCATCGCCATCAGCGAGGCCGACCGCACGGATATCACCTTGTCCACTGACGATGACATGGAGAAGGCCAACGTCGTTTATGTTTCCGGCAACATGTTCCCGCTCTTCGGCCTTGAGCCCGCGCTCGGCCGCCTGCTCGCTCCCGCCGATGACCGCGGACGGAGTCTCGCTCCCTATGCGGTCCTCTCGTGGGATTATTGGAATCACCGCTTCGGCCGCGATCCCCACATCCTCGGCCGCTCACTCCACATTGGCGACCAGACGTTCGAAATCATCGGCGTTGGCCCTCGCGATTTCACTGGAACGGAAACGGGAACCGTCACCGACATCTTTCTGCCCCTCAGCATGAACGGCTTGGCCACTCAGGACAATGTCACTTGGCACCACACCTTCCTGATGTTGAAACCCGGCGTCAGCCCCGCCACCGCCCTCAAGCCGCTCCGCCAGCATCTCTCCGCCGTCAGCCGCACCTTCGAGCTCGAGTGTTCCACGTGCCTCCGCGGCATGACCCCCGCGAGCATCGACCGCTATCTCAATAAGAAGCTTGTCATCAATCCTGCCGGAGCCGGCATCTCCGATCTCCAGAAAGACTATCGCCGCTCACTCGGCATCCTCGGTCTCCTGGCCGCTCTCGTCCTGCTTATCGCCTGCGTCAACGTCGCCAACATGATGACCGCCCAGGCCGCCGCCCGCTCCCAGGAAATGGCTCTCCGGATCTCGATCGGCGCCGGCCGTCGTCGCCTCGTCCAGCTGATCCTGTCCCAGAGCGCGCTGCTCGCACTCTTCGCTTCCGTCCTTGGCGCATTCTTTGCGGCCTGGTCAGCGCCCTTTGTGCTCAGCCTCATCAATCCGCCCGACAACCCAGCGCGCCTCGCCCTTCCTGCCGACTGGCGTGTGCTTCTGTTCGGCTTCGGGCTCATTATCCTCATCGTTCTCATTCTTGGTTTGATTCCGGCTCTCCGCGCCTCTGCCGTCCGGCCCGTGACCGCCCTCAAGGGTGGTGAAGATCCGCACTCGCCACGCCGCCTCATGCGTGGAGCCATCGCTCTTCAGATCGCTTTCTGTGTCCTCGTCCTCTTTCTGTCTTCGCTCTTCGTGGCATCCTTCCAGCGCCTCGAGAACCGGCCCCTCGGTTTCTCGACCGACCGTTTGCTTCTGCTTGAAACCGTGGCCGGCAAAGGCCAGCTCCCCGTGGTCTGGAATCAAACTGCCGAGGCGCTCCGCGCTGTCCCCGGCGTCAACTCGGTCGCCATCTCGGGCTGGCCTCTTCTCGGGCGCATCATGATCAACAGCGACATCTCCATCAACGGCGCGCCTCCCAGTCCGACTTCCGCCTTCTTTCTGAACGTTTCCCCGGGCTGGTTTTCGACGATGAAGATCCCGCTGGTTTCCGGCCGCAACTTTCGCCCTCAAGACGCCTCGCCGGGAGCCGCCATCGTCAACGAAACCTTCGCCAAGACCTTCTTCCCCGGCCAGGACCCCATCGGCCGCACCTTTGAACGCGGCGCCAATCAACCCCTCAACACGATAGTCGGCGTCACCCCCGACGTCCCTTACCACGACCTGCGCGAGCCCAGCCGCGCTGTCTTCTACGTCCCCTTCGACGAAATCGACGATAAATCCGCCCCCAGGGCCGTCGGCTTCGTCACCTTCGTTCTTCACACCGATGCCCGGAACCCGCTCGCCCTCGCCAACTCCCTGCGCCAGCTCATCGCGCAGCGCAACAACGGACTTCGCGTCTCGAACATTACCACGCAGCTCGATCTGGTTCGCGACCAGACCATTCGTGAGCGCCTGATCGCCATGCTCGCCGCCTTCTTTGCCGCGGTCGCTCTGCTCCTCGCCGGCATCGGACTTTACGCGGTCCTCAACTATTCCGTCCTTCAGCGCCGCCGCGAGATCGGTATCCGCATGGCGATTGGCTCGACTCGTGCCGGCATCGTGCGCATTGTGACTTTCGAAGCCTTCCTGATGATCGCGCTCGGAGGCTGCGCGGGCGTCGCGCTCGGGTTCGGGGCAGCGCGTTCTGTCGAGTCGCTTTTCTACCAGGTCAAAGCGACCGACGCGGATATGATCGCGCTGCCGGCGTGTGCCATTCTGCTCACCACGCTCGTTGCCACACTGCCTGCCGTGCTTCGCGCGCTGCGCACAGACCCCACCGAGATCCTGCGCGCGGAGTGAGGGACAGAGCCCCACTTATGGCAACCTTGCAGATTGCGATCGGGCTCGCCATGCATCGGATCATCAGCTGCAATATCGCCAAGTCACTCGTCGATGGCAGCTGAGTAACGAAATGCAGGCAATTGTTCAGAGATCTGCAAGCATCTCTAACCTAAGCTGTTGACTTCAGGCCAATGCGCGTTTCCAGTCCCAGCTCGGCCCGATCTTGTGGGTTCCGGTTGTGTTGTGGGCTATCCGTCAGTTTTCTTCCCGTAAACAGCCCTCCCTGTGGCAGGATTCGACTGAATCCTGGATCGGGATAAAAATGTGCCCGGCACGATTCCAGCGGCGGCATTCCACTGTCTCCAGCATCCCTGGACGAAGCGGCTATCGAGAACGTCCGATAAGGCGATTTACCTGAGCCGATCTCCTGCCCCCCCCACGCTTGACATTGGCCCCCGCGCGCTTTAGCGTTGCCTTCCGTAGAGCGGTTGCGAAAACTCCTGTCGCCAAATCCTGAAGGATCCGTTGCAACCGCCCGTTTGGGGGACGCAATGAAAAAGCTCGTAAGTCATCTGGCCGCCTTCGCAATCGTCTGCGCCGCCGGTCTTTCCGTCTGTGCAGCACAGGAAGCCCCGAAGGCCGCCTATCTCGATACCAGCCTCCCTTCCGAGCAGCGCGCCGCCGATCTCGTCCAGCGCATGACGCTCGAAGAAAAGGCCACGCAACTGGTCAACCAGGCGCGCGCCATTCCCCGCCTCAACGTCCCGGCCTACGACTGGTGGAGCGAGTCGCTGCACGGCGTCGCGGTAAACGGAACCACCGAGTTTCCCGAACCCATCGGTCTGGCTGCCACATTCGATACAAAAGCCATTCACGAAATGGCCGCGGCCATCGGCACCGAGGGCCGCATCAAGCACGCACAGGCCGTCCGCGCCGGCCATAGCAACATCTTTGAGGGCCTCGACTTCTGGGCGCCCAACATCAACATCTTCCGTGACCCTCGCTGGGGCCGTGGTCAGGAGACCTACGGCGAAGATCCATTTCTCACCGCGCGCATGGGCGTGGCCTTTGTCACCGGCATGCAGGGAGACGATTCGCATTATTACCGCGTCATTTCCACGCCCAAGCACTTCGCCGTGCACTCCGGCCCGGAGACCACGCGCCACAAGGCCGACGTCACGGTCAGCAAGCACGACGAGCTCGATACTTATCTGCCCGCCTTCCGCGCCACCGTCACCGAGGCCAAGGCCGGCTCCGTCATGTGCGCGTACAACAGCATCAACGGCCAGCCCGCCTGCGCCAACGAGTTTCTGCTTCAGGACCAGCTTCGCGGCAAATGGGGCTTCCAGGGCTACGTCGTCTCCGACTGCGGCGCCGTCCTCGACATCCACGACGGCCACAAGTTCAAGCCCACCCAGCCCGAGGCCTCGGCCATCTCCCTCCAGCGCGGCATGGACAACGAATGCGTCGACTTCACCGACAAGGTGACCGACGACCACGACTACAAGCCCTATCTCGACGCCGTCAAGCAGGGCTTCCTCAAGGAGAGCGACATTGACACCGCCCTCACTCGCCTTTTCATCGCGCGCATGAAGTTGGGTCTCTTCGATCCGCCCGAGATGGTGCCCTTCTCGAAGATCGACGAGAAGCTGCTCGACAGCCCCGAGCATCGCGCCATGGCCCGCAAGATTGCCAACGAATCCATGGTCCTGCTTAAGAACGACGGCGTCCTGCCGCTGAGGACCACCGCCATCAAGATCGCCGTCGTCGGCCCCCTCGCTGATCAGACCAAGGTCCTGCTGGGCAACTACAACGGCATCCCATCCCACACCGTCTCCGTCCTTGAAGGCATCCGCAAGGAGTTTAGCGGGGCCACGGTGAACTACGTTGCCGGCACGCAGTTCCTCGGCAACGACGCTTCGCCTGTGCCCGCATCCGCCCTTGCAGTGGAGGGCAAGCCGGGCATCAAGGCCAGCTACTCCAAGCGCGACATGTCAGATCTGAACAACCTTGAAGCCACCAAGCCGGTAGCACAGCGCGTGGAATCCACCTTGGACGCAGCGGCCAACGCTGTGCCTGCGGAGGTTGCGAGCCTGCATCCGCTGTTCATTCGCTGGGAAGGATCGCTCACCGCGCAGGAGACCGGCGACTACAACCTGGGGCTGGTGTCCAACGGAATCTTCCGCATGCAGTTCGACGGCAAGGATGTGACCTCTGCCTACGGGGGCAACGGGAAAGATGCCAAGCTCGGCCGAGTACACCTTGAGGCCGGCAAACCGGCGACTCTGCGCGTTGAATACTCCCCGGGTGAGAATGAGGCGCCGATCGCAAAGCTGGTCTGGTCGAAGGTTGACCTGAAGCCCCAGCCCGCCGCCGTCGATGCAGCCAAGGCCGCGGATGTGGTCGTCGCAGTCGTTGGCATCACCAGCGATCTCGAAGGTGAAGAGATGCAGGTCAGCGAGCCCGGCTTCAAGGGCGGCGACCGCACCAGCCTCGACCTGCCCAAACCCGAGCAGGATCTGCTTGAAGCGGTCGCCGCCTCAGGCAAGCCGCTGGTGGTCGTGCTCACCAACGGCAGCGCCCTGGGAGTGAACTGGGCCAAGGATCATGCCAATGCCATCCTCGACGCCTTCTACCCCGGCGAAGAAGGCGGCTCAGCCGTGGCCGAAACGCTGAGTGGACGCAACAACCCCGCCGGCCGCCTGCCCGTCACCTTCTACAAGGACGTCAGCCAGCTCCCGCCCTTCGAGGACTACGCGATGAAGGGCCGCACCTACCGCTACTTCGAAGGAACGCCGCTCTACCCATTCGGCTACGGATTGAGTTACACGACTTTCTCCTATAGCGCGCTTACCGGCCCGCACGATGCGATTGAGGCCGGCAAATCGGTGCCCATTGACATCGTGGTGACCAACAACGGCAACAAGGCAGGGGACGAAGTGGCCCAGCTCTATCTGAAATTCCCGGGTGTTCCCGGTGCGCCGCTGCGCGCATTGCGCGGCTTTGAGCGTGTCCATCTCGAAGCTGGCGCCTCGCAGAAGTTGAACTTTGAGCTTCAGCCGCGAGACCTGAGCATGGTCACTGAAGCCGGAGATCCCATTGTTGCCGAAGGTGAATATGTGGTCTCCGTCGGCGGCGGCCAGCCGCACACCGGCACGCAGGTGCTCTCAGGGACCTTCAAAATCAAAGGCAAGTTGACCTTGCCGGAATAACAAAACTGGAGCAGGCAGACAAATGGGGCGCATCCGCCTTCACGGATGCGCCCTATTTGTTTCGCCCCAGTTCTTCCAGTAGTACCGCTAATTCGCCGGAGTCGCTGCGGCCTGCGCCGCCATGATCTCCCTCATCTTCAGATACACACCATTGCTCCACCCAAACCCAATTCCGTTGCTCTTGTAGCCGGCGCTTACCTCTACGTCCGAGTTTCCCGTAACCACGTTGAACTTCTCGCGAATGGTTCCGTCCTGGGCAAACCCCGCGTCCACGGTCGCGTTGAACTTTCTGGCAATCCGCCGCGCGTCGTCGCGAAATCCCATGGCCTCGAGGCCTGCCACCGCAATCCAGTTGGTGGGCGCCCAACCGAACGGCTCATCCCACTGCAGTCCGGAGTTGAAGTTGCTCATCGAGAGCCCGCCCGGCCGCTCGAAGAGGCTCAACTTCTCTACCACCACCTTCGCCTCCTCGCGCGTCGCCACCCCCGCCCACAACGGATAGAGCGAAGTCACAAACGCATAATTCGACGGCCTGGCGTGAACAAAATCGTAGTCCGCAAACACCCCTTCCTTCTCTCGCCACATATAGCGATGGATGGCTGCATTGCGCGCCTTGGCGGTGCGCTGCCAGTGCGCCGCGTCCTCAGGCCTGCCCAGCAAAAAGGCAAAGTGCGCCATGTCCCGCTCATAGCGGTAGAGCAGGCTGTTCAGGCACACTGGCGCGTAGTGGTGCGTGGCTCCGTCGAACGGCCCGAAGCGAAAGCTGGGATCGACGCCCGACTCGCGCATGGCCCGGTCGCCCGTGTAGAAATCCCGGCTCAGCCGGTAGCCCTCGACCCACGCGCGTGCGCACACCACATTCGCTTTCACGTCGCAGCTTGTCTCTTTCAGCCGCGCCGCCTCGGCCGCGTCCGGATGCTCCGGCCCCTTCACCAGAAAGCCCTCGCCCTGGCCGGGATGCGCCATGAGCCAGCGGATTACGTCGGTATAGTAGGTGCCGTCGTCGGACTCCTCCGCGACCGGTCCTGCGCCGTAGTCGAAGTAGCGCGCCAGTCCCGTCGTTCCCGCCTTGTGCTCGGGCCTGCTCCACGTGCTCAGGTCCTTCTCTGCCAGCGTGTACGAGCGCTCCAGCCATGCATGCGCCTCGGTGCGGCCCGCCGGCGTAGCCGCAAAGCTCGCCGGATTCTCATACACCGCGCGGATCATCGACGTAAGAAACGGCGGCTGCGAACGCGTCAGATAGTAGGTGCGGTTGGCGTTCAGCACCGCGCCATAGTGCTCAATCTCGAACAGGAAGTTGTCCACCATCCCCTTGGCAAGCGCAGGACGTTGATCCGCTTCCAGTCCCAGCACAATAAAGTAGCTATCCCAGCCGTACATCTCGTTGAAGCGTCCGCCCGGCACCACGTAGGCATGGGGCAGATAGAGAAGCCCGTGTGAGTGCAGCTCTTCGGGACGCACATCGGCGAGCTTCTCAATGCGCCGCGGCAGCGTGAGCACCAGCACGTTGCATTTCTGCTTCAGCGCGGCCACTTCCGGCGGGGCCGGCAAATCCGCGGGCATGTAGATTACCGGGTTCGCCGTCACCTTGGTGTCCACCAGCGAGTGGCAGTCGGTCATGGAACGGGTGAGCGTATCCCACGCCGCGTGAATGTAGGCGAGCGTGGCATCCGGATTGGGCGCGGGGCTGGGCACAGGATTCGATCCGGCGCCAACATCCTGCGCCTGCACACTTGAATTTACGACGGCGGCTCCCACAAGGAAAAGCAAGTGAAGCAGTTTCATGCCAACTCCAACGTCTTGCGTTCTGGAATTCTCTGGAGTGTATCGTAACCGGCGCACACTCCGCCCTCCGATTTGGACGCGTGCGGGAACACTTCCGTCGCATGCGGTGTCTACATCAGCGCAGTGGTTCCGATTGGGATGAACGCGGTACCGGGATGCAACGCCCTGAGCTTCCGCTCGCCGCCTTAGGTCGCACGTAGACCGGGGCGCGAGCGGCCTGACCTCTTGCGCCTTGCCTCCGGCGCTGCGCCTCTCATCCGGCGCGGCTGACTCAAAAGGAGGCAGGCCATGTTTGAAGATTCCACTTTCGAATCCAGCGGACGAATCCGCACCCGCAGCCGCGGCTGGATGATCGCGGCCCTCATCCTCAACAGCTCCATCCTGCTGGCGTTGATCCTCATCCCGCTCATCTATCCCGAGGCGCTGCCCAGCCAGGCCATGTTCTTCCTCATGGAAGTGCCTCCGCCGCCCACCGCGCCGCCGCTGGTCGAGCAGCATCCGGCCGCGCACACCGCGCCCCCGCCATCTGAGATTTATCTCGACACGATTCTCGCGCCATCCAGAATCCCTCACTCCATCGTCATTCCATCCGACCCCGAGCCTCCGGGCCTGAACACAGTCGCCGGCGGATGGGATCCCGGAACCGGCGTCCCCGGCGCCGGCGATGGTCCCTTTCATCCCCAGCCTCCGCCCGCCATCGTTCATCCTCCCACCCCGGCCGCGATCCGCTTGCCTTCCACGCTTGCCCAGGGACTGCTCCTGCGCAAGGTCATCCCGCAATACCCGCAGCTTGCCCGCGCCATGCATCAGGAAGGCACCGTGGTTCTCGCCGCTACCATCGCCAAGGATGGCTCCATCGCCAACCTGCACGTGGCGAGTGGCCCTCCCGTGTTACAGCAGGCCGCCCTCGACGCGGTCAGCCAGTGGCTCTATCGCCCCTATCTGCTCAACGGCGACCCGGTCGAGGTGGAAACCACCATCAACGTCGTCTTCAAACTGGGCCAGTGAGCCGCAACGTCCCGCCCACTTCGGAACCCGCAGCTTTGCGTAGCTCCAGCTTTTCCTCCCCCTGCTTCACACCGTGTTGAAGGCGGGGGAGGAGAAGACCGATTCCAGTAGGAGGTTTCAAGCCGCCTCGCGGATGTATAAGAGTTGAATCGAGCGACCCGGAGGGGCTATATCCTTGTAAATTCAACGTGTCGTGTCTAATATACAAGGATGATTGCTCGATTCGTCACGCCTCGTATAGAGGACTCTCTCAAGCACCAGGCGGCAGTAGCATTGCTGGGACCGCGCCAGGCAGGCAAGACCACTCTGGCCCGGAGCATCGCCGACGCCCGTCCCGGAGCGCTCTATCTCGACCTTGAAGCGAGGGAGGACCGCGAGAAGCTGACTGAGTCCGTCCTCTTTCTCCGCCAATACGAAGACAGACTGGTTGTGCTCGACGAGATCCACCGCGTTCCCGAGCTCTTCACCGCTTTGCGCGGGGTCATCGATCAGGGAAGGCGCAGCGGGCGCGCCACGGGCCGGTTTCTCGTGCTGGGCTCTGCATCCATGGACCTGCTGCGCCAATCCAGCGAGAGCCTGGCCGGCCGCATCTCGTACGTCAACCTGGGTCCCTTTTGCGTGCTCGAACTGCCGGCCGACGAGCCGACTCTGCTCCGGCTGTGGCTGCGCGGCGGCTTCCCGGGTAGTTATCTCGCCGCAGACGATTCGGTCAGCCTGCGCTGGCGCATCGACTTCATTCGGACCTATCTTGAGCGTGACGTGCCGCTCTTCGGGCCCCGGATTCCCGCCGTCACCCTCGAGCGGCTTTGGACCATGCTTGCGCATAATCAGGGTGCGCTACTGAACGCGTCGCGCCTGGCCGCAGGACTGCAAATCTCCTCCCCCACCGTGCAGCGCTACATTGCCCTGTTGGCCGACCTGTTGCTGGTTCGGCAGCTCATGCCCTTTCACCGCAACCTCGGTAAGCGCCTGGTAAAGTCACCAAAGATCTACGTGCGCGACAGCGGTCTGGTCCATGCGCTTCTGGGAATCCGGACATTCAACGACCTGGCCGGACACCCGGTCGCCGGGCCCTCGTGGGAGGGTTTCGCCATCGAGAATCTTGTCGAGGCAGCGCCGGGGCGGACCTTGGCCAGCTTCTATCGCACCGCCGCCGGCGCAGAGATCGATCTGCTGCTGGAGATCTCCGGCCACGGGCTCTGGGCCATCGAGATCAAGCGCAGCCTCGCCGGGCGGCCGCAAAGGGGCTTCCATAGCGCATGCCAGGATCTGAAGCCCGATCGCCGTTTTGTGGTGAACGCCGGCACTGGGCGCTATCCAATTGACGCCGATACCACCGCCATCGGCCTCCGCGAGCTGGCAGATTCGCTAGTCGCGTTGGCAACCTGAGAGGAAGGCTCAACAAACCGGACCCAACTCGCCGGCAACCCCACTCCAGCTAGCGCTCCCTGCGCCCCATCGGCGACAATCCTCTTGCCATGAAAAACCTCACCCGCCGCGACTTCCTGCTCACAACCTCCGCCGCCACGCTTGCCGCCGCCGCATCGCCCTCGTTCGCCGCGCCCCGCGCGCAGCGCGTCTTCATCGGCTCCAACACCCCTGACGGCATCCTCGCCTTCGACTGGAACCCAGCCACTGCCGAACTCACCGCCGCTGGCGTCGCCGCCAAAATTCCCAACGCCGATTGGGTCACCTTCTCGCCCGGCCGCGAGTTTCTCTTCGCCGCCTCCGAAGTGGAGTCGTTCAACGGCAGGCCCACCGGCGAGGTAGCCAGCTTCCGCGTTGACAAGGGCGCGCTCGAGCCGCTCTCGGCGCAGAACTCGGCCGCCAAGGGTACCTGTCACATCGCGCTCGACCACTCCGGCCGGGTGCTGCTCGCGGCCGACTACGGCGGCGGCTCGGCGGCCAGCTTCCTGGTCAACGATGGCCAGCTCAGCCCCATCGTCTGGCAAGAGCACTACACCGTCCACGCCCCCAACAACGACCGGCAAGACACCGCCCACGCCCACTTCGCCTCTTTCTCTCCAGACAATCGCTACGCCTACATCAACGACCTGGGCGCCAACATGATTCACATCTACGCGCTCGACGCCTCAAAGGCCCAGCTTACGCCCGCCGGCGAGTACCACGCGCGGCCCGGCGCCGGCTGCCGCACCCTCCACTTCCACACCAATGGCCGCACCGCCTACTGCGTGAATGAGCTAGATTCGACCGTGGACGTGCTCAGCTGGAACCGCGCCGACGGCAGCCTCACCCTGGTCACGCGCATCGAGCTGCTCCCCGCCGGCTACCACGGACCAACGCGCGCCTGCGACACGGTCATCGCGAAAGACGGAAAATTCGTCTACTTCGCCAATCGCGACAACAATTTTCTCTATAGCTTCCGCGCCGACCCAAAGACAGGCGCGCTCACACCCATCGCCCGCAGCAACTGCGGCGGAAAAACCCCGCGCAACTTCACCCTCGACCCCACCGAGCGCTGGATGCTGGTCGCCAATCAGGACTCAAGCAACGTGAGCGTCTTCGCCCGCAATCCGGAAACCGGCGTCCTGGCCAACGAGGGCAAGTCCTTCCCCGTCCCCGCGCCTATGTGCATTCTGTTTTCTTGATGTGGGTTTACGCGCTCATCAGCGCCGGGCGGGGCAGCGCCACGCCCGTCTCTCCGGTCTCTTCGGTGCGCGGCGTCTCCACCGGCACATGCGCCAGCTCCCACGCGGAGCGGTCTTTGATCAGCCGCGACACCAGCGCTGTATGCATGGCGTGGCCGGCCCGCTCGGCCACCACGTGGCCTTCGATCCGCCGCCCGGCCAGCGCCAGGTCCCCAATCAGGTCCAGCACCTTGTGGCGCACATACTCGTCGCCGAAGCGCAGCGAGCCGTTCTCCGGCCCTTTTGCGCCGAGAATGATCGCGTTCTCCGCACTCGCGCCGCGAATCAGGCCCATATCCCGCAGCCGCTGCTCGTCGGCCTTGTAGCCGAAGGTGCGCGCCGGGGCAATTTGTTCGCCGTAGGTCTCCGCGGCCAGGTCCACGCTGGCCGTCTGCCGCCCGATCGGCGCCGGAAAATCGATCGCGTACTGGATGCTGTAGCCCGTTCCCGGATACACGCCGATAAACTTGTTGCCCTCGCGGACCTCCACGGCCCTGAGCACGCGTATGGTTTCGCGCCGCCGCCGCTGTGTGCGGATCCCCGCCTGCGCAAACGCCAGCACGTAGGGCAGCGCGCTCCCGTCCAGGATGGGCAGCTCCAGGTTGTCGAGCTCGATGATCACGTTGTCCACACCCATGCCGATCAGAGCGGAGAGCAGATGTTCGGTGGTCTGGATCAGCACGCCCTGCCGCATCAGGCTGGTGGCATAGCTCACCTTGGCCACGTTGCGCCCGTTGGCGGGAATTTCAAAGTTGTCCAGGTCGGTGCGGCGGAAGACAATTCCCGACCCTGCCGGGGCCGGCAAGAGCCGCATCTTCACCGGCGCGCCAGAATGCAGCCCTGTCCCCTCAAAATCGATGGGTTCCGCGATCGTCTGTTCCAGGTGGGCCGGACTCGCCAAACAACACTCCAATACGCCCCAAAGAAGCGCACTGGATAGATTAGACGCGACTTGCTCTCCCCGTACTGTGGTATTTTAGCCACACTCTGCACTCCCTGAACCACCCCGCCCACTCCCAGCCGGCCTCAAGTCGCTCCCAAATCAAACCCCGCCGCACCCTTTAACCGTCGTAGAATCAGAGAATCGCCGAATTCGCTGCCGGAAACTACCCGGAAAGGCCTACGCTTGCCCCTCCCTCCCGAACAGCCCGTCCCCATGCGCGCCCTGCTGGCCGGAGCCCGCCGCAGCCAGCCCGCCTTGCTCGGCCTGCTCCGCCGCCTGGTCCAAGCCGAATCCCCCTCCGACAACAAGGGCGCCGTCGACGCCTGCGTTGCCATCGCCGCCGCGCATGCCCAATCTCTCGGCGGACGCGTCAAGCTTCACCGCCAGCGCGGCTACGGCGATGTGCTCGAAGCCCGCTTCGGTCCCCGCCCGAAGGCCGGCCACGCCAAGCCGCTCCTGTTGCTCGGCCACCTGGACACGGTCTGGCCTCTCGGCACTCTCAAGTCCATGCCCTTGCGCGAGGCCGAGGGCCGTCTCTGGGGTCCCGGCACGCTCGACATGAAGGCCGGCGTAGCCATGGCCTTCACCGCCATCGGCCTCCTCGCCGAGATCGGCCTCCTCCAGCGTGAAATCGTCCTTCTGCTCAACAGCGACGAAGAGATCGGCAGCCCCATTTCCCGCCCAATCACCGAACGCCTGGCTGCCGCGTCCTCCGCCGTCTACGTTCTCGAGTCCGCCCAGGGCCTGGCCTACAAAACCGCGCGCAAAGGCACGGGCAACTGGCGCATCGAAGTCCATGGCATTGCCGCCCACGCCGGCGTCGACTTCGAAAAGGGTGCAAGCGCGATCCGCGAACTGGCCCGGATGGTGGAAATCGTCAGCTCCTGGACCGATCTCAAGCGCAGCCTCACGGTCAGCGTGGGCCTCGCCGGCGGCGGGTCAAAAACCAATGTCATTCCCGCCGAAGCATGGGCCGAAGTCGATGTGCGCATCGCTCGCAAGGCCGACGGCCGGCGCATCGAGCGCAAATTCGCCGCCCTCAAGCCCACCGACAAGCGCTGCACCCTCACCGTCACAGGCGGCATCAATCGGCCGCCCATGGAGCGCACCCGCGGAACGGTTAGACTGTACCGCCAGGCCCGGGCGCTGGCCGCCGACCTCGGCTTCGAGCTCAACGAAGCCGCCACCGGCGGCGCATCCGACGGCAATTTCACTTCCGCTCTCGGCATTCCCACTCTCGACGGCATGGGCGCGGTCGGCGAAGGCGCGCACGCAAGCCACGAGTCCATCGTCATCGAGCATCTCGCGCCCCGCACCGCGCTGCTGGCTGGCCTGCTGGCCCGCTGATGTGCCTACCGGGTCAGAGACTGTCTGAGCCCAACAAGGCCCCGTGCCCCATCCTTGCGCCTTTTTTCTGGCGCGAGGGTCGGAGCACACGAACCCCCCGCGAGCGATCAGCGAGCGTCTGCCGCACCGCAGGTGCTCAGGGATGAACCAGGTAGTTCTGTAAAAAGAAGTACCCCGCCGTTACAAACCCGATCGCCGCCACCGTCCAACGCATGGCCGTCTGGTTGATCTTGCGGCTGGTATGTGCTCCTATGTAACCGCCCAGCGCGGCCAGAACCGCCATGACCACCCAAAAACGCCACTCCACCCGGCCAGCCACAATGAACGAAATCGACGGAATGCCGATCGACACAGCCGCCGTCCACACCTTCAGCGCGTTCATCTCGTGGATGTCGTGCACCCCGCAGAAGCCCAGCAGCGCCATCACCAGGAATCCCCCGCCCGCGCCGAAGTAGCCCACGTACACGCTCACCAACACCATGCCCGCGATCAAGGACTTCTGATAGCGCCGCCCGCCGGAAAGCGAGGCCAGCCATCGTCCCAGCGGGAAGCTGAGCACGAACATCACCGCGGCAAACAGGAGCAGCCACGGCAGCAGCTCGCGGAAGCGCCGGTTGCCCGTATGGAGCAGCAGGTAGCCGCCCAGCCATCCGCCCGCCCCCGAGGAAATGCCCAGGGGCAGAAGCTCGCGGCGATATAGGCGCAGGTTCTGCCTGAAAGCGATCAGAGAGGTCAACTGGCCCGGCCATAGCGCCACAGTGTTGGTGGCCTGTGCCGACACCGCGCCCACCCCGGCCGCCGTCGTGCTGGCCAGCAGAGCTGGCAGCGACAGAAACGAGCCTCCGCCGGCTATGGTGTTCAGCACACCGGCGAAAAACGACGCCGCGGGGAGCCAGCAAACTCTTAACAGATGAAGAACGAAGGGGACCATAGGCCAATGTAAAGCATGGTGCATAAAGACGCATAAGGTTTGTTTTCTCCCACGCCCCATCTCCGGAACACGCCCTGGGCTTGCGTTCAACCTGCCTCGTGCTTTCCAATGGGACTGCCTGTTACACTCCCCACAAGCCACCATGGAGCTGAAAACGCAATGAAACACACCGTCCTGATTCTCCTCGTAGCGGCAAGCGCTGCCGCCGCGGCCGCTCAAACCGCGCCGAAGGCCGCCGCCCCGTCCGCGGCCACCACCGTGCACCATACGGCCACCACCACAGCCACCTCTGCCGTCAAGCTTCCCCCCGGTGTGCCTCCGGTCAAGGGAATCGTCAAGTCCGCCTTTACGCTTCGCTACGAAGACATCAAGCTCGGCGCCGGCGCAGATGCCGAACCCGGCAAGATGTTCAAGGTTCTCTACACCGGTTACCTGGGCAGCAACGGCCGTCCCGACGACGGTCACAAGTTCGATGCCTCCGATGACCACCGCCAGCCGGTAAAGGACAAGGACGGCAAGCCGGTGCTGGGCGACGACGGCAGGCCCAAGCTGGGCGATCCGCAGCCCATGCAATTTCCCCAGGGCATGGGCCGCCTGATTCCCGGCTTCGACCAGGGATTCGCCGGCATGAAAGTCGGCGGCAAGCGCCGTATCTTCATCCCCTGGCAGATGGCCTACGGCGCCAAGGGCCGCCCCGGCCCCGACCCCGCCCACCCCGGCATTCCCCCCAAGGCCGATCTCATCTTCGACGTCGAGCTCACCGACGTAGCCGATATGCCCACGCCGCCCACCCGTCCTGGCATGATGCCCGGCGGCCGTCCGGGGTCTCCCGGCAGTCCGGGCATGGCGCCCGGAGCCCAGCCTCATCCGCTGACGCCCGGAGCTCCGGCTACCCCCGGCGCTGCCGCTTCGCCCGCTGCAACCCCGGCTCCCAACGCGGCCACGCCCGGAGCTCCCGCTGCACCAGCGGCTCCATCCGCCACGCCGCCGGCCGCAACCCCTGCCGCTCCCGCCACGGCGCCCACAACCCCGCAGCCTCACTAAAAGCGGGCTCGCCGGGACCAACTCAGTTTGGGTGCCCCATCCTTGCGACTCTTTTCCGTCGCAAGGGTGGGAACCCTTCAATCCAATTGGCGCGCAGGCGCCGGTTGCCGCACCGCAGATGCCGAGCAAGCGCCGTCTGCCCCACCGCAGGTGGTCGCAGGTAACTCCGGCGTGGCTTCAAGCAGTTGCCGCGTATAGGCCTCTCTCGGGCTCGCGCACAGCGCCTCGGCCTCGCCCGTCTCCACCAGCCGTCCCCGCTCCATCACCGCGATCCGCGCGCTCAGGTAGCGCACCAGCGGCATGGAGTGCGAGATGAACAGGTAGGTCAGCCCCAGTTCCCGCTGCAACCGCCGCAGTAGGTTCACAATCTGCGCCCCCACGCTCACATCCAACGCCGAGACCGGCTCATCCAGAATCAGCAGCTTCGGCCTGAGCGCCAATGCCCGCGCAATGTTGATTCTTTGCCGCTGCCCGCCCGAGAACTCGTGCGGATACCGCCCCAGCGCCGACTCCTCCAGCCCCACCTCCGCCAGCAGTTCCACGGCCTTCGCCCGCAACGCGGCCTTCCCCGTCGCGATCCCCGCCTCGCCCCCATGAATCACCAGCGGCTCGGTCACAATCTGGAGCACCTTCATGCGCGGATTCAGGGCTGCAAACGGATCCTGGAAGACCGGCTGCATCTGCCGCCGCAGCCGCCGCATCTCCGTTCCCGAGGCCGTGGCCACATCGGTCCCATTCACTCGCACCGACCCCAAAGACGGCGTCACCAGTCCCAGAATCATCCGTGCCAGGGTCGTCTTGCCCGATCCCGACTCGCCCACCAGCCCCAGCGTCTCGCCCGCCTCAACCGTCAGCGAAACGTTGTCCACCACAGTCTGCATACGCGTCCGCAACCCCTCCCGCCGCGGATAGCTCTTCGAGACCGAAATCACCTCAACCAGCGCCATAGTGTCCTATTCCCTGTTCGCTGTTCCCTATTCCCCACTCCCTGTTTTTCAATCCAGCTTCGGATGCAGCTTGTGAAACCCCGTCGCCTGCTGATACGCCCACCCGAACGTAGCCAGCTTCGCATCCTGGTAGTGTCCGGCCAGAAACGTCAGCGACATCGGAGTTCCCGGCCCCCCGATGTCGTCGTTGTCGCCGTCGTCGATCTTCGGCGGCCGTGGGGCATCGTCCCCGCGCAGCCCATTGGGCACAATCAGCGCCGGATGCCCGGTCAGGTTGGTCGCCCCCAGTTGCATCCCGGTCGTCGGCGTCACAATCACGTCCACCTGCTCGAACAGCGCCGAAACCTGCTGCGCTGCAAGGGTCCGCGCCCGGTTGGCCTGGATGTACTCCACCGCCGGATAGAACCGCGCAATGCGGAAGTTGTTCGGCCAGTCCTCCACGCCCTGCTCGGTCAGCAGGGCATCGCGTCCGCTCATGGTCAGGTCGTCGAAGGCCGCCGCGGCCTCGGCCCCCAACAGCGCCGTCATCGCCCCGTAAGGCAGCTTGGGCAGCTCGACTGGGATGAGATTCACCCCCATCGCCTTCAGCTTGTCCAGCGCCGCCAGGTCGTAGCGCCGGTCGTAATCGCGCCGCGCCCTCCCAATCTTCATCTGCTCATTGCGCTCTTCGCGCTTTTGCTTCTCTTCAGCCGTCTCGCCCACCTTCGCTTCGTCAAGCTTCAGCGGCTCCGGCAAATCGAATTCGGATTTCAAGTAGCCGATGCGCAGCTTCTTCCAGTCCAATCCGGAATCCCAGCGAAATTCGGCCGGATACACCGACGCATCCTTTCCATCCGGCCCGCAGATCGCATCGAGAACGAGCGCACAATCCTCCGCCGAACGAGCAATCGGACCCAGCTTGTCCATCGTCCAGCTCAGGGCCATCGCGCCGGTGCGCGGCACAAAGCCAAACGTGGGGCGCAATCCGGTGACTCCGCACCGCGTCGAGGGCGACGAGATCGACCCCAGCGTCTCGGAGCCGATCGCGAAGGCCACGCACCCCGCCGCCACCGCGCTCGCCGGCCCCGCCGACGATCCGCTCGACCCCTGCTCCATGTTCCATGGGTTCCGCGTCCGCCCGCCAAACCACTTGTCGCCCATGGCCAGCGCGCCCAGCGTAAACTTGCCCACCAACACCGCTCCGGCCGCATCCAGCCGCTGCACAACCGTCGCGTCCTCATCAATGACCTGGTGCTCAAACCCTCCCGCGCCCCACGTCGTCGGATAGCCCTTCACCGCCAGCAGATCCTTCGCGCCCCACGGAATCCCGTGCAGCGGCCCGCGGCACCTCCCCGCTGCGATCTCGACGTCGGCGGCCTTGGCCTGTCTGAGCGCGCGTTCTTCAGTGAGGTTGATGACAAAGTGCAGCTTTGGATCCAGCCACTTGATCCGGTCCAGGTACATCTTGGTGAGGGCCAGCGAGGTGATTTTACGAGCGGCCAAGAATTGGCTCAGTTCCTCGACCGTGGCGAACGCGAGGTCTTCAATGCGCTGAGGCGCAACCAGTGTGGCGGCTCTCCCCTCCCCGATCTCTCCTCTGCAAGCGAGGGACTCGTCCGGGAGATCGGGGTTCACCCTCACTGTTTCACAAGCCGGCCCGGTCGCTCGCGCCATCGGAGCCGCCATCGGGTGAAACACAAACGCCGGCGCCACCGAGTTCGGTATCTTCAGCTTCCGGATCGCCTTCATCGACCCGTTCTGATCGACCAGCCCATCGATCATCATCTGCTTCTGCTCGGCCGTGAACGGCCCCACCCCAGCCAGCGTGGCAGCCTGGTCGATCATCTCCGGAGTAAACTTCGGTGGCTTCGACTGGTCGGTACCCGTTGCCTCCTGCGCCTGCGCCGCCAGCGTGTACAGCACCCCCGGCAGCAGCGCCGAACTCATCCCCGCCCTGCTGCATGCAACCAGAAAATCTCTCCGATCCAGCGTCATTCCCACATCTCCAGCAGGCGCGCGCACCTGTTCAAGGAACAATAACAAATCTTCCTCCCATGGATGGGGCTGGGGCCTTTCAGATTGAAACTGGCTTTCAGTGGCCTGAACAGGATGCGGAAAAACGCAAAGGAAGAGGCGAGAAGCGTCAGGGCGCGACCGGGGTACCGGGGAACCCTCTGGGTCGGGCTGGGTCGCAGGTGCGCAAAATCATTTGGGCTTGAGCCCCTGAGGGAATGTTGGCTCCGCGACGAGGACTTGCTCAGAGATTCCTTAAATGTCGAGATTGCGCACGTCCAGCGCATTGTCCTCGATGAACTTGCGGCGCTTTTCAACGTCTTCACCCATCAAGGTCGTGAAGATTTCGTTGGTTTCTACAATGTCTTCCAGCTTCACCGAGAGCAGCGTGCGGTGTTCCGGGTCCATGGTAGTTTCCCAGAGCTGCGTCGCGGTCATCTCGCCCAGCCCCTTGTAGCGCTGCACCTGGTAGTCCTTCTTGCCCTGATCCACGATGTAGGTGAAGAGCTCCCGCGCGGATTGCTTCTCCACCGGCTCGCGCAGCAGCCGTGCTGTGCGGCGGGCCTGCGTGGCCTCCGCCTTCGCCTCGGCTCCCTCGCCTTCGGCAGCTTCCGTCTCTTCGGGAGCCGCTTCCGCTGCCGCTCCCTTGGCCGCAAATTCGATCAGGAACGGCGGCTCCAGAAATTCCTTGATCAGCATGTACTTGGACATCATCTGCTTGAACTCGGGGCTGGAGGCGAGCGCCCAGTCGACGCAGCGGTGCGCGCCCTGAGAGTCGGTAAAGCAGATCGACCATGTGTGGTGTTCTTCGTCCTCGACCGGCTCGCTGATGGATTTGAACTGGAACTCGTCCTTCAATCCGATCAGCTCCTCATGGAGCGCGACAAGCTTGGGTGGAACGTCGCTTTCGGCCTTGGAGGCGAAGTCGGCGCGATGCACGAACTCAACACGAGCCAGAAGCTCAGTCAGCTTTTCGTTGCGGATGCGCTTGTCCACCTTCTCGACAAAGTCGAGGTACTCTTTGAGCGTGCCCATGAAGCGCGTCAGGTCGGCGCCCTCGATGCGGCTGGCCATCTCGCCGTGGCGCACCACCATGCCTTCCGACGCGCGATTCACCATCACCTTCACAAACTCGCGGTCGTCTTTGATGTACTGCTCGAAGCGCCCCTTCTTGATCTTGTAGAGCGGGGGCTGCGCAATGTAGATGTTGTCGCGCTTGATCAGCTCCGTCATGTGGCGGAAGAAGAACGTCAGCAGCAGCGTGCGAATGTGCGAGCCGTCCACGTCGGCATCCGTCATCAGGATGATTTTGCCGTAGCGAATCTTGGTGGCGTCGAAGTCGTCCTTGCCAATGCCGCAGCCCAGCGCCGTAATCATGGCGCGGATTTCCTCGTGGCCCAGCATCTTGTCGTAGCGCGCCTTCTCCACGTTCAGAATCTTGCCCTTCAGCGGCAGAATGGCCTGGAACCTGCGGTCGCGGCCCTGCTTGGCCGTGCCGCCTGCGCTCTCGCCCTCGACCAAGTACAACTCGCAGCGGTCCGGGTTCCGCTCGCTGCAATCGGCCAGCTTGCCCGGCAATCCGCCGCCGTCCAGCGCGCCCTTGCGCCGGGTCAGGTCGCGGGCCTTGCGCGCCGCCTCGCGCGCCCGGGCCGCTTCAATCGCCTTGTTGATGATCTTCTTGGCCACCGGAGGATTCTGCTCGAGGAATCCGCCCAGCCGCTCATTCACAAACGCCTGCACCGTGCCGGCGATGTCGGAGTTCAGCTTGCCCTTGGTCTGGCCCTCGAACTGCGGCTGCGACAGCTTCACGCTGATCACCGCTACCAGTCCCTCGCGCACATCGTCGCCGCTCAGGTTTTCCTTCATGTCCTTGAACAGGCCCAACTGCTGGCCGACGGCGTTGATGGTCCGGGTAAGCGCGGTTTTGAAGCCGGAAAGGTGCGAGCCGCCGTCCACGGTGTTGATGTTGTTGGCGAAGCTGAACACGGTGTCGGAATAGCTGTCGTTGTACTGCAGGGCGATGTCCATCTCCACCCCGTCGCGCATGGCTTCCATCACGATGGGCTTCTCGTGCAGCACCTGCTTGCCGCGATTGAGATGCTTGACGAACTCGGCGATGCCGCCGGCATATTTGAACTCAGCCCGCCGCGCCTCGCCGGTTTTGGGGTCGGCGGTGCGCTCGTCGGTCAGCGTGATTTCCAGGCCCTTATTGAGGAAAGCCATCTCGCGCAACCGCTGCGCCAGCGTGTCGTAGTTGAACTCGGTCACGGTGAAGATCGACTTGTCGGGAAGAAAATGAACTTTGGTCCCGCGGCGCCTCGAGGTTCCGCTCTGCAGCAGATTAGAAGTGGGGATGCCCTTCGAGTAGCTCTGCTCGTAGGTGTGGCTCGGGTCGCCAGGTTTTTCCGGGCGCCAGATCTCGACCTCGAACTCCTCGCTGAGGGCGTTGACGCAACTGACCCCCACTCCGTGAAGACCGCCAGAGACCTTGTAATTGGACGCATCAAATTTGCCGCCCGCGTGGAGCTTGGTGAGCACCACTTGAACCGCCGGCATCTTTTTGCCGTCGGGCGTGTCCATCATGTCGACGGGAATGCCGCGGCCGTCGTCCACAACGGTGATGGAGTTGTCGACGTGGATGGTGACGTCGACCTTCTTCGCGTATCCGGCCAGCGCCTCGTCGACGGAATTGTCCACCACCTCGTAGACCAGGTGGTGCAGGCCCATGTCGCCGGTCGAGCCGATGTACATAGCGGGACGCAACCGAACCGCCTCAAGGCCTTCGAGGATGCGAATGTTTTCGCCGGTGTAGTTGCCGTTATCGCCGTTGTCGCCGGGAGGAGGGGATACCTCAGTCGCCATAGGATTCCATTCGCAAGGCTTTCGCTTTCAGTTTCATACGAGACATTCGTCCCGCAGGATTTTTTCGGGGTGCGGCTTCAGCCACTAACCGCTTGATACACGGGGGCTTTACGCCTGTTCGCCTGTCTTTATTTTACCACGCCGGCGCAGCAAAAAAGTGTGGAATACAGGCCTGCGCCGGGATTTGCGCCCGGGCCGGAGTTTCCTCTTGCGGTGTGACGTTAGTAACCTATACAGTTACTAACTTAGTATCCTAATGAAAAAACTAGACTTAGTTCCATCAAGAGGCTACTCTGAACGTGTGCCGTGAGACAGGTCTCCGGCAAATCCTACTCCTCGAGGGGTTACCAAACATGAAACTCGCCGTCCGCATCTTCGCGCTTTCCGTTGTTGCCACTGGACTTGCCGCAGCTTCTCTTTCCTCTGCCACCACCCGTCTGGTATTCAGGTCCCAATCCGCCACTGAAAGGATGCCGGTGCCGCTTTGCGCCCCAGGGTTGCCTGGCTGCCCCACCAACGTACCCCCCGGTAACTAAACAAAGGTAATGCCACAAAAGTGACACCAATTTAGTCGTTTTTCCATTGTCGTTTGGGGGTATCGGGCTCTATTCTGTGATTGGTCTCGGAATAGTGAGCGATCCTCTATGTCTTCTCAACTGGCGATGTCGATACTGGGTGTGGCGGAGTTCCTGCTCTCGACCTTGCTGGCGTTCATGTTCTGGAAGAAGGCTCTCCACCGCCGTTTTCCCGCCATGGGGACTTACCTCGCGCTGCGGGTGGTTTCCACACCAATCCTCTCGCTGCTCCTGCTTGGCCAGACAGGCCGGTTCGGCAACTCCGTGGATATGGTGCGAATCTCCGCCCAGGCCTACTTCTTTGCTGACTGGGCCGTTTACATTGCCAGCGCCGTTGTGCTCTATTTCATCTGCATGGAGGTCTTCCGCTCTGCCCTCACTTCTCTCCCCGGCCTTTTGAAGTTTGGCCTGGTCATCTTCCGCTGGGCGGTCCTGGTCTCGATCATCGTCACCATCTCCTCGGTCTCCTTCTCCCACCGCGGCGTGCTCATCATCCCCGACGTGGCCATCAACCTCATGCGTTCCGTCAGCTTGCTGGAGTTGTGCCTGCTGGCCTTCCTCTGCCTCAGCATGAACGCCTTGCGCCTCTCCGTGCGCGACCTGGCCTTCGGCATCGCGCTCGGCTTCGGGGTCATGTCGTCCAACGATTTCCTTTTCGCCTCGCTCACCGCCCGCTTTGCCACGCTCACCGCGCCGCTCCAGTTCGTTTATGAGTCGGTGATCCTCTGCTCGCTGGCAACCTGGGTTGTCTACTGCGCGCTGCCCGAGCCAGTGCGCAAGCCGGTCATGATGCCCGTCAACTCCACCATCTTCCGCTGGAACGAGATCGCCTCCGCCCTCGGCCATACCGGAACCCAGGTCGTTCAGCAGCCGGCCAACAGCTTCTTCCTCACCGACGTCGAGAACGTGGTGGAAAAGGTCCTCAAGCGCAACCTCAAGAGCCGCGAGTCGGAATCGTAAAAAGCAGGGAACAGGGATTAGGGATCAGCAAGCCACGCAAAAAGGCCATCCGCCGCGGCGGATGGCCTTTTGTTCCTGCCTCAAAACTGAACTACTCGCTGGCTACCGGCTCGATGGAAGCAAACCGGCCCCGGTTCCCGCGGTCCTGGAACTTCACCCGGCCGGTCACCTTGGCAAACAATGTGTCGTCCGAACCGATCCCAACGTTGACACCCGGCTTGATCCGCGTGCCACGCTGGCGCATGATGATCGATCCGCCGGTGATGAGTTGGCCGCCAAAGGCCTTCACGCCCAGCCGCTGTGCATTCGAGTCACGTCCGTTTGTGGAGCTGCCTCCACCCTTCTTATGTGCCATTGCCGAATCTCCTTTTCAAAAACAGCTTCCAGCTTCTAGCCATCAGCTTCTAGCTCATTTTCCGCCGAAAGCGCCGAATTTTCCCGAACTTCGAAAAGCTAGCAGCTAGAAACTAGAGGCTAGCAGCTAACGGCGAGTTAGCTCGCCGCCGTGTAGGTCACGCCGTCGGCCTCAATGGCCTTGATGCGCACCTCGGTAAAGTTCTGCCGGTGTCCCTGCAGCTTCTTGTACTGCTTCTTCCGCTTCAGGTGGAACACCAGGATCTTGTCCCCGCGACCTTCGCCCAGCACCTCGGCTGTCACCTTGGCGCTTGCCGGCCTGGCCACGGTTCCAGCTTCCGACGAAACCGCCAGTACATCGCTGAACTCCACCGTCTTGTCCTCCGACGGCACGCTCTCAATCTTCACCACGTCGCCCGGAGCGACCCGGTATTGCTTGCCACCGGTACGAATCACTGCGTACATAAACCCTCCAGCGCTCTCGTCCCGCCGCGGCGGGTGCGCTCATGCTCAACCAAGATAGCTCGGGCGGAAACTTCTGGTCCGGGGTACGCATACGCTCAAGCCCTCATGTTGGGGCGAACGTCTCATCTCCACGGCGACAGGCAGGAATCGCCAAACTAGAGTAGTGTACCGGGTTTGCGGCCCGGAGGTCAATCTGCCGGACTCTGGCGGGGGTGTCGGAGCCATCGGTAGCGAGGGTGCAGCAAGAACCGGGAATTCCGCCGAGGCCAACTCACGCTACGATGGAAACATCTCCATGGCGAATCTCGCGGCCCCAACGGCTCATCCGGAAAAAAAGGCGGTCTCGACGGCTTCGATCGTTCTCGCCTTCGCCAGCGTGTATTTCTTCTGGGGTTCAACCTATACCGCCATCCGCATTGGCGCCGCGGAGATGCCGGCCCTGCTGCTGGCGGGAACGCGGTTTAGCATTGCCGGCGCGATTCTGCTGGCCTGGTGCCGCTGGCGCGGGCTGCGGCTGCTGTGGCCTGCGCCCACCATGCTGCGGCTGGGCCTGATCGGCCTGCTGCTGCTGGGCGGCGGCAACGTGGGCCTGGTCTATGCGGAACGGACCGTGCCCAGCGGGCTGGCCTCACTGGTGCTGGCCGTGATTCCAATCTATGTGGCGCTGATAGAAATGTTTCTCCCCGGCGGCGAGCCGCTGCCCGTACGCGGATGGCTGGGCATGGCGCTGGGCTTTGCCGGCCTGGGCGCGCTGGTTTGGCCGTCGCTGCGCAGCGGCCTGGCCGGCGACCGCACGCTGCTAGTGGCCCTCGCGGTGCTGCTGGCCGGGGCATTTTCCTGGACTGTGGGAAGCATCCTGTCGCGTCGGTCAAAGCTGCCGGCGAACAGCTTTGTGGCCGCGGCGTGGCAGATGATTGCCGCGGGCGTCTTCTCCACGGTGGCGGGCACATTGCTGGGCCAGTGGCCGCAATTCAAAGTGAACGCCGCGGCCATCGGGTCACTGGCCTGGCTCATCACCGGAGGGTCGCTGCTGGGCTACACCGGCTTCATCTACCTGCTGGAGCACGTGCCGGTGGCCAAGGTCACTTCCTACGCCTATGTCAACCCCGTGGTCGCGGTTCTGCTGGGGATCTTCCTGCTGCACGAGCGGCCCGTTCCCGCTGAATTCGCGGGCATGGCCGCCATCGTGCTGGCCGTATTCCTGCTGACGACGGCGCAGGTGAAGCCCAAGGGCGAGCCGCGGCCGGTCGAGGAGCTGGAGCAGATGCCTGCGGAGTGACGGCCGTCCGGCTACTTGAGGACCACGCCCAGACTGACGGCGATGACGCCGGCGACGGACGCGACAATCCCCAGGTACCAGTAGATTTTGGTGTGGGTGAGCAGCGTGACGGAACTGACGACCAGGCCAATCTCGAGCAGGGCCTCACCGAGATCGTAATAGTCGGCGCGGTGCTCGGCCAGGCGCACCTCGGCTTCGAACTCTTCGGCTTCCTTCTTCAGATTGGGCAGATCCTCGGCCCACTTTTTCTGATGGTCCGCGTCGTCGGCCGCGTCCTTCTCCGCTTTGGCGATCTTGTCCTTGTCGGTAAGGGTGAAGAGGCTCCGCAACTTTTGGGCCGCGGTCAAATCGCTGGACCGGATCTTGACGGCTTGGTACTCATTCCACTTGTCGCTAGCCTTGGCCTGGTTGAGCACCGCATCGGTGTGCGTCCGATGACCGAGAACAGTAGTGACCGCGACCAGGACGGCGATCACGCTCATGAAGAAGGCTACCGGGCGCATCGACGATCCACCGCCGTGCTCCTGCTGCTCCTCTAATTCCTGAACTTCATTGGCTTCCATGGGGTCGATCTCCTTGCAGGGAATTTCTTGGGGGGGGAAATTACTTGCGTTTCCAGCGCACGCCGTCTTTCGAGTCTTCGATTGTAACGCCCTTCTCCGCCAGCTCGTTGCGGATCTGGTCGGCACGGGCAAAGTTGCGCTGGCGCTTGGCCTGGGTGCGCTCGGCCACCAGCGCATCGATAACTTCGTCGGTTAGCGACTGGCGAGCAATCAGTTCCGGAGCCACGTCGGCCATGCGGCCCGCCGGCCCGCCGGCCCATTCAAGGGCGCGGCGGGTGGGCTCGGCATCGTTGTCGTCGATGACGTCGAAGACCGCGTCGAAGCTGGCGAGGACGCGGAGGATTGCGTTGCGGTCGCCAGCCAGTAGCTGGCCCTGGTCGATGGCGGTGTTGGCGGCGCGGATGAGGTCGAAGATGGGCGCGCGGGCCTCGGCGGTGTTCAGGTCGTTTGCAAGCGCGGCCAGGTAGTCGGCCTGCGCCTTTTCCGCGGCAGCCTGCAGCGCGGGGTTGGCGCCGGGGGCGAGATTGGCCTGCCGGAGCCGGTGCGCGAAGGTGCGCAGCCGCTCGATGGCGTTGGTGGCTTCCGTGAGGCCTTCGAAGGTGAAGTTGAGCTGATGCCGATAAGGCACTGAAACCAGCGCCAGGCGGATGGCCGAAGCCTTGTACCCCTTCAGCAGCAGGTCGCGCAGGGTGAAGAAGTTTCCCTCGCTCTTCGACATCTTGCGTCCGTCCACCAGCAGAAACCGCACGTGCATCCAGTGGCGGGCAAAGGGCTTGTGCGTCGCGGTCTCGCTCTGGGCGATCTCGTTTTCGTGATGCGGAAACATCAGGTCTTCGCCGCCGGCGTGCAGGTCGAAGCTCTCGCCCAGGTACTCCATGGCCATGGCCGAGCATTCGATGTGCCAGCCGGGCCGTCCGCGGCCAATCGCCGTGTCCCACGAGGTCTCGCCGGGCTTGGCTGCTTTCCACAGCGCAAAGTCGCGGGCCGAATCCTTCTCGTATTCGTCCACGTCCACGCGCGCGCCGTCTTCCATGCCGCTGAGGTCTTTCTTGCTCAGCTTGCCGTACTCAGGGAAGGCGGCAAGGCGAAAGTACCACGAGCCGTCCTCGGTCTGGTAGGCGGCTCCGGCGGCGGCCAGCTTTTGGACCAGCTCCACCATGCGGGGAATGTGCTCGGTGGCGCGGGCAATAATCTCCGGGCGCTCTACGCGAAGGGATTCGAGATCCTCAAAGAAAGCCTCTTCGAAGCGGGCGGTGTATTCGCCGATAGGCATGTTCTGGGCAGCCGCGTTGCGAATGATCTTGTCGTCCACGTCGGTGACGTTCATGACGTGGCGGACCTTGGTACCGGTCAGCAGCAGGAAGCGGCGCAGGATGTCGACTTGCAGGAAGGTGCGGAAGTTGCCGATGTGGCCGTAGTCGTAGACCGTGGGCCCGCATGCGTACATGCCCAGCGCCATGCCGTCGGCGGGAGTGAGCTCGTCCAGTTGTCCCGTCAGGGTGTTAAAGAGGCGGAGGGTCATCGGTCCTGGGTCGTCCTGCGCGCTGGGAGGGCTAGCGAAATCGGGTGTGCTTTCGGCCCTTTCGATTGTAGCAAGACAAGATCGGATACCAGGGATTGGCCGCAGGAACGGCGGAGATGCCGAGCCATTTGCCGGAGACTTCGCAGGGGTTGAAGCGGAAGCAGGCGGGGAATCTGGAAACGTAGCGATCGGACAGTCCGGCTACCGCAGGGCGTGCCAAGCCTGCCAAATGCCATAGAAAATGAGTGCCGCTACAGCTTCCAGCCCAATTGCCATCATGGCGCCTCTCGCGCCCTTGAGGCCTTCCGATGTGGAAACGTACAGGCCGTCTGCTTCCTTGGCGAGAGCAGCTTCCTTGGCCCGAGCAGCCTCTTCGCGCACGAGAGACGCCAAGTCCGACAGGGAGCAAGCTTTAGGGGATTGAGGGGCCCGCAATGCTTCAACGTCAGTCAGTTTGAGAGCTGGACTAGCCATTTTGATCCCCTTCCGAAAGTTTCACCGGCTGAACAATCAGCGGATGCCACACTTTCAGGCAAAGTCTCCGTTCCGCAGTTCAAACCGCCGGCTTGACAGAGGCTTCCGTGCCAGCCACTTTCTAGCAATTTGACGGCCAAACCCTAATCTTTGTTCATCCCCTTGGGAACAAGCGCTTTGAATAGAAAACAGGCCCTCGCAGCGACATTTCTTGCTATGCATTTATTACTCGGTCGTGAAAAGACTGGCTGGCTTGAATTGGCCAGACAGGGAAAAATCGATGGGGGGAAAGGGCCTTGGTCTTCGCGATCGGCCCGGGGTGGGAGCCGGGAATCAGAGCGTCGCAGGGGAGGGGAAGTGTGCGGGCCCCCAGCTTTCCTGCCGGCCCAACCCTCGTAAAAGATGAGTTCTTGCTAATGAAAGCACCCGAGTGGAGGTCAAACTCTCTCCCTTCAACAACCTTTCTAAGGAACTGGGTAGAAGCTGGGTTCGAGGAAGGCCGGTTGGGGTGGTGGAGCCGCGAGGTCTCCCGCCCATTCGCGATCTGTTGCGAAACGCGGGCTCTTCGACTCCACTTCGTTTCGCTCAAAAGGATGGGGGCACGGAGCGATTGCGGAGGGTTGAAAGCGGGCAAATTCGGGCTTTTGGCCAGGTTCCGAGAACCTGTATAAGAACTCGGCTGTGTGGTGAGTTCACCTGTTTTGAAAGGGCCCGGCTTTAGCAGTGCCGAAGAAACCGCCTATGAGATGCGGCTTTACAGGCTGCGGAAAAAGGCCTTGGATGAGGTGAGTTCGTGTATTGGCATTTGCAGGGGATAATGCCCGACATTGATTCGATTGGCTTTATCGGCACGACTAAAGTCATGCCCAATTACAGCGCCCCCGAAATCGAGCTCTGGGCCAGTTCTTCCGCAACCTGCAGAGCCCAAGCTCAATTCGCCTTCAGACGGCCCGGCGGGCTGAATTTCGCCAGCCGCTACCCTCCCAACGCCAGCGATGGGTCGGCGGACAGGCTGGGCGAGGCGAAATCTCTGGCGAGAAACCGCGGCCACGCGGCGGCGGCGATCATGGCGGCGTTGTCAGTGGAGAGAGCCAGCGTGGGGAAGGCGACGCTGACCGAGCGGCGCGCGGCCTCCGCGGTGAACCGTCTGCGCAACTCGCGGTTGGCGGCCACTCCCCCAGTGACAAGGATGCGGCGCGCGCCCAGCGACTCCTGGGCGGCAAATGTCTTCTTCAACAGGTCGCCGACTACGGCGTGCTGGAAGCTGGCGATCAGGTCCAGCGTCTGCGGGTCGCAGGTGGCCAGTGCGTCTTCGACGGTGGGTTGCGCGGGCGCATCGAGCCCGGTAAAGAGCGCTTCCCGGCGGGCTTCGGCCTCGGGGCGCAGGTTGTGCAACTCGACGTAGCGCAGGACGGCCGTCTTGATGCCGGAAAACGAGAACAGGAAATGCGGATCGAGGTTGGCGATGGGCGCTGTTTTCGCGGCCTTCGTCCTCGGGGCCTTGCCGGCAAGGTGCAGCTTGGTCTTGATCTGCGAAAAGGCGAAGGGGACGGCGCGAGGGTTGCCGTGCAGGGCCAGCGCGTCGATCCAGGGGCCGCCGGGGTAGCCCAGGCCGAGCAGCTTGGCCACCTTGTCGTAGGCTTCGCCGGCGGCGTCGTCGAGGGTGCGGCCGATGAGGACATAGTGCCAGGTATTGGCGGTGGGATGGGCGAGATAGAGGTGGGTGTGGCCGCCGGAGACGACCAGGGCGAGGGACGGCTCACCGGCAGCAGGGAGGTTTCCCTCAGGGGTTAAAGCCCCATCTTCATTTGGCGGCTGCATGTACGGGCTGAGGCCCGTCTCCTTCGCCGACTCGCGCTCATTCAACAGGACGGCGTGGATGTGGCCTTCCAGGTGGTTGACTGCGATCAGCGGCAGGCCGGTGGCGAAGGCCAGGGCCTTGGCGTAGGTGATGCCGACCAGCAGCGCGCCGGCGAGGCCAGGGCCGCTGGTCACGGCGATGGCATCCAGGTCGGCGAGGGCTACGTTTGCTTGTGCGAGGGCGGCGCGGACCACGGGAACGATGGCGCGCAGATGCTCGCGGCTAGCCAGCTCGGGGACCACCCCGCCGTAGCGTGCATGCGTCGAGATCTGCGAGGCCACGACGGAGGAAAGCGTGCGCGCTCCGCGCTCTACCACGGCCGCGGCGGTCTCGTCGCAGGAGGATTCGATGGCGAGGATGAGGCCGCGACCACGCATCCACTTAGTTTACCGGGGTTGCATCGCCCGATCGGCTTTCGGCTCCGGAGGGGCGACAATAGAAGCGACAGCTATGTCTCCGGTTTGGCGCGAATTCGATGCGGCTTTGGGGGTGGTTGCGAAGCTGCGCGCGGCGGGCTTTGAGGCCTACCTTGCCGGCGGCTGCGTGCGCGACCTGCTGCTGGGCCGCATGCCTACCGACTACGACGTGGCCACCAGCGCAACTCCCGACGTGGTGCTCGGCCTCTTCGGCCGCACCTTCGCTGTCGGCGCGCACTTTGGCGTGGTTCTGGTGGCGCACGGCGATGGCGACAGCTACTTCACCACCGAGGTCGCGACCTTCCGGTCAGATGGGGCGTACTCGGATGGGCGTCATCCGGATGCGGTGCGCTACACGAAGAGCGCCGAGGAGGACGTGCGGCGCAGGGATTTCACCATCAATGGATTGCTGCTCGATGCGGACAAGCTTGAACGAAACTCCGGCATTCCCTCGGGGGCTAAAGCCCAGGCCTCTTCTGCGGCTCTTACGGGCCGGCTGAAGCCGCGCCCCTTCAAGGCACCGTACCTCGGCCAGGGCTTTGAGGACGGCGTTCCTCGCGATGCCGTGATTGATTTCGTCGGCGGCCTCGCCGATCTGGAAGCCGGCGTTATCCGGGCGATCGGGCGAGCCGGCGAGCGGTTCGAAGAGGACCGTCTCCGCATGTTGCGCGCCGTGCGCTTTGCGGCGCGGCTCGGCTTCGAGCTGGAGGCAGGCACCGCCGCGGCCATGCGCGCCCTCGCTCCACGCATCGCCACTGTCAGCCGCGAGCGCGTGCGCGACGAGCTGACCCGCATGCTCACCGAAGGCCACGCCCGCCGCGCCTTTGAGTTGCTGGACCAGACGGGGTTGCTGGTTCAGGTTCTGCCGGAGATCGCCCGCATGAAGGGCGTGGAGCAGCCGCCGCAGTACCACCCCGAGGGCGACGTGTGGGTGCACACGCTGGGGCTGCTCGCGCAACTCGAGGAGGGCTGCTCCATGACGCTGGCGTGGGGCGCGCTGCTGCACGATGTGGGCAAGCCGGCGACCTTCCGCCGCGCCCCTGATCGCATCCGCTTCGACGGCCACGTCGATGTCGGCGTGGCTCTCGCCGCGGAGATCTGCCGCCGCTTCCGCTTTTCCAACGAAGAGAGCCGCCAGATTCTTGCCCTGGTCGAAAACCACATGCGCTTTGCCGACGCCGAGCGCATGAAGGCCTCCACGCTGAAGCGATTCTTCCGCCTCGACGCCTTCGACGACCACCTGGCGCTGCACCGCATGGATTGCCTGGCCGGCAGCGGCAATCTCGACCACTGGGAGTTTGTCCACGCCCGCCGCCGGGAGCTGCCCGAGGAGATTGTGCGTCCCACGCCGCTGATCACCGGCCGCGACCTGATCGCCGCGGGCTATCTGCCTGGACCGGCGTTCAAGCAGATTCTGCGCGCCGTCGAGGATGCGCAGCTGGAGGGAACGGTCGCGACCGCGGAGGATGCGCTGCGGATGGCGGCAAAGCTGGGAACCGGGACCCAAGGACTAATCGGCTAGAACGCCCTGGCGATGACTGGGCGGAAGGGAAGATACAGCAACAGGAAGAGGACGAAGACGACGGGCTCGCAGGTCAGGATGTACCAGGGCCACGGCGCAAGAAAAGTGAGCAGCGTAACGGCATGACGGCTACAGGACCCTCGCGGCCGGTCCCCGTTTAGGGAACGATAAACAGTCGGTCCTCCTACCACAATGCATCCTTCTTGCTAGCTCTTCAGCGCCACGCGAATGTGCAGCTCCTTCAACTGCTGTTCGGTCACCGTCGTCGGCGCGTCGGCCATCAGGTCAATCGCTTTGGCGGTCTTCGGGAAGGCGATGACCTCGCGCAGGCTGGACGAGCCCGCCAGCAGCATCACGATCCGGTCGAGACCCAGCGCGATGCCCCCGTGGGGAGGGGTGCCGTACTCCAGCGCATCGAGGAAGAAGCCGAAACGTGCACGGGCTTCTTCATCCGAAATGCCCAGTGATTGGAAGATCTGCTGCTGCACGTCCTTGCGATGAATGCGGATGGAGCCCGAGCCAAGCTCCAGGCCATTCAGGGCCAGGTCGTAGCAGTTGGCGCGGACAGATGCCGGGTCGCTGACCAGGTTGGCCATGTCGTGCTCGTGCGGCGAAGTGAAGGGGTGGTGGGCGGGCATCCACTTCGCCGTCGCCAGGTCGTATTCGAACATGGGGAAGTCGACGATCCAGATGGGATGGAAGGCAGCGCTGCCGTCGACGGGATTGGATGCGTCGCGGGCGTGCGCGTCCTGAACCACCTGCTCGGTGACGCCGAAGGCCTTGTGCCGGTCGGCGTACTTCTTCGCCAGCTCGGTGCGGAAGTTGCCGGCGGCCGAGTAGACGTTGATCTCGCGCTCGGAGAGACGGCCTTCGAACTTGGTGTCGCTGGCCTTGACGGGGTGCGCCGGGTCGCCGGCCACCACAATCACGAAGTCGGCCTCGGCGGCTCCGGCAAGCGCGCGCACTTTGGCGGCGCTTTCCGGAAAGCTCTTGGCCAAGCGCTTGAAATCGTCAATGAACTTGGCGCCCTTCTTCTGGTCGAACATGGGGTGGTTGTCTTCGCGCTCCTTGCGGCTGAGTTCGCCGACGGAAGGGATGCGCAGCGCGACAACGGGGAGAGCGGGGTCAATTTGCAGAATGGCGAGGGCCTCGTCGGTGAAGGCGGAGCGGACGTCGGTCAGGCCGGGCAGGCGCATGTCGGGCTTGTCGGAGCCGAACTGGCGCATCGAGTCGTCGTAAGTGATTTTGGGGAACGGCGTAGGGAGCGTGACGCCGGCTGCCGCAAAGGCCGAGGAGAGAAAGTCCTCGACAACGGCGAATACAGATTCCTGGCGCGGGAAACTCATCTCGAGATCGACTTGCGTGAACTCCAACTGGCGGTCGGCCCTCAGGTCCTCGTCGCGGAAGCAGCGCGCGATCTGGAAGTAGCGGTCGAAGCCGGAGATCATGAGGATCTGCTTGAAGATCTGCGGCGACTGCGGCAGCGCATAGAATTCGCCCGGATGGACGCGGCTGGGGACGAGGAAATCGCGCGCGCCTTCGGGAGTCGACTTGGTCAGGATGGGCGTTTCGATCTCGAGGAAGCCCTGACGGCTGAGCGACTCGCGGATGGCCAGCGTGATGTCGTGGCGCAGGCGGAAGTTGCGCTGCATCTCCGGCCGGCGCAGGTCCACGTAGCGGTACTTGAGCCGCACTTCCTCGTTCTGGATGGCTTCGTCAGACGGCGAGAAGGGAGCCAGGCGCGCATCGTTCAAAACCAGAAGCTGCGTGGCCTCGATCTCGATTTCGCCGGTGGGCATCTTGGGGTTGATGGCGTCTTTATCGCGCAGGCTGACCTTGCCCACAGCGGCGACGACGTACTCGGGCCGCACCTGCTCGCCCTTCAGGTGGCCGTCGGGCGTGAGCTCCTTGTCCAGCACGATCTGCGCAATGCCGGAGCGGTCGCGCAGGTCGAGGAAGATCAGGTTGCCGTGGTCGCGGCGCCGGTTCACCCAGCCCATCAGGACCACTTGCTGGCCGGCGTTGACGGCGCGGAGATCGCCGCAGAGATGCGTACGTTCGAGACTGCCTAGAAAATCGAGCACTACTGGTTTCCTTTATCCTTGTGCGAATAGTCCAACAACATTTGGGTGCCCCATCGGGGCGCCCCCTGGGCCCCGCGTCTTTGTTGTTGCGGCAAGGGGGGCTAGCACAGCTCTCAACTCCGCCGCGTGCCCCGTCCTTCGCGGTCTTTCGAGGAAAAATTGCGAAGGGTGGGAGAACACAAACCTCAAACCATCGTTCTTTGATTGAGAAACACCGCCAACTCCGCGCGAGGAACCTTGGTTTGCATGCCTGTGGCGAAAGTCTTCACCGTAAGAATACCGGATTGAAGCTCGTCTTCGCCCAGGATGACGATGGCGCGGGCGCACTTGTCGGCCGCTTCAAACGATTTCTTGAGCCGGAAGCCGCCTTCGCCAAGCTCGATGCGCAGGCCGGCCCGCCGCAATTCGCGTGCCAGCGCCAGCGCGGCAGGATTGACCCCCTCGCCCAGGGGCGCGATGAATGCCGCCGCCTTCTCGTGCCGCGCCGCCGTTTCCAGCGCCATCAGCGTCAGCACTAGCCGGTCCTCGCCCATGGCGAATCCGATCCCTGGGGCCTTGGGCCCGCCGATGGCCTCGCTCAGCCCATCGTATCGCCCTCCGCCGAGCAATGCGTTCTGTGCCCCTAGCCCTCCGTGCGTAAACTCAAACGTCGTTCGCGTGTAGTAGTCCAGCCCGCGCACCAGCCGCTGGTTGCGCAGGTAAGGCACGCCCGCCGCGTCCAGCGCAGCCAGCACCTGCGCAAAGTGCGCGCGCGAAGCTTCGTCGAGTGAATCGGCAATCACCGGCAGCGTGTCGATGATGGGCTGATCGGCGGGAACCTTGCAGTCCAGCACGCGCAGCGGGTTGGTCACCGCCCGCCGCTGGCAGTCAACGCACATCTGCGAAACGACCGGAACCAACGCCGCACGCAGCGTTTCGTTATACCTCGCTCGATCCGCGGCCGACCCCACCGAGTTCAGCTCCAGCGTCCAACCGGTAATGCCCAACTCATCCAGCAGCGTGGCCAGCATCTCCAGCACTTCCGCATCGCGCAGGGGGCTTTCGCTGCCCGACGAGGGCGGGCCGATGACTTCCGCCCCGATCTGCGAGAACTGGCGGTAGCGCCCCTTCTGCGGCCTCTCCCGCCGGAACTGCGGCCCAATGTAATAGAGCTTCTGCAACTGGCCGGATTCACCGAGTTTGTTCTCAATGTAGGAGCGCACGACGCCTGCGGTGTTTTCGGGGCGAAGCGTGAGCGACTGTCGGGAAGCAAAGAAATTCCCCCTGACGGGCCATTCACCAATTGCTGTTGTGTCATTAACGTCAACATTTTCCGGTCCAGCATCTGCTGGATAGACGAGAAGACCATAAATGTTGTCCGTCCCGCATTTCTGTCGATCTGCATTAACAATGCATTCCAGTGATTGCCTCGTTACGGTCGAGGCCTTTTCTACAAAACTTATAAAAATAACGCGCCCATCGTCTGGATCCCGGAACACCATATCGGCGTCAGATTTCTCATGAGGCAGATGTTCAATTCGTGGCCAAGCATGTGTGTAACTTGTTTCCCAGCTTCTACGCAAAGCTTGTTTATCGAATCGTTCCCGATCCGACCAGGTGTACATCTCCTTGGAGACAATGTCGGTCTCCTCGCCCACGCCGCGGGCGAACAGTGCTGTGTCCTCAAAGACAGGCGTGCGAATCTCGCCGAAGTTGTACCGGGCGAAGACCGCACGGGCTGTAGCCTCGATGCGGTTCCAAAGCGCCGTTTCTGGCGGCAGCAAGTCGCGGGTGCCGCGGACGGCTTTCAGGCTGGTCATGGCCTTTCCAGTTTAACCGGTGACGGGTCGTTGGCCCCCCTCCATCCTCGCGCCGTGCGTGGCATAATTTTGGGCATGGACTATCGACTGTTGGGAGGCTCCGGCCTCAAGGTTTCTTCCCTGAGTTTTGGCACTGCCACCTTTGGCGGAAGCAATGAGTTTTTCCGGGGATTCGGTTCCAGCGATGTGGAGGAGGCCCGGCGGCTGATCGACATTTGTTTCGAGGCCGGCGTGAACCTGTTCGACACCGCGGACGGCTACTCCGACGGGCGGTCGGAAGAGGTGCTGGGCGAGGCCCTCAAGGGCAAGCGGGACAAGGCGCTGATCTCCACCAAGTCGGGTTTCCCCAGCGGCGACGGCCCCAACGACGAGGGTTCGTCGCGCTACCATCTGCGCCGGGCGCTCGAGGGTAGCCTGCGCCGGCTGGGCACGGACTATGTGGACGTCTACCACCTGCACGGGTTCGACGCGCTGACGCCCGTTGAAGAGGTGCAGGACACGCTCAACAAGTTTGTGCGCGAAGGCAAGGTGCGCTACATTGCGGCATCGAACTTCTCCGGCTGGCACCTGATGAAGTCGCTGGCCGTGGCCGAGCAGCGCGGCTGGACACGCTTTGTGGCCCACCAGATCTACTACTCGCTGCTCAACCGCGAGTACGAGTGGGAACTGATGCCGCTGGGGCTGGACCAGAAAGTCGGCGCGCTGATCTGGAGTCCGCTGGGGTGGGGACGCCTGACCGGCAAGCTGCGCCGCGGCCAGGCGCTGCCGGAGTCAAGCCGCCTTCACACCATCGCCGCCGAAGGGCCGCAGGTGACGGACGAGCACCTCTATGCCGTGGTGGACGCGCTGGACAAGGTGGCAGCGGAGACGGGCAAGACAGTTCCGCAGCTGGCGCTGAACTGGCTGCTGCAGCGGCCCACGGTTTCGTCGGTGATCATTGGCGCGCGCACCGAGGAGCAGCTACGGCAGAACCTGGGCGCGGCCGGATGGAATCTCTCAGCCGATCAAGTGGCCGCGCTCGACAAGGCCAGCGAACAGCCGGCAGTTTATCCCTATTGGCACCAGCGGATGTTCTTCTCCGGAAGGAATCCGCTGCCGGTGTGACAAGAACAGGGAACAGGGAATAGGGAGTAGGGAACTTGATCGATATTTAGAAACAGCGATGGGCGCCTTTGGGGTTCAATTGCGGGGTGCGTATTTGCTGCGCTTGCGGAAGATATAGCGTCCCACCAGCCAGCCCACGGCGCTGCCGACGACCACATCCGAAGGGAAGTGCTGGCGGCCGAGGACGCGCGTCAGGCTGACGCCGGTGGCCACGCCGTAGGCGGTGATCTGCGTGAGGGGGCCGGTGTACTCCGAGGCGATGACGGCGGCCGACGACCAGGCGATGATGCTGTGCGTGGAGGGGAACGAGGAGTCGAGGCCCACGCTGGTCTGGAAGAACTTGCCCTTGGCGCCGTCCACGGTGGGGCGCTCGCGCATGGTGATCGCCTTGAGCACCTCATCCACGACAAGGCTGTCGACCATTGCCTCGCCGGCCAGAGTGCCGGTCTCGGTGGCGTGGTCGTCGTGGTGGATGTGCCCCAGACCGTAAATGATCGCCGGAGAAGCGACAAATCCGCCCAACAGGCCGTTGGATGCGGTGGTGGCGTGGCTGTTGAGGGAGGGGTCGTCGAGCTTGGACGAAGACATGATCTGGTGGTCGACGGTGATGGCCAGGGTGGTGGCCAGGCCGATGGGGACAAGGTAGGCAAGGTCGCGATCGCGGACGCGGGCAGGGCTGGTCCAGATGGCGGCCTGGTCCTTGAGGATGTTGACCGGCGTGCGGCGGAGGGTGACGGCGTCCTTGTCGGCGGCGCCTGGATCGCCCGGTTGGCTCGTCTGCGGCTGAGGAGCATCGGGCAGGGAGCTGTCTGCACTTTGCGCGAGGGCTCCGCCGCCGAACGCAACAGACGCCAGCGCCACCAAAACCGCGAATTGAAGGCGACTGGGCAAGGATTTCCTCGCGTCGATTACTGGCCCGTTCCGATGCTAATCGATGCAGGGCATTGACTTGAATGAAGAATTCGTCATCCGCATTTCATCTGCCCGTTTCGGCAAGGTAGAACCCGACATAGTCGATGTAGTTCCTGGCGTATTCGAGGATGAGGGCGCGGTCCTTGTCGCTCAATTCACGCCGCATCCTGGCGGGGACACCGGCCCACAGGGTGCGGGGCGGAACGATGGTGTGCTCGGGGACCACGGAGCCGGCGGCGATGATGGAGCCTGAGCCGATGCGGCAATTGTTCAGCACCCGCGCGCCGATGCCGATCAGGGACTCATCCTCCACCACGCAGCCGTGAACGGTGGCGTTGTGGCCGATGGTCACCCAGTCGCCGACGACCACCGGGTAAAGATTGCGCTGGCCGTGCAGGACCGAGCAGTCCTGCACATTGGAGTTTTGGCCGACGCGGATGGAGTGGACGTCGCCGCGGAGGACGGCGTTCATCCAGACAGAGGAGTGCTCGCCGAGCGCGACGTCGCCGATGAGCTGGGCAGAGAGATCGACATAGCAGGAGTCGGGGACCTGGGGCGTGTGGCCCTGGTAGCTGCGGATCATGGGGAAGGCCTCTCAATGGAAAGTTTACGGCATGAAGCGCGCGGGCCGGCTACGGACGGTCTGGGGGATAGGAGGCAGATGAGCATGAGCCGGCAAATCCGGTCGAAATCGGATTGAAAGCCCGGCCGGGCGCCGGAAAATCGGCGGCGAATCGAGCTATCTGAGTGTCAACGCAAAAGATAGAGAACCGCCGATTCCCCACAAAGTCGAGAGTTACGCTATCATTGAGATAAGCCATTTGGCGGGTTTGGAGGTGGGATTTCTTGGCAGAGGTTCGCGTACAGGAAGGCGAGCCGCTCGAAAATGCGCTGCGCCGGTTCAAGCGGAAGGTACAGCAGGAGGACATTATCAAGGAAGTAAAGCGTCACTCCTACTATCTGAAGCCCGGTGAGAAGCGCCGCGTGAAAGCAGCATTGGCACGCAAGCGGAATCGCAAGAAGGCTCGCAAAGAGGCTGACTAGTTTTTTCAAACCATGCGTAACGTGCGCCGCCCCGGCAACTTCGGTGGAAGATAGCCGGAGCCAGAAAGCAGGCAAGGCCGCCCGGGGGCGGCCCGTTACGATTCATTCTCCTGGTTTTATCCCACAGTCGTAACGTGGCTTGTTCTTTTAGGATGCATCTTTCGGTTCGTTGAGTGGACGTATAGATTTGCCGCTGAACTTGTTGCGGCCCGGGCCCTTGTTGTGGAAGCAAGTTGGAAGACAGGGAAACGGGACCGGCAAGTCACTCGGAATCATGGCCGATTTCATTCAGTTTCCCTGCCATTAGGGGAAGCCGGCCATGGAATTCGCCGACAGAGTATTGAAGTGCAGCGATTGCGGCGCCGAGTTCGTGTTTACGGCCGGCGAGCAGCTGTTTTTCCACGATAAGCAATTCATGAACGATCCCAAGCACTGCAAGCAGTGCAAGGCGAAGCGTGTGCGCGGCGGCCCTCGGGTGCGCTCTGAGACACGGACGACGTGTTCGCTGTGCGGAGCGGAGACCACGGTGCCTTTCAAGCCGACCCAGGGCCGTCCCGTGCTGTGCCGCGTGTGCTTCAAGCAGCAGAAAACGCCCGCCGAACAAACGCAGGAAAATGACGCCAAGCGGGGAGCAGAGGCCGCGCCGACGGCAGATTGATGGCTCTTTTTGGCGAACTGCGAATCTATGCCAGGGCCGAACTGAACAGCAGGTCGCCCAGGAACCCCGTTGGGGACCCGCCGGTGCGGGCCAGAGTGGCCAGTTGCGCCCAATGGCGCGGGCCGTGGAAAAGCGCATGAGCCATCGCCTTGCGGCGTGATGCAACGCGCCCTTCCGGCGGCATCCATTTGAATTCCATGGTCAACGTCTCTTCCCAGGGAAAGGCGGGGTCATCGAGCATGGAGCGGAAGACCTTGACCGCCTGCAGATGCAGGTCGAAGAGGAGATCCAACGGCCCGGCGGGAACCTTTCCCCGGTCCAGTTCCGGCAAGCCCGCGATGCGCCGCGCCCAGACCAGGTCAACTGCCCAGATGTGGCGCACGAACTCCTGCACATTGGTGGTTCGGTCAATGTCGCAGGGGAGCGCGAGCGCAGCCGGGTTGGCGTCGAGCCAGGCCTTCCAAAAGACGGAAGACTGCTGGTTCCAGCCGAGCAGTTCCTCCAGAGTGATTGCTGGCGTCATAGTGACCTCACGGGAGCGTAGATGTTGGCACGCTCGAATTCGATTCTCCCCGAACGTTCTCAATTCGAGGCCGGGGCCGGACTCATGCCAAAGCAGAGCTCGGAAGCAGGTCGCCTAAGAACCCGGAAGGAAATCCCGCAGAGCGGACCAGCGTGGAGAGCTGCGCCCAGTGGCGCTGGCTGTGCAGGAGAATATGGGCAAGCGCTTTGCGTGGAGTCGGCTTTGGCGCCTCGGGTCGTCGCCATGGATAATGCACAGAGCATTCGTCCCAATTCGCGTTCGGGTTGTCGAGGAGTGCTCGGAAGTTTCGCACGGCTGAGAGATGCAGATCGAAGAGCGCGTCCAGCGGGCCGGTGGGCCAGACATCGTAATCGGTTACCGGCTGGTCGCCGATGATCTGACTCCAGACCAGTTCCGCCCCCCAAATGTGCCGGACAAACGCCTGCAGGTCCGCGTTTCCGCCGATGCCGCAGGGAAGCGCAAGCAGCGCCGGGTTTGCTTCGAGGTGGGCCTTCCAGAACTCCGATGATTGGCAATTCCACACGAGCAGTTCTTCCAGCGTGATTGCCGGCGTCATTAGTTGCCCTTGGTGGCGCGATGGCCAATGTCGCGCCGGTAGTAGATTCCTTCGAACTCGATTTCGGCCAGTGCCTGGTAGGAGCGATTGAGGGCCTCCTGCAGCGTGGCCGCCACGGCGCTAACGCCCAGCACGCGGCCGCCCCCGGTGACGATCTGATTACCCAGCCTTGCGGAGCCGGAGTGGAAGACCTGAACGCCGGGAATGCGTCCGGCGGCGCTGAGGCCGGAGATGGGAAAGCCGGTCTTGCAGCTGCCGGGGTAGCCGGCGGAGCTGGCGACAACGCAGGCCGATGCGCCCTGCGACCAGCGCAGGTCAGCCTGGTCGAGGCGGCCATCGATGCAGGCTTCCAAGGCTTCAACCAGGTCCGACTCCAGCCGCAGGAGAATGGCCTGCGTCTCAGGATCGCCGAAGCGGGCGTTGAATTCAAGCACCTGCGGGCCGCGCGGGGTCATCATCAGGCCACAGTAGAGGACACCCACGAAGGGCGTGTCCTCCTGGGCCATGCCCGCGATGGTGGGCTCGGCGATGTGGCGCAGGATCCACTCCTTCATGCCGGGCTCGAGCAGCGCGTCGGTGGAGTAGACGCCCATGCCGCCGGTGTTGGGTCCGGTGTCGCCCTCACCGATGCGCTTGTGGTCCTGCGCCGGCACCAGCGGGGCCACATGCTTGCCGTCGGAGAGGCAGAGGAAGCTGACCTCGTCGCCCACCAGGAACTCCTCAATCACCACTTGGCGCTCGGCCTCGCCCAGCAGCGCGCCCGTGAACAGGCCCTGCGCGGCCTCCACGGCTGTGCGCCGCGACTGGCAGATCAGTACGCCCTTGCCGGCGGCCAGCCCGTCGGCCTTCACCACGATGGGCGGGTGAAAGATTTCGACCGCTTTCTCAAGCTCCTCGGCGGTAGTGCAGACGGCGTAGTTGGCGGTGGGAATGTTGTGCCGCTGCAGAAAGCGCTTGGCGAAGCCCTTGCTGGACTCGAGCATGGCCGCGGCCTTGGTGGGTCCGAAGACGCGCAGCCCCCGCTCCTGGAGGGCGTCGACAATGCCCAGCGAGAGGGGGAGCTCAGGGCCAACGATGGTCAGGCCGGGCTGCTCATTCACGGCGACGCGGACCATGGCGCTCAGGTCCTTGAGGTCGACAGGGACGCAGCGGGCGATCTGCGCCATGCCGCCGTTGCCGGGGGCGCAGACCACTTCGGTGACTTTTTCACTGCGCTTTACCGCCCAGGCCAGCGCATGCTCGCGGCCTCCGGAACCAAGGATCAAGACTTTCATGAAATTGTGCCTGCTCTCGCTGGCCTGCCGATCTAGCCAGATGCTGAAAAGGTTATCTGAGCAAACCGGGGGTGGGAAGTCAAACCGGAAGTGGGAATCCGGGTGATTCGCGGTCCCCTATACTGAGTCGTGGCGAGCCGAGGGCCGAGCGATGGTTGAAACGCGCATCAAGCCGTACTTCGAAGAACAGGCCGAGAAGGCGGCGCGCGAGGAGCAGACGCGGCTCTACAGGCGCAACCAGGTGATCGGTCTGGTGCTGGTAGCGCTGGCGATTCTGGTCTTCTGGCTCTTCCGGACCAATCCCAAGTGGATATTTCCTCCGGGTTGGTGGCGGCCGTGACGACTGCGTCGAGCAGCCTTTTGGATGAGAGCAAGCCGCCGCTTGCCGTCATCATCCTGGGCCCGACGGGCAGCGGAAAGACCGCGCTGTCGCTGGCCCTCGCCGAGCGCTTTGGCGGAGAGATTGTCAGCTGCGACTCGGTCGCGGTTTATCGCGGCATGGAGCTGGGCACGGCCAAGCCCACACACGAGGAGCGGGCACGGGTCTCCCACCACCTGATCGACGTGGCCGATCCGGACCAGCCCTTCACGGCGGGCGAGTACAGCCGTCAGGCGCGTGCGGCGCTGAAGGCAATTGCGGAGCGAGGCAACCTGCCCATCGTCACTGGCGGCACGGGCCTCTATCTGCGCGCGCTGACAGAGGGATTGATGATGGTGGCGGCGCACCAGAAGGGTCTGCGGGAACGGCTGACGCGCAGCCGGGAGTGGCATGGCGAAGCTTGGCTGCACCGGCTGCTGTTCCGGCTGGACCCGGTATCGGCCGCGCGGATTCATGCCAACGACGCGGCCAAGCTGATGCGGGCCGTCGAAGTCTGCCTGGCTCTGCGGAGGCCGATGTCGGAGGTGCTGGCAATTCAGGTGCAGGCAAAAGATCCGCTGACCGGCTTCCGGCTGTTGCGCATCGGGCTCAATCCTCCGCGCAAAGAGCTCTACGAGCGGCTGAACCGGCGGGCCGCGGCCATGTTTGCCGCAGGCCTGGTGGAGGAGACGAGCGGCCTGGCGGGGCGCTACGGGCCGGTAAAGGCCCTCGACTCGCTCGGCTACCGCCAGGCAATAGCGGTCCTTGCCGGCAGCCGGACCGAACAGGCTGCGATCGAGGCCTCCCAGCAGGGCCACCGGAACTACGCCAAGCGGCAACTGACCTGGTTTCGGCGGGAGCCGGAAGTGCACTGGCTGGAAAGGTTTGGCGACGATCCGGAGGCAGTGCGGGCAGCGGCGGAGCTGGTGGAAATGCAGGGATCGGGGATCAGGGATCAGGGTTCAGGCGCGGGGGACGGAGCCTAAGACGGCGGTTCCTGCTGATCTCCTGCGTTGGTTGGTGAGGGAACTGGCGCCGGCGTGGGCGGCAGCGGTACGTCGACGATCTGGTAGCCCCGCGGAACCTCGAACAGCGACGCCGGTGGTTCTTCGCGCTTCAGGCCGGAGACGCCGATGGTTTGCGCGCCCACGCGCGGATCGGAGTGGCGGATGAGCAAGTTCAGATGCAGCTCCGGCGAATACCAGGTTTCATCCACAACTTGCAGAGGTTCGCCGTCTTCGGTCGTCACCGCTGAGATGGTGTACGTTTGGCGCGTGCCTTTGGTCTCAAGCCCGTTGAGGGTGGTTGTGCCCAGGTCCTCGGTGTGGACAGACGCGTTGGGAAGGTTGGGCGCGCTTAGCTTTTTGGGGACGAACTCCCGGCGGGCGGTCTTGAGTGCGGGTTCGTAAGTGGTGCGGATGCGGGTTTGGGGATCGAAGATGCGCACGCTCATCAGCTCCGGTGAGCCGTGGAAAGACTCCGGGAGCAGCCGGCGCACCTCGTTGCGGGTGCGCCCCTGGGAGTCGCGGGCGATGATGTTGATGGTGCGGCGGACCTGCGCGGAGCCATCGGGCCATTCGCGCTCCGATTCGATGACCACCGTGGCGGAAAAGGGCAGGCCGGGGACGGAGGGAATGGAGATGCCATGCACGCTGGGAGGCCGCTCCGCGGGCGGGGATGTCTGCTGCGCCGGCAGGACCAGCAGGCTGCCTGCGAAGAGCGAGGCGAATCGAAGGGCTTTCCGCGGCATGAGCTTTCGGACTCGCTGAGGCTTGCGGGAAAAGAGTATCACACCTTTAGATCGCGCCACGCGGCCGGGGTTAGGCTGAGATTTAAACTAAGGAGGGACGGCCGATGCTGCTGAGCAGCAGGGCGGCGCGGAATGGAGATGCCTTGGCAGAGACAATCTACGATGTGGCGATTGTGGGCGGCGGGCCCGGCGGCTATTCGGCTGCGTTTCGGGCGGCGCAGTATGGGCTGAAAGTGGCGCTGATCGAGAAGTCGGACAAGCTGGGCGGCACCTGCCTGCACGTGGGCTGCATACCCACCAAGGCGCTCTTGTTCAACGCCGAGATATGGGACCACATGCAGCACGCGGCCGAGTTCGGCATTGAAGGGATGGGCGCGCCCACGCTGAACTGGGCCGCGGTGCAGCAGCGCAAGAACGCCATCGTTGTGAAGCACACCAAGGGTCTCGACTTCCTGGTGAAGAAGAACAAGGTCACGCGCATCGAGGGCTACGCGCGGCTGACCGGGCCTGCCGTGGACGGGGTGCATACCCTCGCAGTCGACAAAGCAGGCGAGGTGACCCAGGTGACGGCGAAAAACGTGATTCTGGCCACGGGGTCGGAGGCCAAGATGCTGCCGGGACTCACTGCAGATGATCGCATCCTGACCAATATCGAGATTCTGTCGCTCGAGCAGGCGCCCAAATCTCTCATCGTCATCGGCGCGGGCGCGGTGGGCGTGGAGTTCGCCTCGATCTTCCGCACCTTTGGCGCCGAGGTCACCATCCTCGAGTTCCTGCCGCGCATGGTTCCGGTTGAAGACGAGGAGATCTCCAAAGAGCTCACGCGCCTTTACAAAAAACGCGGCATCGACGTCAACACCGGCGCTCGCGTCGAAACAGTCGAGAAGACCGAAGCCGGCGTCAAGGTCACCTTCACCGACGCGAACGGCAAGCCGCAGGCAAAGGAGGCCGAAAAGGTGCTCATCGCCGTGGGTCGCGCGCCGCGGACCGCCGGCCTGGGAGTGGAGAAGACCAAGGTTGAGCTCGACCGCGGCTTTGTGAAGGTCGATGGTGCACAGGAGACGGCCGAGCCGGGCATCTTTGCCATCGGGGACATGGTGGCCGGGCTGCCGCAACTGGCGCACGTGGGCGCCATGAGTGGCATGGTTGCCGCGGCCAAAATTGCCGGAAAGAACTTCCGGCCGGTGCGCAAGGACCGCATCCCCGGCTGCACCTATACCGAGCCGCAGATCGGCAGCGTGGGCCTGACCGAGGCGCAGGCCCGGGAAAAAGGCTACGAGGTCAAGGTGGGCAAGTTCCCATTCGCGGGCAACTCCAAGGCCACGATTCTGGGCAGCCACGACGGTTTCGTCAAGATCGTCTCCGACGCCAAGTACGGCGAGATTCTGGGCGTCCACATCATCGGCCCGCAAGCCACCGAGCTGATCGCCGAGGCAGTCGCGGTGCTGGAGTTGGAGGGGACCGTGGAGGAGATGATGTTCACCATCCACGCTCACCCCACACTCTCCGAAGCCCTCCTTGACGCCTACGCCGCCGTGGAAGGCATGGCGATCGACGCGTGATTTCGGACGGCAAAAAAGGCCAGTCTCTCGGCGCGGGACTGGCCTCTTCAATTTCTGCGACTGCAGTGGGGTCCCAGGCTACAATTCCGTCGATTGTCCGGCCACCAGCTTCTTGCACTTGGCAATGAACTCCGCCAGCGGTTGAGACCCCTGGTCGCCCTTGCCGCGCGTCCGCACACTGACCGCGCCCGCAGCTTCTTCCTTGTCGCCGAAAACCAGAATGTACGGCGTCTTCTGGTTGGCGAAGTCGCGAATCTTGCCGTTCATCTTCTCGTTGCGGTCGTCTACTTCCACGCGGAGGCCGGCGGCTTTGAGTTCGGCTTCGACTTTCTTCGCGTACTCGTGATGCCGCTCGCTGATGGGGACAAGACCCACCTGCACGGGCGCGAGCCACAGCGGGAATGCGCCGGCGTAGTGCTCGATGAGCACGCCGAAGAAGCGCTCGACGGACCCGAACAGCGCGCGATGCACCATCACCGGTTGATGCCGCTCGCCGTCCTCGCCCACGTATTCAAGCTCGAAGCGGGCGGGGAGAGTGAAGTCGAACTGGACGGTGGACAACTGCCAGAGGCGGCCGAGGACGTCGACGATTTTGACATCGATTTTCGGGCCGTAGAAGGCGGCTTCGCCGGGGATTGTTTTGTATTCGATCCCTTTCCGTTCGAGAGCCGTTCGCAACGACCCCTCTGCAAGTGCCCAGCCCTCGTCGGAACCGGCATATTTCGCTCGGTCGTTCGGATCCCACGTCGACAGCTCGACCTTGAACTCTTGGAACCCGAAGGTCTTCAGCACAGCCTCGGCAAAGTCGATGCAGGCCACGACCTCGTCTTCAATCTGTCCCGGCGTGCAGAAGATGTGGGCGTCGTCCTGCGTGAAGCCGCGCACGCGCAGCAGGCCGTGCATGGTGCCCGATCGCTCATAGCGGTAGACATTGCCTAGCTCGGCATAGCGCTGTGGCAAATCGCGGTAGCTGCGCGGCGAGCTCTTGTAGATGAGGATGTGCCCTGGGCAGTTCATCGGCTTCAGCCGGTATTCGGCGTCGTCCAGCTCCATGGGCGAGTACATGTTCCCGGCATAGTGACCCTCATGTCCGCTGACCTTCCACAGTTCGCGGCGCATCACGTGGGGCGTGAAGACCATCAGGTAGCCGCGCCGGAGACACTCGTCGCGCATCCAGTCTTCCATGACCTTGCGCACAATGCCGCCTTTGGGGTGCCAGAAGACGAGACCGGGGCCGGCCAGTTCCTGAATGCTGAACAGGTCCAGCTGCTTGCCCAGCAGGCGATGGTCGCGCTTGGCCGCTTCTTCCAGGCGCGCGAAGTGCTCGTCGAGAGCCTTCTGCGAGAAGAAGGCCGTCCCGTAGATGCGCTGCAGTTGAGGATTCTTCTCATCGCCCAGCCAATATGCGCCGGCCAGCGAGAGCACTTTGAAGGCCTTCACGCGTCCTGTCGAAGGCACATGCGGCCCGCGACAGAAATCGACGAAGTGGCCGTTGCGATAGAAGCTGACCTCCGAACCCGGCTCGGTGAACTTGGTCACGAAGTGGGTCTTCATGAAGTCGCCGTCACGCTCGAATTCTTCGAGAGCCTTCTCGCGCGGCTCGTAGACGCGATTGAATTTCTCATCGCGCGCCACGACCTCCTTCATCTTCACTTCAATGGCGGCGAGGTCTTCGGGGGTGAAGTTGGTGGGGCGATAGAAGTCGTAGAAGAATCCCGCGTCTGTTGCCGGGCCGTGGCCAAGCTTGGTCTCCGGGAACAATTCGAGCACAGCCGTGGCCAGCACGTGTGCGGCGGAGTGGCGCACCACCTTGAGCGCCTCGGGGTCCGTCTCTTTCAGCAGTTCCAGGCGCGTGTCGGCCGTGAGCGGAGTGGAGAGGTCGACCAGGCGCGGAGCGGCCGCGTCTACCGCGGCATACATGGCGGCCTCGGCAGACTCGCCGTCCGCGGCGGTGCTTTGGCCTTGAGCTGCGCCGACTGGAGTCAGGCGAGCGACCACGGCTGCCGCGGCAAGGCGCGGGGAGATGGCGTTGGCAATGTCGAAGGGCGTTGTGCCGGCAGGCACTTCGCGAATGGCCCCATCGGGCAAGTGTACGGAAATGGTCAGCGCGCTCATGGTTGATTAGAGTCCAATGGAGCCGTGAGTGAGAAAAGACACGGCCAACACTCTCAGGATAGAGGGACAAAGGGCGTGAAGTCGAGTAGCCGGGCGGTTTCGACCGGTAAATGCAGCGCGCTGCCAGCGGTCATCCCACCAACAGGGCAGTTACTGGTGCTGCCAAAGAGCGGCCTCATCGCCGGTAGGGGGAATGGGCAACCAACTGCTGCCCGGGCTATTGTCGCTTTGGCTGCTGAGGAATTGCGGCAACCGGAGGCAAGCAGCATGCAGGTTTTCTGCAAAAGCACGAATGGAAACGCCGAGACGCACTGCAGCGTCTGCGGAAAGGGATTCGTGATGTTCTGGGAGCGGCAATCGCGCGCCGAGCGCATGGAGATGCTCCGCGAGATTCACAAGACTCTGCGCCATCAGCACCGCCACCAGAGCGGCCCTGAGGCGCACCCGAACGGCGGCTTCCTGGTTCCTGAGTGGAGCGGTTCCATGGCGGCCTCGGGTGCTGCCGTCTCCGGCCAGGCGCCGAGCTGGGCGTTGTAGCTTTTGTCCTCCATGGGCGTTGTTCTCCCGTGTGAAGCTCGCCGCAAAGAGATTCGCTTGGGCTCCGAAGGCCGATTGAACCGGCCCGGAGAGAGAAAGGATTGAGCTCAGGCAAAAAGACGAAACTGCGGTAACTCGGATTCCGAAGCGCAGCCCCCAAGCGCGCCGAGGAACCTTTACAATTCAATCCTTCGGATGCCGGATCGGCGACTATACCCTTCGAGGTCATCGCTTCCGGCATCTAATTTTTGGCCCGGCGTATGGGACAATTGCCGGTGAAAAGATCAGGTGTGCCATGCGTTGGATCGGGCTCGTTGGTTGGCTGGTGCTTTGTTTCGGAGTCGCGGGCGTAAGCAGCCGCTGGACGGCCGCCGGGATTCCCGGCTGGTACCGGACCCTCGCGCGCCCCGCGATCGCTCCGCCCAACTGGATCTTCGCGCCGGTCTGGACGCTGCTCTACGCGCTCATGGCCATTGCGGCCTGGCGGGTGGGTCTGGCTGCTCCGTCGCCCGCGCGAACCTGGGGCCTGGCGCTCTTTCTGGCCCAACTGGCCCTGAACTTTGCCTGGTCGTGGATCTTCTTCCACCGCCACGCCATCGGCGCGGCGTTCGTGGAAATAATTGTCCTGTGGTCGGCGATCGGGGCAACGGCCATCCTGTTTGCACGCGTGACTCCGTCCGCCGCTTGGCTCATCGCGCCCTATTTCGCGTGGGTCACCTTCGCCGGCGTGCTCAACGGGGCGTACTGGCGGCTGAACTGAGCCCGTCTGTTTCCCGCCTTCTCCTCCTCGTTCTCCATCTTGGTTTTGAGCGCCCAGATGTTGTCCTTGGCGGCGACACAGCTCCCCATGGCTTCGAGACGCGTCTTAAATCCAGGCTTAACTCTCCGCTAACCCGGCGCCTGGCCTGAATTAAAATGAAATCGGTACTTGCTTTTCCCTGCTCGAAAGGGTTGCCGGAATGCAGCAATGGAGTCCGATCGAAACCGACGCCAACTATCTGGCCGCCTGCTTGCGCGGTGAAAAATTGTATGGAGACGATTTCACCCCGGAACAAATCCGACAGTGGTTCCTGGACGAAGAAAATGCCCACTTTCAGCTCGGCGCGGCAGACCGCACAAACTACAAATACCGGTACCACGCGCTGAACAGGCGTCACGGCTACAACCTCCTGCCCAACCGCCGATTCCAACGAGCCCTCGCTTTCGGCGGCGGTTACGGCGAGGAACTGCTGCCCGTCCTGGATAAGGTCGGCTCGCTGGTCATTGTCGAGCCCGCGGAAGGTTATTTCACTCGCACCACATTGAACGGCGTCCCTGTTTCCTATGTGAAGCCTGTGCCGGACGGCTCATTGCCATTTCCAGATGGAACCTTCGACCTGATCACCTGTTTCGGAGTCTTGCACCATATCCCCAATGTCTCGGCCGTGCTCAAGGAGATCGGGCGGTTGCTGGCTCCAGGGGGTTACTTCCTTTTTCGCGAGCCTGTCTACAGCATGGGCGATTGGATGCGCCCGCGCCATGGCCTCACTCCCCATGAGCGCGGAATCCCCGCCCATCTGCTCGATCGGTTTCTGCTCAACTCCGGAATGGAAGTGGTTTGCTTGAAGAAGTGCATGTTTGCGCTGAGCTGGAAGTTGGAATGGCTGCTTCGCCGGCCGCCCTTCAACTACGCCTGGGTTGCCGCCCTCGACGAGGCGCTGTGCAAGCTGCCCTTCCTCCCCGCCGATTACCACGCCACCAGCCGCCTCAAGAAACTGCGCGCCGGCTTCGTCCATGGAGTGGTCACCAAACCGCGCACTGCTGCCGTCTGAGCTCTCTCCGCGCTACTTCGCCGCCTTCTCCTCGTGGTATTCCATCTCCGTGTTGATCGCCCAAATATTTTCCTTGGTCGTCACGCCCTTGACGATGTTTTCGACAGCGGTCATCGCGGTCAGCATGGAGTGGTCCTGGTTGTTGTACTTGTGCATGCCGTTGCGGCCCACCAGAAACAGATTCTCAAAGCCGTCGAGATAGTTGCGGATCACCTCGAAGCGGTCGTAGCTGCCAAAGTACGCGGGGTAGGTCTTGGGCACGCGCACCACGTGCGAGTCTTCCACGTCCTCGGCCTTCAGAATTCCGATCTTCGCGATCTCCTCGATCGCAAACTTGGACATCTGCTCGTCGCTCAGCTTCCACAGATCGTCGGTGTCGTTGCAGAAGTACTCCAGGCCGATCCACACCTTGTCCGGCGCGCTCACCAGCCAGGGGCTCCAGTTGTTGAAGATCTGCAGCCGGCCCACCACCACATCGGGCTCCTGAATGTAGATCCAGTTGTCCTTCAGCGGCGCGCCGTCCTTCTCCTTGACCGCCAGCCTTGAAGCCAGAAGGCCGACGGTAATGAAGTCGCGGTACATCAGCCCCTCGGCCACCTCGGTCACCGCCGCCGGCACTGAGCCCGGCGCGGTCGCGCGGATGGCCCGCACCAGGTCGCGCACCGGCATGGTGGAAAAGAAGTAGTCGCCCGCAAAGCGAACACGCTCGCCGGCTTCGTTCATGCCTTCGATGGAAGTGATGCGGTTGCCGTCGATGTGCACGCGATCCACCTGGATGCCGAAGTGGATCTCGCCCCCGCCGGCGCGCACCAGCTCCGCCGCATGTTCCCAGAGCTGCCCTGGGCCGAGCTTGGGATAGAGAAACTTCTCGATCAGCGAAGTTTCCGTCTTCTTCTGCGCAATGTCGCCCGAGGGCTTGCCTCCAAACGTCTTCTTGAGGAAGTGCGCTACGACGCCCTTCAGCGAGAGCCCCTTGATGCGCTGCGCGCCCCACTCCGCGCTGATCTCGTTGCACGGCACGCCCCATACCTTCTCCGTGTACGACTTGAAGAAGGTCAGGTAGAGCTGCTTGCCGAAGCGGTTGATGATGAAGTCTTCCAGCGATTTTTCCTCGCGCTGCGGCAGCAGGGCCGAGCGCATGTAGCTCACCCCGCAGCGCAGGGTGCGCACAAATCCCAGGTTGATGAACGTGGCTGCCTTCAGGCTGATGGGATAGTCGAAGAAGCGGCGCAGAAAGTAGATGCGGCTCTTGCGCTGGCGCACCAGCATCACCAGGTCTTCGGTCTTGGGATCGTGTACCGCGGCCGCTTGCGGAAGGTCCCGCTGCTGACCCTGGTAGCGCAGTTCGCCTTCCTTCGATTCACCGGCCTCTACCGGCATCAGCTCCAGCCACCAGCGCATCACGCGGTCGGACTTCGAAAAAAACCGGTGCCCGCCGATGTCCATCCGGTTGCCCTTGTAGCGCACCGTCCGCGAGATGCCGCCGATCTCGTGCGAGGCCTCGATGAGGATGGGCTTGATTCCGGATTGCCGTTGCAGCTCGATGGCGGCTGTCAGACCGGCGGGGCCTGCTCCGATGATGATGGCTTTGCTGTCGGTCACAAATCTTCACCGTCTCGATGGAGAACCGCAAAGCCGCAGCAGCTTGGCCGCCCACCGCAAGTTCTCATCTACTTGAAGAGTATCCAATCGGACGGCATCGATTCCCAAAGAAACCGCCCCCACGCACCACAAGTGCAACCGCTTCGGCCATCCCGTCCAGCGGCTTAAGGCGCCGCCGTCTTCTTGCGCAGCAGCCCCGCCGCCGCAAAGATGCACACAATCGGCAGCACCGGGATGCGAAACCGCGGATCGTAGCCCGGGCCGCCCGTCACGCCGCACAGGCCGATGAAGTAGAACGCCGTTCCCAGCAGTAGCGCAAGGTACGGGTTCTCGATGCTGCCGCGCACGATTCCAAGCAATGCCAGCAGATAAAACGCCAGCAGAACTAGGAGAAAGACAGCCTTCGAAGCGGCAACCCCAGGATGATTCTTGACCAGGCTGGCGCCATAATGGGCCGCGCCCTCGTTGGTGCCTACGCCATTGCTCAGTTGCTGATTGTCTTCCAGGCTCAGCATACGGCCGAAATAGCCCGCGCCCGGCTCCAGATTCATCGCAATCAAAGGAGAAACAAGCGTCCGTATATAGATCCCCGGGTGCGCGCGAATCAGCCGGCTCCCCTCCTGGCCCATGAAGGCAATGCGCTGCGCCTGGGTCCAGCCGGCCTGTTCGGGATGGTGATTGAGGTACGGCTGGGAGAGATAGGTTTGCCCGCTGTGTCCGACAAAGGTGAAATAGCCGAACTCCTGCTGCACATCGAAGTAGTTCCGATGCTGCAAGCGGGTGGTGATCTCAACGCCGTTCGTGAAGTAGAGGTTCAGCTCGCGCGCGCTGGAGAACCCTCCGTAGCCGGTCTCCACCTTGTTGCGAATCTGCCACGCGGCCAGCCACGGCAGGCAGCTGATCAGCAGCACCGCCGGCGCCTTCCAGCGAAGGCCCGGCTGGCGGATGAGCACCACCACCAACCCGATCGCCAGCGCCACCGGCAAGTAATAGGCCGCCGGACGAACAAAGGCCGCCAGAGCAAACGTCACGCCGGCCACAGCCAGCAGGCGTAGCTGCTGCGTCCGGAAGAACCAGGCCAACCTCTCCATCCCGTAAAGAAAGAAGGCCATGAACAGAGTCTCCGACAGCAGCAGAATCGAAAAGACGATGGTGAGCGGCTCAATGGCCATCAGCCAGGCCGC
>Ga0302319_10001108_pt1 | contig 60447 bp, 43 predicted proteins | sample Bog_T0_2_FD_203319 | JGI IMG/M metagenome (GOLD analysis project Ga0302319, IMG submission 203319) | Peat permafrost microbial communities from Stordalen Mire near Abisko, Sweden - Bog_T0_2 | ecosystem: Environmental > Terrestrial > Soil > Wetlands > Peat | place: Sweden: Abisko, Stordalen Mire...
ACGTTCGTAGCGTGGCACCTCGCGGTGTCGCGTTCAACCCATCATGGCATCTAACCGCCGTTGGCGCGGTCAGTTCCGCTGTCGCGGTTCACGTCGCAGGTCGGCGGTGGCTCAGCTTTTTTCGTTATAAACCAGTGACGTATGACCAATGACAAAGTTGTTGGTTCATAATCTCCAAGTCTGTTGAATGAAACTTGTGAAACCCAAACTCATCCTTTGTCTCGTACTCGTTTTGAGCAGTCTCATTCTCTATATCCGCCAAAAGGCGGATTTCTTAATTGGGGCGGAGCGGCAGCTCTGCCCACCTTAGATACGATTTTTGGGGAGTGGTTCGGCAGAAGGTTGGCGATGGGTGCGGCGTGGCGCGGAGCTTTAAACCGGCTCTGATTCGGCGGGGGTCGGGGCTTTTTGCAGGCGGCGGTAGGTGTGGGTCCAGGGGTCGATCCGGCAGATGGAGGTGTAATCGCAATAGTCGCACGGGGTTTTGGCGCCCTGCCGATAGGGGGCCACGGCGGTGTCGCCGGCAAAGATGCGGCGGCCCATGTCCATGAGCCGGTTTTCCACGCCGTCGAGCAGGGCGATAAATTGTTCGCGCGGCAGGGCTTCGACCGAGCCTTTGTAGGTGTTGCCTTCTTTCGTCAGGCGGTATTTGAACTGGTCCACGGCTTTGGTCCGGTCGAGCAGCGGGAGGCGGGTGACGTCGAACCGGCCGGTGTGACGGTAGGCGAGCCGGCGGGCGCGGCCGAGGTCCGGCAGGATGTCATCGCGGGTGGCGCCGCTCTCGAACGAGCCACGCAGATTGACGTAGAAGACGCCGGCGGGCTCCAGCCGGCGCAGGCCCAGCCATAACGGCGGGTTTTCCCAATGGCGCAGGACGTTCAGGTAGGCCAGCAGTTGGAGTTGCACGCCGTTGTCCACCAGAATGGGTTCGAGTTTTTTGCCGCCGGATTTGTAGTCAATGACCACGGCCAGCGCGGATTCGCCATCCGGATCGCGCCAGAGGTCCACGCGGTCGATGCGGCCGTGCAGGGAGAGCTTGAGGCCGGGCAGGTCCGGGCCCAGCGGAATTTCCCAGGCGGGCATGGTGGCGGCGGCGGTGGAGCTGAACTCGGTCTCGGCCAGCGTGGGGTCAAATTCATACTGCTCGTGCAGCCAGGTGATGATGACCTCCACAAAATCCTGCAACGATTCCGTCATGGCCCGGGCGGCAAAGAGGGTTTTGGCCGATTCACGGAACAGGCCGTCGTGATAACCGGGCATGAGTTCTTCCGAGATTTCGGCGAGGGTCGCCCGCGCTTCCGCCGGGGTGAGGTCGCGCCAGCGGCGGTGCGTGGATATGAGGCGTTCGTGAAAGTTTTTCAGGATGTCGTGCTGGAAGTTGCCGCGTTCCCGGGAGTCCAGCTCGAACAGTTTGCGTTCGCCCGCGCGCAGGCCGGAGCAGACAAAGAACCGGAAGGGGCAGGAGGCAAATTCCTCGAGGCGGCTGACGGAGGAACGCAGGATGGGGCCGTAAATTTTTTGGGCGATGGCGGGGTTCAAGGTTTCGGCCGGATCGGGTTCGCGGAGCGTGGCCAGCCGGCGGATCCAATCGGCCGGCGCGGGGAGGCTGAGGAGTTCGCGCCAGGCGGGGTTAATTTCCGGTGCGGCTGGTTGCGCGGGGGGCCAGCCAATGAGGGCGGTGGCGAGTTCGCCGGCGGTTTCGGCCTCCGGCCAGGGGGTGTCGGCCTGGAAGGTTTCGATCTCGAGTTCTGGAAACAGGCGTTGCACCTGGCCGATGAAGGGCGAGGGATGGAGGGCGCGGCCGGCGTCGTCGTGCCGGGCAAAGGTCAGCAGGAGTTGTTCGCTAGAGCGGGTGCAGGCGATGTAGCCGAAGAAGCGTTCGCGCGCGAGGGCTTCGCGCAGGTCCGGTCCCAGCCACAGGGCGCGCTGGCTGAGCTCCGCGCGGTCGTCCTCGGTGAGAATGGCCGGTGAGGCCGGGGTGGCGGGGAACACGCCCTCGTTCAGGCCCAGCACGACGGTGAGCTTGAGCTCGGGATTGCGCGCGCGGTCGATGGCGCCCACGAGTACCTGGTCCAGCGCCGGCGGGATGACGCCGACGGTGAGCCCGGACAGGCCGGCCTCCAAAATGGGCAGCCAGTCGCGCAAGGGCAGCGCCTCGCCGGTGAATGCGCGTTGCACGTTGTCCAGCCAGACGTTCATCTCGTCGCGCACGGTGCGGTGAATGGCGGCTTCGGCGACGGGGGCGTTGCTCCAACGCTCCAGCGTGTCCTCGACGTTGAGCGAGCGCCATAACTGGCGCAGGGCGGCGGCGAGATGTTCGCCGGCGGGGCGGCCCTGATTCACCGCCAATTGCCGTGCAAACTCGGTGAAGGGCGGGAGGAGTGCGTTGCGTATCTCATCCACCCACTCCACCAATTCCGGTGGTTCGCTGACGAGCACGGGCGTGCGCCATTTCTGCCCCACCCAGCCGTGCGCCAGGGCCGCGTTTTCCAGACGGTCGATCTGCGGGCCGGCCACGGGGGAAAAGCCGGCTTTGAGCGCGCTGAACCAATCTTCGTGCCGCCAGTCAAAGGTGACGGTGCGCAGGGCGCTGCGGGTAAGCTCGGCCAGCGGGTGATGGGCGATAGATTCGCGGCGGTCCAGAAAGAAGGGCAGTTTGTAACGGCGAAAGGCGCGGGCGATGGGCTTGTGGCAGGTCTCGAGATTGCGCACGAGCACGGCGCAATCGCGGAATCGCCGGCCGGAGCGCACGAACTTGAGGATGGTGCGGGCGGCCAGCGTGGCGGCGGCCTCCGTGGACGCGCAGTTGACGATGCGTATGCCATCGGCGGCCGGGACAACAGCCTCCGGCGGCACGGGCCGCGCCCAATGCCGTTCCAGCCAGTGCAGGGCCGGGCTGGCGGCAAAGCGCGTGGCGCGGACCTCGTGGCCGAGGGTTTCCACGGTCACGACGGTGTCCGGCAATTGTTCGGTCCGTTGCCGGCAACGCTGGTACAATTGGCCAATGCCGGACCAGATCGAAAGCCAGGAGACCTCGGTCTCCGTCGCGCCGGGGGTGGTGTTCTCCAGACAGAACGCGAGGGTGGCGCCGGTGCAATTGGGCAGCACGGCCATGAGCAAATCGAGTTCCTGGGGCGTCAGCTCGGCAAAGCCATCCAGCCAGAGGTGGGCGATGGTTGGTTTGGGCGTGGGCCGGCGGCCGAGCAGTTCCACGGCGAGATCCAGCGCCTGATTACCATCCTCCAAATTATGCGCCTCGGACCATTCCCGGCCGGCCGACAACAGCGCGGCGAGGTCGCGGAGCTTGGCCGCCAGGTCCGGGGGCAGGCCGGGTCGCGCGGCCCAGTCGCGCAATTGTCCCGGGGTGACCTGCTGCTGCTGCAATTCCCCGAGCAGGCGGCTGAGTTGGCGGGCGAAGCCGGTGCGACGCGCGCTACGCTGGAATAATTCCAACTGCGCCTCGTGTCGCAACAGCAATGCGCGCAGGACCATCACGCGGCCTTCCTCGCTCAAATGGCCGGGCACGGCGGCGCGCGCCTGTTCCAGCAAAAACTGCGCGAGGCGTTCGAAGGAGAAAATTTGCAGCCGCGTGAACCCGCCCAGGGCCGGGTCCGCCAGGAGCTGGCGTTCGAGCTGGAAGGTGGCCTGCTTGGGCGCCAGCAGGATCAGCGGTGCGCCCGCCGGGTCGGCGGCCAGGGCGGCCCGGATCTCGGCCAGACAGCGCCAGGTCTTGCCGCTGCCGGCCGGGCCGAGGAGAAAACGCACTTGCATGGGGATGTTTTCGCGTAAACTTGCCGTGACGGAAAGCAATTTATGCAAACAAACGGCCATTTTATTTTTATTTCCTTTCCCGGCCCTTGGGCTATATAATGTCGAACTGTTGGGACAATCGATAAGGATTTGCCGTAAATTTGATATTTAAAAACTTATGCCATTAACACATACGAAAGACCTTTTCGCAAAGGCTTTGAAGGGTAAATACGCGCTCGGGGCGTTCAACGTAAACAACATGGAGCTGATCCAGGCGATCGTCGAGGCCTGTGAAGAGGAAAAGGCGCCGCTGATGCTGCAAATCTCCAAGGGCGCCCGCCAATACGCCAACCCGATCTATCTCAAAAAGCTCATCGAGGCGGCCGTCAGCCTCTCCACCGTGCCCATCGCGGTCCATCTGGACCATGGCGACACGTTTGAGTTGTGCAAGGAATGCATCGATGAAGGCTTCACGAGCGTCATGATCGACGCCAGCCACGAGCCTTTCGAGAAGAACGTTGAGATCACCAAAAGGGTGGTCGAATATGCCCATAAATATAATTGCTCCGTGGAATCCGAGCTCGGCCACCTCGTCGGCGCGCAGTTCGATGACGGCGAAGAAGGCGGCAGCCACTCCATGAGCGGCCATTACACCAACCCCGAGGAGGCCGTCAAATTCGTCAAGGAATCCGGCTGCGATTCCCTCGCCATCGCCATCGGCAATTCCCACGGCGCCTATAAATTCAAGGGCGAACAACATCTGGATCTCGAACGGCTCAAGGCCATCAAGAAGGCCCTGCTCGAAGCCAATCTGGGTGATTATCCCCTCGTGCTGCACGGCGCCTCCAGCGTGCCGCAACACCTCGTCCTCGAGGTCAACAAGTACGGCGGCAAAATGCCCGATGCCCAGGGCGTGCCGGAATCGGACATCGAAGTCGCCCGCCGCGTGGGTTGCACGAAGGTCAACATCGACACCGACCTGCGCCTCGCGATGACCGCCGCCATCCGTAAAGTATTCGCGGAAAAGCCTGGCGAATTCGATCCGCGCAAATATCTCGGACCGGCCCGCCAGGCCGTCAAGGACCTCGTCCGGCACAAGGTCAAAAACGTGCTCTGCTGCGCCGGCCACGCGTTCGACTAAAACACGCCTGTCTCTTCAAGCCCCGGACGAATGTCGTCCGGGGCTTTTTTATTTCGACCGAGGCGCCGGGTAATTTTGTCACAATTTGGCACACTTGGTGTGTCAAAAATATCCGGTCGGCACGGGCAGCATTCGTATCCTGGTTGAAAAAGGCGGCAATTTAAAGGATTTTTGGCCTGTTCTCCGGTTGGCATGGCTCAAGCTAAGAGATGGTTGTCCGATAAATAAAAAATTTGAACAACGAACAAACAAACTAAAAACCGCAAACAACCAATAAAACTATGAACCTGATCAAACTGTATCGCTCCCCCGTCAATGCCTGCTCTGGTGTCAGCCGGACCCCGGATCTGCAACAGGAAATTGAACGGCTCTTCAACTTCCCGCTCCTGACCGCCGATGCGTCGGCTCCCTGGGTGCCCGCGCTGGATGTGTATGAGGAAAAGGACAGCTATGTCGTGCAGGTGGAACTGGCCGGTGTGGCCAAGGAGGATGTGAAGATATCCTTGGAACAGGGCACGCTCACCATCGCCGGCGAACGCAAGCGGGAGGTCCAAAATGCGGAGGCAGAGGTGTATCACACGGAACGTTTCCAGGGCCGCTTCCAGCGCACCATCAACCTGCCGGAAACCATCGCGGCGGAAAAGGTGAAGGCCGGGTACAAGGACGGTGTCCTGACCGTGACGCTGCCGAAAAATGAGGCTGCCAAGCCCCGGCAGATCGACATCGCACTCAATTAATCCAAGGATTCCGATGTGGGGAAAAAGCCCGCCGACCGCCCGGTCGGCGGGCTTTGCTTGAGAAAGTGGTGGGCCCGCCCGGATTTGAACCGGGGACCAAGCGATTATGAGTCGCCTGCTCTAACCGCTGAGCTACGGGCCCGTTGCCATCGGGGCATATTTTGCGGGGGCCAAAGGTGGCGGCAAGCTAATTCGGTGATCACTTAAGACCGATGGATTGAAGGTGACACAGCTTCGCCTGGGTGATCACTCTGGGGAATGGCGACTCCAAGGCATACGTCGAATTGTACGCAATCAACCGGCAGGCGGCCCGGGTCAATGGGTTGTAATTTTTACTGCTGCCGGAATTTGAACAGCCACGGTGAAGTTTTTTGCGCAATACCGGGCGCCGAAACCCAAAGCACCGAGGAGGAACAGCCAACTGGCGGACGGTTCCGGGATGGCGGTGACGGTGATGCTGTTGTCATCCAAGGTCACCGCGCCATTCAATGCCAGGGCATTGCCGTCCAGACTGGCGCCGTTATTGAGGGTGATGCTACTGAAGGCAAGAATGCTGCCAGCCATGGTCGTGCCGACGCCGATGGTGGCCGAGGAACCGACTTGCCAATATACGTTACCGGCCTGCGCTTCATTCTCCAGCACCACGGCCGCATCGACGGCGGTCGTCAGGGTGCTGCCAATTTGGAAGACGAACAGCGCGTTGGGATCGTCCAGGGCATTCAACGTGAGCGTTCCGGTCAGTTGGGCGGAGGAGGTAAAGTTGTAAACGCCGGGGGAAAGGATGAGTCCACCCAAGTCCGTGCCCGTCAAGGTGGGCAGACCGGGGACTTCATTATACAGCGCCGCGTAGGCGGTTTGAGCGTCGGCCTCGGCCTGCTGCGCGACGGGGACGCCGTCATAGATGGTGCCAATCACACTTCCGGCACCAAAACCGGTGGTGGTGGTGCCGGGATAGACGCCGAGATCGCCGGTCAGAATGGTGCCGCCGGTGCTGGTAACCGTGGAAGTTCCCAGGGCAGCGAAGCTGGCAGCGGAGCCGAGCGATTGCGCGGGGCTGCATACAGGCAGACCGGCCAGCAGGATGACGACCGATGATATCAAATGTTTGGTTTTCATATTAAGCGCATGTTTATTTACCGGCCACGGATGGAGGGGCGGAGATGCCCAAACCATTTCACAGCAAAGCGACCGGAGAAATGTTAAACGACCTAAACATGATGTATACTGGGTTGAAGCGACATGGGGTGTTCACCCCAGGAGAGCGAACCTTTCAGTCATTGACGGCAAACCCGATTTTGACGGTCACCTGCCAGTGGTGAACCTTGCCCTTTTCGATGTTGCCGCGCGTTTCAATCACCTCAAACCAGCACAGGTTCTTGATGGTTTTATGCGCCCGCTTGATGGCCTGGTCCACGGCGTCCTCGATGGAGGTGGTGGAAGTGCCGGTGAGTTCGATGAGTTTGTAGACGGGATTTTTCATGATAATTCTTTCGGCCGCCCGGAGTAAACGAGCGGCACTGTTGCTGTATTCAAGTAGAGTTATCCCATGAGCGAGGAAATTCCATGGGGTAAAACCCGAACATATCTCAGGTGAGATGATTGGCCTTCGCCATGGCCCGGCCAGCGCTGCGGAGGGACTCGGAACAATCCAGCCGGCCGATGTGGATTTCGATGAAGATAAGTTCAGCGGTGGCGGCCGCGTGCGCCAGGGCCGCTTCCAGCTCGCCTTCCGTATGAACATCAAGGCCCGGCCGGCCACCGAACACTTCCATCAGCCGGTGATAGCGCCAGGGCTGGAGGTCGTTGTAGGGGCGGTCGCAGATCATCCGCTCGATCGTATAACCGTCGTTATTGAGGAGGAAGATGACGGGCCGGAGGTGATTCCGGATCATGGTCGAGATGTCCTGGCAGGTGACTTGAAAGGAGCCGTCGCCGACAAACAGCACCACCGGCCGGTCCGGCGCCGCCAGACTGGCGCCCAGGGTGGCACCGACGGAATAACCGATGGATCCGTAAAAGGCCTGGCCGATGAAGGTGGCGCCCGCGGGCATGAGCATTTCCGCCGCGCTGAAGAGGGAGACACCGGTTTCCGCCACGACGATGGAATGGTCGCGGATAAAGTGACTCATGCGGTCGAAGAAACGCCCGACCGTAAGCGGTTTTGATTCCTCCGGTTGGAACGACTGCGTTGGCCGATCCACGCCGCCGGCAGCAGAGCGGATGTCCAGGGTGGTTGAATCCCGCCGCGAGAGTCTTTCAGTGAGGCCACGGATAAAGTCAGGGAGGAAGACATTTTCATAACAGTGATGTTTTATCTTCACGGAGCGCAGGGTGGCATCAATGGTCCGGGAACCGGTGAGGTTGGCGGTGAACCCGCCGGTGTTTAAATCGCTCGGAAAGGTTCCCAACTGGAGAATACAGTCGGCGGAGGCAACCCGGTTGCGGACGTGGTCGCAACTCCGGTCCCCGGCAAACAGGCCAATGAATTGCGGGTGGTGCTCGGACAGGAGGGTCTTGCCGAGCATCGTGGTGACAAAGGGAAAACCGGTCCGGTCGAGCAGACCGGCGAATTCTTTTTGAAACTTGAACCGGATCAGTTCCATATCACCGATGATCAGGGGCTTTTGCGCCTGATCCAGCATGGCCAACGCTTCCTGGATTGCTTCAGCGAGGGTCGCCGCATCACTGGGCGAGGGCGTGGGAAACAGGAAGGCATCGGGACGCCGGCAGGGCATCATGACCACATCGGCCGGCAGGCTGATATAGACGGGCTGCCGGCGGGCCAGACACGCGAACAACACGCGGTCGATTTCTGCCGGAGCTGTTTCGCCCGAAACAAGCTGGGCGGCGGCGACGGTGATTTTTTCACACATGCGCAGGGGAATTTGATAATCACCCAACGTATGGTGCAGGAGCGGACGGGTGCGGAAATCAGCCATCGCGGGCGAACCGGTGATCACCACCACCGGCACGCGCTCGGCAAAGGCGCCGGCCACGCCATTGAGGGCGCTCAATTCACCCACGCCGAAAGTGGTGGCAAAGGCCCCCGCGCCCCGGATGCGGGCGTAGCCATCCGCAGCATAGGCGGCATTAAGTTCGTTGCATGTGCCAACATATTTCAGACCGCCGGGCTGCACCTGATTGAGGAAGCCCATGACAAAATCTCCCGGCACGCCAAAGAGGTGGTCGACGCCGATCTCCTGGAGCCGGGAGAGCAAATATTGGGCAACCGTGGTTTGGGAACTGATCATGGCGGGGTCAAATGACCGGACGGCCGGGCCAGCCAAGTGCCCACCACAAAAAATAATATTCCGTTGGCCAAGTATAACATATCAAACAAGAATTGATGGGGATTGCCGGGCAGGACGTGGTGGATGCCGAGAATCTGATGGTTAAGCAGCCCTTCCAGAAAATTAAATGCGCCGCTGCCCGCCAGCATGGCGCCCACCAAAACCCGGCCCCGGCACGCGGGACCGGCCTGCCGGGCCGCACACAGCAGCATCGAAGTGCCCGCCAGCAACACCAACCACAGCCCCAGATGAAAATAGCCGTCCTGCGTATTTTCAACGTCGAGCTGCGCAATGGAGGCGGGCTGGCAATTCACGGTGTAGCAGACCAGATGATGCCAGCCCAAGATCTGATGCAGAATGATGCCGTCCGCCAAGCCGCCAAACCCGACGCCGAGGACGAGACCCGCCTTCACCAAGGGATTGGCGAAAGTATATTTAAGATAATTTGTCATATAATTGGTGTCGTAATGCAGCCGGCCATAACTCGGGCGAAGCATAAATGGACAGTTCACGAACAAGCCATGGGGTGTTCACCCCATGGTAATAACATATGCGCACGCCCGGGGCGGGCAGGGATGACACCCGAAACTTGGGCGGTCAATACGGCCCAAAAGTCGTCGGTAGGGTTTCACCCCATGGTTTCAGCAACGTATTGTGATGATACTCCGAAGATGAAAAATAAATCATTGTTTCTCACATATCTATCCGCCGTCACCCTGGTCGTTGGCCTGGTCACCGGCTGTGCCACCGACAACTATCACAAGGGCGCCGGCACGGCATCGGCCCTGACATATTCATCTCAACTGATCACCAAGGGCAGCAGCCAGATTGATGATTCACTGGCCGCCTTGAACGACCTCGTCTCCAATCCGCAACCGGACCTCACCAAACAATACGACGCGTTCAATCTGGCAGTGAACAACCTGGGTGCCACCGCCAAGGACGTGGCCGACAAAACAGCGGCGATGAAAGCCCAAGGGGCGGCTTACTTTGCCGGGTGGGACAATGACATCGCCACGATGCATAATGAGGACATTCGCACCCGGAGTGAAGCGCGCCGGAACGAAGTCGCCGCGCGGTTCAACCGGATCAGCCTGCAATATGATCAGGCCCGCATCGCCTTTGAGCCCTATATGTCCGACCTGCGCGATGTGCAGAAGTATCTTTCGACCGACCTGACCAGTGGCGGTCTGGCCGGGATCAAGGGGGTCGCGGTGAAAACGACCAATGATGCCGAGCCCCTGAAGAGCACGCTGGCCAAATTGTCCGAACAATTCAAAGAATTGGGCGATTCGATGGCCCCCACCACGGCATCGAACTAACCGGATTATTCTTAACCATTGGCTTCGCCAGGTGGCGGAGATAAACCAGCGGCCTTTGTATTCGAAGGCCGCTTTCTTTTTTCAAAATAAAGTCCCGGACAATTCTAAAATGCAGTTCAAACTTTCCGGAAGATCAAGGCGGGTGATGACTTACCGCACGGATATGCGAACACCGCCGTGCAAGAACTCATCTGGCAGAAAGGGATATCAACCATCGAATTCAATGGCCAAGAGGGCCGGGCCGGCCGGGGGTCAGGTCGTTCACCACGACTTTGGCCGGACGAAAGACCTGGCTGCCGCGCCGGTAGCCGCGCTGGAACATTTCAAGGATGGTTTGATCAGGTTTAGCGGGGTCACAGCGCTGAGAAAGCGCCTCATGCTGGTGCGGGTCAAACGGCCGGCCCAGAATCTCATCGCTTTCAATACCATGCAGACGCAGCAATTGTTGCAATTGCTTCAAGGTCAGCTCCACTCCCTGATGAAACTGGGCGGAGTCACGCACGGCACCGGAGGCCAGGGCCCGTTCGAGATTGTCGATGACCGGCAGCAATTCGCCAATAAATGAATATTTTTTGCCGCCGCCCGGCTCTCGCTTTCCTGCCGGGTGCGGCGCTTGAAATTCTCAAATTCGGCGGCCAACCGCAAATGGGCATCATTCTGCCTGACCAGATCCTGACGGAGCAGATCCGCCTCGGTAGCTGTGGCATCCACATCACCGGCATTAACATCAGGACCGGCGGCGGTTGGTTTTTTGGGTTCGGTTTTCATCATTTGATAATTTTATTGGAACTCATCCGAGCGGCACCCCGGAACCCATGCCAGCGCGGTCGCAGTCTACAGACGGACGCCAGCCGGCGTCCGTCCGGTTATTATCACCGTCCAACGGCGATGCTGAATTCCTTCACCGCTTTTTCGATCGCTTCACGGGTTTCGCCGGTGCGCTTTTGAATACGGCCGAAAAACTCCGTCTGCCGGCCTTCGGTAAATTGCAAATCCTGATCCGTTAGTCCGGCCCATTTCTGTTTTAACTTGCCCTTGATGATGTTCCAATCGCCCTTGATTTCGAGTGTGTTCATAATTTTGATTTGGTTTATTTTGTTTTGATCACCGCCGGAGTGGCGGAAAATATTTGGCCGGGCATTTGACGGGCTGGTTTTTCCACAGGCCATGAACCAGCATCAAAGTAAGCGCAACCATCATCCCTGCGAGATAGCAGGAGGCCACCATCATTTCGACAAATCGTGTTTTGTTATCCATAATCAGGAGCATGACCGGACCGGCCGAAGACCACCATGGGGTGTAACCCGGCGAAGGACAGAGGGAATGACTTCTCAAGGCACCAGGACCGCCGCGCCTTCGAACCGGCCGGCCCGGAGATCGGCGAGCGCCTGATTGGCTTGTTTCAGCGGATAACGGGTGGTCTTGGTGACGATGCCCATGGCCGGCGCCTGCCGCAGAAAATCAATGCCATCCTGACGGGCCAGGTTGGCGACCGAGACCAGTTGCCGTTCTTCCCAAAGCAAGCGGTAAGGAAAACGTGGAATGTCGCTCATGTGGATGCCGGCGCACACCACGCGACCGCCCTTGTGGATGGCCTTAAGGGCCAGGGGCACGAGTTCGCCAACAGTGGCAAAAACAATGGCGGCATCCAGCGGTTTCGGCGGCATTTCGTCGGAGTCACCGGCCCAGGTGGCACCGAGACTGCGGGCAAATTCCTGGGTGGCCAAGTCGCCGGTCCGCGTGAAGGCATAGACGGACCGCCCCTGCCACTTCGCCACCTGCGCCACAATATGCGCGGCCGCGCCAAAGCCGTAGAGGCCCAGCTTTTTTCCCGCGCCGGCGATCACGAGGGAACGCCAGCCAATCAGACCGGCACAGAGCAATGGGGCCAGCGCCACATCAGCGCCGGTTTCGCCGAGCGGAAAGGCAAAACGAGCATCGGCAATGGCCGAGGTGGCAAAGCCGCCATCCCGGGTATACCCGGTGAAGAGGGGGTGGTCGCAGAGATTTTCCCGGCCGGCCAGGCAATAGGGGCAGACACCGCAGGTGTGACCGAGCCAGGGAATGCCGACGCGTTCACCGAGCTGCAACCCCGTCACCCCCGCCCCGATCAAATCAATTCGTCCCACAATCTCATGACCGGGGATGATGGGCGCCCGGGGATTGGGCAGCTCGCCATCGACGACATGAAGGTCGGTCCGGCAGACGCCGCAGGCGGCGACCGCGACCCGGATTTCGCCGGGTCCAGGCTGGCGATCAGGCAGTTCCGTCCATTCCAAGGGGGCCCCAATTATATTTAATACCATGGCCTGCATAATAATTATCGGGACGACGGGCGGGGTGCGGGCTTCATTTGCGTTCAAAAAGCTGACGCAAAACACCGGGCAACAAATCCGGCAGGTCTTCCGCAATGAGTCCGGGTCCAAACCGGGTGGCGGCGGCCCCGTGCAGCCACACGGCGGCGGCGGCAGCGAGGAATGGTTCCATCCCTTGCGCAAGGAGTCCGAGGATGATGCCGCCCAACACATCACCGGCACCGGCGGTGGCGAGGGTGGGCGGGGCGTTGGTGTTGATAATCGCCCGGCCATCCGGGGAGGCAATCACGGTGTCACCGCCCTTGAGCACAATGATGGCGCCGCTGCGCAGAGCGGCGGCGCGGGTACGGGTCAGCTTGTCGCCCCCGGGATTAAAAAGCCGGCAGAACTCACCGTCATGTGGCGTCATCACACAAGGACCGATGATGGCCTGGTCCAGGTCGGCGGGTTTATCCTGAAAGGATGTGAGGGCATCCGCATCGAGCAAGGTGGGCCGGCCGGTGGCCAGTATGGCCAGCGCGCGCAAGCGGGTCTCCTCCCCCACCCCGGCACCCGGACCCAGCAGGCAGGCGGAAAAATGCCGGTCCGCGAGCAGATGGGAAAAATCTTCCGGCGTCACCAGCGGTTTGACCATGATACTGGTCAAGGTGGCGGCGTAGATGGGCAGGGCGATGGCGGGCACGGCGACGGTGGTCAGTCCCGCGCCGGCGCGGGCGGCGGCCCGGGCCGCCATGCGGGCGGCGCCGGTCATGGGATAACCGCCGGAAACCAGCGCGTGACCGCGGGTGCATTTATTGCCGCAGTCATGCGGCACAGGCAAATCCGCCAGCCAGAGAACGGGATCGTTTTCGAAAGCCTGCGGGACGATCTGATCCAGCACGGCCGGTGAAATCCCAATGTCAACCACCACGACCTCCCCGCACAGTTGCTTGCCCGGCAACAACAGATGACCCGGTTTTTTGCGAAAGAAAGTGACGGTCAGGGCCGCCTTGACTGCGCCCAATACTTCGCCGGTATCGCCCATCAGGCCGCTCGGAACATCAACGGCAACGATGGTCAAATCCCGCTCGGCCGCGGCCGCCAGGGTATCGGCGGCGGCGCCATCCAGCGGGCGGCCAAGCCCGGCCCCAAAAATCGCATCGACCACCAAATCCGCCCCGGCCAGCACCTCCGGGACCAGGGGCAACACTTCACCCGCCCACAAATTCGCATGATGAGCGGCCGCGCCGGACAGCCGGTCGCGCAATCCAAGCAGGGCGACGCGAACGGTCCAGCCCGCGGCGAGCAGATGCCGGGCGACGACGAAACCGTCGCCGCCGTTGTTGCCCGGGCCACACAACACGATGGCGGAACCCGCCGGCCAACGCCGCTTGATCTCGATGGCTACACCGCTGCCGGCATTCGCCATCAGTTCAATGGCTGACCGGCCGGCGGCCACGGTCAGACGATCGGCCTCACCCATCTGATGGACATCAAGCAATGCGGTTTGCAGGTTCATTTGGCTTTGGTAAATCTAGCTGAGCGTATATTGGTTTCAACCTCGGAAAATGAGCGCATCGTTTAGCGGCCAATATTAACCGTCAGCCAACCGTGATTGGCGGCGGCAATCGCATAAAACAGCACGCTGCTGACGACTTCGACGGGCACGGGCGCGGGCACCAAATAATTGGTGCCGCCCGCAAAAATTGGTCGTGCAGTTGTTTCGAGAGCCGGCCGGCCAGGGCCAGTCCGGACTTCGCGTCCGGAGTCATGAGCGAGGGGAGTTCAGTTTTCATAGTTTGACGGTATGGGACAGTTCGTTTGCCGGTGTGAGTTTAACCGGGGCACGGGGCAACAAGCGCGCCATGACCTGCGCCAGGCGAATCATTAACTTGGCGGTGAGCCCCAGCCGGTTGCGTCGTTGCAAGGAGGCGCCATGAGCCTGCAGTTGCGCCACCACACGGGTGCGGCCAAACATGGCGGCAAACATAAGCGGCGTCATGCCCAGGCCATTATCGGCATCGATGTCCGCCCCGTGATCAAGCAGCAGGGCGACAATGTCCTCATAGCCTTTGAAGGCAACGCCGCCCAACGGGGTTTGGGACCGCAGATTGCGACGGTCAACGTCCGCCCCGTATTCCAGCAGCATCCGGGCGGTCTCCGCATTCTGGTGATAGCAGGCCAGCATCAGCAAGGAATTACCTTTTGCATCGGCCAGATTTGCCGGCAGGCCGTGGCTTAGCATCTCCGCCAATGAGTTCGTTTCGCCGGTACGGGCGTAGTCGAGCGCCAGCACCTGCAACTCAGCGTAACGTTGTTCTTCGGCTGCAATGGTGAGTGTTTTCATGGCCTCAATGATCGTCCATCGTCAGGAAACGGCACCATTTTTCACGCCGCAGGCTTTGGCCGCCCCGGCGGCATAGGCCGGGTCCGCCAGGTGAAAGTGCACTAACTGGCGCTGGATGATTTCTTCCGGTACGCCGGTCATGGCGATGGCAATATTACCGAACAACTGAGCCTGTTGAACCGGACTCATGAGGCGGAACAGATCGCCTGGCTGGGTGTGGTCGTCATTGCCCTGACGGTGGTCGTAACGGTCGGCCGCGCCACAAAGTTTCAGGGGCGGTTCGGCAAACTGTTTGTTCTCGACGGGACCGCCGAAGCTGTTGGGTTCATAATAAGCGTTGGTGCCCCGGGGCGAGTCAAACCGCATGGGACCGTCGGTGTTATAGTTATGCACGGCGGTTTTGGGACGGTTCACCGGCAGCGCTTCATAGTGCGTGCCAATGCGGTAACGATGGGCATCGGCGTAGGAAAAGATGCGCGCCTGCAACATTTTGTCCGGCGAGAAGCTGATGCCGGGCACGATGTTCGAGGGGCTGAAGGCGGCCTGCTCCACCTCGGCGAAATAATTTTCCGGATTACGGTTCAATTCCAGCAGCCCAACCTGAATGAGCGGAAATTCCTTGTGTGACCACACCTTGGTGACATCAAACGGGTTCCAGGCGAAGACCTCGGCCTGGGCTTCCGTCATGACCTGAATGGCCATCCGCCATTTGGGAAAGTCCTGCTTTTCGATGGACTCAAACAAATCGCGCTGATTGCTCTCGCGGTCCGTGGCGACAATGGCCGCAGCCTCGGCATTGGTCAGGCACTGGATCCCCTGGCAGGTCTTAAAATGGAACTTCACCCAAATGCGTTCGTTTTTGGCATTGATGAGGCTGTAGGTATGGCTGCCGAAACCATCCATGTGACGAAAGTTTTTGGGCAACCCACGATCCGACATGAGAATGGTGACCTGGTGCAGGGATTCCGGCGAGAGCGACCAGAAATCCCACATGGCCGTGTTGCTGCGGAGATTGGATTTGGGATGGCGCTTCTGGGTGTGAATGAAGTCGGGAAATTTGAACGCATCGCGCACAAAGAACACGGGCGTATTGTTCCCCACCAGATCCCAGTTGCCTTCTTCCGTGTAAAACTTCAGGGCAAACCCGCGCACATCGCGCTCGGCATCCGCCGCCCCGCGTTCGCCGGCCACGGTTGACATCCGCAGCAGAACATCGGTCTGTTGACCAATCTTGGAGAAGATGGCGGCCTTGGTGTATTGGGTGATGTCATGGGTAATCGTCAGCGTTCCATAAGCGGCCGATCCTTTGGCGTGAACGGTGCGTTCGGGGATGCGTTCACGGTTTTGATGGGCCAGTTTTTCCAAAAGCTGGTAATCCTGCATCAACAGCGGCCCGCGCGGGCCGGCCGTGAGGGAATTTTGGTTGTCGGCCAACGGATTGCCGGCGGTGGTGGTGAGATGGGCCTGATTCTGTTTCATAATTTATTTTTTCTTAACCGGTTCCGTCAGTTCGGTGGGCAGCGGCCAACGGTGGCCGGGCTCCAACAAGCGCTCAACGGCTGCCGGCCCCGAGGTGCCAGCGGCATAGTTGGGGAATTCGCCCGGCGCAGTTTTGCTCCAGGCTTCGATCACCGGCATCAGTAATTGCCAGGCGGCGTCCACCTGATCGGTGCGCATGAAGAGCGTGGCGTCGCCCTGCATGACGTCCCACAGCAAAATCTCATAGGCGTCAGGGGAAGGAACGGGCGGGTTCCCGCGATAGTTAAACCGCATTTGGACCAGGCGCAATTCCATGGCCGGCCCGGGAACTTTGGCCTGAAAACACTGCACAATGCCTTCTTCCGGCTGAATGGACAGGATGAGCCGGGAGGGCTGCCAATCGTGTTTGGATTCCGGCGGGAAGGCCTCATGCGGCACCGCGCGGAATTGAATGGCCACTTCCGACACCTGCTGCGACAGGCTTTTACCAGTGCGAAGATAAAAGGGCACGCCCTGCCAGCGCCAGTTGTCCACGAACAACTTCAAGGCCGCGAAGGTCTCCGTTTTTGAGCCGGCGGCCACACCCTCCTCCTGCTGGTAACCCTGGACGTTTTTGCCTTGAACCCGGCCTTTGCCATATTGTCCACGAACGGCGAACTTGCGGACGTCACGGCGGGCGATGGGGCGCAAGGCATGCAACACATCGACTTTCTTGTTGCGAATTTCATCGGCATCGAAGGAGACCATCGGTTCCATGGCCACCAGGCAAAGCAGTTGCATCAGGTGATTCTGCATCATGTCGCGTAAGGCCCCGGACTGATCGTAATATCCGCCCCGATGCCCGACGCCGCCTGATTCGGCCACGGTAATGGTGACATAGTCGACGTACCGCCGGTTCCAAATCGGCTCGAAGAGCGGATTGGCAAAACGGAAGGCCAGAATATTTCGCACCGGCTCCTTGCCCAGGTAGTGATCAATGCGAAAAATTTGCGACTCGTGGAAGCTCTTCGTGAGGGTGCCATTCAATTTCCGCGCCGAGTCCAAGTCATGGCCAATGGGCTTTTCCACCACAATCCGGGCCCGCTTCCGATCCAGATTCAGGCCCGCACCCGCCAACATTTGGGGGATCACACCAAACAATTCCGGGGGCGTGGCCAGATGAAAAATGCGGATGGCCTTTTCATGCCACTCCTTGTCCAAATCGGCGCAGCGATCGCGCAGACGAAGGTAGGAGGCCGAATCCTGATAATCACCCTTATGGTAGGTGATGTGCCGGCTGAATTTTATCCAGTCCGCCCGCTTCGCCTTTCCTTTGGGCGAAAAACGGTTAACTCCTTCCAGAAAACGTTGTCTTAACTTTTGATCGGAAAAAGGCGAGCGGCCCACGGCGATGATGGCGAATTGCCGGGGCATCATTCCGTCCCGATAGAGATCAAACCCGGCCGGCACCAGTTTTCTCCAGGTCAAATCACCGGAGCCGCCGAAAATGACGAACACCGTGGCTGCGAGTGGTGGCTTCATGATGCGGAGACCTTTTCCCAATCCGTGTGAAACACGCCTTTGACATCATTGCGCTCATAGGTGTGTGATCCGAAATAATCGCGCTGGGCCTGAATGAGATTGGCGGGCTGCCAGACACTGCGCAAGGCATCCAAATAGCCCAGGGAAACCATCAGGCCCGGGATGGGGATCCCGGCCTGGGCCGCGTGACAGACCAACTCACGCAAATCTTCCTGATGTTCCTGAACCGTGAGCGCCAGATTGGGGTCGAGCAGCAAATCCGGCAACTGCGCCCGCACCTGGTACGCCGCACACATATCATCCAGCACGGCGGCCCGGATGATGCATCCGCCCCGCCAGATGCGGGCCACGGCCGCCAGATCAAGCTGGTAGCTGTATTTTACGGAGGCGGCGGTCAACAGCGCCATGCCTTGCGCGTAGATAGTAATGATGCCCGCATACAAGGCGCGGCCCAGTTGGGCGATCGACTGATCGCGATTGCTTGGAAAGGGCCGGATGGGGCGCTGATAAACCGCACCGACCTGCTCCCGATCCTTCATGAAATTAGACATATCCCGCATGGCCACCGACAAATCAATGGTGGGGACGGGCACCTGCAGTTCCATGGCACTTTGGGAGGTCCACATGCCGGTGCCATTTTGGGCGGCCACCCCAAGGATTTCATCAATGAGCCGCCGGCCGGTCCGGACATCCGGTTTGGCGAATATGCCGCTGGTGATCTCCATCAAATAACCTTTGAGTTCGCCCTGGTTCCAGAGCGCAAAGGCCGTGCTGAGCTCATCGTCATCCAGGCCCAGACCACGTTTCATCACATCGTAGGCTTCGGCCAAAAGTTGCATGATCCCGTATTCAATGCCGTTATGGACCATCTTTACGAAGTGTCCGGCGGACCCCGGGCCCAGCCAGACCACACAGGGGGTATCATTGACCCGGGCCGCGACGGCTTCCAGCACCGACCGGACCCGCTCGTACGCCTCCCGGGGTCCGCCCGGCATGATGCTCGGTCCATGACGGGCACCCGCCTCGCCACCAGACACGCCGACGCCGAGGAAGTGAATGCCCTTGGTTTTCAGATTGCCGGCGCGCAGATCCGTGTCTTTGAAATAGGAATTGCCCGCGTCGATGATCAGATCGCCCGGATCCAGATGGGGCAATAATTCCTGGATGACTGCATCCACCGGTGCCCCCGCCGGCACGAGCAGCATGATGGCGCGCGGGCGGCGCAGCGCGGCGATGAACTCCGGCAGGTCGGCCGTGCCCTGAATCAGGGCTGATCCAGCCTGGTTCAGGGCAGCAACTTTGGCGGGATCCCGGTCGTAACCCGCCACGGCGAAACCATGATCGGCCATATTAAGCGCCAGATTGCACCCCATGACACCCAGGCCAATCATGCCGATTTCGACTTCAGTCTTTTCCATAATCATTTCGCAAAATCAAGGACCACGCGGGAGGCCACTTCGCCATGTTGAAGCCGCCCGAGAACCTGGTTGATCGCAGAGAGAGGTTGCAATTCAATATCGGCCCGGACCCGGCCGCCGGCCGCAAAGGCGAGCGCTTCCACCATGTCCTGGCGGGTGCCGACCAGCGAACCCCGGATGGTGATGCAGTTGGCGACGACGTCGAACAGCGGCGTTGGGAATTCACCGGGCGGCAAGCCCACGAGCACGCAGGTGCCCCGTTTGCGCGTCATGCCCACCCCTTGTTTGAAGGCGGCGAGCGAGGGGGCGGTGATCAGAACGCCATGCGCCCCGCCGCCGGTCCCCTGTTTGACGGCCGCCACGGGGTCGCCCGTGCGGGCATTGATGGCGAGTTGGGCGCCCAGTTTGCGGGCATGGGCGAGCTTGCCGTCATCAACGTCAATCGCACAGACCTGAAGTCCCATGGCCAGGGCATATTGAATGCCCAAATGGCCCAGGCCGCCAATGCCGGAGATGGCGATCCATTGGCCGGGCCGGGCGCCGGTCTCCTTGATGCCCTTATAGGTGGTGACGCCGGCGCAAATGAGCGGGGCCGCTTCCGTGGGCGTCAGACCGGAGGGGATATGGGCGACGTAATTGGGGTCGGCCAGGATGTATTCGGCAAAGCCGCCATTCTTCGTATAGCCACCGTATTGGACCTGGGCGCACACCGTCTCCCAGGCCGACAAACAATATTCACAATGACCGCACGCCGAATAGAGCCAGGGCACCCCGACCCGGTCACCTTCCTTCACGACGGTCACACCCAACCCGACAGCCACGACCCGGCCGATGGCCTCATGGCCGGGAATAAAGGGGAGGGCGGGTTTCACGGGCCAATCGCCATTCCAAGCATGGACATCCGTATGACAAACGCCGCACGCCTCGGTTTTGACCAGGATCTGACCCGGTCCGACGGCGGGGATGTCCCACCCCTGAACCACCAAAGGATTGCCGAACTGCTCAACCACGGCCGCTTTCATTTTTTGAGGCATATGCGTCCTTCAAGCCGCGGCGTCAATGGCGGACACGCGCACCAGTTTTTTGTTCACAAATTCCTGGATGCCCAGGCTGGCCAGCTCGCGGCCGTAGCCGGAGTTCTTGATGCCGCCGAACGGCAGTTCCGGTGAGGTCCAGGTGGGGTGATTGACGAACATCATGCCGGTGTCCACCCGGGCGGCCACGCGTTTGCCGCGGTCGATGTCCCGAGTGAAGACCGCGCCGCCCAGACCGAATTCCGAGTCGTTTGCGAGGGTCACGGCTTCATCCTCATTCTTGACCCGGAAGAACAACGCCACCGGTCCGAAAAATTCCTCGCGGTAGGCGGGGTTGGCCGGTTTGATATTCGTGAGAATCGTCGGCTGAATGAAAGCCCCCGGCCGGTCGATCCGTTTGCCCCCGGTCACGGCGACGGCGCCCTTGGCGACCGCACGTTTGACCTGGCCCAGCAAGGTGGTCAGGGCGGCTTCCGTGGACAAAGGCCCGAGCGTGGTGGCCGGGTCCATCGGGTCGCCCGGCCTGAGCGCTTCCAGCACCGCCTGAAACTTGGCCAGAAACTGGTCGGCCAATGCTTCGACCACAATGAAGCGCTTCCCGGCGACGCAACACTGGCCGGTGTTGTTCATTTTGGCCCACACGGCCCATTCGACGGTCTTCTCGAGATCGGCATCTTCCAACACGATGAACGCATCACTGCCGCCCAGTTCCATCGTGGATTTTTTGAGATTCTGCCCGGCCCGGCCGGCGACAACTCTTCCGGCCTCGACACTGCCGGTCAAGGCCACGCCCTTGATACGGGGATCATCAATCACCTTGTTCACCTGCTCATAAGAAATGAACAAATTGGTGTAGAGACCGGCCGGGGCGCCGGCGTCGCGCCACAATTTTTCGAAGGCGAGGGCGCATTGCGGCACGCAGCCCGCGTGCTTGACCATGACGACATTGCCGGCCATCAGGTTGGGCGCGGCAAAGCGGGCGAGTTGATAGTATGGAAAATTCCAGGGCTCCACACCGAACAGAACTCCAAACGGACTGCTTTGGATCTCAGCTTCGCCGGAACCCGGCTGGAGCCGCTGCGGGGCCAAAAAACATTCGGCGTTTTTGGCATAGTACGCAATGATGTCCGCGCTAAGCACCACTTCCCCTTTGGCCTGGGCAAACAGCTTGCCCATTTCCAAGGTCACGGGACGGGCAAATTCATCCACCTGCGCGTGCATAAGCTCGGCCGCCTTGGCGACCACGACCACTCGTTCGGCGAACGTCTTTTGTCGCCAGATTTCGAAAGCGGCGGCGGCGGTCTTGAGGGCTTTCTCAAGTTGCGCGTCGGTGAGTTCTTTGAATTTTTTGGAAAGTTTACCGTTATAGGGATTAATGCTTTGGTAACTCATAAGGTCACGAGCTTACGCCTTCGCAGGGGAAGCGATATGGGGTGTTCACCGCATTGCCGCACAGGGCGGCATTTGGTCTGATGACATTGGTTGGGAAGCGTCTTCAACATATGAAAATAAAAAATCTAGCCATCATCGCCGCTGTCTTCGGCAGTCTGTGCATCGTTTACGCCTTTTGGGTGCAGGATGTGTCTGTTCCGCTCCTGGCCGGAATTTCCGCCACCGGCGGAAGTTTTAAAAGCATCTATTTTTGGCGGCCGCTGTGCGTGGGGTTGCTGTTTTGGATCCTGGCCGGCACGGGATTTATGTGGTCAAAACGAAATTGCTCCGCGCCCGTCCGCCCCGATGATGAAACGTCTGATAAAGCAGGTAACGAATAAACGGCGCCAACCGGGATGGTTTACTTCGGAGCAACCAGCAACGCCTTGAGCGCACGGTGATCCACCTTACCGGTGCCGAGCTTTGGAATCTCCGGCACCACTTTGATTTCGCGGGGGATACTTAGATTCCTCAGCCCCTTGGCTTGGATGGCGTTGCGAATTTCTTCGAGGGTCAGCTTGGGTTCATTGGTGACGACGACAAGCACTTCGCCTTTGTTCTCATCTGGCCGGGTGACGACGGCGGCCTGGCAGCGTAACCCATATTGCGGAAACGCCCCGGCCAGCGCGTCCTCCACCGCCGTGAGACTGACCATCTCCCCGCTCACCTTGGCGAAGCGTTTCATCCGGCCGAGAACATGCAGATAGCCTTCGGCATCCATGCTTACGATGTCGCCCGTGTCATACCAGCCGCCAAGCGCCAGAAACGTGGCGTTGGCATCGGCGTTCAGATAACCTTTCATCACGTTGGGACCGCGCACAAAGAGCCGGCCGCCTTCCGCCACGCCTTCGACCGGCTCGAGCTTGCTATCCATCCCCGGCAACAGCCGGCCCACCGAGCCGCAACGCGGTTCCAGCGGCGTGTTTAGGCTTATACACGGGGCGCACTCGGTCGCGCCGTAACCTTCGAGAATCCGCACGCCATATTTGCGCGACCAGGCCAGCGCCGTGGCTTCCTGCAACGCTTCGGCGGCGGAGAACAAATAGCGCAGGCTCCGAAAGTCATAGGGATGAGCCTTGCGGGCGTATCCGTTCAGAAACGTGTTCGTGCTGATGAACACCGTGCAATCGCGCTCATAAAGAGTGGCGGGCACGAGGCGGTAATGGAGGGGGGACGGATAGAGAAAGACATACAGCCCGCGCACCAGGGGCAGAAATGTCCCCACGGAAAGGCCAAAGCTGTGAAAGAGCGGCAGACAATTGAAGAGGCGGTCGCGGTCGGTGAAGTCCGTGACGGCGAGCATCTGGCGGATGTTGGCGAGCAGGTTGCCGTGCGTCAACTCGACGCCTTTGGGCGCGCCTTCCGAGCCGCTGGTAAAAACTATCACCGCAGTGTCACCGGCGACCGACGGGAGTTGGCCGGCCGGGGGCAGATGCAGCAGGTGACGTAGCAGCATGAGGAGTTTCCGTAGGCCGCTGATGCCGGCCCGCACATCTTCCAGATAAATCAGATCCAGTCCGGCTTTAAGAAAATCATCGGGATTGAGTTTAGCCCGCTCAACAAAGGTGCGCGAAGTGATGACCTGCTTAAGGCCGGCAAGTTTTGCGCAGTCGAGCATGGTGGGTGTGCCGGCGGAAAAATTCAGGACCGCGGGGGCCTTGCCCAGACTCCACAATGCGAGAATGGTGACGGGCGTGGCGTTGACATTGGGCAGCATCAGACCAACACGTTCCCCGCCCACTACGGGGGCACGCAGGGCGTCCGCCAGCACAGCCGCCCCCACCATCAGCTTCCGATAGGTCAACGTCTGCAAGGTGGCATCTTCCAGAATGACGAAACCGGGTTGTTGTCGGGCGGTTTCGGCCACAGCGGCGAAAACATTCGGCGGACCGAAGGTCGTCTCGACCTCGAACTGCTGCCGCACCATCTGGTCGCGCAGCCAGGCGGTCAGCCGGGCCCGGGCGCGGCCGGCACCGATATCCCCCACCCTGGGCGCGACCAGCACATCGCTGAAATGAACCGTCACCCGAGGGAAACATTTTTTCCAGCCCGGACTGGGGGAAAACGGCAGCCGTTCGGCGCCCCGCAAATAAGCCGTGATGACTGTGGCCTTTGTTTTAAAAATGAGAAAACCGGTGCCATCAAACAGCTTCATCAGGCTGCCGGTGCGCGACAGCCGGCCTTCGGCAAAGAGCACCAGCCGGCCGCCGGCGTTAAGGAACTCCGCCATGCGTTTCACGGCGTAAGGCGAAGTGGGGTCGATGGGGCGGGTATGGCGATTGACCATGATCAGCTTGAACAACCAGTTCGTCTGCGCCGTCTGTGTGGAGGTGACAATCTTCCAATCATCCTCCAGACAGACCCAGAGAAAGAGCCAGTCGAGCCAGGAGCGGTGATTTGGGATCAGGAGCAACGGTCCGGGGGTTTTTAATCCGTCAACGCCGTAAGCCCGGAAGCGAAACAAGCCGCGAAGCAAAAAACGGAGACATACTATCATGAGGCGGTGGACTGCGAGCCGGGGGCGGACCAGGTGGAGGTAATTCCAGCGGCCACCAGAACATCGCTCACAGTTTGCAGAAATTTATCCAAGGGACAGGGCTTCTGTACGACGGCCTCAATTTTCAGGCCGGGAAGGCGCTTCAACGCCTCGGTTGGCACGACTCCGGAGGTCAGGATGACCGGCAAGATCATGGATTCGGCCCGCAGCTTCTGGATCAGCTCCAGGCCGGTGACCCAAGGCATTTGGTGGTCGGTGATGAGCAGATCGTAGCGGTCTTCGTTCAAAACCCGCCAGGCCTCCACGCCATCCCCAGCGGCGTCCACTTCATAGCCGGAGCGGATCAGCACGCCCACATGCAAATCGCGGACATAATGGTCGTCATCCACCAACAATATGTGACAACGCCGGGCGGCAGACGCCGGTTGCTGGCGCGGTTCGGTGATGGTCATCTGACGGATGGTCTCCAAATGAGTTTTCATGGCTTTTTTCCGATGCGAACTGTTGCTGTTTTTACAGGTGACGGGCGATGGATGTTTTTATGACCAGGCCATTAATGGGCATTGTTTCATGCCCACAGCCTAATTCGCGCAAATAGCAATCCGCCATGGGGTATATACCCCATGGCGGATGTACCGGTCTGGAAGGCGCATGCTCAAGAAGTTGGCTGGCTCACGGTTTGAAAACATTGACGATGACCGGCAGCACAATCCGGGGCTGGGCGGCCACGGAGGTGTCAAATGTTACATTGCCGCTAACCGTGCTGGCCGGCACATCATCCAGCCGGGCAATCAGTTCATAAGTTTTGCCGGCCTCCGAGGGCAGCAATTCCAGCTTGATGCCCTTGATCGAACTTTGCGGGTTTTTCAACTCCATCGGCTGACCGCTGGCCGAACGAATGATCACATGCTGCGTGATCGCCGCCGGCGTGGCCGTCGAGCCGGTGATGCTCCAATATAGCGCTTCTGGGGTGAGGGAGACCTCACCGCCGATTTCGCCGTAGAGATACAGGCTGGAGACCGGTCCGTTGGAATGGCCAGCGGAATGGATGTGGACATATTCATTGAACCGGCGCGGTGGCCCATCCCGTTTAATGGTGACGCGAATGTGCGCCGTGGTGGCATTGGTCAGCGCGTCCGGCAACACCACGGCGGTGATCCAAGGCTGGGAGGTCTCCAATTGCGTGATTTCCAGCGGTTTTCCATCCGTCCGGGTGAGGGTGGTGAAGGCGTTGGTGTCATTCATGCCAAAGGCCAGGATAGGGGAGATGGTCATAGGTGTGAGTTCGTAGAGCGGGGTATAATCGACCTTGATGGTGAGCGAGACTTCGGGCGTCAACGGGTCGTTGGACCGGACCGAAATATGCTTCTCCAAATGACCGCGGTAAAAGCCGAGGTTCAAGGTGAATGGTATTTTGCCGGAGGCACCCGGGGGCAGCGTGTTGGGCACCACTTCGGCGGCCGTACAGCCACAGGAAGGCTTGGGCGGCTCAACGTTGAGAACGGCATCACCCACATTCTTAAATTTGAAGATGCCCGAAACAGTGGTGACCTGCGAAGTCGGACCAAAATCATAAACCGTCTGGTCAAACTGGATTTTGGGCGTGGCCTCGGCCCGGGCGGAGACGCACAGAAAGCCCAAGCCCAATACGGCCGCCAGCCGGAGATAGTTATTTTTCATAAGTCGGGATGTATATTTCATGGTTGCGATGGCTGGGTTTGCTCAAAAACCCGGCCGCGGAAACTTTCCACGACCGGGATGAGAGCTATTGATTGATTATGGGGCGATCATGATCCGATAGAACCGGGTCATCTGGCCAGCCGGGAGCGGATTGGTGAGCAACAGGTCTCCGCCCGTCCCGGGCACAGTTTGCAGGCTGGTCCAGTTGGGATCCGACAAGTTATTCTTGTATTGCAGGATGTAGGACTGCCCGCTCTGGGTGGGCAGTGTCAGCGTAAAGATCCCGTTGGTCAGGCTGGAGTAGTTGAGCAGCGGTTGCGACGGTTGAACCACGAGGTGAGCGACCGGGCCCATGCAGTCGGCGGCGGCGGTGACGGTGGTGTTGGCACACACATCCAAGCCGATGGCCATGACCGTGTTGGTCGGCGTGAAGCTGATGATACTGTTGGTCACATAGGTGGTCACGTTGTTCGTGATCAGGGTGGTCACTATGTTGGTGGTGAAGGTCGTGACCAAGTTGGTCGTTATGGTGATGAGCTGCGGACGGATGTAATAGAACATGTTCGGTCCATAGCCCACGTCGGTAGCCGTATAGGTCAGGTCGCTGAGCCGGTTGGTGCCGAGGTTCATGTAATCGGTGGCAACGTGGGTCAGCGGGTCCAAGGTCCCGATAACGGACCCGGTGCTGGTATGACGGAGATAGGCGAAGACGGACGTTCCCCAAGTTGACACAGGGCCGGACACATAGACCAGCGAGTCAAAATTGGTCCCGACCGTGTAGAGATCCGTCTCGGCACCACCAGGTGTGGGGTCGATGGTTCCGAAGGTGGCTGTTCCAGTCAGGTCATTGCGGACATAATAGAACAGGTTGTCCCCATAACCCAGATTGACGGCCGCAAACGTCAGGCCGGTATAACCCGTGTTGGCCACGGGCCAGAGATCGCTGGAGGCCGAGGCGCCCTGAGCGATGATTTCCCCAAACTTGGAGGCGCCGCCCGCCGCCTGGCTGGTGTAATAGAAGTTGATTACTCCATAACCAACATTCGGGGCCGCCAATGTCAGCGCTGTGTAGTTGGTGGTGGACAAGGGGAACCGATCCGTGATCTGGCCAACATTGGGGGTAATGGTGGAGAGGGTGTCAAACTCGTCCGGACCGACGGCGGGCGTGCGGATGGCGTAGAACAACGTGGGGCCCCAGTTCTCATTCTGATCGGCAAACATCAACCCCTTCAAGCCCAGCGGAGCGCTGAAACGATCCACGAGGGCCATGGAGACCGGATTAATGGTCCCGAATGTCGGGGCCACGATATTGGTGGCGTAGGTAATCGTGTTGGTAGAGGCAATGGTGGTGACCACATTCGTGGAGATTGTGCCGGAACTATTTGTCAATACAGTTGTGGTGGTGGCCTGATTGGAGCCGCTCAAGGCGATATAACCTCCCGTGAAAGGCGCGGTGGCACCAGGGGCGAGCGAGACCAGATCCAGCACCGGAATGGTGTTGCTGGGCTGGCTGCTGTAGACAAGGACGTTCAGCAGGGTCGTGTAACCGGTGTTACTGACCACGCCGGAGAATACCACAGGACTGCCGGCGACCACCGGACCGGCCGGGCAGGTCTCCGTAATGCTGAGGCCGGGAGAGGTGGCGATCGCACAGGTGGTCAAGGCCGTGTTGGTGACCGCCAGGCCGCAAATACTGTGGCCGATGGCGGTGGAGGTGCTGGTCGAGGTACAGTTGGTCGGAGCGAGGTAGCTGCCCGAGTAACTGGCACCCGCACCCGGAGCGAGCGTCAGCGCCGTATAGACCGGCGTGGCCCCACTCTGGTTGTTCAGCACCACGACATTGGTCAAGGTGATGTTGCCCGTGTTCGTCAACGTGCCACTGTAGGTCAGCAGAGTACCGGGGACCGTTGGCAGAACCGGACAGGTCTGGGTAATTGCGATGAGCGGGGTCGTGGTGATGGGACAGGTGGAGCTGGCCAAGTTCGTAACCAGCACGCCACAGACACTCCTGCCGATGACAGTTGAGATGCTCGTAGTGGTACAGTTGGTCGGGGCGAGGTAGCTGCCCGAGTAACTGGCACCCGCACCCGGAGCGAGCGTCAGCGCCGTATAGACCGGCGTGGCCCCGCTCTGGTTGTTCAGCACCACGACATTGGTCAAGGTGATGTTGCCCGTGTTCGTCAACGTGCCACTGTAGGTCAGCAGAGTACCGGGGACCGTTGGCAGAACCGGACAGGTCTGGGTGATTGCTATGAGCGGGGTCGTGCCAATGGGACAGGTTGAGCTCACCATGTTGGTGACCGTGTTGCCACAAAGGGTCAGGCCGGTGGCCGTCGAAATGCTGGTAACACTGCAGTTGGTCGGGGCGAGATAACTGCCGGAGAAACCGGCGCTCGCACCAGGCACCAGAGTGGTCGCCGACAGGACCGGGATGGCCCCACTGAGGTTGTTCAGCACCACCACGCCGGTGAGCGTGATATTACCCGCATTGCTGACGCTGCCGCTGTAGGTCAACAGGCCGCCCGGAACCGCCGGAACCAGCGGGCAATTTTGCGTCAGGGCCAGCATGGCTGTGGTCGCCACCGGGCAACCGGCCGAATTCGTGGCATAGGTGCCACCGCAGGTTTCCTGACCCGTGGCTGTGACGATGACCGAACAAGTGTTTATCGGGACCAAGTAGGAGCCGGAGTAGGCTACCGCCTGACCCGGGGCCAGGTTGATGGGGCCCAGCACCGGATTGCCGGTTCCAAGCGGGCCGAACACCCAGACGTTGGTCAGAATGACATTGCTCGTATTGGTGACATAACCGCTGAACTGATATTGGCCACCCACCGGCACGGGGAAGGCCGGACAGTTTGGTACGACGGCGATGCTGGGAACGGTGAGCAGCGGACAAACCGTCGTGGCCGTGGAGGTCACATTGCTGAGTGAGCAGTGGTCCTGACCGGTGGCGGTGACCGTATCAATGATCAGGCAGCAACAAACCGGGGCGACATAGCTGTTAGTGAAGTTGACGAATGTACCGGGAGCCAGCGTGATGGGTCCGATGACCGGCGTATGGTTGGTCGGTTCATCGTCCACCACGAATACATTCACCAGCGAAGAGTTCCCGGCATTGCTGACCGAGCCGGTGTAGGTGAAGAGGCCGCCACGCGGGGTGGGCAGGAGCGGACAGTTCTTGGTGACGACGATGCGCGGGGTCGTGGTGATCGGGCAGGTGGTGGTCACGCTGTTTGTCACCGAGTCATAGGTGCAGACATTCAAGCCCGTGGCCGTAATGGTGTCACTGCCGCAGAAATCCGGCGGCACAATATAGGAACCATAGTAGATGATCGATTGACCCGGGGCCAGATCAAAGAAACCTGACAACGGCGGATTGCCGGGCGCCGCACTGTCCGCCACGGAAACCTCAATCAGGGTGATATTGCCGGCATTGCTGACGCTGCCGCTGTAGGTCAGCAGGTTGCCGGGTTGCAGGAGGCCCGGGGTGCAGACCTTGGTGACTACAAGCTGCGCCAGAGATAGCACCGAGCACGTGCTCGTGTCCGCGGCGGAAACCATGACGCCGTTACAGGCTTGACCGGTGGCCTGGACGGTGTTCCAGACCACACAACAATCGGGCGGCACCACATAGCTGCCCGTGAAGTTGGTGGTGACTCCCGGAGCCAGAGAGGCCACGGTGAACACGGTCGTATTGAAGGCCGGCGCATCGCTGACTACAATAATATTTGTCAACGTGATGTTGCCGGCATTGCTGACCGTGCCGTTGTAGGTCAGAAGACCACCCGGGGAGGCCGGAATGGCGGGACAGTTCAAGGTGACGTTGATGGCCGGGGCCGTCAGAATCTGGCAGGTGAGGCTGGTGGTGTTCGTGACACTTCCGCCGCAAATGCTCTGACCGATGACCGTTGAGATGCTCGTGGAGGTGCAGTTCGTCGGAGCCAGATAACTGCCGATGAAGTAGACCACCTGGCTGGGCACCAAGGTAGTCGTGGTGTAGACCGGCGTGCCGCCGCTCTGGTTGTTCAAGACCACCACATTCGTGATGAAGATGTTGCCGGAGTTGCTGATCGACCCGCCATAGGTCAGGAGGCCGCCCGGTACCGCCGGATCAACCTCGCAGGATTCGGTGATGATCATTTGCGGAGTTGTGACGATCGAGCAGGTCGTGGTCGCCGCATTCGTGACTGCCACGCCACAGACGCTCACGCCGGTGGCGGTCGCCGTGCTGGTGGAGGAGCAGTTGGTCGGCGCCAGATAGCTGCCGGTATAGCTCGCACCCACACCCGGAGCCAGCGAGACGGAGGTGAAGATCACCCCGCTCTGGCTGTTATATACGGTCACGTTGGTGATCGTAATATTGCCCGTGTTGGTCACCGTTCCGCCATAGGTCAACAGGCCGCCGGGAACTGCCAGCACAAGTGGACAGGTCTGGGTCACCTTGAGCGACGGCGTGGTGATGATCGCACACGTTGCCGTGGCGGTATTAGTCACCGACAAGCCACAGGTGCTGGTCGCACTGGCCGTGATAATACTGGTCGTGGAACAGTTGGTCGGCGTCATATAACTGCCGGTGAAACTCACGCCGACTCCAGGAGCCAACGTCAGCGCCGTAAAGATCGGGGTAGCGCCATTCAGATTGTTCAATACCACGATGTTGGTCACTGTGATATTACCCACATTGGTCACGGTACCGCTGTAAGTCAGCAACGCACCAGGAACCGTCGGCACCAGCGGACACGTTTCCGTGACGTTCAAGGCCGGCGTGGTCGAGATGGCACAGGTGGAGCTGGCCAGGTTGGTGACCAACACGCCGCATACACTCCGGCCGGTGGCCGTCGAGGTGCTGGTGGTGGTGCAGTTGGTCGGGGCCAGATAACTGCCGGTGTAACTGGAACCCACGCCCGGGGCGAGGGTGAGCGCCGTAAAGATCGGGGTGGCCCCGCTCAGGTTGTTCATCACCACGACATTGGTCAGGGTGATGTTGCCCGTGTTGGTCACGGTGCCGCTGTAGACCAACAGGCCGCCGGGCACCGCCGGTATCAACGGACAGGTCTGGGTGACGGCAATCTGCGGCGCCGTGGTGATGGCGCAGGTGGAAGTCACAGTGTTCGTTACAAATGCCCCACAGACACTTTGGCCGGTGACGGTCGAGATGCTGGTGGCGGTGCAATTAGCCGGAGCAAGGTAGCTGCCGGTATAACTGGAACCCACGCCCGGCGCGAGCGTGAGGGCCGTGAAGACCGGCGTGCCGCCGCTGAGGTTGTTCAGCACCACCACGTTGGTGATGGTGATATTACCAGCATTGGTCACCGTGCCGCTGTAGGTCAGCAGGCCGCCGGGAACCGTCGGGGTGAGCGGACAGCTCTGGGTGATGTTCAGCACCGGCGTGGTGACAATCGCGCAGGTCTCACTGACAGCATTGGTGATGGTCACACCGCAGACACTCCGGCCGCTGGCCGTCAGGGTGCTGGTCGTGGAACAATTGGTCGGCGTCATATAACTGCCGGTGAAGCTCACGCCGACTCCGGGAGCCAATGTGAGGGTGGTGTAAATGGGCGTCGCGCCATTCAGATTGTTCAGCACCACGATGTTGGTCACTGTGATATTACCCACATTGGTCACGGTACCGCTATAAGTCAGCAGCGCACCAGGAACCGTCGGCACCAGCGGACACGTTTCCGTGACGTTCAAGGCCGGCGTGGTCGAGATGGCACAGGTGGAGCTGGCCAGGTTGGTGACCAACACGCCGCATACACTCCGGCCGGTGGCCGTCGAGGTGCTGGTGGTGGTGCAGTTGGTCGGGGCCAGATAACTGCCGGTGTAACTGGAACCCACGCCCGGGGCGAGGGTGAGCGCCGTAAAGATCGGGGTGGCCCCGCTCAGGTTGTTCATCACCACGACATTGGTCAGGGTGATGTTGCCCGTGTTGGTCACGGTGCCGCTGTAGACCAACAGGCCGCCGGGCACCGCCGGTATCAACGGACAGGTCTGGGTGACGGCAATCTGCGGCGCCGTGGTGATGGCGCAGGTGGAAGTCACAGTGTTCGTTACAAATGCCCCACAGACACTTTGGCCGGTGACGGTCGAGATGCTGGTGGCGGTGCAATTAGCCGGAGCAAGGTAGCTGCCGGTATAACTGGAACCCACGCCCGGCGCGAGCGTGAGGGCCGTGAAGACCGGCGTGCCGCCGCTGAGGTTGTTCAGCACCACCACGTTGGTGATGGTGATATTACCAGCATTGGTCACCGTGCCGCTGTAGGTCAGCAGGCCGCCGGGAACCGTCGGGGTGAGCGGACAGCTCTGGGTGATGTTCAGCACCGGCGTGGTGACAATCGCGCAGGTCTCACTGACAGCATTGGTGATGGTCACACCGCAGACACTCCGGCCGCTGGCCGTCAGGGTGCTGGTCGTGGAACAATTGGTCGGCGTCATATAACTGCCGGTGAAACTCGCACCCACTCCCGGAGCCAACGTCAGGGTTGTGAAGATGGGCGTGGCGCCATTGAGATTGTTCAGCACCACGATGTTGGTCAGCGCGATGTTGCCCGTGTTGGTCACCGTGCCGCTGTAGGTCAGCAGCGCACCCGGAATCGTCGGCACAACCGGGCACAGCTCGGTGACCGTGATCTGCGGCGTGGTGATAATCGGACAATTCGCATTGGCCTGATTGGTGACCGCGACGCCACACGTGCTGGTCGCGGTGGCGGTTAACGTATCACCGACGGAGCAACTGGCCGGAGCCAGATAGCTGCCGGTAAAATTGGTGATGACACCGGGTGCCAGGGAGGTCAGGGTAAATACCGGCGTATTGGGTGCCGGCTGACTATCCACCACGACAATACCCGTCAAGGTGACATTGCCGGCATTGCTGACGCTGCCCGAATAAGTCAGCAACTGCCCGGGTGCCGCCGGGATAATCGGACAGGCTTTGGTGACCACTATGCCCGGGGTCAAAATGTCCGAGCAGGTGGTGCTGGCGGTGGCGGTCATGGTCCGTGGGGAGGCCGTATATTGATCGGTGCCCTCGGCCTGAAAGGTGGCGGTGCTGGGACTGCACGGAATCAATGGCACCCAGGAACCATTGAAAGTGGCACTTTGACCGGAAAGCAAATTGGTGATAAAGGTCACTTGGAATTCACCGCCGTTGACAAAATTCGTGACTGTCACGTTGACCAGCGTATCGTTGCCGCAATTCGTGACCGAGCCGCTGAAAGTAATGGCGCCCGTTTCGCCCACGCTGCCGCTGCAAAGCGCGGAGATTTGAATGCACGGCAGGCTGACCTGGGTGTTGACCCCCTGATTGCCGCCGCCTTCGCTGTCGGTGTAGTTCTGGTGAATGACGCCGGTGTCAGTGGCCGTGCCGTTCACCGTGTTGTCGGGCAGGATATCTTGGGCGCGGATAACGTAGCTGACGGCATTAGGATAATAATCCAATTGTCCGCTGGTCAGATTGGTGCGGACTAGGGAAATGGAATGGGAGACGCCGTCCGGGGTGACGATAAAAGCTTGAATGGCGGTGGCATCGCAAACCACCGGCCCGGTACCGGTCCCATTGAACACGGTGATGCTATAATAAAGGGTGTCGCCGACATGCACATCCGAGGCACTGGTATAAAGCAAAATGCCCAGCCCGCTGCCGGAGCAGCCGGGCGGATTTTGATCCGCGCGGGCCGTTGGAGCCCCGGCCAAAAGAAAAAACAATCCTGCCAGTAACACCATCCAAACAAAGCGCCACATGGGCTGGTTAAGGGCGGATACTTTGGCTTCGCCACAAGGTGAGGCATCGGACGGCAGGACAAAGCCGCCCGGCGTGTTACATTGGATTGTCGTGTTCATGAATTCTGTTCGATTGAGGTTGGTATGGGTGCGGGGCTGGTTCGATGTTCGCGCCGAATTAAACTTGGTCATAGAAAATGCCTTTGCTATTCATGGTGCCACAGTAAGGGAAAATGGCTCATCGCCTCCATGGGGTGTTCTCCTATGGGGTGTTCACCCCATGGAGCCAGTTAATCAAGCCTTCGGCGCGCTCCCGCATCATCCAAATGGCGGCCTGTTCCGACCCTTGAGAAATTTCTGAAACCCTCACGTAAGGCCCGTGAATACGGGTGATTCCTCATTAGCCATTTGGGGATAAAACTTTAGTTATACGAATATGGGCCATGGCTCTGACCGTTAAGTTGCGGAGCCAGGCCAAGGAATAATTGGGAGGAGTAAATCTAGAAGGCCACGCTATTTCGCGAACGTTCGGACCGGCGGCCACCCGTTGGCTAGAAATTAACGCCCGGGGCGGTATCGTCGGAATATTGTTTCATCGCCGCCTGCACGCGTTGCAAATCCTGGGTTTCCGCCCCCGGGACATATTGCTCGTAATCGATGAACACCTTCGGCACCGCCCAATGCCAGTGCTCCACATGGCCATCTGCAAACGACAGGTTCGCCCCTTGAAAATGCCGGCTCGAAGGCAGATCCCACCAGCAGTCATCGTACCACGGACCGCCCACCGGGGGATTACCGAACTCGGCATCCAGGATACAATTCGAATCTTCGTCGATGAACAAGAACAAGGCGCTGGGCACGGGTGTCCGAATCTGGGTATACTTCGACCACATGGGTATATATGCGGCCAATTCGGGACTGTAACCGGGGTCCCCATTGATCGACTGGCTCAGGTTGTAACTCCGCCAGCGCAACTGGGGCAACATTTGTCCGCCGGTGGTTTGCAACACCGACTGATCGGCCGGGCAATGGTAGATGCCCAGCGATTTGTTATACGGAAACAGCAGGCCGTTGACGATGTTGGAAGGGTCGATTTCCTCGCGGGCGTTCAGATCCGGCAGCCAGGATACACCTTGGGATACCGACCCGGCATCGCCGTTTGTGGAGGCTGATTCCACGTCGTTATTGGGGACCAGATAATCATTATTGTCCCCCATATATAGGTGCATGCACAAGCTTAGTTGCTTGAGGTTGGTCTCGCAGTTGAGATTGCGGGCCTGATCCTTGGCCTTGGACAGTGCCGGCAGCAGCATCGCCGCCAGAATGGCAATGATGGCTATGACCACCAGCAGTTCAATGAGGGTAAAGGCAGACCGAATCTGTCCGTCAATGGGACGGTGACCGGGCCGGCATGGGAGGCGCAAGCTCATCGTTTGGACACACCATAAAATAGCCGCCGCCGGGAAAATTGCCACTTCATAAAAACTGTCGGCAGGAATCAGGCAACGCCGGTGCTTGAATGCCTCACGAAACGAATTGCGGCTTTGCAGCGTTTCCGAACGCGCATTGATATTTGCGCTGCCCACGCTTGCATCTTTCGCCCATGACGGAATCAAACCCCACCGCTTGACCGATGTGCTGCGCCTGGCCGCCACCACGCTGGAACGCAGCCCGACAGCTTTGGGGGCAGACTATCGGCGCAGGAAAGCCAAACTGGGCGGGGCGGCGGGCGTCACCGCCACGGCCCATAAACTGGCCCGCATTCTATATGCCCTGCTGACCCAGAGCGAAGCCTATGCCCGCCAAGGACTGGAGGATTACGAGCGCAAACACCGCGACCGTAAACTCAAACATTGGCAGTCAACCGCCGATGCCCTGGGATTTCAACTGGTTGAAATCCAAAAAGTTGCAATAACAGTTTCTTAGAAGGGGGTTCCATGGGTTCGTGTTCGTGAGGTGTTGGTGGCAGGTCCAGGCGTGGTGCAGGGGCAGTGTCGAGATGCGCTCGACCAACTGAGCAGCTTACTGCCCCAGACGATAAAACTGCTCGACGCCGGTGATGGCATTGGTCACCGAGTTCAGGCCCGCCATCGCCACCGGGGCCGGCGTGACCGCGGTCCAGACCACCGGCGGGGCCAGGTTGGTCGTGACTTGCAACGTGAAGGTAAGGGCGTTGGTCGGCCACGACAAAATCAAATTGGTGCCGGTTGGTTCAATGGCCAGTTCCGGCCCCAGAGTCAGGTTGAACATGGTGCCCACCCCATTAGTGCCGCCGCCGTATGCCGTGCCATACAGCAGCCCGCCGTACAATAATAAATTCCCCAACGGTATCAATCCGTCGCTATTGGTGATGTTGTCGCCCAAGAAATTAAAGCCCGAGAAATCATACAATGCCGCGAAGCCCGTGCCATCCGTGTTCACCTGGTACACCGTCCCATCCCCCGACGCGCCCCCACCCTGGCATACCCCATAGAGCGTGTTGCCGAACAAGGTCAGCCCGCTGAACGGATTCGCCCCGTCGCTGTTGGTGATGTAATCAAAATTTAAATCTGTCGTGCCGGCCGAAAACTGGTACAGGGTCGTAAAACCCGAGCCGTCCGGGTTGACCTTGTATACCGTGCCATTGCCACCATTACCACCGTTGCCCCCGCCGTCCGCCGTCCCATAAAGCATGTTGCTCACCAAAATCAGGCCCGCATACGGATGTGCCCCGTCATCCTCCCCGGTAAATTCATACAGGACCGCATAGCCCGTGCCGTCGGGGTTGATTTTGTATACCGTCCCATTGCCCAGGCCGTCACTTGCCGCCGTCGTCCCATAGAAGGTGCCATTCGCCAGCAGCAACCCCGCCTGCGGCAACGCCCCGTCGTCGCCGCCCGCAAATGTGTGCAGCACCGTGAAGTCTGTGCCGTTGGTCGCGATGGAGAAGACCGTCCCGCAGGCAGCCGTTCCGCCGGAAAAGGCCGTGCCATACAAGGTACCCACCACCAACACCAAGCCGGACCCGGGATTGGATCCATCGCGGTTGGTGACCAGGCCGGAAATGGCGGCCGGCACACCCGTCGAAAACAGATACAAGTTCGTGAAGCCCGTGCCGTCGGTGTTCAGCTTGAAAATGGCTCCGTTGCCGCCATTTTCTGCCGCGCCACCATTGGCCCCCTCATTGTCGGTTCCGTACAACGTGTTGCCCGTCAATACCAGGCCCCCGTTCGGCCACGCCCCGTTGGTGATGGAAAAACCAAACAAGGTCGTGAATCCCGTCCCGTCCGGATTGACCCGGAACACCTTGCCGGCGTAGATCTCGTCGCTCGCCGTTGTGCCGTAAAAAAACGTGCCCGCCGGCGTGAAGCCATCGACCGGATAACCGCCGTCATCGGTAATCGCGTCCCCGGTAAAATCATGAAGCACGGTGAAAGTTTGGGCGGTTATCTTGCCAGTGAACATGAATCCCAGTCCCGCCAGCAGGGCGGCCAGGCGGAAGGAACCGGTGGACAGTTTTATCATCATAGGCTGGCTCCATCTGCCGGATTGTTTCCAGCCATCGGTTGAAATGGGATATTCCCTCCGGGTCGGCACGCGTGCCGAAGTCGGCTGACTATCCCCGAATTCAGGCCCAAGTCAATTTATTTTACCGCCCAGGCCGTCTTCCGCCTTGCCCCGCCACCGCTATCCGGCTAAAACATGGTATCGTGATAATCATGCCGATGCACCCATGAAGCTGAACCGTTTTATCGTCCTGGCGGGCTGGATTTGGCTGGCGGCGGCCGGTGCCAGCCGGCTCAACGCCCAGTCTTTTTTCACGCTTCATAGCTTTGTATATCCATCAGAAAGTCCCTACGCTCCGCTCATCCTCGGACCGGACGGACTGTTGTATGGCACGGTCTCCGCCGGTGGCACCGGCGCCAACGGCACCGTCTTCAAGGTCAGCCCCAACGGCACCGGGTTCACCAACCTTTATAACTTCACCGGCGGTTCAGATGGCGCCGCCCCGGATGCGGGCCTGGTATTGTCCGGCGGCATCCTGTATGGAACCACCACCGCCGGCGGCGATGGCGGCAACGGAACCGTGTTCGCCCTCTCGACCAACGGCACCGGATTCACCGTGCTCCATGATTTTTCCGCCGGCACCACCAATGTGGTCACCGGTCTTCTGACCAATACCGATGGCGCGGATTCCGAGTCCGGCCTGGTGCTGGCCGGCGGCAGCCTGTTTGGCACCACCTACGGCGGCGGCACCTGGGGCAACGGTGTCGTCTATACGCTGCAAACCAACGGCAGCGGCTTCGCCGTCCTGCGCCAATTATCCGCAGGTAATTATGACCCCGACGACTATTGGACCAACGGCGACGGAGCCAGTCCGGAGGCCGGCCTCGTGCTGTCCGGCACCAACCTCTATGGCGCGGCTTATTTGGGCGGTGCCAATGGCAGTGGCACGGTGTTCCGGCTTGGCACCAACGGCGTTGGATTCACCCTGCTCCGAACCTTTCCGCTAAGCAATCCCAATACAGGTGTGAACGCCGGCGGCGCCAACCCCTACGGCGCGCTGATTTTATCGGGCACCAATCTCTATGGCACGGCGGAAGCCGGCGGTGCCAACGGCAACGGAACGGTTTTTGTGATGGGCACCAATGGTGGCGGCTACACCGCTCTTAAGGCGTTTTCCGCCACTGATGCCAACGCCGGCACCAACACCGACGGAGCCTATCCCGATGGCACCCTCCTCTTGTCCGGCACCAATCTCTACGGAACCACTTCAGGCGGCGGTTTCTGGAACAATGGCAGCGTCTTCGTGATCAGCACCAACGGCGTCGGGTTTGTGAACCTCCACAACTTCGCCACCGGCAGCGCCGGGGCCGTACCCGAGGCCGGCCTGTGCCTGTCCGGCACCCAGTTGTATGGCACCGCCAGCGCCGGCGGGACCTGGGGCACCGGCACCGCCTTTTCGCTCGGCACCAATGGAGCGGGGTATGTCGACTTCTGTGAATTCGCCGGCACCGATGGCGTCGGGCCCCTTGGCGGGCTGGTGCTCGCCGGCTCAAATTATATCGGCACCGTGTTTGCCGGGGGTGCCTCCAACAGCGGGATGATTTACCGGATCAGCACCAATGGCACCGGCTATACCTTGCTGCGTAATTTCACCACCACCGATCCCAACACCGGCACCAACCTCGACGGCGCCAATCCGCAGGGGGACCTCGTGCTTGCCGGCACCAATGTATACGGCACCACCACCGCCGGCGGCACGGGCGCCAACGGCACCGTGTTCGTGATGGGCACCAACGGCGGCGGGTTCAATGTCCTCTGGAGTTTCTCCGCCGGCAATACCAACGCCGCCAATCTCCTCACCAATGTCGATGGCGCGGATCCCGAACCGGGCCTCACGCTCACCGGCACCGGCCTGTACGGGACGGCCTATGCCGGCGGAAGCTGGGGCAACGGCGCCGTCTTCGGCCTCAGCACCAATGGCACCGGCTTTTTCATCCTGCATAACCTCTCCATGGGCAACACGAATGCCGCCGGTCTCTGGACCAACGCCGACGGCGCCAGCCCCGAGGCCGGGCTCGCCTGGTCCGGCACCAATTTCTACGGCACCACCTATCTCGGCGGCCTCAACGACAACGGCACGTTATTCCGGCTCGGCACCAATGGCGGCGGCTTCACAGTGCTCAAAACCTTTTCCGCCGTAAACACCCTCACCGGCACCAACACCGACGGGGCCAACCCCTACGCCACCCTCATCCTCTCCGGCACCAATCTCTACGGCTCCGCCGAAAATGGCGGTGCCGGGGCCAACGGCACCTTGTTCGTGCTCGGCACCAATGGCGGCGGCTTCACCGTGCTCAAAAACTTCTCCGCCACCGACCCCGATACCGGCACCAACACCGATGGCTCCAGCCCCGACGGTGGCCTCGTGCTGGCGAACGGGATGCTGTATGGCTCCACCAGCGCCGGCGGTTTCTTTGGGGGCGGCACGCTCTATGAGATCAGCACCAACGGCACCGGCTTTGCCGTCCTCCACCATTTTTATCCCGCCACCGATGGCAATAATTCCGATGCCGACCTGCTCCTGACCGGTGCCGTGCTGGGCGGCACCACCAGCCAGGGTGGCACCGGCGGCGGCGGCACCGTGTTCGACCTGAACACGACCGTCACCAGCCCGCTGCTCAGCATCGCCGGTACAGGAAACAATCTGACTGTCGCGTGGCCGTCACCATCCGTGGGATTTGCATTGGAAGAGAACACCAACCTGCTCGGCACCAACTGGGTGACCTACCCCGGCGGCATCGGCGACAACGGCTTCAGCAAAACCGCCGGCCTCAGTAACACCAATTCCGCTGCGTTTTTCCGGCTGATAAACCCGTAGGGGATTTACTCCTCAAACAACGCCTGCGCGAACTGCTTCGCGTCAAACGGCTGCAGGTCATCCGCCTGTTCGCCCACGCCGATGAATTTGATCGGCAGTCCCAGCTCCTTTTGAATGGCCACCACCATGCCGCCCTTGCTCGTGCCGTCCAGCTTGGTCACGATCAGCCCCGTCAACGGCACCGCCTTGTGAAATTCCCGCGCCTGGTTTAGCGCATTCATCCCCGTCGTCGCGTCCAGCACCAGCAGCACCTCGTGCGGCGCGCCCGGCACCTGCTTGCCAATCACCCGGTGCAGCTTTTGCAATTCCTGCATCAGGTTGTGCTTCGTATGCAGCCGCCCCGCCGTGTCGATAAAGAGAAAATCCACCTTCCGCGCCAGCGCCGCCGTCACTGCGTCATGCGCCACCGACGACGCATCCGCGCCGTAAGCCCCGGCGATCACCTCCACCTTCAACCGCTGGCCCCACAGCTTGATCTGCTCGATCGCCGCCGCGCGGAACGTGTCGCACGCCGCCAGCAACACCGTCTGGCCCCGCGTCTGTGCCAGGTGCGCCAGCTTCGCCGAGGTCGTCGTCTTCCCCGTCCCGTTCACCCCCACGATTGACACTATCGTCGGCCCGCTTCCCGCCCGCAGCAGCTCCGGCCGGTTCGTCGCCAGACTCCGCTCCACCTCCGTGCGCGCCACCGTCAGAAAATCTACTCCCGCCGTCCCTTGCGATTCGTACGCCGTTTTCACCGCCGTCACGATCTGCCGGGTCATCGCCTGCCCCAGGTCCGCGCCGATCAACGCCGCCTCCAGTTCCTCGATCGAATCGCCCGTGAGCTTCGGTGAACGCGTAACGATCCGCTTGAACTCGTGAACCAGCTTGTCCTTGGTTTTGGACAGGCCCGCCTTGATTTTGTCGAAGAATCCCATGAAAGAAATTAAACCGTCACGCTGGTCGCCGCCGTGGCCGCCGCGCGTCGGGCGTTGACCGCCGCCTGTAACCGTTCCACATGCTCATACGGCAGCTTCACCGTACCGATGAGCGGTTTCGCCTTGCTGTAACCATGGCAATCCGAGCCCCCCGTCACCAGCAGATGATGCTGATCCGCCAGCATCAGATATCGTTCCGACATCGCTGTTGAGTGCTTCGTGTGAAAACATTCTATCCCATCCAGCCCCGCCGCCACCAAGCCCGGGATGATTTCATCCGTCCGGTTCAACCCCGGATGCGCCATCACCGCCAGCCCTCCGGCCTGATGGATCAGCTCAATCGAGTCCAAGGCGGACATTCTCGCCTTCGGCACCCACGCGCCCCGGCCTTTTTTGAGAAACCGGTCGAACGCCTCGTCCAAATTCCTGATCAAACCCGCCTTCACCAGCGCCCGCGCCACATGCGGCCGCCCCGGCGACTGGCAGTTCGCCAGCGCAAACACCGATTCCACCTGGAGTGGCACCCCCATCTCATTGATCCGGGCGACCATCTCATAAATTCGTTGCTGCCGCACCGTCTGGAACTTCGTGATCTCCGCCAGCAACCGCTCGTTCACTGTGTCCAAAAAATAACCCAGCAGATGCACCTCCGTGTCCTCGTATTCCGCCGTCAGCTCCGTGCCCGTGATAAATTGGATTCCCACCGCCTCACAGGCCCGCGCCGCGGCCGCGCAACCCTCTACCGTATCATGATCCGTCAACGCGATGGCGGACAAACCATGATGCGCCGCATACGCCACCAACTCCTCCGGCGTGAACGTGCCGTCCGAGTGGCGGGTGTGCAGATGGAGATCGGCGAACTTCATGCTTTGAACTACGTTGACGTCTTTGCCGGGCGCAGAATCTCGCCCCGAATTTTGTCCAGAATGCCGTTCACAAATTTCCCGCTGTCCTGCGTCGAAAACTTCTTCGCGATATCCACCGCCTCATTGATGCTCACCACCGGCGGGATGTCCTCCCGATGCAACATCTCAAAAATCGCCAGCCGCATCACATTCCTGTCCACCGCCGCCAGCCGGTGAAAATCCCAGTTCTTCGCGTGACTTTTGATAAGTGTGTCAATCTCCTCGCAATGCTTCAGCACCCCGAGGATCAACGGATCCGCAAACAGCCGGATCTCCGCCTCCTCCGCCGTCGGCGGCGGCAGCTCCGCGCGCGGACCCCAGACGGAGGGCGCTTTTTCGTCCTCCAGCGCCGTCGAGCGCTGAGCCCCCCAGAAGTGCGCCAGTTCCAGCTCCAGATTCTCCGGTGGATTCAAATCGTGCTGAAACAAAAATTGGACCGCGCGTTCCCGCGCTTCGTGTCGTTTACCCATGTTTCCATCATGCCCTAAATTAACCCCGCGGGAAATTAAAAACTTCCGGCCGCTCCGGGACCCCCGGTCGCCGGCCAAAAATATTGCGCGCCACGTTCCTTCCGTTATCCTCCCGGCATGAGTCTGGCCACCAAACTGTTGCACACCCGCTATCGGGTCAATGACCTTGAGCGCACGGTGAAATTCTACCGCGAAATCCTCGGTCTTACCGAGATCAAGCGGCACAAATCACCCCGCGGCTCCGAACTCGTGTTCCTCCAGACCCCCGGCAGCGAAGAGCTGATCGAGATCACCTGTTATCCCGCTGGCGGTTCGGTGTCGGTCCAGCCCGACCTCACCCACCTCGCCTTCGAGGTCGAGAGCCTGGCTGACTTTGGCCGCCACCTTGCCACCCACGGCCTCGCCTATACCGACGGTCCCACCACCAGCTCCACCGGCACCACCTTCGCCTTCATCGACGCCCCCGAAGGCTACGAGATCGAACTTATTCAGAAACGCAACGCCTAACCCTAACCACCTATAAACTAACTCCATGAGTGTCCTCATTGTCGGTTCCACCGCCCTCGATTCCATCAAAACGCCCAAGGCCGAGAATCCCCGCCTCCTCGGCGGCTCCGCCAGCCATGCCGCCGTCGCGGCCAGCTTCTTCGCCCCCGCCCGGCTCGTCGGCGTCGTCGGCGAAGATTTCCCCGAGAAATACCTCGCCCTCTATAAAAAACACGGCCTCGATGTCGCCGGCCTCCAGATCCTGCCCGGTAAAACCTTTCATTGGTCCGGCGAATACGAATTGAACATGAACAACCGTCGCACCCTCCTCACCGAGCTCGGCGTGTTTGAGAGCTTCACCCCCGTGCTGCCCAAGGCCTATCAGGCCACCCCCTACGTCCTGCTGGCCAACATCGCCCCCGCCCTCCAGCACCACGTCCTCGACCAGATCAAGCGCCCCAAATTTGTCGTCGCCGACACCATGGACCTCTGGCTGAACATCGCCCTCAACGACCTCGTCAGCCTCCTCAAGCGCATCGACGGCTTTGTGCTCAACGACAGCGAGGCTCATCAGCTCACCCAGGAGGACAACGTCTTCGCCGCCCTGAAGAAAATCCACAAAATGGGCCCCAAATACGTCATCATCAAGAAAGGCTCCCACGGCTCCATCCTGTCCGGGTCCAAAGGCTTTTTCATCTGTCCCGCCTACCCCCTGCACAAGGTCGTGGACCCCACCGGCGCGGGCGATTCCTTTGTCGGCGGCCTCATGGGCTATCTCGCCGCCGCCGGCGGTTCAGTGGACCAGCACATTCGCCGGGCCATGCTCCACGGCAGCGTCACCGCCTCCTTCTGCTGCGAAGGCTTCGGCCTCACCCGCACCACCCGCACCACCCGCGCGCAGATCAACAGCCGCGTGAAGGAGTTGGAACAAATGACGAAGCTCTGACCGGGCGCACGGAATCATCACAGAGGGACGGCACCTGCCGCCCCTCACTCCACTCCGTCCTGCACCCGCACCAGATTCGCATCCGGTTCCACCAGCGACCCGCGCGCATTGTCCGTGAACTGCGCATCCTCGATCACGTTCCGCACGCACCCCGCGTCATTCACCCGGAACGCAACGCCCGCGCATTCATGGACATCCAGCCCGTCAAAGTGGTTGTCCGCACACTCCGTTTGCGGCGTCGGCACCCAACCGCTGGCCGTCAGTCGCACCCATTGTGCCATGAACACCCCGTCATGCCGGCTTTGGCTGATCACCACATTGCTGAACTGGTTGTTGCTCGACTGCCGCATGAAAATCCCCAGATCATTCCCCGCCAACGTCGCATCACTGATCACATTATGATCAAAATCCAGGTCCAATGAAATCCCCGCCGCCCGGTTGTCATGCAAATCCAGCCGCGTGAACACGCTGTCCTCCGTCTCGTAACAGGCCAGCCCGTCATATTGATTGTCGTATGCCGTGAAATCGCTCACCGTCAGGTGACGCACCCCGTTCGCCGTCACCAACCCGCCCGACCGGCAGTGCGCCGCCACCACCTCGGACACCGTCACATTGCTGGCCGATTGGATCATCACCCCGTTGTTTTGAATCCCCGAGTTGTTGGCCGGGTTCACCCAGCCCTCCATCAGTTGATGACTCCGGTTGCCGTCGATCACCAGATCCGCCAATGATAAATCATGCACCACCGCGGTCGCCTGCCATTTTACCGGTCCCAGAATCACCACCGGACAATCCGCCTGGTCCGCCAGCCGCAACACCGTCGCCTCCCCGTCACCCCGCAGCGCCAACCCGTTGCGGTCCAGCCGCAACGGTCGGTCGATCTCATACACACCGGGGGCCAGAACCACCGTGCCGCCCGCCGCCGGCAGGCGGTCCAACGCCTGCTGGATCACCCGATAGCCGGACCCGGCCGGCGGCGGCAGCACTGTGATGGTCCCGGCCGTAAAGTTTAGCGCCCGGACCGACATCGGCCCCGCCAGCAGGAGAACCCCGGCGGCGAGACCAGTGAGGAGGGTTGATAATGCGGTTCTCATGATTCAAGGTCGCACCATCTTATCCAACTCTCAAATAAAAAAATGATGCTAATGATGATTTTTTTTCATGAGCCGTATATCCCCCGTCAACCCGGCCCATTTCTGCTTTCCTCATTCCTGCTTTTGCCCTTACATACCCCCATGAAAGCGATCATCTTGGCCGCCGGCAAAGGCACCCGCATGCGGGAGCTCACTCAGGAGCTCCCCAAACCCATGCTGCCCGTTCAGGGCCGGCCCATCCTCGAGCACATCATCACCGGCCTCATCGCCGCCGACATCCGCGACATCTTCATCATCACCGGCTGGCACGCCGAGGTTATCGAAGAATATTTCGGCACCGGCGAAAAATGGGATGCCCACATTGAATACGGCCGTCAGGTCATCCAGGACGGCACCGGCAAGGCCCCCGAACTCGCCAAAGCCTTCATTGGCGACTCCCCCTTTCTCCTCACCTACGGCGACATCCTTGTCCATCCGGAAACCTACGCCCAGATGACCGCCCGCTTTTCAGCAGGCAATTTTGCCGGCGTCATCACCGTCACTCCTGGCGAGGACGTCACCAAAGGCGGCCTGAACTTCTTCGACGACCAATTCTATCTCAAACGTCTCGTGGAAAAACCCTCCCTCGCCCAGGTCGAACAACTGCGGGCCGAAGGCTGGCTCCGCCCCGGCCAACCCGCCTGGTATAATGCCGGCATCTACATCTTCCGCCCCGACCTCTTCACCCACACCGCCCGCCTGCAAAAATCTCCGCGCGGCGAATACGAGCTTACCGACGCCATCAGTGCCATCGTGGCCACCGGCCAAAAACTCGCCGGCTTGGAAATCCAGGGCCGCTGGGTCGACGTCCGCGACCCCGAGGTCCTCGCCAAACTGGAGCGCGGGGAATAGTGCCTTAAGAGAGGCTTGGGCCGGACCCAGCCGGTCACGGCATCTGCAGCAGATAATAGCCTTGGGGCTGGTTTTTATTGATGGGATTGGTGAGGCTAAAATTCCCGCTCGGGTCGAACTGGTTGGTCAGCAACCGCGTCCAATTGCTCTCAGGCGTCATGAGGTTCGTCGCCGACAGCAAATAATACGTCGCATTCGCGGCACCGCCCGTGCCGCTCAAGGCCAGGCCGCCCGCCTTGGTCAGCGCAAAGGCCGCGAAATGCGGCTGCAACAGTTGTTGGGCCTGCACCGATTGCAGAAAAGCCTGGTTTTGTGCCGCCGAACCGGCCACCCCGTTGTAGAAGCGGAAGTCGCTGATCCAGCCGTTGAACGCGCGATCATAGGTCTTGCCCTGCGAGTTGCCCAGATCCATGGAGGCCGCCGCGCCCAAGGCGATGATTTTGCCCGCCAGCGCCTGCGACCCGATCTGGATTGCCATCTGGTTGGTGGCGCCATAATACATCACCATGTTCGCGCCGTCATACGTCACGGCAAAATACATCCACGTGTTCACTGGAAAATTGCCGGCCGGCAGCGTGCCCAGCAGCGAATTCCCGCCGATGGAGAAATACATCACATCATCCAGGCTCGCGCTCTGGCCCTCAAACTGCATCCCGATGCTTGAAGTGCCCGTGTAATCCGCCACCGTCGAACCCGCCGACAGCACCCATATACGCGGAGCATTGCCCCCTGTGGCGCCGGCCACGGACTTGAGCCAAAACGAGGCCATGAAGGCGCTGATGTTGCCGGCGTTCCCCAGCGTCGCCAGGGTGGCGTTGTTGAGCAGTTGCAGCACCGGTCCGGCACCGGAGGTGCTGCCCGTCGTGTTGCCCGGCTGCGACGTCCCCTGGCTCGCCGTCAAATCCGCGCTTTGGTCAAGCGCCGCGCCGCCGAAAAGGCCGCTGGCGGCCGCGTTATTGGCAATCAGGGCCGCCGCCGTGGAACCGTTGTTATACATCGTGAAGGCCAGCCCGCTGAGGCTCCCGTCCGCCCCGCTCAGCACCGTCGTGCCCGTGCTGTTGGTCAGAGCCAGGTGGAGTTGCAAGATTTGCGCCGCCTCGATCGTCACCGTCGTGCTCCCCGTCCCGCCGGGATCCCCGGCCACGTCGGTGGCCGTCACCACCAGATTGGTGCTGCCAAAGGCGGCCGAGCCCGGCACGGTCAGGCTGTTTGTCCAAGTACTGTTCGCCCCATCCAATGCCAGCGGGATGGCCACCCCCGCGCCAATGCCGCTCGCATTGAGCGTCACGCTGTTGACCGTCGAATTCACCGCCGTGACCGTGGCCGACACCTGAAAGCTTTCGTTGCGGGTCAATACCGCCGGACTGGCCGTCACATTATTGACCACGACCGGCGCCGGAGGCCCGGCCAGCGTGTAATAGCCCGCCAGCGGACTGATGCCGATGGTGAAGGCGGCGCCGATGTTCGACACGGTCAGCAGATTATTTGCCCGGTCATAGCTCCAGCCGGCCGCCCCGGTCACATTGGTGGGAGCCGTGAAGGCGGCGATCTTGAAAATCCACGGCTGCGACGTCGGCGCACTGACCCGCACATAGCCATTCGTCCCCTCCACCACCGTCAGCGTATTCGTCTCATAGGCGATGCCCGCGTTCAGCGGACGATAATAAACCAACTGGTTCGTCTGGTCCGGGAACAGCAGCACCGTGCTCCAGCCCGTCGAATTCGTGTCGCCCAGGCCTGTGACACTGCTGTCCACATTGACCGGGATGATGGCCCCCGCCCGGATGAATATTGGCGAGGTGTCGAGATTGTAATTCAGGTTCGTGGTCGTACCGCTATTGAAAGTCTGCGCGCGGTTCCACCAGTTAATCCACAAGCCGCCCGCCGGGAAATCCAGCGGCACCGCATTGCTCCCTGTCGTCACCGGGCTCACGTCGGAGGCCACCGCAAAGGTGAGAAGTGCGTTGCCGAGCAGATGCCGGTCCGTCGTCGTGTCCACCTGTGTCATCGCCGGCGTGCCCGTCAGGTTCGCGTAGACGCTGCAATGAAATTGAAACGGCACCAGATTATGATGCAGGGTGGCGTAGTAACGGTAGGTGGTCACCGTATCCGTGTAGCCGTTCGCATCCCAATACCACGGCTCATGGTATTGCGCGCTCGCCCCGCCGTTCTCCATGACCGGCATCAACGCCGCATATTCCGCCTGCCGCAGCAGCGAGTCATGCGTGGGCGTGTTAATAAACCCGCCCACCTCGAAGCCCAGCGTCGAATACCCGTCCGCCACCGAATTGTAGACATCCGTCAGCTGGGTCGCAAACCCCGCAAAATCGCCGTGAAAATCCCCGCACCAGCCCGCCGTCAGATGCGATACCGGCATACCCGTCCCGCCGGCCCATGGTCCCCCCGTCTTGCCGGTCCCCTCTTGATAGGACCAGGGCCGCGCCAGCGTGATTGCCTCGTTTGTCCGCGTCGTGCCGTTCAAGGTGATGGTCTGCGTGTTCAGCCAGTTCTGCACCTCCGCATAATAATATTCCGAGAATTGCGCACGCGAAATGCTCGCCCCGCCAAACACCGAGCCCGGCGTGGTCGTCAGCGGGTCCGGCAAAAATCCGTCCGACATGTCCACCTTGAATCCGCTCACCCCCATCGCCAGCAAATTCGTCGCCGGCCCTAAAAACCAGTTCACCGCATTCGTATTCGAAAAATCGAGGCCCAGCCCTGACCCCTGCCACCAGGAATAAATGCTGTTGTTGTTGATCCCAAAGTTGTCCGCCACCGCCGTCGGATACCCGGGATCCTCCGAATACGTCACCTTGCCCGCGTTCGAGGTGCTGTCCACCATGCCCACCATCCAGCAGACCACCCGCACCCCGTTCGTCCCAAAATACTGGATCATGTTCGTCGGGTTGGCATATTCCGTGGTGTTGAAGGCGAAGTTGTTGTAGGCCGAGCTCCAGGCGTCATCCAGGTCGATCACCCCCACCGGGATTTTCAGCGCCAGATAATTGCTGATCAACCCCTCCGCGCTGGCGGTCGTGTGCATGTCATCCTCCCACGCCCATGGTTCAAACGTCCACCGCGGCGTGATCGGCGGATTTCCCGGAAATGCCGTCGCCGCCTCCGTCCGTATTCCTCCCGCCAGCACCAACCCCGCCGCCAGCAGCAGCCAGTGGGCGCGCCACCCCCTGGTGGACGCAAAAATCGCCGCCGCCTGGCGAAACACCGGTTGGATCATGGGTATAAGATACATTGCCTGGACAAGATGTTCAACGCCCGGCTGGCGGACGTGGATGGGTTCCATCAGTTTGCCCGCTCAATTATTGGTGTTGCTCAGCAGATAGAATTGCTGGTTGTACGCCGGGTTGACCGCGTTGGTCAGGTTGGTCGAGAACACGCCGCTGCCGCCCAGCACGTTCGTCCAGATCGGGGTCCACGCGCTGAGCGGTTCCGTCAGATTCGAGCTGGTCAGCAGATAGATCGTGCCCGCCCCGGTGTTGGTCGCCGAGAGGGTCAGGCTCGTGCCTGTCACCACCGGTTGGGCCGTGAACGCCAGCACCGTCAGCGGGGCCGCGGCCGACACCACGCTCAACACGCCGCTGCCGGGATTAAAGCTGTAGGCCAGCCCCGCCCCGGGTGAACCCGCGAGGAGCGTAAATGCGCCCGTCGGCGTGCCCGTGACGGTGAACAACTGGAAGGTGTCGCCCGCCGCCAACGGCGTGGCATCCGTGGTGATGTTGGTCACCGTTAACGTCCCGCCGTAGGTGGCGCCGCCGCTCACTACCACCTGATCACTGGTGCGCGTGCCGCCGGTCTTGTTGATCCGCAGCAGTGCATTACCCTGCAAGGTCAGGTTGGCATTGATGGTCAACGTGCCGGCGGCTCCAGCATCGCCCGCGCCCAATGCGCCCGCCGCCGTGACCGTCACCGGGCCGCTCACACTGCCGCTGCCCGCCACCACGCCGTTGCTGACCACCGTGCCCCCCGTGTAAGTATTCACTCCGTCCAGATACAGCGTGCCCGCCCCCTGCTTGGTCAGCCCACCGCCGCTGGTGGTGCCCGGCGCCATGCCGTAGGCGATGGTCGCGTTGCGCCCCGCCGTGTTGATGAAGGCCCCGCCGGCATTGATGCTCACCGAGGTCAGGGCGTTGATGTGCGTCGGCGTGGTCGAATTCACCGCTTGAAACCAGTTGGTCGCATCATAGATTCCATCCGTCCGGAGCGTGCCGCCATCAAACAGAAAATAACCCGTCTCGCCCGTGATCGCATTGCCCATCTGACCGGCCAGAAACGTCGCGCCGCTCACGATTTGCCGGCTCGTGATCAACACCCCGTTCGTCAGCAGGTTGATCGTCCCGGAATTGCCCGCTGCCTCGTTTACGGTGGAGACGTCGATCCCCAGCCGGAGATAACCCTGCGCCCCCGTGGCCGCGCCCAGTGCCGCCGAGAACGTGCCGTAGATATTGACTACCCCCGTATTGTTGTCGTTCCCCCCGCCAAAATTATGACCCACGTTGAAGTCCGCATTGCTGTCCAGCGTCAGCGTGGCCCCGCTCATCACGTTCAATGTCGCCGGCTGGGCCGACGCGCTGTTCCCGTTTTGCCCGACGCTCCAAAAACCGCCGTTAAAGGTCACTGCCGCCCCCGATAGCAGGTTCACCGTTGTATTGTTACGCATCGTGAACCCGGAGCTGTTCCCGTCCGCCACCGTGATCGGGTCGTTCCAAGTTCCGGTCCCCGCAAATTGATATACCCCCGGCGTGCCGGCCGTGGCACCTGCCGCAAAGCTCGCCCCGCAGCTCCCTGCGGTCACCGTACGCGAGAAGCTTCCCCCCAAGGTCAGGGCGCCGCCACTCACCGTCGTGAACGTCCGGTTCGTCGCGCCATCCGAGATGACGTTGTTCAGGATGGTTTCCGTAAGGTTCGGTACATTATCCGTGATGGCGCCCACCACCATGAGTGGTGCCCCCGTCAGGGTGAACGTCCCGGCCGTGCTATTGAACGTGACTCCGCCCACGCTGGTCACCTCGTCGTTCGTATTATTGAGTCCGGTCGAACCATCAAACGCCACGGTGTCGCCGGTCGTGCCCGGCGCAGCCCCGCCCGCCCAATTCGTGTTGTCGCTCCAATGAAAATTGCCGGCCGGGTCGCCCCCATTCCAGGTCCGCGTCGCCGCCGCGATCGTCAAGGCCGGCATGTTTGTGACCGGCGTGTCATTGGCCGTGTCGGTGGCGACCACCTGGTAGTTCGTGACCTCCACCGGCGTCGTCCCCGGCACTAGGATGCTGTTGGTGTATTCCAGATAACACGCATCACTGGGGCCGTTGTCCAGTACCAGTGGCACGGCGTTGCTCGACCCGATCGAGCTGGCATTGAGCGTGACGGCGCTGTACGTCACCCCGCTGTTGTAACTGACTGATGCCGCCACCAGCATGCTCTGGTTCCGGCCCGGACTCGGGGGATTGTTCGTCACACTGTTGATGAATATGGGCGCATTCCCCGCCCCCGTCAGGGCATCGTAGTGCGCCGTCACCTGGGCCGCCGTCAGGGCCGAGGGATACAGTGCCGCCTCGTCTATCGTGCCGTTGAAAAAGGCCAGATAGGGGGTCCCATGATTGTCATTGGCGCCAATGGTCAGCAGGTTCGGGCTGAAGGAACCAAAATCCGCGGAGCTGATGGTGCCGCTCGTGGTGCTGACCGTCAACGTCTGGGCCACCCCGTCCACATAAATGGCCATTGTCGTGGGGCCGGCAAACGTGCACACCAGATGATGATAGCTGCCGTTGAACACCGTCGCATTCACAAAACTCCAACCCACCACATGACCTGCGCTGTCGCGAATGTAAAACCGCACGCCGTTGGCTAGCGTGGCGTTGCCGAGGGCGTTTTCGTTCAGCTCCACTTGCGCGGTGACCTTCCCGCTGGCCTGGGCATCCCCGGCCAGCACCTCCGGGGTGGCTGATGTCGTCTTGAACACAAATTCAAAGCTGCAATTATATAGGTCCGCCCCAAAACCTTCCGCCCCCGCCGGGGCCAGCACATAACCGGTCGAACCGTCGAACGAGACCGCGTCATCGCTCGTCCCGCCGGCGCTGTCGCCGGACTGGCCCAGGGTGTAGCCGCCCGTGTAGGTGCCGTTGTAGCTGTTGCCGCTCGAATCGGTGGCCGTCGTGCCGGAAGTTTCGCCCAGCTCATAATACAGATAGGGTGAGTTCGCCAGCACGGCCGTTTGAAAAGCTGCGGGTGCCGCGTTAGCCGTTAAGGTCAGCAATGGCAGGGCGGTCACGGCCAGCAGGCCGGCGGCCCGGCCGAGCCAGGCGCACAGGGTGGCGGATGAGAATTTCGTGAAATTCCCGGGTTGAAGCGTAAATGGTTTCATGTGGTCGCTCATACACGCGCCATTTCCCGGCGCGGGCGGCCACTTTTTTTCCCAAATCTATCGGTGGGGGGCGAAAGGGATTTTAATGGCTCCCGGCCTTGGCCGGCGGCGGGGTGTTTTCGATCAGGCCGGCGGCTTCCTGCATGAGAATACGGGCGTAGACCCAGTCCCACCAATAACCCTGCCGCGCATCCCCTCGGCCCAGGTCGCCGGCAAATTTGGCCTCGATGATGGTGCGGCCTTGGGCCAGCTCTGACTCTGCCTCTGCATGCCGGCCCAGTTTCCAATCGGCCATGGCCAGAATGATGCGGTCCGTCGTCTTCGGCACCTCCACCTCTTTCTTGTCTGACAGGTGCGTCAGGCACGCCTCGCACACCTTCACCGCCGCCCGGTAATCCCCACAGCGATATTTCCACAGGGCGATGGGAATCGACCCCGCCCCCCACAGCTCGCTGTCCGACGGGCGCCGGCCCAGCTGGTTGTAATAATCTTCCGACACCTTGGCCAGCGGCGATAGGGACGCAATCAACGTGTCATCCGCCGGCAGCAACAGGCTGACCTTGAGGATCCGCCAGGCGGCGTTGCCGTTGGCCATGAACGGAAAATTGGCGATGACGTCGTTGCAGAAATGCTGGTAGCGTTCCACATCCCCGCTTTCCGCCAGCACAATGCCGCAGGATTGGTCGTCCAGCGTGACCTGGTGCCAGTCGTCCAGCTTGTCGATCGCCATCAGCGCCGAGAACCGGTCCGCCGCATCCAGCCAGCGGCCTTGCACCGCCAGCCAGTCGCCCACCCAGCGATAAGCGGAAACGCCATCCAGGCTCGGCCGCGGCGGCGGGGTCTTGATCTCATCCAGCAGGTGGGCGGCATCCTCATAGTCACCCTGGCTCACATAAATCGCCGCCTGATTGATCTTTTCCCGCTCCTCGGACTGGGCGCGCAGCCGCGCCTCCTCTTCGAGCGCCGTCCGTTCCCGGAAAAACAACCAGGTGGCCGTGCCCAGCCCGATAATCAATGCCGCCAGCACCGCCGCCGTCGCCCCGAACATGATTTTATTCCGCCGCACCAGCTTCTGGAACCGGTAGCGCCGGCTCGGCGGCCGCGCAATGATCGGTTCGTTGTCCAGATAGCGCTGGATGTCCATCGCCAGCCCGTTCACCGTCTCATAACGGCGCGTCCGGTCCTTCTCCAGCGTTTTCATCACGATCCAATCCAGATCGCCCCGCAACAGCACGGCCAGCTTGAGCGGTTCGGCGTGGCGGTTGACCGCCGTCTGCGTCAGTTCCTCGCTTGTCAGCGTATGAACCATCGCCGAGGGCCGCGCCGGCTCTGTCTCCCGCAGGGTCTGCCGCATCCGGTCCAGCCCCGCCGCCGCCATCGCCTGGCCGTCAAATGGCGTCCGCCCCGTCATCAATTCGTAGAGCAGCACCCCTAGGCTGTAAATGTCGCTCCGCGTGTCGATGTCCAGCCCGCTCCGCTCCGCCTGCTCCGGGCTCATGTAGGCCGGCGTCCCGATAAATTGTTCGTAGGCCGTGAACACCGTGTTGTCCGTCAGCCGCCCCGTGGTCGCCTTGGCGATGCCAAAATCGATCACCTTCGGCACCGGCACCCCGTCATGCAGCGTCACCATCACGTTCGATGGCTTGATATCCCGGTGGATGATCCCCTTCTGATGCGCGTGCTGGATGGCGTGACAAATCTGGATGAACAGTTGCAACCGCGCCCGCGTGTCCAGCCGGTTCTCGTCGCAATAGGTGTTCACCTTGATCCCCCGCACCAGTTCCATCACGAAATAGGGCCGCCCCGTCTCCGTCGCCCCCGCGTCCAGCACCCGCGCGATGTTCGGATGATCCATCAACGCCAGTGCCTGCCGCTCCGCCTCAAAGCGCGCGATCACGCTCTTCGTGTCCATCCCCAGCTTGATTACCTTCACCGCCACCCGCCGGTAAACCGGCTCCACCTGTTCGGCCATGTACACCACCCCGCAGCCCCCTTCACCGATTCGTTGGAGCAGCTTGTAGCGGCCTATGCTCGTGCCCACTTGATCATCGATGACCCCATCCGCCGCCTCCGGCCCGGCCGGGTCCGTGGGCGGTTCCTCTTCCGCCGCCAAAAATAGCGCGGCCTGCCCCTTGGCAAATACCTGGTCATCATCCGCTTGAGCCGCCAGCATCTCCTCCACTACCGTGCGCAGAGCGGGGTTGCCCATGCACGTCTGGTCCAGAAAATGCCGGCGCTGCGCGGGGTCGCTCAAGGTCAGCGCCGTGTAGAATACGGCGTCTTCCAATTGTTTGGTCGGGCTCATTTCGGGTGTCTGACTGTTAACCCACGCGCTTTGGACCGGAATTTCCGGCCACCAAACTGCTTTTTTCGTTCTCCCGCCGGATCCACTGCAGCAGCCGCGCCCGGGCACATTCCCAGTGGCGGCGCACCGTCCGTTCCCCCAGATCCAGGTTTTCCGCCACCTCCTCGTTTGTCAGCCCGCCGAAAAATTTCAACACCACCACCCGCGCCTGCTCCGGATCCTCCTCCGCCAGCTGCTTCAGCGCCTCGTCGATCAGCAGCACATTGTCATCCGGCGTCGTCCCCGCCAGCTCCAAATCCGCGATGTCCAGCCGCACCTGCCCGCCCCCATGCTTCAGCCGCGATTTGCGCCGAGCCTTGTCGATCAGGATGCGCCGCATCGCATCCGCCGCCGCGCCGAAGAAATGCGCGCGATTCTGCCACGTTCGGTCCGCGCCCTGCACCAATTGCAGCCACGCCTCATGCACCAGCGCCGTCGGCTGCAACGTGTGCCCGGCGGATTCTCGCGCCATCCGCGCCGCCGCCAGCCGGCGGAGTTCGTCATAGACCAGCGGCAATAGCTGTTCCGATGCCGCCCCCTCGCCCCGCCCGATGGATTTCAGCACCAACGTTATTTCACTCATGGCTTCCGGTTGTCATGGCTCCCGGGTGTTATGCCCCATCAGCCACGTTTTGACGAGATTTTGTTCCGCGCCCGGGCCGGCAACTCACCTGGTCAAACGGATGAAGCTCGCCGCATTCGTTTTCCCCAGCGTAAGGTTCCACAGATCGTTGGTCAGCATCGACGGTACAGACACCGTCGTCCAGTTTGCACCAGGCCCGAGGGCCGGGCTCGTTTCCACCGTGAACCCCACCGCGTACGACGGCCAGGCCAGCTTCAGCCCCGCAGCAGTATTCGACGAAATCAAGCTGATCGGCAGCGCCAGTGCGCCCGGCCCGAACTGCTGGTCCGTCGCGATTTGCCGGGGCGAAAGGCGCCCGTCATAAATCCGCAGCTCGTAAATGTCCGCGTTCAACCACGCGTCCCCGCTGAACAGCGAACGCCCGATAAATGACCACGTATTACTGACCCCAATGAGCGCCGGCGACGCGTTTGTCTGTGCCAGCGCCAGCACACCGTTGGTGTAGAGCGCACTGTAACCATTCGTCGGATCCACGATGCAATCGACCAGCAAGGTCTGGCTGTCCAACGTCCTGGGTGTGACCATGCTGTTTGTGGTGCTGCCCTCCGCCAGTTGCAACTGACCTTTGCTCGCCGAATTATGCGGCGTGAAAAACAGATAATCCTTGCCGTTCGCGCCCGTGCTGGTGCCGAAATCAAACACCCGCGCCCCGTTTCCGTTCGCGCCAAAGCTGGCCCAAAACTCAATCGTCGCCGCCGCCGATCCCGAGACCAGCCCCCCCGGCAGGTTCACATAACCCCCCGGCGTGCCGGTCAATTGCAGCACTCCGTTCGTGGCCACCGCGCCGCCCATGAGCATGCCATGAGCCATGCCGACGGAATCCCACGCGTTGTTGGTGAAACTGTAACGGTGCGCCAGCGCCGGCGGCGCGTAGGCCAGTGCCTGGACTTCCGCCGGCGTCAGCGCCCGGCTGAAAACCCGGAACGAATCGATCTTGCCATTAAAATAAGGATCGGCCGGAAACTGGCTGTGCCCCAGATAATTGCTCCGCGCCAGCGTCTGCCACGGTCGGATCGTCAACGCCGTGTTCGTCGCCACCGGCCGGCCGTTCAAATAAAGCAGGCCCGTCGTCCCGTTGAGCGTGACCGCCACATGACACCAAGCGTTTGTCGGCAGCCCCGTGGGCGCGTCAATCCGTTGTTCGTTTTTGTTCCCGCTCGTCGTGATCGCAAAACGCATGTCGCCCGAGCCGTTCGCCGGCGTGAGGAAGAAATACGTCCCCGTGCCGTTCCCAAAATCAAAAATCCGCTGCCAGTCCACGCCCCCGTTCCATTTCACCCAGGCCGCCAGCGTGCTCGTATTTGCCACCGGATCCGGCAGCAACGCGTATTGGGACACCCCGTTCAGCGTCAGCACCGGGCCCAGGTCCGGATCATTCGTCACCGTCGCACCGTTTTCCAGCGCGCCATCGTATAACCCCAGATGTTCCCGGGCATCCACACTGAGCGGATAAAACGCGCTCCAATCATTCGTGAACACCGGCCAGCCATCCGCGCTCCAACTCATCTGGCCCAGCCCCAGCGCGGGCGTCCCGTCATTGTTCCCGTCATAGTAATGGTAAGTCAGCCAGTTCGTCCCATTGTCTACATAAATCCCCGTCTGGCCCGGACCAATGAAGCGCGCCGTGCTTTCCAAAAACATCGAGCCCCCGCTGCTCACCATGTTCACCCCGTTGCGATCCAGATACGGCCCCGTCACACTTGTGCTCCGCCCCACCCGGATGTTGTACGTGCTGCTGATCCCGTCGCAACAGGTGTTCCAGTTCACAAACAAATAATAATAACCGCCCTGCTGATAAAGAAATGAGGCTTCAATCGAGCTGTTGTACGCCAGCCGCGTCAGCGTCGAACTGGACGAGATGCGCATCCCCGTCGCCGGATTCAGCTGCATCAGGTATATCCCGTCCCAATACGAGCCGAAGGACAGCCACATCGTGCCGTTCGTGTCCACCAGCGGACACGGATCGATGCAATTATAGGCCGTCTCGTTTGTGGATTGGATCACCGGCCCCTGATCCGTCCACGGCCCCGTCGCCAGATTCGTCGTCGTCACCAGCCCGATCGCCGACACCTGGCTGCCAAAGGTCGACACCGCATAATACAAATAATAGGTCCCGTTCAGCAGAATGACGTCCGGCGCCCAAAAACCCCCTGTGAACCCCGGCACCGCGCTCGTCGTCCACGCCGGCGGCCCCCCGGGAAACACCTGGCCCACATCCGACCAGTTGCGCAAATCCGTCGAAATCTTTTCCTCAATGTTCTGGCTCGTATAAAACAGGAAATACGTGTTGCCCTCCTTAGTGATCCGGGACGGATCATGGGCATAAGTGTCGCCCAACACCGGCAACTGCGCGCCCGCCGGCCGGACGGCCAGCAGAAAAAATAACAGCGCCAGAGTGGTTGCTCTCATCAGGAGCAGTCAATATGCCCCAACCCATGCCTTTTTACGAGTTTATGTTCCCGGCTGTTCCGGCCCCACAAACCGCGGTTCAAACACCGGCCCCAACCCGTGCTTCCGCAACAACTCCCCAAACCGCGCCAACCCCCGCTTTTCCCCCTCGTTCAACTGATAGCGGATGTACCGCTCAAAATATACCCGGCGGAACGCCAGATCATACTCCGACCGGTCCTGGATGATCCCGTCCAGCGCGCGCAGGCCATTGTCCCGGGCCGTGAGCAATTGCTCGCTCAACGCCTGCTGATCCACCCCCCGACGCAACGCCCAGACCGCAAATACAAACGGCAGTTGCGTCAACGCAAACCACTCCGTCCCCAGGTCGATAATCTGATGCCCGTGCTTCGACCGTTGAAAGTCAATCGCCGGGTCCCCGATCAACAGCACAAAATCCTTCTCCCCCGCCGCCTGGTAATGCTCCAGCGGCCGGAACACCGGCTTCAGCCCCCGCTCCGCCAGCAGCACCTTCAGCAGATTCACGCTCGTCAGCGACGCCCGGTCGCAATAAACCTCCTGCACCTGCACCAAAGGCTTCTTGTGCGCCAGCAACACGCTGTAAACCTGCCCCAGCGACGCGATTGCCACGCCGTCCAGAATGTCATACCGGTCATTGAGCAACACCTCCGTCACACTCACCAGCGCCGCCTCCAATTCATCGCGCCTCAGCAATTCCGCCAGCCGCGCTGGCGTCGTGAAATGGATCCGATCCTCCAGCCCATACGTCAACGGCGCCGCGTTCAAATAATGAACCGACCCGATGCGGGAAAGCTGGTTGGAATCCGAAGCCATGTTTATCAAGTTGGTGGCGGTTATGAGAAAATCATTCACGTTTCGGCGTGTTGTCGTCGACCAAATTCCCGGCACCACGCTCGCGCAGTAGAAACTTACCGGGCGTTAAGATTTCCAACCCATAGAACTCCTTCCCCAATAGCGTTTCAAAATCGCCGCGATCCAGCGTCAGTAAAACATCTGCCCATGCCAGCGCGCTGAATAAAATCGGTCGGTCTTTGGCCGGTGCAAATACAGCCGGGCGATCCACCGTTAACACATCGGCCATCAGCAACAGTTCGCCGTGCAGCTTATTCCAGCTAATACCGGCTTGGGGGGGGAAGTTTGAAAGATTGTGCAAAACCTCGCGGATAACATAAGGCGTGGCAACCAACGTCCATGAGTTGCTGGCGGCCAGTCGGAAGATTTCACGCGTCGCACCATTGGCCGAGTCGCTCGCAGCCAGCAGGACGCTCGTGTCGAGGAACAACCTCATGACTGTTCGCGAAAATGTTGCAAATCAGCATCATCTTCCGCAATCCACGACTGAATTTGATCCCGCGAAAACTGGCGCGGTTCCGGCAAGCCGGCCCGCCCGGCCCGCAAGCGCGCGCCAAGAAACAGCATCAATTCCTGTTTCTGCTCCGGCGACAGGGCCTCCGCCGCCTTCTCGATTTCTGCCAGCGAACTCATGCTGAAATAATGCTTCATTCTCGCTGGCGCGTCAACTTGCAGCCAATGGGCCCGCTTCACCGTGGGCGCTTTTCTCCGCCAGCCAGAGCCGCGCCAGATCCAGGGCGGCCGCACGTGCACCTTCAATGCCCAAACCATGCGTGGTCAAACCCGGGTCGGAATATGGGCGTAATAATAGCCATCCGGAAACCCAGGTCCCTGCACCCGCTCAAATAAAACACCCACATTCATGGCTGATTAATAATCCCGAAAAACCTAGCGGTCAACGCGTGTTTTTCATCTCCCCACCAGGGTCGTATCAAGAAACCGCATCAATTCTTATTTCTGCTCGTTCGAGCACCCCTCAAAACGCACCCCGAATCGCACCCCGAATCGTCTTGCGGAGCCCCCAAAACCTGTCATAGTGTGCACGTAATTGCCCACGTGGCGGAATTGGCAGACGCGCTAGATTCAGGTTCTAGTGAGTAACATCGTACAGGTTCAAGTCCTGTCGTGGGCACCACTTTAATTGGGGATTCCGATGGTTTCCTTGACTCGCGCACAAATTCCGCACAGATTTTGGCGGGCTCTGAATCACCCAAAATGAAATTTCCCAAGGTCATCCGCCATAGGAAAGCCGAGGTCACCATCTACGGCAAGAAAGCCAATTACCCCTTTTATCGCATCGCCTACAGATCAGGCGGCAAGCGTTACCTTCTAAGCTTTAAAAAATACGGCGATGCGTTAGCGGCTGCAGAAAAAAAAGCAGAAGAGGTTCACAAAGGTAGTCAAAATCTCAGTTTGTCGGCCAAAGAAGCCAATGATGCCCTGACAATCCGCCATGCATTGGATAATTTCTACGCCTCAACCGGACAAAGGGTCACAGCCATTCAGGCTGTCACCGGGTTTATCGAGGCTGCAAAAATGCTTCCGGTTGGACAAAATCTTGTCGACGCTATTCGGGTTTATGCTGGGACCATTGCCGTAGTAAAACGCAAGGATTTGGCAGAGGCTGTGACCGAGTTTTGTAGCGCAAGGACAGCCCGCGCGGAAGGGGGATTCGACAAACGCCCTGCATTGAATCCTGTTTATGCTGCCGATACTAAACGCCAATTAGATGCGTTTGCTAAAACGTTTCCAGGGCACGCTGTTTCTGATTTGGTCAAAGACCACCTCGACACCTACATAGGCTCACACAAAGATGTTTCTCCCAAAACCCGAAACCATTTGCGAACAACTATCCGGATGTTTCTCGGTTGGTGTGTTCGTCGAGACTACCTTGCAGGAAATCACCGTTTGCTGGAAGCAGATGGTCTTCGAAAGGAGCCATTGAGGGCGGCGGACCTGGCTTGACCTCCGCAGCACCCGATTTGCGGTTTGTTGCCGGATTGTGAGGGTTGACGGCCTCCCCCTCAGCAGTTTTAACCACCAATACCGGTCTGATACCCCACAAACGC
>Ga0302319_10001110_pt1 | contig 60381 bp, 46 predicted proteins | sample Bog_T0_2_FD_203319 | JGI IMG/M metagenome (GOLD analysis project Ga0302319, IMG submission 203319) | Peat permafrost microbial communities from Stordalen Mire near Abisko, Sweden - Bog_T0_2 | ecosystem: Environmental > Terrestrial > Soil > Wetlands > Peat | place: Sweden: Abisko, Stordalen Mire...
ATACAACTTTTATGCGCACCGGCTGGTCGAGGGTTATTACGAACGGGTGGGCAGGGCGAACTCGGGCTACACGGGCTTCGACTACGATCTCGAAGTGCTGGTCGATGAGAACGGGGTGATTGTGCCAGGCCTGCTGCGCGACGAATCGGGGCAGTTGACGCCCGAGACCTTGCAGGCGAATCCCAACGCCCGCAGGATCAAAGTCCGGGACCTGCCCCCTCTGGAAAGCGAAGGCGCTCACAGTCTGGACGAGATGTGGAACAACATCACCTTCTTCCTTAAGGCCGCGGTTCCGGCCGCCGAGAAGGCAGGTGTCCGTCTGGCGCTGCACCCCAACGATCCGCCCGCACCCATTAGCCGCGGCTCGGGGCAGATCATGGGTTCCGTCGCCGGCTGGAAGCACCTCATCGGGATCGTCGACAGTCCCGCCAACGGGATTACGTTCGATTGCGGAGTCACCAGGGAGATGGGCGAGGATCCGGTGGAGGTCGCGAACTACTTCGCCAGCCGCAAGCGCATCAACCACGTGCACTACCGCAACGTCTCGGTGGTGAAGCCGTACGAGAAATACACGGAGCTGTTCATCGACGCCGGCGTGGTGGACATGCTCGGCGTGATGAAAGCCCTTGTGAAGAACAAGTACGCCGGGACAATCTATCCCGAGCACCCGCGCGCTCTGGACTACGACCGCGACCGCGGCCGCATCCCCGGCTACCCCGGCGGCGGTGGCTACGGTGGAGTCACGTACAGCGTGGCCTACGCCAGGGCCATGCTGCAGGCCGCCCTGGAGGCGGTGTAATCTACGCCGGCTGCGAATCAACGCGCAATATGTGTTCTTGCTGGTGCCTGGCCTGTTACCAGAAACCGCCAAAGGCAAGCGCCCGGCAGCCATGCCGAAGAAGGAGCCCAAGCCCAACAAGAAGGCCGCTAAGCCCACACATGCCAAGCAAGCCGCAACGAATTGCGCCACTCGGGCAGATTGAGGCGCACTGTTCGCATGCGGTAAATTGGGAGCCAATTGCCATTGCCATCAGCCGCGACCCTTCTCGCGATCCGGCGCGAGACATTCACCAAGACGCCGCTATTCTGGACGCTTGATCCCGCCGATCGCGACCAACTGGCGGCGCTCGCGACGCCGCACCAATTTGGCCCAGGCGCCACTTTGTTCTATGAAGGCGACCCCTGCGCGGGGCTGTGGGTGCTCGGGTCGGGGGCAGTGAAAATCACCAAGACGAGCCCATCGGGACGCGAGATTATGCTGGCGCGCGAGAGTGCGCCGTCGAGCATCGCCGAGGTCCCTCTGTTCGATGACGGCGGATATCCGGCGAACGCCACGGCGATCGAGGAGACGCTTGCGTTTCTTCTGCACAAAGACGACTTCCGGCGCTTCTGCGAGCAACATCCAAGAGTGCCGTTGAAGGTGCTGGCGGTGGTGGGCAAGCGCCTGCGGACGCTGGTGCAGCTGATCGAGACGGTCACGTTCGGCAGCGTGCGGCAGCGTCTGGCGCGCGTGTTGCTCGAAGCGGCCAAAACGGACGTGGCGGGAGCGCCGACGGAGATTCCTCTTACGCACGAAGAACTCGCCTCGCGGCTGGGCACCGTGCGCGAAGTGGTGAGCCGCAACCTGGCCCGCTTTCAGGCCGAAGGAATGGTGAAGGTTGTCAAGCGGCAAATCGTGATCGCCGACATCGATGCGCTGCGCGCCGAAGCCGACACCGAGTTCTGAATTCCCACGCTTCACAAACCTAGGTTGAATTTGCGGCGCCATTCAGCGCGGCCGCCACGAAGCTGCGCGCGATCAGGCCGCCCACCATTGCGTTACGCGGAGTCTCAATGGCCACGGCGGTGGTTTGCGACGAGCCGTGACAACGGTCAGTGAGCCCATCCCGAAACGGCGCCAGCCCACTTCCACCGACCACGAAATGCGGGCAGCGCGTGACTGCGGTCACCGACTCGCGCCGGATGTAGCCTCAACATTGAATTACAAAAGGATGGATGACAATGCCGATGACAAAAACAACGACGACTCTGGCCGATGTGGCGGCCACCTCACTCAACGCCGTTCGAACGCTCGAACGCCATGGCCTGGACTATTGTTGTGGTGGAAAGCAGCCGTTTGACGAGGCGTGCGTTGCCAAGGGACTCAAGCCCGAATCCGTGATGCGGGAAGTTGAGCAGGCCCAGGGAGCCGGCGCGTCCGGGAAAGAGTGGCAGACCGCGCCGCTCGGCGAACTGGTGAAGCACATTGTTGCGACGCACCACGAGTATCTGAAACTGGAACTGCCGGTCCTGGGCAATCGCTTGGACAAGGTGCATTCGGTGCATGGCGCGCGCGATCCGGAGATCCTTGGCCGCATGGTGGAGGTGTTCGCCTCGTTGCGCGCGGAATTGGAATTGCATCTGCACAAGGAAGAGGCGATCCTGTTTCCCTTCTTGGAGCAATACGGCGATGCCGAGGTCCAGGGCCGGCCCATGCCGCCCGTTCCGTTCGGAACCATCGGTGCGCCGATCGCGATGATGGAGCGGGAACACGAGAGTGCCGGAGGCGCGCTGGCCGAATTCCGCGCGCTGACTAACGACTATCGACTGCCGCCGTACGCGTGCGATACGGTTCGTGCTCTTTACGCGGGCTTGCAGGCGCTCGAGGCCGATCTGCACGTGCACATCCACCTCGAAAACAACATTTTGTTTCCGCGCGCGATTGCACTGGAAAAACACTAGCATCGGATCCCCGGGCTGGACGGTCGTACCGTGGGAGACTTTTGGCAGGGGGCCTATTCCAACATCCTCTCGAACCGGAACCGTTCGATTTTTGCGGAGTTCATCGTCGGCGTCGTATCGCACGAGTTGATCAACCTCGCCGCCTCTATCGGCTCTCCAAACCCGCTCGCCACCATCAGCGCACCGATGCGCATACCATGCTCCACAAAAGCCGCCGTATGAGATGGCTCTCGGCCAGCAGCAGCCAGTAGTACCGGGCGTGCTTGATCAGACCCGCCGGTCTTCACCAGCCGTAGTTACAAACTCGTCAGCTACCTGTTGTCGATCCTCTATGGCAGCATCAGTCACCGCCAAAGGTTCGTCAGGTTGTAGGCCGTCACGCTCAGCAAAAGCCGGACTTCGATGAACGGAGCCGGTGGCGACTTCACCGGGCCAACACACCCGGTTGCCTCAGAACGTCAGTTCAGTGGTCCCTTGAATCGGCCGCGCCTGCCCCTTCCACACGAATACGCCCACCAGACCTGGAGGCAGCGACACGCGCCCACGCAGGCCGGCGCCGGTCCGGTCGAGCCACACCTCAATGGGTCCGAGGGGATGCGGCATGCGGGCATGGACGTGGTGCAGCGAGCCGAGCGCAGGTTCGATCCGCACGGTCCGGAAGCCGGGCGAAGCGGGCTCGATCCCCGCCACCGTGGCGAGGAACTCGAATGGCGGAGTGGCGCTCCAGGGGTGGCAATCCGAGCGCGAGTTGACCATGGCTTCCCCGAACGTCTGCATGCCGTCCCGCAGCATATTCTCCCAAGGTCCCAGATTCTCGATGTAGCGGTCGCCCAGTCCTGTCTTCTTAAGTGCGCGCCCGAGATAATAGCGGTAAAACATCTCCGCCTGCACCACGGACGGATCTTTCAACATACGTTCGATCAGGCCCCGTTGGGCATCGTGTGGAACGGCATCCGCGAGTACGGCGAGTGTGTTCACCTCCTGCGTATAGCCGTGCTGGGGCGTGTCCCGCAGGAGGCCGCGCTGCGGGTCGAAGCTTGACGCGTAGGTCTCGCGGTTGAGGTCCGCGGCGATTTGACGGTACCGCGCAGCCTCGCACTGCTTTCCGAAATGCTCGAACATCTCGGCGCTTTCCTGCAGCGTGAGCGAGAATAGGAACTTATCCCCGATGGGGCTCCAGGCCCACTGTACGGGCCGGTTTCCGCGCGTCTTCAGCTGTTCCTCCCACCATCCGAGCACGTTGCCGATCCCAGGCAGAAATTGCCGCGTGAATTCGTCATCGCCGCGGTACATCCAATGGTCGTGCACCATGGACACCCAGTACAGCGAAAACGGCGCGAGAAACTGCTCGAGGTTCGCGGGATACCGGCTCTCGGTCAGGCCGGAGGGGGAACGCGAGGCATCGAACTGTTCGATCGCCAGCCGCACCAGCCGGTCGTCTCCCGTGAGAGAGAGCCAACTCAGCGCCTGCACCTTGGTATCGGCGATGTATGCCATCCGTTCCCAGGACAGGTCGCTGATGAAATTCTCCTGGGCGGTGAGTGCGAGTGTTCGCCAAGCAGCGTCCCAGATCGGTTTCAGCTTCTCGGAGTCGCTCTCAAAAACGGCCACGCGGGCCGCCGGATACACGCACAGGAGGCTCGAGAAATCCTCGACGACGAGAGGTTCCGCGAGTGTCTGGATGTCGAGTTGCACCCAGCGCCAATTACGCGTCCACAAGGGGCGGTATTCGCGCTTCGCTCCGTCCGGCAGGAAGTTGTCCTCGGGACCCATGACATGTTTGCCAGCGAATTGATTGCGGTCGCCCTTCACGCCTTTGCTGTCGTACAGAGATTCCGAGTAAGTCACGTGAACCTCCGCACCTTTGCCACCGCTGACCCGCACAACCGGGTAGCCCGTGGTCAGTGCTCCCTGGTCGAGAAGCACGGTGGCTTTGGCGTGCGCGGGAATCCGGAACGAGGCAGACCCTTTCACGAACGTCGGCGCAACCTCCACTCCCTCGGCTCGGGCGACCCGCTCGAACCTCTGCGGGTCCTCAGTCAGGAACGGCACGCTGCGCGGCTTGAGTTGCCAACGCTGATGACTTTCTATGCCCGCCGGACCGCCCCGGACGATTTGGGACGCGGAGAGCCAGGTCGAGTCATCGAAGGCGGCCTGCTCCCAGCCCCACGGGTATTTGGCCGCATCGACACGCTCCGTCGCGCCGGCGACATAGTAGTTCCATAGAAAACGCGGATCGCTATCCTTGTAAACGATCTGCCGATACGCCGGATCCTGGATCACCTTCCAGGTGTGGTCCGTGTTCACTGCCGTGTTGGCCAGCTCGTCCGATTGCAGGACAAAACCGGTGCGATGGCTGATCTGAGCCATCGGTTTCTCAAGGCCGCCATTCCACACCACCGCGGCCAGAATGTTGTTTCCCGCCGTGAGATACGGCGCCAGATCCACGGTATCGAAACGCCAGTTGAGTAAGTCGCTCTGCGCCGGTCCCGTCGAGACAGACCGGCCATTCGCAAACAACCGGTAACGGTTGTCGGCCGAGACGTGCACCACAAATCGCTCCGGCTTCGCAGTCAGCGTGAATGCTTTCCGAAAATGAAAAACGCCAAATTCCGTCGCCGATGCGGCCGGATGTGTGATCCACCACGCCGGCCAGGGCCGCTCGATCAGCGCCGGGTTCACCGGCTGACTATGTGCGGCCGCGATCATCAGGAACGCGATGAAAAAGCTTCGCATGATGAATATCATAATGCCTGGCCCCGGGCTTGAGGCACTCTATTGCCGATTGAGGCCGCGATCGAAACCTTGGTGCGGTGGGAGGCGTCGGCGAGCCGCACCTCCTCCACGCCATGCACCGCAGCCTGGACGCGCTATGATTCGCACCCTGTACTACGAGCCGGTGAACTATTCCGGCTAAGGCCAAGTTTCCAGCTTCCGGCGCTGCATGTGCTGACGGCCGGGCACTCTCCGCCGGCAACCTGAGTAGTGCGCAGGAACATCCGACGCAGTATATCGAGTCGGAGCCACAGCCCGGGACATTGAGCGGATCAAACAGAGGCTTAGGATGTTGGAGAGGGCGCGGGCGGCCGCTTGTCAGGCTGCCTACTGATCGGCGCCCCAAGCGACTGCGGCTCAGTGCCTCTGCTGAAGCCGGTCCCAGAGTTGCTTGGAAACGTAGCCCCGTATTTCCACTCCAGGGCGGAGCTCAACGTACTCCGGGAACATCTGCATGTAGAGTTCCCGTTCGCCAGGCGGCGGGCTCTCATAGAGCTTGCGGATCAAGTCCGGCTCCATGGCGGGCGAAGCAAGCAAGATCGGCGCGGGAGGGCCGTCCGCTGGCACGGCGCGCCACCAGCGCACGTTTGGATAACCGCGCAGGTACCACGGTAGCGGCCAGAGGTTCTCGGGAGAGTAGATGTCCACCGCCACCTGGTGCCCTTGTGCGGCAGCCTGTGCGCATGCTTCCACGCTATCCCGGATCTTGTAAACTCCGTTTCCGGTTTGTGCGTAAACCCACTGGTTTCGCGGATCGCTTGAGTAGCGGGTGGATGCCAGCCAGGCCTGGCACGCTGTATAGGTCGTTGCCGTGGCCAGCAGGACAAGCACCGCCGGACGCCACAGCCGAACAAGCCTCTCGGCCGCCACTCCGGCCAGGAGTGCGAAGGGATACAACATGGCGACGACGCACCAGGGCGTCTTATAGGGAATCGCGGAGTATAGACAGGCGAGCAGAATGCCGTACCAGGCGACGAATCGCAGCACAGGCTTGCCTGAGCGAAAGGCAATCACAAAGCCGGCCATCGCCAGAATGAACAGCAAGGCTTCGCCAGGTCCTCCAGCGGCGCCGGTCAGCAGGCCGAGATAGTAATGCCACGGATGTGCATGCCAGCCAGGCGCAACGCTCCGGTGAAGGTACGATTGCGCCGCTGATCCCAACAGTCCCCAGCGCCATGGTGGAGCGAGCAGGGCCGAAACGGTCAATGCCAGTGTTGCCGCGAAGGCGCCGGCTGAACGCCAGCTTAGTCCTCGAGGCCGGAACGCGACGACCCAGGCAACGGCTGAACTCGCCAGTACCAGCACTGCCGTCTCCTTGGTGGCGAGCATTACACCTGCGATGCACCCAGCCAACACCCATCCGCCAGGTCCCGGCCGTTTGAGAGTACTCCACAGCGCCCACAACCAGGCGGCGGCCCACAGCGCCAGAAGCATTTCAGGAATGTAATCGCGACTGTAGTAGACCATCGCCGGGGAGACGGCAAGGAAGGCCGCGGCCATCCAGGCAGCCGGGAACCCGATCACGCTCGTGAACAGGAGGGGCGACAACGCCAGCAAAATACCTGCCGTTGCCGGGACGATCCGCAAGGTCGTTTCATTCAGGCGCTCGTAGCTCGTGCGGCCACTTAAGCAGGCCGGCGCCAGCGTGCAGTATGCCAGCATCGGACCGTGATAATCGTTCGGGTCGTACGCGTAGCGGCCCGTCGCCAGGAGTGTACCGAACTTGTCAGCGAGGATAGCCTCGTCGGCGTGCATCGGTCGTTGTTCGAGCCGTGGCAGACGTAGGGCGCCGCCCAGGATGGCCAGTGCCGCTATCGCGGCTCCGCGCGTCAATGGGCCGGCTTGCCGTATACTTCCACCTCGACGTAATGGTTCAGGGCGTTGATGTTATTCCCATTGCTCCAGAGCCGCACATAGCGTGCGATTACGCCTTTAGCGTCGATCAATCTACCCTCGGCGGTTTCCACGTAGTTGAGGTCCTTGCCCGCGCCCAGCCCCGCTGTGTTGTCGTGGTCATTGTTGAACAAGGTTCGAACGTTGGTCAGGAAATCCGGATCGTCCGTGACTTGCACGATGACATCGAAGTAGACCCGCGCCTGTTTATGAAAATGCCACAGGGCAATCGCGTAGATCGTGCACCTTTCCTTCAGATCGATGGTCACGGACTGAATGCCCGGCGGCAGTTCCACGTAGGTTCCGTCCAGACCCGACTTTTCACCATCGGTCAGCATCTCGAACTCACCTACCGAAGTCTCCGAAGCACTGCTTGAAACAGGTTTCCCCCGAGCGACGTTCAGCGTGCCCGAGGGAGCCAGAAAGGCAGGCCGCATTTTGCCGGTGGGCTTTTCGAGATTCGGGACTTTGAGGTTTTGAGGAGTCCCCTCGAACAACGGCTTCGGGAGCGAAAGCGGCAACGGCTCGAGCTTCGGCGTCTGCGCGCAGGCGGCCGCCGCGGCCAGCGCCAGCGAGATCATGCTCAGCGTCGTTTTCATCGAAGCCATTGGTTCAACCTACTTCCGATTCAGCGCCTGCTCCAAAGCAGCGACGGCGATCTTCGCTTCCTGTGCAACGCTAGCGTCGCTCAGTTCCTCCCGCGCCAGCCTGAGCGATTCTTCCGAAGGCGCCTTCTGGAGCGCTGCCAGGATGGCGCGTTTTTCTTCGGGCTGGCGGGCGATGCGCAACGCTCTCTCCAACATTTTCGCGGTCTCGGATGGCGCGCGATCCCCTGGCTGCGACACCAGCTTTATGTATCCGCGCAGCGCCAGAATCTGCAGAGCTGAGCTACCCGGCTGACCGGCTACCGTCAATAAATCCCCCGCCGGCTCTGCAGTCGGCCATTGCGAGAGAGCAAGGATTGCAGCCCGCCGCGCCTCGTCATCGGCTTGTTTGAGTACATCGCGGAACAGCGGCAGCGTGTCATTGATGCCGGCCTGCCCCATCACGGACAACAGAGCGCTCTTCTTTTCCGGGTCATTCGCGGAACGGTACGCCGTAACCAGCTCAGGCCCGTGGGATTGAGAGGAGCGCTTCAGCGCCGAAAACAAAGCGCGCTGTGCTTCTGTCAGATCGGCATTGCCACGCACGTTCAACAGAAGACCAATCAGGGCGGGAACGCGCTCGGGGCCGGCAACATCCCGCAGCGCCCGAATTGCCTCGCGCCGCACCGCAGCGTCGTCCTCCTTTGCCGCCGCCAGCAATGTGTCGGCAGCCTGCGTGATGTTGCGTTCCGCCGCGGCTCGGATTAGTTCAACCCGGACTTTGGGCTCTGCCCGGGGAATGGACTCGACCACTGCCCGGTCGACGTCGGCGCCGCGCAAACCGTACAGGCACTGACGCGCGGCGCTCTGCTCTTCACCAGTCGTGTCGGCAGCGCGCTGGGCCACCGGCAGCACCGATGACGCGTCGCCGAGCCGCTGCAGACCCGTCAAAGCTTCGATCCGCAGAGCGACGTTCTGCGATTTCAACGCCTCGTCCAAGACCGGCCGGGCGGCGGGATCGCCGCGGTCCCCGAGGGCCGCGATCATCTGGACCTGGCCATCGGCAGGCAACTCCGCCATTGAGTCGACCATCACCTTCATGGCAGCCGCACCTGGGATCGCCAGCAGGGACCGGACAGCGGCCGCGCGCAGGGTTGGACTACCATCTTTTAGCGCCGCCGTCAGCACCGGCAACGCACTCTCGCCCGAAATTGCGCCAAGCCCACGGAGCGCCGCCACACGTACCATCTCGGACTCGCCGGGCTGATAAAGCCGTCTGTAGATCGCGAGAGCTCCGGGCCGGTCGTTGGTCTCCGCCAGGCGTTCGGCGCAGCGGAGGAGGGCTTCAGTCAAAAAGACGCGCTGTTGAGGCAACGCTTTGTCCAGGGCCGCGCTCAATGCCGTCTGAGCGGGTGCATCCGCGATGCTCGCCAGCGCATCGGCCGCCGCAGCCGCAAGCGCCGCATCCGGGCTCCCCAGCATCCCCTTCAGCTTTTCCACGGCAGTCCGGGCCCGATGCCGGCCCAGCGTGTTCACGATTCCGATTCTTGTGTTGCCGGCGGCGCTCGCGAGCGCGTCGAGCAGGGCCGCGTCCGCCGCGGGTCCGCCGATTCGTTCCAGAGCATAACGCGCCATTTCCGCGATGGGCGGTTGGCCCAGTAAGCGCGCGAGCACTGGCACAGAGCGCTCTGAACCCATTACGCTCAGCTCGCGGCAGACTGCTTCCTTGCCATCACGGGTCGCGTCGGAGTCGAGCAACCGGTCCAGCGCCGCTTCCACCGCCTGGACTTGCGAAGGTGACGCGAGCGACGCCCGCACCAGATCGCTTAACTTAGACAATGGCTCGCGGCTGTGGCCGTATTCATATCGGGCAACCTGAGTGAGGACCTCGCTCAGGCCCGCGGGGGATTGCGCCAGCACCGTCCCCGCGACTACGCCAGCCAGCACCAAAAAAAACCTATTCTTCATTTCAAACTCCGCCTAGATGTGCCAGGGATCTCGCATCGGCCGTTCCATCAATCGCGCCGCTTCGAGATCACCCACGATTTCCTGTTTCACCGGATCCCAGCGAATCCTCCGGCCCACACGCATCGAGATCAGTCCCAGATACCCCGGCGTTGCCGACCTCAGGGCGACATCCGCGGGCGTCAGCGTTTCCCGTCGGGTCCTGACGCACTCGATGAACTGCGCCGGATGCCCCTTCGAGCGCGGCAATTGGACATCATTCGGCCCAATTTTGGAGGTCAGAATGCTCTTGGGTTCGCCTTCCATGCCTTTGCGATCCACCCACAGCCAACCCCCGTCTCCGATCCATTTTGTGCCCAGGCGCGTATCGTCGTATCCGCCGGAAATGTGCATTTCCAGGCCTCCGGCATACTTAGCGATAACCCGGTAACTGGTCGCCGTGTCCCACAACACGTCCGCGGGCGGGAATTCGCCGTGCGCCTCCACTTCAAACGGCCCACTGTGGTCCAGGCCCAGTCCCCAGTGGGCGATATCCACGTGGTGTCCAATCCAATCCATCAACATCCCGCCGCCGTAATCGGAATGCCAGCGCCAGGTCTTGTGCACCCTGGCCGGACAGTAGGGTGCGAGGGGCGCCGGCCCGAGCCAGCGATCGTAATCCAGCGACCGCGGGGGCGGCACAGGCGCCACCAGGTGTGCCTTGCCGTCAAAATCCGTATGGCCGCCTGGCAAGCCCACTTCCACGCGCTGCACTTTTCCAATCCGCCCGCTGCGCACGAGCTCACAGGCGTAGCGGAACTGCGTCACGGAGCGCTGCCAGCTTCCCGTCTGCCACACTCGGCCGTAACGCCGCACCGCATCGCAGATGGCCATGCCTTCCGCGAAGTTGTGGGCCAGCGGCTTCTCGCCGTAGATGTCCTTGCCCCAGCGCGCCGCCAGAACCGAAGCCAGGCCGTGCCAATGATCCGGCAGCGAGAGGCACACGGCGTCAATGTCCGGCCGTGCCAGCATCTCCTCAATGCGCCGATAGGCGGCGCAGTCTTTGCTCCCGTACTTGTCATTGACCGTCTGCTGAGCGGCGTCCAGATGTTCGCTATCGACGTCGCAGACGGCCACGACACGCGCGTCCGGCAATTCCAGAAAGCTCTTAAGATTGTTCGTCCCTTGCCAGCCCACGCCGGCGCAGCCCACGTGAATCCGGTCGCCGGGAGCCGTTCCGCCACCGCGGCCCACAGCGGAGGCCGGCACAACCGCGGGAAACGCAGCCGCGCCCAGACCGCCCAGGAATCTCCGCCGGGTGGTCATCGCTTCGCGAGAGCCGCGCTGGGTGTGTCATCCGCCTTCAGATCGCCCAGCGCATACTGGATGCCCGCCAGGAAATGCTGGAGGACGGGTGGATTCGACCAGATCTCGGGATTGTGGCCCAGCGAGGAATAGAAGACCCGTCCTTTGCCATAACGGCGGATCCAACTCATGCCGAAGTCGTGATCTTTGGCGCGCTCGGCCAGGAAGTGCCGCTTCGGGTCCATGTCGGTCCGATCCGTATCTATGCCCAGCAGGATGTGCAGCTTCTCGCGCGAATACGGCGCCTGGAACTGGAATACCTCGTCGGAGATCTCGAAGCTCTTTCCGCCGAAAGCCGCATTCACGGGACTGGCCGGGTCTTCCACCTTCATCGTAATGACGTCTTTCGGTCCCCACGGATGCCCGCCGTTCTCGTAACCTCCGAGCATGTCGCCAAAGGGCGGGAACTGATCGTATTTAGGATATTGCACGAAGGTCGCCCCGGCCGCATGAAACCCGATGAACCCCTTGCCGTTGCGCACGAAACTGAGCAGCGATTCCCTCAGTGCCGCGTCTTCGAACAGTACGCCGCCGGTGTTGTTGAAGCAGATCGCGTCGAACTGTTTCAGTTTGGCGGGACTGAACGTGTTTATATCGTTGCTGAATACCGTTTCGTAAGCGCCGGTCTTCTCACCCATTTGCTGTATAGCCAGATTGCCGAACGGGATCGAGGTATGGCCGCGGCGCTCTTTCCCATCCCTGATGTTCAATGTGACCACCAGCAGCTTCCGTTTCCGCTTGGGGTGAACCTGGGCGGTCTGCGGAATGGCGTTCTCGACTCTCTGCTTTTCCTCGGCCGTCAATTGAGGCAGATTCTGTGCGCCGAGCTCCTGCTGTTTCCGCGCTTCCTGCGCCGATTCCTGGGCGCCCTTCTTCACGGATTGTTCGATCTGCGGACCGGCTGGCGCCGCCAGCGCCGCGCCTGCGCCCAATACGGCCAGCGACAGCACCGCATGCAGTATGGACCTATGTGCTCCTGGAATCCTCTTCCGCCCAGCCCCGTATCTCGTCCGCATCTCAATCATCCAATCGCTCCTTCCGCCTGTTTGCTTGCAATTCCGGAAACCTGATTCTATAACCGCCACGGGCCGCGCATCGGTCGCGCCAGCATGCGATTCGCCTGCTCGTCGTCGGGAAACACCTCGCGCTCGGGATCCCAGCTCACTTTTCGGCCTAGCCGGATCGCGATGTCGGCCTGCTGGCACACGGTCTCCGTGCGTACCGCCGACTCGATGTGGGAGATCGGCTGGCGCCGGGTTCGGACCGCATCCAGGAAATTCTTCCGATGATCGTTGCTGAAGACTACCTTGTTTTCGTTGGGACCGATCACCTCGTGTATCAGCGACTCAGGCTGCGTACGCATGCCTTCGCGGCTTACGTAGATCCAGCCTTTAGTTCCCATGAACAGTATGGCCATGCCACCGAAGTGGAATTGTTCATAGCGAGCCTTCGCTGTCTGCATGTCCAGGTACTGCAGTTTTACGCCGTTCGCGTAGCGGTGCTCGATCGCATAGGTCAGAGGCGTATCGTACAACCCCTCACCAGGGATGAACGCCGTGCCCTCCGCTGAAACCGGGCCAGTATGATCCGCATCATTCGCCCACTGCGCGATATCCACGTCATGGATGCCATAGGCGCCGCCGATGCAGCCCAGGGAGTAATCGTGGATCAGAGTCCAGTTCCGCGTGCAGCGCAGTCCCGTATACGGCGCCCACGGCGCCTGGCCGAGCCACAGGTCGTAATCGAGTCCCTCCGGAACCGGCTGTACCGGCTGCGTGGGGACCGGCGTATACCCGGCCGAGCCGACGACGATGGTCTGAAGTTCTCCGATGCGCCCGTTCCTGACCAGTTCGCAGGTATGGCGGTACTGCTGGTTGGAGCGCTGTTGGGTGCCGAATTGAAAAACCACTCCGTACCGCCGCACCGCCGCGCGCATGGCTCTGGCGTCCGCGAAGGTCAATCCCATCGGCTTCTCGTAATACATGTCTTTGCCATTACGAGCCGCCTCGATGCCGATCAGCGCGTGCCAGTGGTCCGGCACGGCGATCAGCACTGCGTCGATATCCTTGCGCGCGAGCAGTTCCCGGAAGTCGTTATATGTGGCGCACGACTTATCGCCGTAGCGCTCATCCACCCACTGTTTGGCCCGCTCCCGATGCTGCCTGCGGACGTCACAGACCGCCACCACCTGAACAGCGGAATTCTGGAGCAGCGCCTGACAGTGGCCGCTGCCCATCTCGCCAACTCCGATGTTGGCCATGACGATGCGGCTGTTCGCGCCGAAGGCCGTCGCCGGCACGATCGCGGGGAAACCCGTCGCCGCCACAACCCCTTTCAGCAGATCCCGCCGTCCGATCGTTTTCTGGCCCATACTCTGCTTCACCTCGCCGCGAGCGATACCGCGTTTCACTCGAAACAATATACACCCTTCGCCCAAATCGGTCACGCGGCTCGACGCGGCCAATTGCGCCGCTTGGGAAGATCCGGAAGGACTCGCGGCGTGAATCGCCAGTTCGGATCGGCAAAATACGTCGGTCGAGAAAATGGCATTCCTGCCACGGGCTGTTAAGAGAAATCGTAAAATTGGGGAATTTCAGCCCTAATTTTTCAAATTGCGGCTTGGCGAGGAGAGAATGCAGCGTGGAGGATCAAAGGAAGGCGGTTCGGTTTATACTGAATCGGACCGGGAAGTCCAAAACGGAAATTCCGGATTAACAGGCAAATGAAAATTGGATCCTCTGCGACGTGGGCGTTAGCGCTTGTGCTCTTCCCGAGTGCCTGGGCAGCCCCGGGCGTGTTTGCGGTTCGCCAGTACGGCGCGGCCGGAGATGGCAGGACCCTCGACACGGCGGCATTCAACGCGGCCATCGCGGCCTGCTCGGCGGCCGGAGGCGGCCAGGTCCTGGTGACGCCAGGCCGTTATCTGACGGGCACGATCCGGCTCAAGAGCAACATCACCTTGCAGGTTGAGGCGGGCGCGGAAATCGTCGGCACCCCGGATCTGACCCAGTACCAGAGCTTCGCCCCGCCCAAGGACACGCCGATGGGGGCAGGCTCCCGGGACTGGCATCGTGCCCTCGTGCTCGGCGTCGATGTCGAGAATGTGACAATCGCCGGACATGGCATCATCGACGGCAACAAGGTCTTCGATGCCCACGGCGAAGAGCACATGCGCGGACCGCACGGAATTCTGTTTGGTAATGCGCGAGACATTGTGCTGCGCGACATCACGATTCGCGACGCGGGCAATTATGCGATCTTGCTCGAGTTGACCAGCGATGTCGAAATCCGCGGAATCAAAGTGACCGGGGGATGGGACGGCGTGCATTTCCGCGGCTGGAAGGGCCATCCCTGCCGCAACGTGAGCATTACCGACAGCGAGTTTTTCACGGGCGACGATAATATTGCGGGCTGGTTCTGGGAAGATACCGTAATCTCGCGCTGCGTCTTTAACTCTTCGTGCAACGGGATCCGCCTGATCGGGCCGGCAAGCCGGCTCATCATCCACGATTGCCTGTTCTTCGGCCCGGGGCGATTCGAGCACCGGACCTCCCGCGAGCGGCACCGCAAGAACATGCTGGCCGCCATCCTGCTTCAACCGGGCGCTTGGGAGCGGACCGAAGGCAGTCTCGATGACGTGCAGATTTCGGACATCACGATGCACGATGTCACCACGCCCTTCAGTTTGACTCTCACGCCCGGCAATACCGCCGGCCGGATTACGATCAACCGGATGACGGCCACGTGCGCCTATCTCGCGGCCGCGACCGTGGAAAGTTGGGCGGAAACGCCCATCGAGAAGATGACGCTGCATGATGTGAACTTCGAATTCACCGGCGGAGGAACCGCTGAGCAGGCGCAAGCGCCGCTCCAAGGTCCATTGTTGGATGCCCGGGCATTGCCGGTCTGGGGTCTTTACGTACGGAAGGTGAAGACGCTCGAGATGCAGAACGTGCGGATGAACCTGGTGGCGCCAGACGCCCGTCCCGCATTTCGGGCTGACGACGTGGATCGCATTGATATGGACACGTTCCGAACGTCACCGGGCGGCGCACCGCCGCTGATCCTGCATGGCGTTCGCGAGCTGAATTTACGCGACACAGACGCGCAGGTGATCACGCGCTGAGAGCGCCCGAATCCGGCTAAACGGCGTAGAGACGGCCAAACTCGCGCAGACTCGAAATCCTAAATATCAGATTTGGGTGGTGGACGTGCAGACCGCGCCTGCTTTAAGCGCCGGTAAACCGCACCTTCTGTTCGAGCAGCGAGGATTCGGATACTCTGGGGTGCGCAACTAGGAAATCTCTTCGGACGGCCAATGCTTCCTGATGGTCAAGCTCGACGACGAGAAGCCCACCCCGGTGACGGAAATGATCCTCGTCCAGAACTGGTTCGAAGAACTCAAGCGCATCGCGCCTAGCGGCAAGAAGTGAGTGCGGCCACGCTTGTCAATGGCTTCGAACGACCAAGTGGAATCGAATTTCTGATCCAGGGCTGCGCCGAAGGCCTGTCTTGGCAGTCGGCCAACGCCAGGCTCGCGCCGCAGCCAACGTGCCTTGAGGCCTGCAATGAACCTGTCCACCACAACGCACGAACGCTGGTTGTACTCGAGAGTCTGCACGACGCTTTCGGTGTGCAAACCAATCCAGCCCAGCAGTAACATCCGGCCGCACTCGAGTGTCTCCAGATCGCGCAGCAGAATCCGCACCGGCCGACCGCCCGCCGCCGCATGGGGAATCACCCACAGCTCCTCCTCTGTCACCAAGAGCATCCGCGCCGGATACTTGCGCCCCCCGAGCCAATCGGATTCGCCCTGAGGGAGAAATACGCCCGCCATCGTCTTCGAAGCGTTTGGCGGCAGTTCAAAATCCTCCGGCGCGTCGTCTGCGCCCTTAATATCGAAAGCGCAAACGTAGTCGCAAGAATCCATACCGCCTCCACCGCATTACTGCGCGCCTGGTTCGTTGAAACGCTTGCCGATCGCGGCAGCCGCTGTCGAAATCACTCAGGCAGCCTTGTCTTGAGGGATCCCTGCGATTGGAAGGAACTCCTACCAGGAAAATCCCTCGTAGGAGTTATCTGCCCCGGACGGGGCGGTTCGAGGTGAACTCCAACACCTTACAGCTTCGATTGTGAGTATGGCCTTCTCGAAGGGACGTGGTCAAGACCGCTCCAGCTTCTCTGGAGAGGCTCGATTGGGAGCTGCGGGTGCCAGGCGCAGAAAAGAAGCATAGGGCGCAGCGGGGATTCACTGCCCTTGATCGTCGCAGGTCGTCGGAGTATATTGAAAATTGAAGTAGCGGTGGAGTTCGCTCAACGCCGTCCCTGATGGCCAATGACTCCTACAGTGGTTTCGCTGTGGGAGTGTTCGCCAAATCCCTCCAGCAAGCCACAATACAGCCGACTAGGAGATCCGCGGATGGATCAGATCTGGTTTGTGGCAGCACTCTGGCTCCTGCTGGCGCTGGTCGCGGTCCTCGTGGCCAACTGGCTCAGGATCTCCACTGCGCTCTCCGAGATCGTCGTCGGCACCGTCGCGCAGCTCGTGATTGGCGCACTGGCTGGCGGCAGTGTATTGGGAGCCAAAGCGGAGTGGATCACCTTCCTCGCCGGCACCGGCGCCATCGTGCTCACCTTCCTGGCCGGGGCCGAACTCGACCCCGGCGTGTTTCGCGCGAAATGGAAGGAGTCCATGGCGGTCGGTTTGGCGGGCTTTTTCGCTCCGTTCTTTGGCGCGGCGATGGTCGCTCACTATATCGTGGGGTGGCAGTGGCGACCCAGTTGGCTGGCCGGCGTGGCGCTTTCGACCACTTCCGTTGCCGTCGTCTATGCCGTGATGCTGGAACTCGGCTTCAACCAGACGACGTATGGAAAAGCAATTCTGGCGGCATGCTTCGTCAACGATCTGGGCACGGTAATCGCTCTCGGACTGATCTTCTCGCCGTTCACAATCAAGTCAGTCATCTTCATTGGAGTGGCTGTGGTGTCCTTCCTGGTGCTGCCCTTCGTTACACCATGGTTCTTCGAGCGCTACGGCGGCCGCGTTTCGGAACTCGAGACCAAGTACATCCTGCTGCTGCTGTTTGGGCTGGGCGGGTTGGCGGTCTGGTCGGGCAGCGAGGCGGTCCTGCCGGCGTACATGATTGGGATGGTCCTGGCCGGCAGCGTCGGCAAAGACCACTTCCTGATCCGGCGTCTTCGAACCCTGACGTTCGGGCTGCTTACACCGTTCTACTTCATCCGCGCCGGAAGCTTCGTTTCGATACCCGCGCTGATGGCGGCTCCGATGGTGTTCGTGGCGCTGTTCTTTGCCAAGATGGGATCCAAGCTCGCAGGCGTCCTGCCGGTTGTGCGCGCGTTCGGCTACCGCAAACGAGAGGGCGCCTACTACTCGCTCATGATGTCGACGGGTCTCACCTTCGGGACCATCTCGGCACTCTTCGGTTTAAATCACCACATCATTAACCAGACCCAGTATTCCCACCTGGTGGCAACCGTTATTGGCAGCGCCGTGATCCCGACCGCCATTGCCAACGCCTGGTTCATGCCGCGGCATCTGCTCCCTGAGGAGGAGCAGGAATTGAGGGAATCCGCATACGGCGAACCCGTGGGGGAACTCGATACATGAAACAGAGGATTGCGGGCGGTCCGCGACGACGGGCATTGGATGGGTCTGCACTACGTAGCGGGCAGCGCGGTGCTCGGATCGGTGGCTGTTTGGCTGGGCGCAGTCCTGACCGCCCGCCGATAATGAACATGGAGGCGCAATGCTGACCAAAGGCCCTGCAAAGAAGGTCACGATCTTCATCAACGAAGACACGCAACGTCACATGATGGCTCTGCACGACTCCATCATGAGCTTCCTGATGCATAAAGGAGTCTGTGGAGCAACGGCCACCCGGGCCTACTCGGGCTTCGGGTCGCACCAGTTGCTGCACACTCCGAAGGTTGAGGTGCTTTCCTACAGCTTGCCAATCCGGATCGAGTTCGTCGAGACGAGGGAAAAGGTCGACGAGATCCTGCCCACACTTTACGAGATGGTCTCGGACGGCTTGATCGAGGTGCAGGACACGACGGTCGTAAGGCTCGCGCGGAAGACGGCGAAACCGGAGCCCAAGACTCCTCACGAACGCAAGCAGGGACCAGCCAAGCTGCTGCGGGTGTTCATGGGCGACGACGACAAGTGGAACGGCGAGCCGCTCTACGACGCGATCGTGAACAAACTGCGCATGCTCGACATCGCCGGGGCGACTGTCTACCGGGGCATCCTCGGCTACGGTGCCAAGGGGCACGAACACAAGAAGAGCGTCTTCCACCCGATGCGCGACATGCCGGTGCAGATTTCGGTCATCGATAGCCCAGAGAAAATCGCCGCTGCCACGGAGGCGATCGAAGAGATGTTGGGAAATGGCCTGATCGTGACTTCTGACGTGGAGATGGTCAGGGTGGTTCGTGGCAAACCTGGAATGGAGGCGGCCCATGCAACAGAGCCAACCCGCTAGACTCCTGCGCATCCATATTTCGGAGTCCGACCGGTACAATGGCAAACCGTTGTACGAAGCAATCGTTGCCAAGTGCCGCGAGATGAAAATCGCGGGCGCGACGGTGTTTCGCGGTGTGGAAGGCTATGGCGAGACGGCCGAGGTGCACAAGTCGCACATGGTCCATCACGATCAGCCAATTCTGATCTCGATCGTCGACACTGCGGAGAACCTGGATCGACTGGTGCCGATCGTCGAAGACCTGATGGACACCGGCCTGATCGCAGTGTCCGAAGTTCAGGTCATTCGCGTTCAGAAGAAAGTTGCCGCGAGTGAAGGAAAGGGCGCTTGAGTATCTACAACCCCGAGACCAGGTCGTTCCGCTGTTCGGACGGCGGGACGAGGTAAGAACTCTCGCGGCTGCGCTTCGTGCACGGACCTCCTGCGTGGTTGTTGGTCCGAAGGGTATGGGCAAAACGAGACTTCTCCAGGAATCGTTCGCAGTCGCGAGGCAACCCTACGTGTATGTCGAAGGGCCAGAGGTGCTGCACCGGCTGCTCGTCGAACTGGCCACGCGGCTGTCATGCCCCGCCGGCCGCTTGGGGAACGTCCGCAACCGAACCAGCGCCGCCCTCAAACCCGCCGTGCTGGACGCGCTTCGCAGACAGCCTCGCTGCCTGGTTCTGGACAATGTCGCCGACGCCGATCCGAGGATGTACCGCTTCCTACAGCAGGTCTACTACATCCCGACTGTTTGTTTGATTGTCACCGCGGCATCGCGCAATTGCCTGGGCCACTTGCGCAAGCTGCTGTGGGACCCCCGTGAGGAGATCGCGTTGAAGCCGTTAACTCGACCGGAATCGCTCAGCCTATTCGACGTGGCTTCTCGCATGTACAGGCTACAATCGTTTGATCTCGCTGCGTTCCGAGGCAAAGTGTTGACCTCCGCGCAAGGGAACCCTGGCCAGATCCTGACGATGTGCCGGATGGCCAGCCGACCCGAATACCAGGACGGACGGCATATCAAGTTCCTGCCGTTACGAATTGATGCGCTAACAGCTTTCGTCCAATGACTGAACCTGACACAGACCCCGTCGCTCCTGAGATTGTACAGGATGCGCTAGCCACGGTCGAGGAATTGTGCCGGCGTCATGAGCTCTCGGCGCTGGAAGACTTTCTGGAAAGCTGCCGCGCGTTCGCCCTGGAAAAGACGCTGAACATCGCGGTGCTGGGGCGCTTCAAGGCCGGCAAGAGTAGCTTTCTCAACCATCTTCTCGGCCGGCCACTGCTGCCGATCGGCGTGATCCCGGTCACGTCCGTCGTCACCGAAATCCAGTGGGGGCCTCACGAGCAAGCCCAGATTCTGTTCGCCGATGGCCGCACGGAACAGGTGAGCGTGGATCGGATCGGCGATTTCATCTCAGAGAGTCAGAACCCGGAGAATTCCAAGCAAGTGGCTCGCGTGCGCGTCGATCTGCCCTCGATGGATCGCTACCGGGGGATTCGGTTTGTCGATACGCCGGGTCTAGAGAGCGTGCTCGAACACAACACCGACGCTTCTTTGGAATGGCTTCCGAATGTAGGGTTGGCTCTGGTCGCGGTCGGCGTCGACCCGCCTTTGTCGCACCACGACATTGAACTGATCCGCAACCTGAGCCGCTACACTCCCGACATTTCGCTTCTGCTCACAAAGGTCGACGTCCTGGATGAAAATGAGCGCATCCAGGTACTGGAGTTCGTTCAGAAGCAACTGGCACGCTATTGGAACGGCGCCGTTCCTGTCTTTACGTACTCGGTCCGGCCGGGCTTCGAGAATCTGCGAGCGGAGCTCGACGCTAGCTTACTGTCACACGTGCGCACCGATGCCGGCGAGCACCGCGCCGCGATTCTCCGGCACAAGCTCGATTCGCTTGTGAGCGAATGTGCCGGTTACTTGAACGTCGCTCTCAAAGCGGCCGAGCTCGCCGACTGTGAGCGCGAGGAGTTACGGCGCAAGATTCTCGGGCAGAAGGAGACTCTCGACGACGCGCGTCTCGCCCTGAAGCTCATCGTACGGCACGCGACCGCCAATACCCGGTCTACTTTTGAGGCGCTATTACGGCCCGACGAACTGCCTGTGCGGAAGAAACTTCAGGAAGGCCTCGATCACGAGTTCCCAGCCTGGACCCGGAGCCTGCGTGTTGTGACAGAGAAGTTTGACGACTGGCTGCGCGTGGTTTTGACTAGCGAAATGGCGGAGCTTGCCAAAATGCACCGCTGCGAGTTCGTCGAACCAGTCCGCCGAGTCAGCCGGCAGCTTTCGCAATCGCTACAGGATTTTCGTAACCGGCTTTCGGAACGTATGCTGGAGACGCTTGGTGTGCCGCTGCGGACCACGGAGATGGAACTGCAGACAGAAGACCCCAACTCGCCCGACGTGCGCGTCGGAAGGATCTTCGACCACAATTGGGAACTCCTGTCATGGCTGATACCGATGGCGCTCGTCCGGGGCGCCGTGTTGAAACACTATCACCGCACGGTCGAGGAGCTTGTGTTCGCCAACCTCTCACGACTGGCATCCCAGTGGGATGACATTGTGAACGCGTCGCTGCTGACACTCGAAAAGGAATCCATGCGGAGACTCGACGGCCTGATCGGAACTATCGGCAAGTTGATCGCATCGGCCGGACAACAGGCGCCGCTGATTCGCGAAGACATTCAGCGGCTGGATGAGCTTCGCCGCCGCTTGAACGGCGGAGACGCCTATTCGCGCGAGCTTGATCTCCATCGAAGGCTTCGAAGTGGAGGGTAAGCCCGCGGCTAAGCCCTGGGATAGCGTTGCTGTGAGTTTCCGATGTGCCGACTTCCTGCTCACGTGACCTGTCTCCGAGTGCCCTACCATCCGATCAGAACACCAGAACCCTCCCGAGGTGGCACTTCTACGCGGAGCGCGTGAGACGAGCGGGCGCCGGTTTTAACCTGCATCAGTGGACCGAAGCCGAGCGCTCGTTCTTAAAAGATATAGCGGATGGCAGCCTGCATTTCGCGTGGCGCGGCGGCGCTCATAATTTCGCCGAAACTCGGACTCGTTACGTTGCCGTTGACCGCGGCAGGACCGTAGAACTGCGCGTGGTTGAAGGCGTTGAAGGCCTCCAACCGCAACTCGATGGCGCGCGCTTCGCCGAACGCCATGCGTTTGTGCAGCGCGAGGTCGTAGTTGACGATGCCCGGTCCGGAGAAAAAGCGCCGCGCCGCGGTGCCCAACGGGCCGAGTGGCGGCAGCGCGAAGGCTTCCGAATTGAATACCGGCGCTCCATTGCGCGGGTCCGTGTTGAGCCGCAGCGCGGCGCCGGTGGTGGAGGGCGTATCGACGCCGTCGTTGTTGATGCCGTTCGGAATCGTGCCCAACAGCGACGTGTCGTTGTTGTTGTAGAGCGTCACCGGCAGTCCGGTGCTGAAACGAGTGATGCCGCTCAGCGACCAGCCGCCGATCCAGCGCGACCGGCCGAGCCAGCGCTCCAGCGGCAGCTTCCAGTCGTAGCTGGCGACAAAGTTGTGTCGCATGTCGAAGGCCGACAGCGCGCGGCTGAGGCTCGGGTTGAGCGGATTGACCGCCTCGGAGAGGCTCGACGACTGGTCGATCGACTTGCCGTAGGTGTAAGCGATTTGCAACTCCGCCGAGCGCCCCGAGTGGCGCAGGCTCAGCCCCAGCGCGTTGTAGTCGGAGTTGCCGATCGTTTTCTGCAGTGTCACCGCGGCGAATTGCGAGCTGAAGGGCCCACGCGTGCCGTTGATCTGCTGGCCCGCGGCGGTTTGATAAACGCCACTCTCGCCGAACGGCCCGCACGTGGCCGTGCCCGGGGCGACTTCGCCCGGCTGGCTGAGGCTCAGGCACAGCGCCGGGTTACCCGGGTTCGCCGACATGAGCACCAGCAGATGGTGCGCCACCGAGCCGACGTAGTTCGCGCTCAAGACCGTGCCTGTCCCGAACTCCCGTTGCAGGGAGAGCGTGTAGCTTTCGCTATACGGCGTGGCGTTGCCGTGGTCGAACGACGGCACGCCCGTGATCGGCAGATAACTCGACCAATCGACGCTCGTGTCGGGCTGCTGTGCCGACGCACCGCTGGCTTGAATCGGAGAGGGGAAGCGCTGGCCGACGCTCTGGCCAGTCGCGGCGGTGACGAACGGTGTCGCGAACAGCGGCGGAGCGAAGCTGTCGTAATCGTATCCGTAGGGCGGATTCGCGCTCATGATGCCTGCCGAGAGCCCTTCAATCGCCGTATAGAAGAGGCCAAAGCCCACTCGCACGCTGGCGCGGCCCGCGCCGCCGGTCAACGCGTGCAGCCAGCCCGCATCGCCAGAGCGGGGCGACCACGCCAGGCCGATGCGCGGCGCGATGTCGTCGTAGCGCGTTGGCGCGAGCGTCGCCGGAATGCCGGGGTCGCCGGGGAAGACGAGGCCCGTCGGCGCTCCGGGGTAGACGACGGATTGCTCTCCGACGACCAGAGTTTGCAACTGATTGTATTTTTCGTGCCACGGCGGCAGCACATCCCAGCGCACTCCGTAATTGAGCGTGAGGTTGGGCCGCAACTGCCAGCTATCCTGCGCGTAGAGGCCGACGTAGTGGTCGCGCAGATAGAAGGGACGCGAATCTCCCTGCGCGTAGCTGCTGGCGATTCCCAGCAGAAAGTCGGCGAAATCCGAGCCGGTCTCCGTTCCTTGGAACAAGAACGAGCCGTTGAAGGTAGCATCGGGATTCACATTGACCTGGTCCACGTGCAGGCTCGCGCCCGCCTTCAGGCTATGCGTGCCGCGGATCAGGGCGAAGCTATCGGAAACCTGGTAGGTGTTGTTCACCTGATTGACGCCGGTGGTGTCGACGCCCAGCGTGAAGTCGTTGAAGCTGACGTTTTCGATACCCTCGATCAACGGCGCGAGTGCGACGATGCCGGGCGCGCCATTGGCCGCAGTGAATCCTTGGGAGGCGAGCGTTGGGCCGACGCCGCCCGCCGGCTGGCCGATCTGACTGGCCGAGCGCGTGTAGCCCAGATGCAACTCATTAACAGATGCGGCGCTCATCACGGTGGTCACACCGAGCGTCGCAAGCTGCGCGCGGCCGTTGGAGGCGGCGTTGAAGCCCGGCACGTTCGCGCCGCCCTGCGCCGTGGGATAGGGGTTGTCGAGGCCGTAGGAGTCGGTGTGGTAATAGGCTGAGAGGCTCCCGTAGCGCGTAGCGGCATCCGTACGGATCGCGCCTTTGTCGTCGCTGAGCGTCTCCGTGCCAAAAGAAGTCGAGAAGATGTTGGCGCCCTGGTTCGGCGTGGGGATATAAGGAAGCAGCGCCTGCGCCGGGCTCGACCACGCGCGTTGCGGGATGCGGGCCACAGGCAGCACGCACTGTTCCGCCGACATGCAACCCGGCGTGTAGTAAGGCTCTCCGGGCGCGACCGCGTAACCCAGGCGTTGGGTCAGGAGGTTCGCCCAGTATTGGCCGTTCACCGTGCCGGTTAGCGTTGACGCTATGTCGGAGAGGTTACCTGTACGGTCGGCCAGCGACGGCACGGAGATGCGGCCGGTCTCGATGCCCTGGCGCATGCGCGTGCCCTGGAAGTCAGCGAAGAAGAAGATGCGTTCCCGGCGCACGGGGCCGCCGAGAGTCGCGCCATACTGATTGCGGTCATAGGCCGCGCGTTCGCTGGCGAAGAAGTTGCGCGCATCGAGCGCCGTGTCGCGGCGGTATTCGAACAGCGAACCGTGGAACCGATTGTCCCCGCTCTTGCTGGTCACGATCACTTGCGCGCCGGCGTAGTTGCCGTATTCGGCGTCGAAGTTGCCGGTGAGCACGCGGACCTCCTGGATTGAGTCGAGGTTCGGCACGATGGCTGCGCCCATGTTGAAGTCCTCCTGCGCCGAGGCGCCGTTAAGCGTGAAGCCATTGGCCGTCTCGCGCTGGCCGCGCACGCTGAGGTTGCCGGGGTCGAGATCGCCCGAGGGCGGCGCGCTGGTGCAACCCGACATGACCACGGCGTTGGGCTGCTGCGAACTCGTCGGAATGACGCCCGGCTGCAGCGCCAGCAGATCGGTGAAGCTGCGGCCGTTCACGGGAACGGCGGCCATCTTTGAGGCCGTAAGCCCCTCGCCAAGCTGCGTGCTGGCGGATTCGATGGCGACACTGGATTCGGCGACGACTAGCGTGTCGGAATGCGACCCTATCTGCAACACAATATCAACGCGGAGCGCGCCGCCGGGACTCGCCTCGATCCCGCTGCGCTGTTCGGAGACGAAGCCCTCGTGCGTAGCGCGGAGTTCGTAGCTGCCGATTGGCACTGCCGGGAAGGAATAGTAGCCTTCTGCGTTGGTTGTGCAGCGTAGCGCAACGCCAGTAGCCTGGTTAATTAATTGCAATTGAACCATAGGGATACGAGCACTTGAGGCATCGCTGACCAGCCCCGCAACGGAGCCGCCGTCGCCGGCCAAGGCGGTGCATCTCATCAGCATGAAGAGGAGTACGGAGAGCAGACGTAGCCGAAGGCGCGCGCCGATGGGGAGTAGACCCGATGAAGCTGACATACGGTCCCAGCTTAATGCAACTCAATTGCAAAGACAACCAAGCGTCGTGACGTTGTCTTCACCGGAGAGCGGTCCCACTCCGGGTGGTGTGGCCATCGCGGAACGAGAAACGCGCTAGCACCCAGGTAATGTCGTCCCATGTGGCCGCATCGCCGGCAAACCCCTGTTCGAACCATTCGAAATCTCGCGCCATCCGAACCAGGAAAGTTATAGAAAAGAAAACGAAAACGGCGGGTCAGGACGCGACTTGGGAATTTGGCTCGCGGAACAATCGCGCAGACTTGATCGGAGGAGTGTGTGCGTGCAATGCTGCGCACGCCGTTCCTGCCGGTCCTGTGGACCACTGTGACCTTCTCGAAAAGCCAGGCGCAGCGCGCAACTGCCGGCGGAGCCCCTGGTGGAGATAGAAGTGAGACGCGATGCTGCTGGCAGGGACACAGCATCCTGCATGCGTAGGGTGGCAGGCGGTCGAGTGGTTGAAGCTTGGGGCTCGCCGTGTAATCGTCAGTGCCGGTGGCACGGACCAACACGCTCCAGGAGGCAGCATTCAGCTCGTCCGCGGTACGTGAACGGATCGCGATCAAGCGTGGAACGACACCGAACCGTCCTCGAAACCGGCGCCGAGCCGTACCTCCCCATCTTTCCCGACTCGGGCCTGCCGCCCATTCACGACAGCGAAGCGGAAGGGGCCATGCGCGGGAACTTCCAGCCGTAAGCGGCCTGTCCGGAACCGGAGGTCGGCGCGCAGCGGCGCGCTGCCGGCATACAGCGCCGGCCGCACAACGACTTCCCGGTCCTCGAAGCGAATTCCGAGCAGGTGACGAACGATGAACAGGCTGAGCTCGGCCGAGTTCCAGGGAAGGATGCCGGCCGTGGCGGCCTGCGACCGGACCAGCGGAATCTCTTCGAACCACGCTCCGGTCCGGCCGCCCTGGACGGTATTGAGCCACTCCAGCGTGCGCCTGCTGCGATCGAGCAGGCCCGCGTCGTGCTGCGCGCGAAGTATGAAGCAGGTGGCGAAGGTCCAGGGGCCGGGCTGATCCACCTGGCCGCTGGAATGATAGCGCTCATAGCCACCACCAAACCAGCGGGCGTTCCAGAGTTTTTCCAACTCGTCGAGCGTGTTGAGGGCCAGCGCGGAGCGTGGATCCACAATGCCCAGAGCGATGGGCAGCGCCATGCTGGAATCAGGCTCGGCAAGATGGACCTGCTCCGTGTTCATGGGTACGTCGTCCGCGGATGCAGGAAAGCGAATGAAGCGCTCCCAGTTCCCGGTCACTGAACGCCGTTTGATGAGACGGCCCTGTTCGACGAGGGCGAACGACGGATGGGACAGCATGGCGTTCTGAATGCTATCCGCCTCGCTGCGCCAGCGCGCGGCGCGATCGGCAGCGCCTAACGGGTCCGCCAGGGCCGCGGCTTCACGCAGGCCGAGAATCACGTAGGTTTGATACGCCAGCTCGCAGCCATCTTCAAGAGTGCGTTCCCAGAATTCGCGGCGATTGTGCAGCATGCCGCTGGTGTGGCGGAACTCGGGACGCAAAGGCCGCTCGATAAGGGCCAGCAGCTTCGTCCGGTATTCGCGAATCAGAGTGTCGTCACCGCTCCAGTCGCGATATGAGCGGAGCGCGTGGAGCAGTTCACCCATTTGATCGAACTGTTCGCGGTCGGGGTCTTCAAAACGGCTCCCGATCATGGTCTTGCCGTCGGCATTCACCATGGTTTCCAGGATGTGAATGAACCCGTTGCGGGCCAGTTCGAACTGGCCGGCGTGAATCAGGCCCAGCAACGTGTTGGATGTGTCGCGCACCCATTGCGCACCGTACTCAAAGATGCCCGCGTCCATCACACCGTTGTCGGCCACCATGGCGGGCAGTCCGAAACGGGCTTTGTCGAAAATTTCGCGGATGGTGGTATCGTCCGTGACGAGGGACGAACCGGCGGCCCAGGCGACGCGGGTCCGTTCGAGAGTCTGGCTCAGATTGCGCGGTGGTTCCGGCGAAGGGGCATCGGGGAGAATGCCAACCGTCAGGAACGTATCCACGGTAATGGATCCACCGACGGCAATAGCCAGTGGGCCGATCTCGAGATCAGCCTGCGGCGGATGAAAGTTGCTCGGAGCAGAGTCGGCGCACGCCAGGGCCAGACGCGCGTGGGCGTTGTCTTGCATCAGCCATCCGTCGCGCACGCTACATGCGCTGGACGGCAGGGACAGCCGGAGATTGACTGCTTCGGGACCACCCAGATTCCGCGAGGAGAGGGTGATCCGTCTGACAAAGACTCCGGAATCCTGAAGCGCAAAAAGGCTCTCGGTTACGAGAAGTCCACCGGCCCACCACTCAGCTTCCACCGCCGGGATCCCGTCAAGCAGGACCCAGCGGGTCCGCGTCTCATGACCTAGCGCGGTGAACGGAAAGCCGCCGAGCAACACCTCCAAGGCGCTTCTGATAAACCCCGCGCCAGCGCCGAAGTTGAAGGCATTCTCCTTGCGGACCGTCTGCCGATTGTCACGAGCATCGAAAGCCAGCCACAAGAACGCGGGTGCCCCATCGATCTGGTCCGCCTGGGCGATCAGACGAATGCGCCCGCTGCGCAACACAAAGTAATCGCGCCCGTAGACAAAGGCGCGGAGCAGAAGCGCGTTGTCGGCATTCTCTGCAGGCTGAGCGGCGGGATTCTGTGCGGCGACCACCACCGCGGGTGAAGCCGCGGCCGCCACCGATCCAATACGCGTCAGAAACTCTCGGCGGTTGGAAGCCATGTTACCTCAGACGGATGCTCTCTATAAGACTTCACAATCGGGCGCCGGTGGCGGACACGAGATCGCGTCCGCACGTTGCGAGCGCCGTGAGAAGTCCCGCGGTTTGCCGATTACCTCGCTGCGAGCTGTGTGATCGAACACAAACTCCCTCTTCCAGCCCATCCTCGCTAGAGTTTGCGGCAAGCGCTGCGCACCCTGAGGAAGACTATAACTCATCCCGAGAGACACGGTGCTTTAAACACGGGTTCAATGAAGAGTGATCGAGGCCCCGCCGCCGATGGTTTGAACGAACCCATGGCGGTTCGCCGATCAATTACTCATGAAGCGGTGCTCTCAGCAATGTAGCACGCGATCTCCAGGAGGCGGTTTCGTTGTTAAGTACTGTCGACTCCACCCGGACAGACCCGCGACTGAGTGCGGCACAAACCCGACGATGATGAACTAAGGCAAGGAATCATAGAGACATAGAATTGACGGCACGACGCGCCCGCGGAAGACACAACCGGGCCAGTACGCTCATTGCCGACACACGCAGTCTCTCGAACCGAGAGCCTTAGATCTTCACGAATGTCTTTGTTCTGTACATCCACAGCAGGATCAGCCATTCTACAGCGAATGCGGTCGAAGCTTCCAGTACGCCGCCCCAAACACCAATGCGCGGAGCTAGACTGCCGACGAAGATATGCCCGATGTGCCGGAAGTCGAACAGCATCGTAGCCATGTAGACGGCCAGCGCGTTCATTCCGATCACGGTAAACGGAAAGGCCCATCGCCGGAATCCCAGCACATCGATCAGTAGATAGAAAATGCCCATCACGATTGCACTAAGGCCGCCGGTGACCAGCACGAACGAGCTGGTCCACAGCAACTTAATGATTGGGCACCATATGCTCCACACGAGGCCGAGTGCGACGAGTGCGCAGCCCGCGCCGATGAGGCCGCCGACTTTCTTTTGCGCGGAAGCACTGCCAGCAAGAAACTCTCCGGCCAGCACGCCGAGCAGCACGGACGACGCGAAGCCCAGGTAGCTGAGGAACCACGTATTCAGACCGTAGCTGAAACTGCCCAGGACGATATGGTCGATGTATGCGGCGGCGTTGCCCTCCGGCGTCAGCACTCCGGATCCAAAACCGGGCACGGGGATGAGCATCAGCAACGCCCAGAACGCGATGAGAAACATTCCCGTGAGTGCCGCCTGCCAGGCCGGGCGGAAGTTCACGAGCACAACCAATGCGATCAGATAGCCGGCCGCGATGCCGTGGAGAACGCTATAGCAAGGATGCAACTTCGAAAGATCGAATGCCAGCAAATTCCCTTGCGCGACCATGCCGAGGACAAACAGTATTACTCCGCGAACGGCAGCATGCGCGTATATCTCGCGGTCAGTCGCGCCCGCCGAGCGCCGCTTGGCCAGGGAAAACGGCATCGCCACGCCCATGATGAACATGAACAGAGGCCAGATCCAGTCAAAGAAGTGCAACCCTTGCCAGGGAACGTGCTCGAGTTGTGCGACGATACGGTCGGCTGGCGCACCTGGGAAGATTTTCGCAAACGCCTGGAAGATGGCCGCGCCGCCGATGATCCAGAACATATCGAAGCCGCGTAACGCATCGAGCGACATAAGACGCGATGCGCCGATTGGGAGCACTTCCTTGTGAGCCTGGGTCGAATGAAATCCAGTAGCTGTGGCCATGCGCCCTCCGCGGACGACACAAGATCGAATCACTCCATCGGAACGCTTCAAGAACCTATAGGCAAGACATTCGCGGGACTGTGCACGTGGCGGATGTAGCCTTCGGCATATTTGTATCCGCTCTCGAGGCCACGGAAGACCATAGCCTGCAACTGCATCTCATAATACCGGTCCGGCGACTGGGAGGCGTGGGCATAACAGGCGTCGTGTTTACGCGCCTGGGTGGCCGTAATATCGACGTAATGCGTTGGGGCGAACATCAGAGTGTCTTCCCCGTTCGAGACCTCATAGAAATACAGCGCGGCCATTTTGCCCATGCGCAACCATGCTTCATAGACCAATGCGAACGTGGCGCGATGGTCGGCGTGGTTGTCGATTGGCCATTGCGTGAATAGCACGTCAGGCTTCTCGGCCTCGAGCAGTTTCTGCATCTCGTCGGCATGCTGGCGGTCCACCACGGCTTTACCGTTGAGTTGCCCGGCAAACAAGGGGCGCGCCTTCAGAATCCGGCAGGCGTTGTGCGCTTCCGCAACCCGGTCGGCCCGCGGAGACTCCAACGGTTTTTCCAGAAAGCCCCAATCGCCTCGGTTCAGGTACAGCAGGACCACATCGTGGCCCAGATCCGAGTAGCGGGCGATGGTACCTCCGCAGCCGTACTCCGGGTCCCCGGGATGGCCGCCTGCGAAGATTGCCTTGAGCTTGCGCTGCGGCGCGTCCGGCTTCAGGGACTTCTGTTCAGCGGCACCCAGAGCGTCCAAACTGCCGGCGGCCATTCCAAGCGTTGCCACATTACCGAATAGCGTTCTTCGCGAGAATCCACTCATGGACTGACCGTCCTCCTTTGCAGTTAAGTACTTTCATCCTCCCGATGCTCTACCCCTTACCGGCATTTAACCGCGCGCGGACCGGAGGCGCCAGGCCGCGCAGAAACTGGAGGTCGTGCCAGTCCCAGATGCGCCAGGGCGCATAGCGGATCTCGATCGGGCTGGTATTCCAGCGCATGCATTCCCAGTTGGTTGCGCCTTCGAAGTGAATGAAGAGGCTGGCGGCGGAGAGCGCGCAAAACAGGCCGCACAGCAGGCGCGCACGCGCGGTGCGGCCCACCATCCGCGGCAGCACGGGGATCAGAAAGAAGACCAGCAGCGGCACGACGTCGGTGAAGTACCGCGGGCCGTAACTGTGGCCGGCCGACCAGTCCTGGAAAGAACAAATGAGCAGGTAGTGGCCCACCAGCGCGCCGGCCAGGAAGGGACGCAAGCTGCGCGCCGCCGGCCACTCCGGCTTCAGACATGCACCGTACACGCTCAGCAGAAACAGCGGCACAAAGACGAACAGGCCGCGCGCCGGGCTGAACAGGTTGCCGGCCAGCGCCTCCGGCAACGGAAGCAGGGACAGGCCGGGCTCGGCGACGCGCCGCACGAAGAAATACGGCGCCAGTAGATTCCCATAGATGGAGATGTTGATGGCCGAAAACAGCGCTACCACGGGCAGCATCCCCAGCAGATAGGCCCAGAACTGGCGGCGATGGCGCACGAAGACGAACAGCGTGATCGCCGCCAGCCAGACGGCGTTGGTCGGCCGCACGTAGAAGGCCAGGGCCGCCGGCGCGCCGGCGAAGCGGATCCAGCGCGGATCCCGGTGGGCGTGCGCGGCCAGCCAGAGGGTCAGGGCCAGCAGCAACATCGACGGCCCGTGCTGCCACAACCCGCGGCTGGCGGTGGACCACGCCGGAGTGGCGAACGCGCACAGGCCGGCTATCGCAAGCGACTGGGGCGTGCCGAGGAACTCGCGCGCCACCAGGTACATCAGCGCCACCGGCAAGGCAGTGATCCAGGAGGCGATCACGATTTCGGCCACGGGTGCGCCGCCTAACAGGTCGCCTTCGAGAAACCGCCGCGGCATGTCGCGCCGCAGTTGTCCGGGCAGGTACGGAACGAGCGGCCTGATCAGCGGCTGCGCCGCCGCCAGACCATGCTCGAGCACGAAGACAGCCGGTGCAGCGATTATCGCCACGGCCACCGGGTAGAAATTGTAATAGTGGCCCGCGGGGCACTGGCTGGCGTCCGTGAGCGGGAAGGTGCGGGCTTTGGTTACGGTCACGCACTCGATGTGGTAGAACCCGTCGCGCACCAGCAGCGGCAGGTACTCGTCGAGATTGACGTCACCATGATGCAGCAGGCTGAGCGCGGTCGGAATTGTCCAACGCGAATCGAAGCTGGTGGCGTTGGGGCTGACAACGTACACCACCGAGCACAGGCAGAATACGATCGCGGCCATCCTCAGGTCGGCTCGCAGGGTGCGCATTGAGACATTCATATCATGGAGCGGCAGAGCTGCGCCGGGCGCGGAGATTTGCTCTCAATCAAATTGGCACGATGAACCGGGCAGGCCAAGTCACCTTTGTAGAGCCAAGGCGGCGCACCTGACCGTGCTACGCGATGAACTCGTCCAGTTCGAGATGCAGACTCTTCGCGCGGGCGGTTTTTGAATCGGCATAGGTTCAATCACGCAACGTCATGCAGGCGAACACGGCCGAGTTCGACCACCAGATTCTCCAGACTCTGGATAGTGCACCAGAAAGGCGGGCCCCGTCGTTCATCATCTCCCCGCTTGGCAGTAAGTTGGCCGCTTGTAGCGAACGGAATGCGGCGCATAGCGCAATGGACATCGAAGGAGGCAATGCCGATAACTCACCAGAGTTATATACGTCAGGCGCCTGTGGCCATGGTCATGGGTATAGTGACAACCGTTTCAGTAGAGTAGCCGGTGAGTTTTCCGGCGGCGTCGTAGTGCAGGTTTGGAGGATGATAGCCGACTTCGCCGGCGACACGGATGTCCACGCTATTGGCGATGGTAGCATCGGCGGGGACGGACCGCCGCACGGGAAATGTCCAAAGCAGGTTCCAGGATTCATGGATCTTGTCCAGAGAATTCTTTGGATCGATACCCGTGTACTTTGCCGCTGCTGCCGGATCGACCTCGACTCCCTGGGCAATTGCGTTGTTCAACATCCAGCTCAGCGTAATGTCGGAAAGGCCGGTTTCCGGATAGCTTCCACCGACGTCGCAATGCACGCCGGCGAACCAGACCTGCTCGACAATCTGATCAGGGGCTGTCGGGCCGGTCCAGAGTGTAGGTTTGAACTCGACACGCCGCTCATCGATCGCCACCGCATGATACGCCGAGTGGACGTCGGGGTGGAGGCCGGTGTCCAGAAAGCCGTAGAGGATTTCGTCATTCGCACCGAAGATGGCGGGGATGCCGAGTGCGCCAACCGTGTCCCACACGCCAACCATTGTGATTTGCGCGTTGTACATATTGGATCCGGAAAGGCTTGCCAGCAGGGCAGCGCGGTCGTCTTTGTCTCTATAGGCTTGGAATGCCGTATCCACGACGGCCTGACTGAAATTCGCGGTAGGCAGACCGGCGATGGCGATCATGCCGGCGAGACTGCGGGCGGTATAAGCGCCGCGGCTGAAGCCGAAGATATAGAGCCGGTCGTCCTGCTCATAAGCATGAGCGATTTTAGTGTAAGCGTCAGTGATCTTGTGCCACAAACCTGTGCCAAACGCGCCGCCGACAAAATGTTCAATTGGCTCGGGTGTCACACCAACGCCATCGTCGTAATACGGGACTTGCGTGGCGCTGGTCGACAGGGACTTGAAAAGCTTGTAGACATTGGTGTCATTGGGGCTCGGGCCGGCAGTGCTGTTCGGATGGTCCCATGTGCCGTCGGCGCAGAAAACGATGTTTTTCGGCATTGCAACTCTCCTTTATCGAGTGTGAGCGGGCGTCAGGGCATGCGTTAAACAACACGACCGCGCGCAGTTGTGGCAGCCGCAGGCTGCGTCAACAAGGTCCGAAAGTAATCGTTCAACAGATGACCGTCCGGATCATAAGTCTTGCGCGTTTGTTCGAGTTGCTGAAGACGATCTCCGAAAGCCTTCCGGGCGATTGCCGGAGTCACCCCCAAAGTTTGATTCAGCAGTGGCACGCCATTGCGGTCGCTGCAGAACTGATTGTATGCGACAAGAAACTGACTCCAGCCCGGGTTCCCCGTGGAGACCGGATCGATCGTCATGACGCCGCCCGAGCCGGAATACGACAGCAGCGCTTTGTCGTCCTGAGCAATACGATAGCCGACATATAACAGGTCGGACCGGTAGCCTTCCTGGCTGTAGTAGTCCTTGCAAAACGCGACAAATTCCGTCAGCGCCGCTGGAAACTGCTCTTCCGGAAACGCGAACAGGCTGAAGGTGTAGCGGCTGTCGTTGGAAACTGCGGGGTAATTGATGATTTGATCGGGTGGGCTGGTGTTGTCACTGACGACGAAGTTCTCGAGCTGGACGCGCCATAACGCGTTGAACTTGTCAATGATGCCGTAACGAACAGCGGCCAGTGGTACGTGCTCTCCGATGTCATGAGCGAACTTCGGGCCCGAGGTCCCCCAAGTGTGGTTCCGAAGCGCCCACGCCACACGATTCGGCTCGCCGGTTGCGCCGGGATTGTACTTCCGGAACTCTACGGTAATAAGATCCTCAAAAGGAAAGAAATAGTACATCATCGAGTACCCGAGAGCCTTCAGTTCGGGCAAAGTGGCGATGAAGTCCGCGATGCTGTAAGTCTTGTGATGCACGGCGAGAGGGAGCAGGGGGCGGATGACGTAAGTGACTTCGTACACTACTCCGAAGGTCCCATAGCTCGACCGCACCTGCCGCATCAGTTCGGGTTGCTGGTCCTCGGTGATCTCCATCACGGCGCCACCCGTTAGAACCATCTTGACGCCGGTGATATACGATCCGACCTGACCGTATTCGCCCGGCATGGACGCATCCTTGGTGCCTGCGCAAGAGGCGCTGCCCGCCGTCAGGCTGCCGATCTCGGTGTTTACATAGAACTGCAGGTTGCGGCTCTCCAGTTCCTTCGCCATGTCGATGTGAGTCGCACCCGCCTCCACGGTCAACGTGTTCGGCCCGATGTTCAGAATCCGATTCATTCTCATCCGAATGAGAGTACCTGCCTCAGCAATACCGCAAGGAGTCGTCGAGTGGTTCGACCCAACCGCTCGAATCGGGCACGGGTACTGCGCCGGGTTCTTCATGACCGCGACAATGTCGTCGACGGAGTTTGCATCGACAATCACCTGTGGATGCGATACTAGATCTCCAAACCAGTTCGTCACTGTAAGGTCAGACATAGGTGCTCCTCCTTGGCAGCTACAAACCATTTGCCCAACACGCTCGCCGGAGTTGTTATGGGACACGAAAAGAGTCGTCGGATTCAGCTCCGGGCCGCGGTTTCCATTGCAGGCTGTAATACAGGCCCCGATCGCGAGCCCACGGATCGAAGGCGTTCACCACGCTGTCGAGTTCGGTCGAGAGTTCAGGAATGTTCCGCAGCAGGACTCGCTTCAGGGGCGACACGGGCTGTTTGTGCCCGTTGGGCGCGCCCTTCTCCAGTATTTCCGGACCCGGGCCATTGTGATCCACCCACTCGACGCCGAGCGACGTATAGAACTCAGGTCGGAAGCTTGAAGTGAAGAAGCGATCGCTGAATAGCCGGCGCGAGGCATTCAGAATGAAGACGACGAACTGGGTTTCCGAGATAGCGTAGCCGTGCGGCCGAGTGGATTCGGCCAGATAGCCGACTACGGTATCGACGTCCTCGATGTTGTCGATCAGAGTTCCATCGGGATGCCCCAGGCAGTCGTTGATTGGGGTACCGTCCTGGTTCACCTGCGCATCCGTAATGACCTTCGATGCGTTGCACACGTGCTGGCCGAAGAGTTCGCGCAGTGTATTTACCATGTCCTGTTGCTCGCGGCGGCCGGCCGATTCCGCGGGGAGCGAGCGATCCATGAAGTCGTCGAAGCTGGTTAACTGGCGTAGGCCGTACTGCCTGCGAAACTCGTTGAAGCGGGGCACGCCGCGTTCCCGATCACGAATGATATCCAGGGCCACAACGTCGATTTGCTGGGTCTTGCTTTCAAGCCGGCCAATCTTCAGATTCTGCAAAAACAGGGGCGAGTTATGGAGGGTGAGAAGCCCGAGGCGCTGGCGGCCCAGTGCAAGGCCGAGGTTAGGCAACCCGAGCGTGCGTGTATAGGCCGTCGCTTTGCCCTGGAAGGTCTCGACAATCGGGATCTTTTTTGCGATCTTGTTCGGGTCCTTGTTCAGCTCCCGGTATTCGAGTAAGTCGGGCAGGAGCGGATGCAGGCGATAAACACTAACGAACTCCTCCGGGAAATTGAACGGGGAGCCAAAGTGATTCACGCCGCCATTCGTGTATTTCGGGTTGGTGATGTCATATCCATGCACCTTACTGCCGAGACCAAAGATGCCCGGCCCGGAAGCGAACACGGAATACCACTGCGAAGCCTTCACAACGTCGCTCGATTTTCCGAAACTGGTGGCGACAATGTTGCTGAGTGCCTTTGAGACTTCGCCTCCGTTTTCACCTAGCAAACCGTTCCAGTTGGCGTTCATACCGAGATAGAGCGGCTCGTTGTAAAGCAACTGCGGGGTCCACTCAGTGGTGTGGATCTTTGCGATCTCGGCGGCTACTACCAATCGCGCGACCTCGAACAGCTCGTCGGGTGTGACGTCTTTATAATGGATGACGTGCTTCGGTTGAGCCGGATCGCGCAGGCCACAATCGGCACTGGGCGTACGCTCCGCGAGGCTGCGGAATTCGGCGACAAATGAATTGTGTTCGCGAGCAAAGAGATTGTGGAGGAAGCTGAGGCCCACGGTCCAGTTATCTGGAAACGCCGTCGCCTCTTGTCCCGCCCACTCGGGATTCATGGGATCATTCGGCCCGAGCAATGGCAGATAGCCTGGACCAGATTGGCCGGGAACAGCTTCCAGCAGGAGTTTCGCGGGGTCGGACGGATCGCGTTTCACGCGCTGCCGCGAACGATCATCGAAGCCGTACAGCTGCGACGCATCCCACCATGCGGTATTGGTGTTGGCCATCGTCTTCGGAGCGCGGGTCAAATACTTGTTTCCACCCTGCGAGAATGTGCCCGGCTCGGAATCCTGGGCGACATAACCTTTATCGATGCGATCGTCAGGCCGGCAGCCGAGCCGCTGGATCTCTTCGGGCGTGAGCGGCGTCAAGACGTTGTTGACTAGCGTCGCTTCACAGCCGACCTTCATGTACTCCGACTGGTTATGCCCTTCCTCGAGGTGCGAGAACCAGTCGTGGGTCATGAACTGGATCCAGTAAGCAGCCAGCACATTGAAGAACGGTGCCTTCTTGTAATCGCAATTCGCGGCGGGAGAGCCGTCCGGTAAGCCATAACCGGCCTGGCAAGCGTCGGGATTCGACTGCGGCCGGGTGAACAGGCGGCGGCTGATTACCTGGGGATCGGGCTGCAGCAGGGAGAGCCGGTCGCCGTGGCGATTCCGGGTGAGTTCGTTCCGGCCCAGGTCGGGAAAGGTCGTGTCGAACTCCACATTGCGCGCAAACAACTGCCCGCTGGACCCCATCGCCGGATTCACTATGTCGTTACAGATGCCGGTTACCGTGCGCCAGCGGATCAGATCTCCCTTGCAGCTCTGGGGACCATCGCCACCGACATCGCGATAGTTGGGATGCGTCGGAGCTAGACGCATTTCGGTCCAGGTTTTGAGCGCAGGTCCCCCAACGTCGCCGCGTCCCTGCACAAACTGCTGGTATGTGCCGTTGTTGTCAAAGAGGTTGAACTTGATCAGTTCGACGCGCTGGTATTCGAGATCCAGCAGCGCCCCGGCCACGCCGCGCTGGACAGGTGCGTTCTTCAAGAGCAAGCCCGCTGGGAGTGATGACTCGTCGCCCGCACCCCAATACCAGGACCAGTCCACCCAGGGCGTATTCCGGAACAGAAGCGCCTTCTGGCCTCCGCGGCACAGGGCCGTGGCCTCTTCCACTTTGCCCTCGAAGCGTTGATCGCGGGTCGCGGCGATTTTTCGGAAACCCTCGAGCACCATCTTCGCGCAGGCTTTGAGAGAATCCGCTTCTTCTTGCACAGCGGCCTGTTTTTCCGCTGCGGGGGCAGGAGTTGGCGGCTCCTGGGCGCCGGCGAGCGTCAGTGCTAAAAAAGACAGCGCGGCGAAGCGTAAATAGGCCGACGCCGAGCTATGATCGGCGGATCCCGGCACTAGGCGCACAGGCAGCGCGCGAGTGCCTCTGGGGCAGAATCCCATTCAATTCCCTCCGTCAGTTCATCAGATTATGGAAGAGTATAATTGAAAATGCAAGAAAAAGTACAGAATATAAGATCCGCGCTCGCTATCGGGATATAGTCCGGAGTGGAAGGCTGTGTGCGCCGGTTGAGGCAAGTCCAATGTTTCTAGCTGGTTGACCTGATTTGGGACCTCTCGTAAGTGGGCATCGTTTGAATGCCGTCTGGACCGCACCTCGGCGTGCGGAGCATATTAAGCAATACTCGACTTAAGGAGTAACGCTCCCGAGTCGGTGGTTGCCGGGTTGCAGGTCTATAGCATTCACAAATCGCCTCGCAATATGCATTCCAGTTTCCTAAAACTGCAATTTGCGAAAGCGCAAAGGCAAGAGGGGAGGCCCCTGTCGTCCCCCTCTCCCTGTCGGACAGTGAACTGCTGGAATGCTTCTGCCACGCAATTGATCGTCGATGGCCAGCCGTTTCTGGCGTTGACCGGAGAACTGGGAAACAATACCGCCACCAGGATACGACCGCGCGCCTCGTCCGAGGTTCGGAAGGTACTCACCCCTCCACAACCAGGTGCGCGCGCCAGATTGCTTGCAGAGCGGAGATGGCCGATAGCGGATCAGGATCGAGATTGACCGCGCGCAGCACGCAGAAGTTGACCGCGCCCTGGCGCAGAATCGCTGGCACGTTGTGGCGGTCGATGCCACCGATGGGCACGGTGGTGAGCGGACTGGAGCGCACCATGCGGCCCATGCGCTCCAGTCCGAGGGTCGGGTCGGGTTGCTCTTTGGTTGGCGTGGCGAAGACCGGGCCGACGCCGATGTAATCGGGCACCAATTCGCGCGCGCGCAATTCCTGAACTTCGTTGTGGGTTGACAGTCCAAACACTTTGCCGGGCGCCGGCCAGCGCGCGCGGGCTTCGGCAATACTCAGGTCGTCCTGGCCCAGGTGGACGCCGTCGGCATCGGAGTCGGCCGCGATCTCCACGTCATCGTTGACGATGAACAGCGTCGCGGATCCGGCAGTGATCCGGCGCAGGCGGCGGGCGACGCCGAGCACCTCCTGGCGAGGCTTCTTTTTCATGCGCAGTTGCAGATAGCGCAGGCCGGCCTCGACGGCTGCTTCAGCGCAGACTTCGTAGCCGGCGACGGGTTCTGTCAAGACCAGGTAGAGCCCAAAAGCGGGCTGAGTGGCCGGGTTCATGGCGTTGCTTGGATGGGCACCGCCAGCTCGCGATAGGCAGCGTCCCAGTTCTTGAAGACAGGCTGCAATCCCTTGGCCTGCAAGGCGGCGCAGAAGAAGGGGACGCCGCGGTCGTCGTATATATCAAACTGCGGGCCGGAAGGGACGGTTTCCAGGTCGTAGCCGCCGACCGTGGTGCGACTGGCCACGCTCATCTTCGAAATGCCCAAGCCGGCCATGCCGTCGCGGAAGCGCGGGCTCTCGCGCGTGGACAGGACCAGAGGCACGTCAGGCAGACAGATCCGAAAAGCGAAGACAATCTGCGCCAGGAAGTTCTCGCCCACGGGGAAAGCGGCGGTGGAACCGCCCGGTTCCGGTCGCAGGCGCGGGAAGGAGATGGCGACGCCGCCCTTCCAGAACATACGCCGCAGATGGGTGGCGTGCTGGAACAGGCTGAGCAGGTCAAACAGAGGCTCGCCCAAGCCGAGCAGCGCGCCCAAGCCGACCACGCGAATTCCGCCGGCCAGGGCGCGCGCTGGGGCGTCCAGGCGACCGTGGTAATCGCGCTTGGGCCCGCTGACGTGCGATTGAGCGTAACGCACGGGGTCGTAGGTTTCCTGGTAGATCGTGACGGCGCTGCAGCCGGCGGCCGACAAGTCGCGGTATTCGTCCACGGACATCGGAAAGACTTCCACCGCGACGCTCGGAAAGCGTGAGGCCGCCAGGCGGACCGAATCGCGGACGTAAGGGAAATCCGCGACGGCCGCGCGGTCGCCGGTCAGCAGCAGTATTTCTTCGAGGCCGAACTCCTTCAGGGCAGACAACTCTGCATCCAGTTCCACCGGGGTCAACTTGTGGCGCGCGATTCTGAGGTTGGCGGAGAAGCCACAGTAGGTGCAGCGCGCCGGGCAATAGTTGGACAAATATAGCGGGGCGTAAAGCGAGATGGCGCGTCCGAAATGGCGCCGGGTCAGGGCCAGCGCGCGTTGGGCCAGGTCTTCCATGCGACTGGCGGCGGCGGGAGAAAGGAGTGCGGCAAACTCGCGAATGCCAGGCGCGTCCGCGCGCAGAGATCGTTCCACAAGGGCTGCGTCGGCTATTTTGGCCAGGTCCAGCCAAGGGAGCGGGGCAAGCCAATCCGGAAGCGCGGCGCTCATCCGGCATCTCCGGCGAGAAACGCCGTGAGCGGGCTGGTGGCGGCCGCCACTTCGCTCCTGGGCATCAGCCCCGCCTTCCAGGCGTCACGGCCGGCTCTGATGGCGGCGGCGAACGCACTGGCCATGAGCTCGGGATCCTCGGCCGCGGCGATGGCGCTGTTGACCAGCACGGCGTCACCGCCGATTTCCATGGTCAGGGCAGCCTCGGAGGGCGCGCGCAGGCCCGCATCCACGATGACGGGCACGGAGGCGTCGCGAATGATCAGCTTCAGCATGGACATCGTGGTCAGCCCTTGCCCGCTGCCGATGGCCGCGCCGAGCGGCATGACGGCGGAGCAGCCGATTTCCTCCAGGCGCCGGGCCAAAACGGGATCGGCAGGCATGTAGGGCAGCACGAAGAAGCCCTCAGAGACCAGAATCTTCGCGGCCTCAAAAGTTTCGATTGGATCGGGCAGCAGGTGGTGCGGGTTGGGGTGGATCTCGAGCTTGACGAAGGGACTGCCGCAAAGCTCGCGGCCGAGTTGCGCGGCCCGGACGGCCTCCCGCGCGTCTCGAGCGCCGGAGGTATTGGGGACCAGTGTCACGCCCTTGAGCGCGGCCAGCGGCGCGAGCACATCGTCCACCGGGCGGCCGGGATGGAAACGCCGCAGCGCCACGGTGACCAGTTCCGCTCCCGAGGCGCGAACGGCGCGGAGCATCGCGTCGGTACTTGAGAACTTGCCCGTTCCCAGCAGCAGCCGCGAGGAGAAAATGCGATCACCCAGTTTGAGGCCGTCGGTCATAAGCTACCCTCCCGCGGTGATCATGATCAGTTCCACATGATCGCCTTCCGCGAGCCTGACTGTGTCGAAGTCGCGCTTGCGTACAATGTCGCCGTTGACCATGACGGCCGTGCGTCGAGGCTCGGCCTGGCACTCCCGCAGGAGTTCGGCGATGGTCGCCTGTCCGGTGTGAAGATAGGCCTCGCCGTTGAGTACAAGATCCATGGAGGACACGTCCAGCGCTAGAAATCCAATCCGGTTGAATAGCCCCTTAGCGAGTATTCTACACAACCTGGTCGGGATTGGCCTGCGAGCGCACACATCGGGAGCCGATCGGGGACGATCTCATCCGGTTTTCCGTCGGGCTCGAAGACCAGGACGACTCGATTGCGGACCTCGATCGCGCCCTGCACCCGGCTTGCATCAAATAGAGAAGTCTTCCTCGTGCCATGCGCCCTGGGCGTCCGGCCCGGGGGTGCGAGGCGGCGCGCCTTCCTGCGGGATGCCGCGCTCCAATCGATCCACGCGTTCAATCAGCATGACGACGGTCGCGCCGATGGTGTCAGGCAGCACCTCGTGGTGGAAGTCGAGGCCATCCTGAGGAGAATGCGCTCGCGCGCGAATCACGGTCCGGCCCGGCACGCCGACGACGACCGAGTTGGGCGGGACGGATTGGACGACGACCGAGTTAGCCCCAATGCGGGCGTCGTCGCCAATTTCAATCGCCCCGAGGAGTTTCGCGCCGGCTCCGACGACGACGCGATCGCCGAGCGTGGGATGGCGTTTGCCCTTTTCAAGGCTTGTCCCACCCAATGTGACGCCGTGGTAAATGGTGACATCGGCGCCGATCTCCGCCGTCTCGCCAATGACGACGCCGACGCCATGGTCGATGAAAAAGCCCGGTCCGATGATCGCGCCGGGATGGATCTCGACGGCGGTGACGGTCTTGGTGAATTGCGAAACCAGCCGGCCGGCCAAGCGTAGGTTTTTGCGCCAAAGCCAGTGGGCCAGGCGATGGGACCAGATGGCATGCAGGCCCGAATAGCAGAGCAACACATCCAGCGAGTTCCTGGCCGCTGGATCGCGCTTCAGGACGGACTGGATATCGCGGCGGATGGTCCGAATTGGGTTCATAGCGGCTGCGCCGATGGTAGAAGACCGGCCGGATCGCCAGTGTATCTCCAATTGTACTCAGCGTTGGGATGCGCCGCGGCGAGCAGCCGATTCCACGGCAGCGCGGCAGCGGCAGTGAAGCTCCTGTGCGTCGGGAGATGCGGCCGGGGTCGTTGCCCGAATGCGGCGTCAGGCCGTTTTCCGCAACAGCGGCAGCGGGAGCCCGGGCACGCGGGATGCGCGCCCGGCTGTGGTGGACCTGGTGATAATAACGCGGTCAGCCAGCTCCTCGACTGGCCGCTGGGCGCGCGCAGCCTCCTCCGCCAGCCAGCGCTCAGCCTCCGCCGGGGCGATCTTCTTGATAGCAGCGACGATTCCGACCGCCCGCGACAGGAGTTTCGAGCGGACCACAGTTTCGCGGGTTTCCTCGAGTTCGGCCGCCAGTTCCTCCCGCCGCTCCAGGAGCCGCACCCGTTCGGCCAGGGAGCCGATCAGTTGCGCCGCGGTTTCGAGCGTCAGGATGGTGCTCGATGGCGAATACTCCGGACTGAAAATGTACACACTGAACTCGCCGTAATCCACGCCCCGCACGGCGACCCGCCGCGAGAAGACGACGAAGGGGGATCGCCCGTCCTCGGCAGGACCGGCGATCCCGCGCGCTCCGAGGATAGGCACGCGGATCTCAGTCCGGCTTGATCCTAGGTGGCCGGCGATCAGGTGGGCAAATCGCTGCAATGTGTCGGGGTCGGGCTGCTTCCGGGATACCAGGCTGCTAATTTCGACAAGCAGGCGGGTGAGATGGAATTCGCTTCGCTGATAAATGGTGGTCATGATGCTCTTCCTTTTGTTTTGTTTGCGTTGTCAGCACATCCGCGGGAGCGGGTCGGTAGCTGCAACAACAACAAAAGGAAGCGGACAGGGGGGTGAAGTCGGTGTTAAAGGGACGATTGGTATTAACAATCGACTTCATACATAGAGAATATGGTATATACCAGTTTTCTGTCAAGGCAGCATCTCGTACCCGATCGACAGCGCAGGAGACGGGCACGGACGACCATGTCGAGCAACAGGATGGTATTTAGCGCTGCAAGCGTGCCAAACTAGCCGTGGAGACCCCATGCGAACGCTGTCCAAGAAGACGCAGTATGGCCTGCGGGCGCTGTATGCGCTCAGCCGGGCGCACGGAGGCAAGCCGGTCCTGATCGCCGAAATGGCGCGCCGGGAAGCGATCCCGAAGAAGTTCCTCGAGCAGATTCTGCTGAAGTTAAATAGCGATGGGCTGGTGGTCAGCAAGAAGGGCCGGGGCGGAGGTTATTCGCTGGCCCGATCTCCCGAAACGGTGACCCTGGGCGAAGCGATCCGGTTGATGGAAGGGCCATTGGCGCCGCTGCCGTGCGCCAGCAAGACGGCCTATCGAAAGTGCGATGAATGCGCCGACGATCGCTTCTGCGGCACGCGCATGGTGATGCGGGACGTGCGCGACGAAATGGCGCGGATCCTCGATCACACGAGTCTGGCGGACGTGTGCCGGCGGGAGGACCAGGCCCGGAGCGACGCGAACCAATCCGAAGAGCTGATGTATTTCATCTGAGCGTGCGCAGCGGCGATGCACGGCGCCCGAATCGACGCAGCGACGCGCTGGCGCGGTCACGCTCCGATGGTATGCGGCAGCAGCGCGAGCTCGGCTCGCGTACAATCGTTCGGCACCGAGCAGCCCGGCGTGAGGATGTACTGCTTGCCCGCCGCGCGGCTCGCCGATTCCCATTGCGCGCGAATATCGGTTACGGTCAGCGTGCGAAAGTTCACCTCGTCGATGCCGCCGGCGATCACCTGGCGCGGGAACTTGGCGCGCACCTCGGCGATCGGAATGCCGGTGACTTGCAGTGAGTAGTTGATCACCGGCGCGGCGAACGGCAGGAACTGGTCGAGGTATTCGCGCTCGACGTGCAGATGGAGCGTGTTCAGCGGCGCGCCGGCGACGGCGTCGAGGATGCGCTTGTCGAAGGGCGCGTTGAAGCGCGCATAGTCGGCGGTGGAGAGTTCCTTCGAGTTGGCGTTGGCGACGGCCAGGAGAATGCCGTGGGCGCCGATGGCGATCGCGTGTTTGGCATGGCTGATCTCGGACTGCGTGATCGCTTCCAGAGCCGCCAGCAGCGCGTCCGGATTCTCGTCTCTGAGCTTGCGGACCTCCTCTTTGGAGGAGAGCTTTTCAGCGACGTTGAAGGGGTTGAAGATCGTCTCGATGATGTAGGCGTCGCCGTTGAGCCCGTCGCGAATCAGCTCGAGCGCGCGAATCTGATCGGGGAACGGATTGCTGAGCGGCTCCAGCTCATACCACTTGCCATGCGACTTGGGGTATGGGAAATCGCTCATCACCTTCACGATGTCGGTGCGATAGCGCTTGTGGAAGTCGAGCGTGCGGTCGGCGTGCGCCTGGGCGGTCTTCAGGCCGAAATGGTGCCAGAAGGTGAACGGCGAGCGATCGACTTCTTCGCCCTTAAGCGCGCGGTCCACGCGCTGCTTACGATTGAGGCGGCCTGCGCCGAAGACGGGCCGTGAAGCAACCGCGGCAGCGGTGGCAGCCGAGAAGAGAAATTCGCGTCGAAGCATGGTGGTGAGTCCTTTCCATTACGTTAGAGGCTTGAGTGGGCCGGCACAACTTCGCGGCTGCGAATGTTCAATATTTGGGCACCGCGGGGTCGACCTTATCGCTCCACGCGAGGATGCCGCCGGTCATGTTCAACACGCCGGTGAATCCGTTCTGGCGAAGCAGGTCGGCGGCCTTGGCGCTGCGCCCCCCCGTCTTGCAGTGGACTACGATGGGGCGCGACCGATCGAGCTCGTGGAGTCTTTTCGGCAGCTCACCGAGGGGGATCAGGCGCGCCTGTGGAATATGGCAGATCTGGTATTCCTGCGGTTCGCGCACGTCAATCAACTGGAGATCCTCGCCGCTGTCGAGGCGGGCCTTGACGGCCACAGGGTCGATCTCGCCCGCGATCGTGGCCGGCGTGGCAGATGCCTGCGGCACTCCGCAGAACTGGTTGTAGTCGATGAGTTTCGTGATGGTCCGGTGTGTACCGCAAATCGGGCAATCGGGGTCTTTCCGCAGCTTCAGCTCACGGAAGCGCATGGCCAGAGCGTCGTAGAGCAGCAGGCGCCCCTGGAGCGATTCGCCCAGCCCCAGAATGAGCTTGACGACTTCGGTGGCCTGGATCAGGCCGACGACGCCGGGCAGGATGCCCAGCACGCCGCCTTCGGCGCAGCTCGGGACCAGGCCCGGCGGCGGCGGCTCGGGATAGAGGCAGCGGTAGCAGGGCGCGTCTGCCGCGGCAAACACCGACGCCTGGCCTTCAAAGCGGAAGATGCTGCCATAGACATTCGGCTTGCCCAACAGCACACAGGCATCGTTGACCAGGTAGCGCGTGGGGAAGTTGTCGGTCCCGTCGGCCACGATTTCATAGTTCTTGATGATGTCGAGAGCGTTTTCGCTGGAAAGAGCCAGCTCATGCCGCTCTACACGCACGTTGGGGTTGATTGCGGCGATGGACGCGGCGGCGGATTCGATCTTCTTGCGGCCGATGTCGCCCGTGCCGTGAATGACCTGGCGCTGCAGATTCGAGCGCTCCACGACGTCGAAATCCACCAGGCCGAGAGTGCCGACGCCGGCGGCGGAGAGATACAGCGCCAGGGGAGCGCCCAGGCCGCCGGCGCCCACCAGGAGGACGCGCGCATTCTTCAGCTTGAGCTGCCCTTCGACGCCGACCTCGGGCAGGATGAGGTGGCGGCTGTAGCGCTCGATCTCCTCCTTGGTGAGGGCGGTGGCGCGCGATGTGGCATTGGGCGCGGCGAAGGTGCTCATTGGCATCCTCCAACGATCGAGGGGACGATGGACAGCGTGTCGCTGGAGGCCACGGCGGTCTTGCCGCGCTCGTCCAGGCGGCGGATGTCGTCGTCGTTCAGGTAGACATTCACGAAGCTTCGCAATTGGCCCTTGTCATTGGACAAATGACTCCGGAGAGCGGCGAACCCTTTGGTCAGGGCGGCGAGGGCCTCGCCCACGATGGATTTCAGCCGCGGAGCCAACGCCGGCCTACCCCATCCACTGCGGATTCTGGGCCGTCCCGTCGAATACATTCGACGTCTTGAAACGCTCCAGCCGCCCCGTCACCGCCGCCTGTTTCGTCTTCGCCCGCAAAGCGCTAAGCTGCGCCTCCGTCAACGGCTTGAACGTCCGCGCGGCCTCCAGCGCCTGCTCCAGCCGCTCCATGCTCTCGCACCCGGTGATCACCACCGTGGTCGGCAGGCTAAGCGCGTAATGCAGGCATTCGGTCGCGCTCACCAGGCCGCTGCGCGGGATCTCCCCCTCCGCCAGCGGCTTCATCCCCAGCACCGCGATCCCCTGCTCCACCAACTTCGGCACCACGTTCTTTTCGAAGCTCCGAAAATGCGCATCCAAAACGTTCAGCGGCATCTGGCAGCTATCGAAATGGAACTTGTGCTCCGCTGCCATCTCCAGCATCCGCAGGTGCACGATCGGATCTTTGTGTCCTGTGAACCCTATGAACCGGATCTTGCCCGCTTGCCTGGCCTCCTCCAACGCCTCCAGCGGGCCGGCCGCCGCAAAGAAGCGGTCCGGATCCTCCAGCCGGATGTTCTCGTGAAACTGCATCAGGTCGATATGGTCCGTTTGCAGCCGCTGCAGCGACTCGTCGATCTGTCGCGCCGTCGATTCCTTGGTGCGGCCGTCGAACTTCGTCATCAGGAAGGCCTTTTCCCGGTATCCGTCCCGCAGCGCCTTGCCCATCACCACTTCGCACTTTCCGTCGCCGTAGTCCCAACAGTTATCCATAAACGTGATCCCGCGGTCGATGGCCGTCCGCACGATGCGGATACCATCGTTCTCGTCCGCGGGCATGCCGATGTGCGAGCCCCCCAGTCCGATCGCTGAAACCTTGATGTCGGTCCGTCCGAATGTTCGGTAGATCATTTCGCCGCCGCCCTCGCTCGCGGCCGCGCCAGCCGGTAGGGCCGCTGCCATCGAAGCGCCCGCCAGCGCCCCCAAAACATCCCGCCGATTGCAACTGCTATCAGATCCCATAACACCGCCTCCGCTCCAGAAATGGAGTATGCACATTTTACGACACTCATTGCCCTGAGGGTGTCCGTCGCTTCCCCATCGGCGATCCTGCCGTCGCGGTTCACCCGGCAGCAATCGCACCGCCTTTGCGCGCTCAGCAGCGTGCCATTCTGACCATCGGCAAACGCACGCTCGGCAGGGAGCCGACCGCCGGACCGATTCTGGCGCACTCGCGCTGACCCGGCGCTCGCATTGTCGGTTCGTCTTTCACTCGTGTACGCCTGCGGCAGCGACGAGGGTTTCAACCTCAGGCGCAGCCGGGGGCGCCGTAGTGGGCGCGGCAGCGCTAAGGCCGATTCGGCGCGAAGAAGCCAGCACCAACTCAGGTCAGAGTGCGGACAACGCCCCAGGCGAGCGGAAAACAAGTAAATTGAGATGAAGCGCAGTAATGATTCTGATCACCGGCGGAACCGGCTTCATCGGAAGCCATCTGGTAGAGGCTATTTGCGCCCGTGGCGAGCGGCTGCGCTGTCTGATCCGCCGCGACAGTTTCAAGCGCCATCGTTTCGCGTTGCCTGCCGCAGCGGAGCTTGTGTTCGGTGACCTCGTTTCCGGCGAGGGTCTCAGGGATGCGGTCGAAGGCGCCGACACAGTGATCCACCTTGCGGGTGTGACGAAGGCGCTTTCGACGAGCGAGTTTTACTCGGGCAACGCGCGCGCAACGGAAAATCTCGCGCGGGCAGTCGCCGGGCGCGGGATTCGGCTGGTGCACGTCAGCTCTCTCGCCGCCATCGGTCCCAGCAGCGATGGCACGCCAGTCTCGGAAGACGCCGAACCGCATCCCATCACGCACTACGGAAAATCCAAGCTGGAAGGGGAGCGGATTGCGCGGGCGCTGGTCCCCGACGCGGTGATCGTGCGGCCGGCCGTGGTCTACGGCCCGCGCGACACGGACGTGCTGGAGGTTTTCCGGTCGATTAGTAGGGGCTTTGTGCTGGAAATCTCGGGCGGCGAACGCTGGTTTCAGGCGATCTATGCGAAGGATCTGGCCGAAGGGTTGCTGGCAGCGGCAGCGACCCCTCAAGCCGGCGGCCGCGCGTACTTTCTGGCCCACGCGAAGGCGGTCTCCTGGAACGAGCTCAGTTCCACGGCGGCGCGTATCATGCGGAAACGAACGCGAGTCCTACGGATCCCTTCGCCGCTAGCGTACGCCGTAGGCGGCTTCGCGGAAGTTTGTTCGCGGCTGACCGGAAAGCCGACGATCATCACGCGCGAGAAGGTGAGAGAAGCGCAGTGCCGCTACTGGACCTGCGACACGCGCCGCGCGGCACAAGAGCTCGGCTTCGAAGCGCAGACCTCTCTGGAGCTTGGACTGGCCCAGACGCTGGCCTGGTACAAGGAGGCGGGTTGGCTGAAGTATTGAACCCGGATGGGCGCTTGGGGGCCGCTGACAAGCTGATCCTGGCTTCCCTTGCGGGCACAGGCGCGTTGGCCGCCGTGTACTGGAATCGGCTGCCTGCAGCCCCGGACTGGCCGCTTGGCCGGTTGGGGCTGCCAGAGTCATCGTGCCGGCCGCAGCGCGCGGCCGCGCGTGCGGACAGCGGCGCCATTGGCATCAGCCCACGCTTTGCATTATGTTTGTTACAGTTTACCTTCGATACCGGCACGCGGTTGAGCTGGCGGCGGGTGCGCTGCCGGCCGCGGTCCTGACTGCGGCGGGGCCCATGAGAAGCCGGGGGCTGTCAGAAAGAGAGGATTCGATTGGCGCTTGAGGTTGTAACGGCAGATGGCAAGAAGGGATTGAACGAGTTCATCGAGTTTCCCTATTCGCTGTACCGCGGCGACGCTTTCTGGGTGCCTCCGCTGCGGATTGCGGTCAGGGAATTGCTGGACCGGGCCAAGCATCCGTTTTACGCCAACGCGGAGGCCGAGTTTTTCCTGGCGCGGCGCGACGGCAAAGTGGTGGGCCGGATCGCCGCTATCCTGGACCGCAATCACAACAAGTTTCACGAGGAGAACGCCGGGTTCTTCGGATTCTTCGAATCGACGAACGACCCGGAAGTGGCGGCGGCTCTGCTCGGCACCGCGCGCAAGTGGGTATTCGACCGCGGCGCAGTGCTGCTGCGGGGGCCGGTGAACCCTTCCACGAACTACGAATGCGGCATGTTGATCGACGGCTTCGATTCCAGTCCGATGGTGATGATGACCTACAACCCGCGCTATTACCCGGCCTTGATGGAAGGCGCGGGGCTCCGTAAGGCGAAGGATCTCAACGCTTTTGTTAGTACCACGGCGACGGTCGATGAGGAGAAGATCGGGCGGGTGGCGGACCGCAAGCTGGCCCGCAGCGGGGTCACGGTCCGGCCCATCAACATGAAAGATTACGACGGCGAAGTGGTGCGGATGTGGGACGTGTACAACGCGGCGTGGAAGCGGAACTGGGGCTTTGTGCCCATGACCCGCGACGAGTTCTTCCTGATGGGCAAAGAGATGAAGCAGATTCTCAAGCCGGAGCTGGTGCTGGTCGGGGAATCGGGCGGGCAGCCGATCGGGTTCGCACTGGCCTTGCCCGACGTCAATTTCGCGCTGAAACGGGCGGGCGGCAGCCTGTTCCCGACGGGCCTGCTCAAAATTCTGTATTATCAACGTTTGGTCAAAGATCTGCGTGTGATCGCTCTGGGGGTGGTGGAGGAGCACAGAACCTCGGGCGTAGCGGCTGCTTTTTATGCCTCGCTCGTGCGGGCTGCCAGGAAGCTGGGATACAGCGGCAATTGTGAAATGTCGTGGATCCTGGAAGATAACGTTCTGATGACGCGTTCCCTGGAAGTGATGGGCGCAAGACACTACAAGACATATCGAATCTACGAATGGCACTAAACACGATCCTGATGGCCACCGCGAAGAAAAAGAGCGCTAGAGCGCACGACGTTTTCGAGAAATGCCGCGCCTACACCCGCCCCGGCGAACTCCAGAAGGCCGGGCTGTACATGTACTTCGAGACTTTCGGCGACCGGGAGGGCTGCCAGCCGGGAGAAGTGCGGCTGGGCTCGTCGAAGGTGCTGATGTTCGGCTCCAACGACTACCTGGGCCTGATCACGCACCCGCAGGTCGTAGAGGCCGCGGTGCAGGCGATCCGGAAGTACGGCAGCGGCTGCAGTGGCTCGCGCCTGCTGAACGGGACCCTGGATCTGCACGTGAAGCTGGAAGCGGAGCTCGCGGCCTTCGTGCACAAAGAAGCCGCGATGATCTTCGGCACCGGTTTCCAGACCAACTACGCGGCGCTTTCGGCACTCACCGAAAAGGGCGACGTGATGATCTGCGATCACGACCTGCACGCCAGCCTGGTGGATGGAGCTTTGCGCTCGGCAGCAAGGGTGATGCGCTTCCGGCACAACGATATGGATCATTTCGAGCGCTGCCTGAACAACTGTGCTCCCGAAGAGAAGATCCTGGTGATCTCCGAAGGCGTGTTCAGCATGGAAGGGGATCTGGCCGAGCTGCGCGGGCTGGTGGAGCTTTCAAAATCCAGCGCGGCGCGCATCTACGTGGACGAAGCGCACGGGCTGGGAGTGCTGGGGCCGACCGGAGCGGGCGCGGCGGAGCACCTGGGCGTGCTGGACGAAGTGGACATCGTGATGGGCACGTTCAGCAAGGCTCTGGCGTCGACGGGCGGCTTTATCGCGGGCCCGCGCGATGTGGTGAATTATCTGATGCACACGGCCCGGCCGTTCGTGTTTTCGGCGAGCCTGCCGGCGGCGTCGGTGGCGGCGGCCGGGGCGGCGCTGGAGATTGTCCGCAAGGAGCCCGAGCGGCGCCGGCGGCTGCTGAAGATGGCCCGCGCGCTGCGCGCGGAGCTGCGTGCGCGCGGCTTTTCGGTGTTGGACGGCGAGACGGCGATCGTGCCGGTGGTGATCCGGGAGGAAGTGGATGTGTGCCGGCTGTGCACGGCGCTGCTGGCCGAGGGCATCTACATCAACCCGGTGCTGAAACCCGCCGCGGCGCAGAATCTGCTCCGCATCTCCTGCACTTCCGAACACACGGAAGCGCACATCGAGAGGCTCGTAACGACGCTGACCAAGACGGCGGGGCGCCTCGGCATCGAGCGCTAGACTGAGCTCCTTTTATTCCGAGGAATCGTCGGCAATGGATTCTTAGCCTCCATTGCATCGCGTGGCTCTGATTGTGCGGGCTGACGGGACGCGGCCAATGCTCAGGCGGGCAAGCGCTTCATGGGGCGTTCGCGGATGCCCGCGACAATGAACGATGCCGCCGCGAGCGGCATAACGCCTGCCAGCAGGAAGACGGGCACGTAGGAGAAGCGGTCGACGATGGCGCCGACGAGCAGGTTGAAGCACATGCCGCCGAAGGCCGCACCGGCGCCGCTGAGGCCCGAGACCGAGGCCACCTCGTGTTGCGGAAACAGGTCGGCGGGGAGCGTCAGAATGTTGGCCGACCACACGGAATAGAACAGCGTCACCGTGCTGATCCAGGCCAGCGCGGCCCAGGCCGCGGCGGCGAACACGGCGGGGATGCCCGCGAGCATGGCCAGCGCGCTGACGGCCATGACGATTTTGCGCGCCGGCAGCACACGCCAGCCGCGGCGGATCAGCCAGCCTGAAGCCATGCCGCCGGCGATGCAGCCAATGCCCGCGGTCAGAAACGGAATCCAGGCGAAGTAGCCGATCTCGGCTAGCGTGAAGTGCCGCGCCCGGCGCAGGTATTCGGGCAGCCAGAAGACGTAGAACCACCACACGGGGTCGCTCAACAAACGGCCGCCGACCAGCGCCCACACCTCGCGGTAACGCAGCAGGTCGAGCCAACGGCGCTGCGTTGCCGGCGCTGGCGGGACGTCCTCGGGAGGGTGCCGCGGCGGGCGCACCGTCGTCACCCACAGCACCAGCCACGCGAACCCGATCGCGCCGGTCATGAGAAACGCGGCCTGCCAGCCCCACAGCGCAACGATGCCCACCACGAGCGGCGGCGCAATGACCGCGCCCAAGGTAGAACCGCTATTGAAGAGCCCGATGGCGAAGGCGCGCTCCCGCGCAGGAAACCATTCCGAGACCACTTTCACGCCGCCGGGCCAATTCCCCGCTTCGCCCATTCCGAGCAGGAAACGACAGACGGCGAAGGAGCGCGCCGAGGTCGCGAGCGCATGCAGCATGGCCGCCGTGGACCACCAGGCGATGGTCAGGGAGAATCCGCGGCGCGTGCCCAGTTTGTCCATCAACCGCCCGGAGACGCCCTGCATGATGAGGTACGCCAGAAGGAACGCGAACAGGATGCGCGAGTAGTCCACGTTGGTCATGTGGAAGCGGTCGCGCAGTTCCGGCGCCAGAATCGACAGCGCCTGCCGATCCAGATAATTGATCACCGTCGCCAGGAACAACATCGTAACCGCCCACCAGCGCAGCGGCGAAGGACGCGAGGAGGAGGTGGAGGGTGGCACGGGCATTATTCGCGATTCGCAGCCAGGAACCACGCGTGCGTAGCCACGCCGGCAGCCAGGAACGACGCGTGCGCAGCCACGCCGGCAGCCATGTCCACCGCGGTGGAAGCGTGGGCCACGTGGCTGCCGATGACGCTGATCCGGGCGCTGCGCGCGCGCCGCACGAGTTCTTCCAGGATGGCCGGTTTCGCTGGCACGGAGACGCCTTCATTATCCGGGAATCGGGGCAGGCGCGCGGGACCTCCTGCACGGCGCAAAGCCCGCCGTCTACTCGCCCGCGCTCAATGGGTTCGCAAAGCTCAAACCACTTCCCGGACGCATCTTCCCGCTGCGTATCACCTCGGCGGTTTGGGCGTCTTGAAACCAGACGAGAGAAAGGCGATCAACAGCGCCTGCGCACCCCCCGTGAACAACCCTTCCGAATGAGGCTGGAGGGCGAGTTAGGAAACGGCTTCCCAGTTGGTATCGACATGCACTATGTCATCAATGGAAGGGCGCCTCAGACCGCCGCCCCTCGTCACAACGACTTTCCATAGGACGTCATAGACGTCCGAGCCCTTGTGGGTAACTACTCCGCGAGAAGGAGCTACAGACTCCCAGTCTCGGCCCGCATCGTAGATCCCAGCGTTGCCTAGTGTCAATTCTCCGATCAATCCGCCCCCTGTCGCTCTCCCAATTGTCTGAATTGGCGGGGCGAGGTAACTCGGGAGGCTGTTGAGGAGAATCGCGGTTTCGCGGCTCTGCACCGCCACGCCGCGGTTTGCGGCAGCCCTGTAGAAATGCGCGCCGCGGTCGTCGGTGATAGTCCTCCTTGCCTCGACCTCGATTTCGATTCTTGAGGCCCAGTAAATATGCTGGCCGGATTTTTTCGAGAAATTCGGTGGGTTGATTTGCCAAGTAAGATTCTTTCGGTCGGTCGCTCCCGAGGGCAGTGCACTCAGTTCTCTTGCAAATTTTCTTTCAAGCCGCTCTCGGACATGCTCCTTGTAGTAGAGCGTCGATTCATCCCCGACGACAAAGAACAGTTCGTCGGCCCTTGGGCGGAGAGAAGCAATGTAGGCTTCATCCACCTCTGACACAAGAGTATTGATCAGGCCGCCGAGCTCTTCCAAGCTCCCGAGCACCAGCGCGTTTGCCGCCCCAACGGTGTGGGCTTTCGCTGCTTCAATCACGAGCAGATCCGCAGTAACGAGCACAACCCTGCACCGCTTGGGTGTTTTTGGGGATTCGTTGACGAGACGCACGAACGATTCAACGATCAACGCATCGCGAAAGCCTTTTTCGGTCTTTCCTTCCTGAAATGGCGCTTTCCGAAAAACGCAGTCAGATACAAGACGATCCCAGTCGAGGTTCGCGTACTCAGGTTTAAGGACGATGAGACCGAGCTCGCCCTGATGTTGCGCGATGATTTTCTCAACACGCTCAATTAGGGCTTCTTCAGAGATGCCAAAGTTATGACCGAGGAGCTTTTCCACTTTGCGGAGTGGTGTCAGCAGATCCAATGCGCCCTTCTGCATCTGGTACTGGCGCTCCATTCGGACCACTTCAGGAAGATACCATTGGACGTCGAGATCGCCGAATTTGCTTCGACTGATCAGGTTTGCAACCTCCGGCCGAACTAGATCGCTAGCCGATCCGGTGAATAGGACGTTTGTGTCGAAGGCGACACGCAGCTCGCGCCGCTCGCGCTTCCGTTGTGTCGTGCGCTTTATCACTTCAACGCCCGGAGACGCATCTTCCACTTGCTGGCCCTCGCTGACGGTTGACATTCTGGTCCATTATCGTTCGGCGCTGTGTTGGAGACAATGCCCTTAACCAGCCGTAGGCGCAGAAACTAGCCAATAACTCGCATCACGACTGGTTTTGATCTTGTGCTTTAGCGGCACGCGCGTAAGAGCGAAGTCCGTCAATGGCTCTGGTTCATACTCCGAGGTCTATGTTAGCGACAGAGCTCATTCCGGCAGGATGTGCTACGTCGCTACCGGAGGGCTGCACTAGAGCGACACGCCTGCTGGCGACCGCCCCAGGTTCATAAATCGAAGGGCTGGTCCTGCTCCGTCTTGATGGTCGGCATCTTACTCGTTTGTGCCCTTGCGCTCGCGGAAAAGGGTAAGGCCTTACTGCCATGCCTCTTTGGCATCATTGGCTCACAGACGACAATCAGTAACCCCTTCATGCCTGTCCGGTTGAGCACCTTTCTAATCGACGCAAGCACTCACTGATCAACCAGTCAAAGTCGTTCCGAACCGTAGTCGATTTCAATGCCGGTAGGGCGATTGCGGACCATCCAACGGCCCCGGCGACGGCTGCTGAAAATTGACAAACCCGCTACTAGTAGCGGCCCTCGTCTGCAAGTTATTGATTATAAACAGCCAATTAGAGCACCCCCGCTACACCGTAGCGGCTTGTCCGCGGCCGGACCCGGAATTGCCCATGCCGACCAGCGCGTCCGAGCCTCAACCGGACAGGCATGTAAGCCCCTACTGGTTTGCCCCTCCTGAGCCGACTCTAACGAGCACTTTCGAGCCTTCCGCGGACGCACTCCCGCCGACTGCTTCAGATGCTCGGGAGAGGAGCAAGGAGGAAAGGAAAAGGCATGCGGTAAACGGGCAGCCTGTGACCCATTTGCCTCTTGCATGACTTTCATGACTCGGGTGTGAGTTACCCACCGCCAGAGCAGGCCGGCCGATGACTCGGCCCGTGGTAGAAGTGCTCCGCGACCAAAAAGCGGGACAGTCACGACTTTTCGCTAGAAGGATCTCCTTTGGATTGAAAACGAACTCCCGCGAAAAATGGTGACGGTCCCGGCTTTTTGGGCCACGCCGATTATTACCATGGACTGCTAGGCCGGTCCGGCTTGTGCTGTGCGGAAGAGGTGGGAATGTCGAACAGGGTAAAAGAAAAAATGAACGCGCGGTCCACAAATAAATCTTGTGGGCCGCGCGCTGCTTCAACCGACGGGCGCACTAGTTGCGCGCGGTTTGTACCTTCGGGGCTGCCAGGTAGCCCTTGACCGTCTGCTTCGATACTTCGTTGACTACGATCTCGTAGGGCTGGTGCGCCTTCGATGTGACGTAGAACTGCACCGGTTCGTTGGTGTTCTTGTTGTGCTTCTCGATTATCTTGTCGTCGGCGTTGACAAGCAGCGAATACAGGTTGTGCTTCGGTACCGTGCGCACGAGGCGCAACTGGATGTCGCCCACCTTCACCATGCCGTCGCTGCGGGACAACGTGAACTCGGAAATCGTACGGTCGCCCAGTTTACGCAGCATGTCGATTTCGGTCCCATTGGTTGCGATCAGCCCGCTCATGACACCCATGTCGCCGCGCACCATCTGCAAATCGCCGACGGATTTGGCGATGTCAGTCTTGGCCGAAGCGACGTCCTCGCGAACGGATGAGACATCGCCGCGGACGCCGTCCAGCTTGCTGGAAGTCTGGTCAGCCGACTCTTTTACCTGATTCAATTGAGCGTCGATGGCGGCATTATGCGCCGACTCTTCTTTCCGGATCCGCGCGGCAATGGCTTCGGCCTTGTGCTGCGCCGCCTGCTGCGTCTTGGTCAGCGCCACTCCGGTTTCGGTCTGTTGCACACTCATTGCAGAGCGCAGCTCGTCCAGACTCTGGCGCTGCAGGGCGGCATTCTGCTCAGCGCCCGTTTTCAGATCCGCCACCTGTCGTTGTGTCAATGCCAAGTGACCGGACACGCCTTGAATTTGAGTGAACTCAAAGAAAGCGAACCCCGCCACTAAGAGCAGTGCCACTCCGAGAACAGGCACCCACGAACTGTGCCGCGAAATTCTTTCTTGTGTATTGGTGTTGAATTCGTTTGTCGTACTCATCTCGTTTCCCTCCACCCGACCTAAGTGCACGATGTAGGCCAAAGTGCGGCCGGCCGCAGGATCAATGAGTTGTGGCTGGCTTATGAAAATAAACTGTTTCGACCGGGAGATGCTACCGGTCGAATCGCGGCGCGGCCAGAAAATCTTACCTGTTACTATGGCGCTGAAATGCATTAGCAGGCTGCTGAAAAAGGCCCAGGAATGCTCGCAGGCGCGCACGGCTCTCACATTTGCTCCTGTGTTTGCAGCATGTTTCTGAGCCGCGACCGTGAGGGAGCGGTCCCACGGGACCGTTTTTGAGCAGCCTCTTAATCGGCGCCGAGGGCGGGGCCGGCGGCGAGGCCGCAGATCCAGGCCAGGGTCATGGCGTTGGCTGGGATATAGAGGTTGAAGTCGGTCAGGCTGTGGAGCAGCAGTGCGGCGATGCCGCCGGCGAGACCGAGCGCCAATGCCCAGCCGGGGGACTCCTGATGGAACAGCGCCAGGCGCACGACGCGGGTCATGATGCGCCAGACCAGAGCCAGGCCGAGGGCGAAGCCGACGATGCCGAGCTCGGCCAGGGTCTGCAGATAGTCGTTGTGGGCGTAGTCGACGATAAACATCGGAGCGACGTGCTTGTACCTGAGGAATGCGCTCTCGAAGGTGCCCAGGCCGCAACCGGTGAGCGGGTAGGAGCGCACCAGGGGAAGGGTCTCGCGCCAGATCTGCGAGCGCACTTCGCCGTTGGCGTCGCCGGTGCCGGCCATGGCGGCGAAGCGCTCGACGAGCTCGCGCGTCGGGAGCAGAATGAACAGCAGCGCCACGCCTAAGACGACGGTCACGGCGGGAATGATCCAGCGCCAGCGGCGGGCGGGACCGTACATGCGCTGCTCGGTGGCTCCGGCGGCCAGCAGGCCCGTCACCAGCAAGCCGCCGAGGGCGGCGACGAAGCCCATCCTGGATTGCGAAGCGACGATGGCGGCGAGCAGCAGCGCGGCCAGAGCGAGCAGGGCGCTGGCCTTCACCGCCGGCGCCGCGGGGCGCGAATGGCGCGTCACGCCGGCCCGCCAGACCGCGGCCGCCGCCGCGACGGCGAGCGGCAAGATCATTTCCAAAAACCCGGCGAAGTGATTGCGATTGACGAAGGTCCCGGTGGACCAGGGCTGGGCCGTCTGGTTCATGCGCTGGAGATAGAACTGAACAAGGCCCAGCAATCCTTCCAGCCCAGCCAAGACGAGCAGCGGTGCGGCCGGAATCCACGGGCGCGAACGCCAGTACCAGGCTAGATCGCGGGCCACGAGCAGAGTGACTACGCCCGCTCCGACATTGAGCAGGCATTCAAAGGTATGCGCCGGCGCGATGGAGAGCGGGATCCAACCGACGGGACCGGCGGCGCGGGCCAGAGCGGCGCGCGTGGGGCTCAGAAACGCGACGAGCCAGACCGGCAAGGGCACCAACTGGAGGGCGCACCAGCCGGCGAAGGCGGCGATCAGGAGTGTGGTCCAGCGATCCGCTGGAGCGTGGTGGCGCTGGTCGGACAACAGCCACAGCGCGACAGCGGCGAGCGCGATGACCAGCACCGACCAGTCCCACTGGCGCGGCCAGACGCCGCCTTTCAAAACGATTCCTGTTGCCAGCGCCGCGGTGAGCGACGCGAGGACGAGCCAGCGCACAGAGTCACCTTATCAGAATGGAGCGGAGAGGCCGGCCAGGCGGGGCGCGGCGGGAGGGGTGTGGATCCGCACCGGACTGGCTGGCGCGCATTCCTGAAAGGGCGCCAGCGAGTATCCTCGAACGGAAGCTCGGGGACAAACAGCTGGCGTCCACGCGGCGCAGCGGATGCAGTGCGTGATTAGAAAGGGTTGTGCGCGCTTAGGAGAGAGACGTCGGTCCCCTGTCTTAGTGGCTCATTGCAAGGGAGAGGGCTACTGCCGCGAGAAATGCGGGCCACGCACACCACAGGCCATATGACCCACATGCTGCTGTGTTTGCGGCCGCTGCGATGGCCGCCCGAAGAGTATGGTCAGGACGGCCCGATCACTGATGCGGACTGACTGGCGTCTCCGATTGCAGACCGAAGTAGGTGCCGATGATCACGCCGGCGGTGCCGCCCACGATGAAGACGACGCCCGCGCCACCGAGTTTCTTGGAAGACTCGACGATGACGTAGCCGACCGTGTTGTTCACGGCGACGGTCTGGCGGGGAGCGGAGAACTCGACCGCATTCACCGAATTCAGATCCCAGTCGAGCCGGCCATCCTGCACCCGAACCGTGGGCTTAGCGGTCTTGGCGTCCCACGCGATGGACACCTTGGCGCCAGGCGAAAGGGTGATAGTCGAAGTCTTGCCGCTGAGGTCGGTATAGGTGAGGGTCAAGGGCCCGGCACCCGACGGATTGCCGACCGTGGCTGGCAGACTCAGGGGCTTGCCGCTCTCCGACCAGGCGCCTTGTTGAGCCGCAAAGGCCGCGGGCGTGAGCACCATCCACAATGCCAGGGCTAAGCGTCTCATGGTCGTCCTCCCGAGAATCAACCCTTCCAGATCTGATTCTAGTCTGACTTGCGGCTGTGATCAAGATCCACGCCGGCGAGCTGGGGACTTATCTCGTAGGACCCGGATGCTGGCGAGCCGGATTCACGCTGCTTGCCAGCTGGTCGAAGCCTGCTCGAACCACGATTCAAACGACGGCGCAGTGGCCGGCGCAGATCACGCCAGGTGTCTCCTCCGAGGCGGGTTTATTCACTTACGAACAGCCCACGGGCCCAGTAGAAACACATCCCCAGGTATTCGCGGGCGGCGGTGTCGGACGTGAGGAGCCCTTCACCTTGCGGCAAGAAGCGCGTGAGCGAAAACCGATCCTGCCAACTGCTCATGCCGACGACGCGGAAGTCCGAAGGCACGGGGACGACTTCGAGGCCGCCGCGGTTGAAAAGCATCATGGCCCGCGGCAGGTGGTAGGCGGAGGAGACCAGCAGGATGCGCCGCCAGCCGCGCTCGCGGGCGAGTTTCCGCACAACTCGCGCTTCCGTCGCGGTGTTGACGACGCGCTCCGTGACCAGGATTGCGGCGTCGGGCACACCCCTGCGTCGTGCGATCTGGCGCAGCATCTCCCCTTCCGAGGGCACAGCGGGGGCATCGGTGAATTTGGCGCCGGTGAATACGAGATAGCGTGCCTTGCCTGCCGAGAGAAGGTCGACACCTTTCTCAAAACGATTGGCGGAATCACTCCACTCGAAGGGCGCAATTGTGGACTCGGGGAAGCGGAGAATGCCACCGAGCACGACGATGGCATCCGCCGGGACACAGCGGGCGTTATCCACCGGCGGATAACGGCTTTCCAAAGTCCAGAGAAAAGCATCCGCGACGCAGGGCGCACCGAAGGCCCACAATGCCGCCAGGGCGGTCGCGAGGGGCCATCTTCGAGGACGACGCAAGCCGACCAGAAGGAAGAAAACGACGACGCCGAGCGGCGCCACGAAAATCGGGAGGAGCTTATGGAAGAACAAAGGACCCAGGTTCATTTTGCGAATGGCCGACGATATCTCGCGTTCATCCGAACGCGTTTGCGCGAGCGCTGCCAAGGCGCGGCCCGGCGGGTGCGAGCTTGGTTGCCGGGAATGCAGTCAGCACCAATCATCAAGCAGGCATGATCGAATGTGGCCGGAAATCAGATCGACGGGTTGAGAACTCGTCCGAAGCCCAAATCCGGCTCACGAATCAGAGGACGCCGGTCGTTGAAACTGCAGAATTCTCTGGCAGGCGGGAGTGTTTTCCGGCGAGCAACTGGCGTAGCTGATCATCCCAACGGTCGAGAGTGAGCACTTTCGCGAATTTCTCCCGATATATGCGGAAGCAATGCTCTTTAATTCGGTCTAATTCTCCAGG
>Ga0302319_10001111_pt1 | contig 60359 bp, 50 predicted proteins | sample Bog_T0_2_FD_203319 | JGI IMG/M metagenome (GOLD analysis project Ga0302319, IMG submission 203319) | Peat permafrost microbial communities from Stordalen Mire near Abisko, Sweden - Bog_T0_2 | ecosystem: Environmental > Terrestrial > Soil > Wetlands > Peat | place: Sweden: Abisko, Stordalen Mire...
GGGTTAACATTCTGCCGGCGGGGCGCGCGGGCATCCCCGCCGGGGTTTTCCCGGCTCAGCCTTCCTTGCTTTCATCCACCACCACATAGTGGCTCCCGCCGTTGGCCCAGATCCGGAGGAGCGTGTGCTTGTCGCCGGCATGTTCCGTCAATTTCACCGCGTCGCTGGCACCCTTGACTGTCTGATGATTGATTTCCTCAATCACATCGCCCGGTTTGAGCCCGGCGTCGGCGGAGGGACTGGCGGGGTCCACCTGGGTGATCACCGCGCCGGAAACCTGCTTCGGCACGTTGAGCTGCTGGCGCGCCTCGGCATCCAGATCGGCCACGCCCACGCCGTTGAGCGTTCCGCTGTCGCTGGCGTTGGCGGGGTGGTTGTCGGCCAGTTCCGCGGTGCCGGGCAACGGTTTGACCGTCACGTTCAGGATCTTCTTTTCCCCGCCGCGCTGGATGGCCACCGGCACCGTCGTGCCGGGCTTGGTGTCGGCCACCACCAGCTTCAAATGCCGGCTGTCGGTGATTTTCTTGTGGTCGAACTCCAGCACCACGTCGCCGTTCTTGAACCCGGCCTGCTCCGCCGGACTGTCGGGCGACACCTCGCTCACCAAAGCGCCGTTGACTTCCTTGAGCTTGAACTCATCGGCCAGCTCGGGCGTCAGGTTTTGGATGGCGACGCCCAGGAATCCGCGCGTGACATGGCCATCCACCACCAGGCTTTGCATGACATTGCGCGCCAGATCGGTCGGCACGGCAAAGCCCACGCCCTGGCTGCCGCCGGAGCGGCTTAAAATGGCCGTATTGACGCCAATCAGCCGGCCGTTGATATCCACCAACGCGCCGCCGGAGTTGCCGGGATTGATGGCCGCGTCGGTTTGAATAAAGTTTTCGTAATCCTCAATGCCCATGCCGCCGCGCTCGGTGGCGCTGACGATGCCCTTGGTCACGGTCTGGCCCACGCCAAATGGATTCCCGATGGCCAGCACCACGTCGCCCACCTCCACCTTGTCGCTGTCGGCCATGGGGACGGTGGGCAGGTCATTGGCCGCAATCTTGACCACGGCAATGTCGCTCTTGGGGTCGCGGCCAATGACTTTGGCGGAGAATTCACGGCCATCGGTCATGGTCACCCGCACTTCGCTGGCACCGTCCACCACGTGGTTGTTGGTCAAAATATAGCCGTCCTTGGTCACAATAACCCCGGAGCCAAGTCCATGCTGATGCTGCGGGCCGGATGGTCCATGCGGAAAGCGCCCGCCAAACTGGCGTCCGAAAAACTGCTGCCAGAACGGGTCGTTGGACCCGGGCAGGTCTTCCACAACCGCGGTTTTAACGGTGGAGGTGGTCTCAATCTTGACGACGGCCGGGGCCACTTTTTTGACGACCGGCGCATAACTGCCGTGGGGCAGGGTGTCGCGGGCCACGGAATCCTCGTCCAGCGGCAGGCTGAGGTTAACGGTTTCGGCTTCGGCCTTTTTGCCGGTTTCGCCGGCCCAGGCGAGCGCGGCACCGCCGGTGATGAGGGCGCCGGTGAGGGCCGAAATGACGACGCGGTTGCGGAGCGGAGGGATGATGTCTGGTTTCATGGTGTGCGGTGTTTGATCAGTTTATTCGTTCACAGCCTTGGACGCCGCGGAGGATGACGGGAACGTGTCTGGCAGATTACACGTTGGTAATGAATTAAATCCGAAATCCGAATCCCCGAAGACCGAAAGCAGGCCGAAATCCGAAATGGCGTTTTGAAAAAGGACAGGTGAAATCCCGCGCCGCCCCCCCGATTCGGCTTGCTTCCGGATTCCGGGTTAAAACTCGACCGGAGTGTTGAGCTTGCCGCATTGGGTGCAGCGGGAGCGTTCCACGTCCGCGTCGTCGGTATAGACCAGGCCGCATTTGGTGCAACGGAACACGCGGTCCTCCGCGTGGGCGGGGCCAAAGTGCCGCCGGCGGAATTCGGAAAAGATGCCCACGACGCACACCGTGCCCAGCGCCAGGGCCAGATACAGGACGAACAAGTGGGGGATGCTCATGGCGGGTTGGTGTTGACCAAGGGCACCGTGTGCCAGACCAGGGTGATGTCGCCCAGCATCAGTTGGGGCGCGGGGGCAAAGCGAAAGGCGCGCACCAATTGCAGGGCGCGCTGGTCGGCGGCGCTGTCGGTGGTGGGAGCGGGTAGCAGGGCGGAAACCACATTGCCCTCGCAGTCCACCAGCGCCTGGACCCGGCTTGGCTCCAGCACTTCATTGCGGGGCAGCACTGGCAGGGCCAGGTCGGGATTCAGGAGCGGGCGGCTGGCCAGTTCGCCCGTGATTCGCAGGGTGGTGGTTCGCGGCAGGAATTCATCGTCCGCCAGCGGGGGGGCGATCTCCTGGGGGACCGGTTTGAAATTCAGCGCAAATTCCCCGGCGCTGGCCTGGGCGAAGGCATGGAATTCGGAGCCAAAATCCGCAGCGGGCCGACCGGAGCCGAAGGCCTCATCCCCGGGGTTCAAATAGCGCGCCGCCTCGCTCCAGTTGAAATCCGGCAGCGGGGCGGGGGCCATCCGGCGCCAGAACCCGCTCACCACGTCATGCGGGTTGGGCCGGGCGAACAGCGTGGGGTCGCTTAAGGCCACAAACTCGTCTGCGTTGCGGGTCATCCCCGGGTGGCGCTGGTCGGCTTTCAGCCACCAGGCCTGAATCCGGCTGGAGGCCGCCTGGTGGCTGGCCAACCGCAGGTGGGGCACATCTGTGACGGGACGCAGTCGAATCGGTTTCCGGGTTTCCAACAACGAAATCAGCGCCACGTGGAAGGCCAGCAGCAGGGTGAAAACCAGGAGAAATTTTTGCCGCGACCAGCCTGCCTCCAGGGGCGTGGGACTGGCGGGCAAGCCCGGGTTCAAGGGTTGGGGCGCGGGGCTGGGGGATGCGGGCGGCTCGGTCATGGTTTGGCGGGCGCATCTTCCACGCGGGGCAGCGTGGCCAGCAGGGTGTTGGTGATGCCGCAATGGCGCGCCAGCAGGGACAAGCGCACCAGGGTGTCGTAAGGCACGGTCCGGTCTGCGTGCAGAATGAGCGTGAGCGGCGCGCGGACGGTGTTGGTGGCCACCATGAAGCGGTTGATCAGCATGCGCTCGGTGACGATCTGGTTGTCATAATACAGGTTGCCAGCGGCGTCCACGGCCATGGCTACGGTGGGCTGGTCCGTGCCCGGCAGGTCGTCGGCGGCGGGCGGAAGGAGGGAAATGCCGGGCGTGGGCAGCAGCGCGCCGAGCATCACGAGGATGACCAGCAGAAAGAACATGGCCGCGAACGGGGCCACGTCGAAATGGCTGCGCAGAATCCTGGCCGTGCGGGGAAATTTCATGGTCTGGCCGCCTTCATTTGCCGTTTTCGGTGACGATGTTGACGATTTCGGCGGCGGCGCGTTCCATGTCCAGAACGATCTTGTTCACGCGGCTGACGAGGTAGTTGTAGGCGATATGGGCGGGGATGGCCACGGCGATGCCGGCGGCCGCACAGATGAGCGCCTGCCAGACCCCGAGGGCCAGGGAATTCTCGCCGCTGATGTGGGCGTACAGGCCCTCCTGCTGCAAATTCATGAATACCTGGATGAACCCCACAATGGTGCCGAACAAGCCCAGCAAGGGGGCGATTTGGGCGATGGTGGCGAGCAGATTCAATTTTTCCTCCAGCCGGGGCACTTCGGAGAGGCCGGCTTCCTCGACGGCTTCGTGGACGCGGTCGCGGCCATGCTCGCGTTGGAGGATCGCGGCTTTCACCAGGCGCGCCACCGGTCCGGGCGTGGCGTCGCAGATGGAGATGGCCTCCACGATGTTGCCGCGCTTGATGACCGTGCGGACTCCATTGATGAACTCGGCGGAGTTGATTTGCGAGCGATGGCAGTAGAGCACGCGTTCAATGAACACGACGGCGGCGAGGGCGGCGGCGATGAGAATCAGCCAGATCACCGGCCCGCCGTTGGCTAAAAGCATAGGCATGCGACCATTAAAGGCGTTTGCGCGCAAAGTGCAAAGCGCAAAGTTCGCGAGGGGGGCGCAGGGCCCGGGGCGATCTAAAGTCCGGCATTAGCGAGCGGTTGCAAACCAGGGTGGCACGGGCCACTGGCCCGTACCGTCCGGCGACCCGCCGGACGGAACGGGTGAGGCGCTCTTTCGGCATGCGGAGACCGTTTCCCAGAGTGCGCCCCGCTCCGCTCAGCCGGGCTGGTAGCCCGGCAGGACGGGCCAGTGGCCGTGCCACCCATGCAGTGGGCAGCAGCTTGCGAGAACGACATTTGATTCCGGAAGGTCGGCCGCAAAATCCAAGTCCAACAATGGATCCGTTTGGAAATCAGGGCACCTCAAGGTGCCTCAAATGACCATTGCTGGTTGTTGGCACCAGTGCTGGACCATTGATCGACCAGGGCGGAATTTTTGGTGGAACTGCCGGACACCTCCAGGAGTTTGCCACTGTGGACGTTTTGGACGGTGTAATATCCGCCGGCGACGGGCGTGATCACCCATTCCTGATTTGAACCGCTATGGTTGGTGTAAAGGATCACTTGGGTGCCGTTGGCGCTGGACGCGCCGGCGACATCCAGAACCTTCCCGCTTTGCACGCCGGTGATGGAATATTGCCCTGACCCCAGGCTGGTCACGATCCATTGCTGGTTGCTGTGGCTCTGATAGGGATATTGATCGATCAACGTGTCATTGGTGGTGCCGTTCATGTTGGCGTCCAGAGCCTGGCCGCTGTTCCGGTTGATGATCTTGTAGGTGCCGTTGGCGATGGTCCCGCCCGTTCCGCCTAGCAGTCCATAAACGGACACCGCGCCGCTGTAGGAGCCGACATAAACCTTGCCGTTCGCCACCAAGGGATTGGCGTCCTTGACAAAATCCCCCACGCTATCGCGGCTGGCGTTTTGCTGGCTGTCCCACAGTTCCGTGCCGCTGATGTTGTCCGCATTATAGGCGCGCAGGATGCCGGCGACCGTGCCCGAGTCGTTGTCGGCGGTTTCGAGCGAAGCCCAGAGGATGCCGTTGCTGGAGCCATTGGCGGAAATGGACAGAAAGCCCCCCGGCGATCCCGGCGAGGCGGCCGAACTCGTCTGGTAAGGGGTGGTGGCAATGGTTGAACCATTGAACTTGAAGGCCTTGAGATGATCGCTGTTGGCCCAATCAAAAATCAACGGCCCGTTGGCGGCGCTGTTCCAATAAACGACGCCGCCGTGCATTTCATTGCTCGCAAAATTGGCAATCTGCTGCGCGACCTGGCCGTTGCCCGACTGTTCATGGCCCAGATTCCCGGTGTTGAGCGAGAATAGCGTTCCCTGCTTGCCGCCGGCGATCACCAGATTGGCACCGGGAATCAGCATGGCGCCGCTGGACCCTAAATCCTCGTCCCCGGAGTTCAGGGTGCTGTAGTTGTCCGGCGTGAACCAGTCGAGCAGGCTCAGGCTGCTGCTCAATTTCAGGAAACTTTCGCCGAAATTCCTGCTGCCGTCCCAAGTGCCGTTGCCGGTGACCACATAGACGTTTCCGCTGGCATCCACCGCGGGTGCCCGGCCCTGCTGCCAGATGCCGCCCTGCGTGCCGCCGGGCGTATCGTTGAACACGCCCGCCTGGGCCAGCGTGGTGGCATTGTAGGCCATCATCCAGCCATTGTAGGGGGTGTGATCTTCATGCGAGGCCCACGCAATAATGAGGTTGCCGCCGGCCAGGGCCAGCCCCATGCGCTGGTTTTGCATCTTGGGGCTGAAGCCGGACGCGCTGATGGTCACCGGCCCCCCCAGTTTTTCGGCGCCGGTGGCGAGGTTCAAGGCATGGAGAGTCTGGAAATAGGTTGAGTTGTTGGTGTTTTTCGTCCGGGACACCATGTAAATGGTGCCCCCGGCCTTGTCGATGTATGGAGTACTCTCCACCCCGACGTCGCCGACAATGTTGCGGGTGCTGCTGCCGGCGATGTCCGCGACCGGCACCGGACCGAGGCCGGCCCCCAAAAAGCTGACGTGCCAATACTGCGTGTTGCTGTCGGCATCGAAGGCGTAGGCGTCATCCTCCATCGTTTCAAGGTAAACCACGTTGTGCGTGCCACCAGCAATGTTTACCCCGGAGACATAGAGGGGCTGGGCGTAGGTGGCCCCGTGGACGGCATAGGCCCACAACTTGCCAAACTGGCTTTGGTTGACGTTGGCGGGGGTCAAGCTGGTTTCGCTCAGGTTGGCCCCACTGCGGTTGTTGTCGTTCATGTGCGTCAACACATCCACGGCGCGCGCGGAAGTCCATGACAGCAGCAGGACAGACGCCATGGCGGCAGCCAAAATCCTGCGTGAAACCACCGGAAACAGAGAAAACCTCGCATTTTTCATATATCGTCCGCTTGCCTTTCTTGTGTGGGAGCCAATTACATAGCATACCCTTCTAATGGTGTCAATTATTACTTGTGATCAAATCGCAATTTGACGCCGTTTGACCTGCACTTCGTAGTCCCGGGCAATTTGTCCGACTGTTTTCACGCCCAGCAAGGCTTCCAATCCCACTTTGGCCTTGACGGCACCACGATACCGTTTGCGTTTAGTTTAACTCATAGTCCTGCTGTTTTCTCATTTTCAGCAGAACCTGAAAAGTGTCCGAAATTCGGGGTCCATTTCTGTGTGTCGGGAATATGAAGGAGGTGATCACGTCTCCAGGCGTGGCCGTTTTTCGTATATTTGAAAGCCGATTTCAGCGCGACCCGATTTGCACGAACGGCAACTCGACTTCCCTTCAAAAAGGTTTACCCTTCACCAAAGCGAGCACCCGTAGCTCAATTGGATAGAGCACTCGACTTCGGATCGAGTGGTTGCAGGTTCAAGTCCTGCCGGGTGCGCCAGATACCATGTGTTTTCCCCAATTCAGGCAGGGGGCAACACACTGCTCGTGGTTTTGTGTTTTGTGGTGAATCCAATGCCGCCCCGACGGAGCGGAGCGTCAAATCCATCCAGCGGGGTGCGGGTGGCTTGGGGCTTGATCCGTTCGAGACACTTCCAGTCCAGCAAGGCGAGGATGCGCTCCCACTTGGTACTTGGTGTTGGCGGCCCCGCGCCAGCCATAGTGGCGCACCCGCTGGAAGCCCTTGGGCAGGACGGGTTGCAGGAAGCGGCGCACGAACTCGAAGACGCTGACGGTGCAGGACTTCTGGTCGCCGTCATTCTCGCGGCAGCAACCGGTCACACTCTGCTCATCCCAGCGCTCCACCTGGCTTTCGTGCAGGGGCGGACGGCAGAGATAGGCGGCCAGATACTTTAACGCCGCCTCGCCGCTGCCCACGGGCGTAAGACGATTTTAAGGGAAACCCCCCGTGCGCCGCCGAATTAGTTTGCCCTTCACCCGTAATCGGGCAAAATACTTTTGTGATGGTTCGTAACGAGCTGGGTTTGCGTCCGGCGGCTTGGTCCTGTAGGAATTTGTGTCCAACCCGGTCTGGCTGGGGCCACGGAGCCCACACCCAGGATCAGATTGCCGTGTCAGATTGCAATCCGCGTTGCAGAAACATCAGTAAACACCAGTGAAATCCGTAGTCGGAGCGTAGCTCAGCCTGGTAGAGCACTTGCTTTGGGAGCAAGACGTCGCAGGTTCGAATCCTGTCGCTCCGACCATTTTTCCAGATGCCCTTCTGATTTTTATCTGGGTTCATCGGTTGAACTGCGAATCGCCTGAACGGGTCCGACCGTCTCGTCGGCCCACTGGCCAGACAAACGGCCACCAGTACCGCCACGCAAGGGTTGCACGATTTCATTCACGGCTTTCATCTCCCATCCCGCTTTTATTTTCGTGTGTTTCGAGTGTTTCGTGGTTAATCCACTTGGTCTTCGGATTTCGGTCGTCGGATTTCATCCGGGTTCATCTGCGGTTGAACTGAATCCTCCGGCCCGGTTCGGGGGCGCTGGCGATAATTTCTTCAGGTGGATAAAAAGCTGCAAAGAAAAGGCTTCGAGCCGGTGGATAAAAAAAATCAGCAGCAATAATATCGTTGTAAAATAAGGCGAAAATGCATTCCGGCACCGGGTGTTTTTTGGTTGGCACCGCCGTTGCTAAACACCCGCCAGCGCCAATCAACCGGATGCGGTTGGGCTTTATCTGACCCGCTGGGGCGGGATGGATATGAAATCGTGCGGTCCGGATTGGTAGGCAAACGCCGTGCAACATAAATAAAACATGAAAAAAATTGAAGCGATCATCAAACCGTTCAAACTCGAAGAGGTCAAGGATGCCCTCAGCGAAATCGGCATCGAAGGCATGACCGTCAGCGAGGTCAAAGGTTTCGGCCGGCAAAAGGGGCACACTGAAATCTATCGTGGCAGCGAATACACCGTGGATTTCCTGCCCAAAATCAAACTCGAAATTGTCGTGGCGGACGCCCAGAAGGATGCCGCCGTCAGCGCCATCATCAAGGCGGCCAAGACCGGCAAGATCGGCGACGGCAAGGTCTTCGTTTCGACCATTGAAGACGCCATCCGCATCCGCACCGAAGAAAAAGGCGACTCGGCCGTATAACCCCACCAACCTCACTCGAAAACTACTGAATATAAAATGAAAAAGTATTTGTTAACCCTTGGTTTGCTGGCCATCACGGCCCTCGGCACGGTTTCGCTGCGCGCCGATGACACCAATGCCCCGGCCACCAACGCCATGGCGGCCATGGCTTCGACCAACGCCCCGGCGGCGGCGGCCACGAATGCCCCGGCGGCCTTGCCGGCCGCCTCGCTGGATCAACGCATCTCCTCGCTGGAGGCTTACATTTCCAACGGCGATCCCACCGCTCCGCTGAAGGACACCAATGGCAACATCACGGTGACGTCCGCCATCATGAACGGTAGTCTCACCAACAGCACCGGCAGCACGGCAAATTATCCGGGTGCCGGCCACAACGCCTGGTTGCTCACCAGCACCGCCTTGGTGTTGTTCATGACGCTGCCCGGCCTGGCGCTGTTCTACGGCGGCATGGTGCGGAAGAAAAACGTGCTGTCCGTCATCGCCCAATGCTTCCTGATCACCGGCTTGGTGACCATCCTCTGGGTGTTCATCGGCTACGGCATGATCTTCGGCGGCACCGGCGCGGGTTCCGATGCGCCCAGTCGATTGACGGCCATGGCCAAGGAAGACGTGGTCAGCGGTTGGGTGGGCAGTCCAAAAATTTGCTGGATGCTGAACAATGTCACCTCCGCGCCGAATGGAAATTACTCCTACTGGGTTTCGGAAAACGTCGTCTGCATGTTCCAATTGATGTTCGCCATCATCACCCCGGCGCTGATCCTTGGGGCCATCGCGGAACGCATGAAGTTCAAGGCGATCTTTGTCTTCATGACCTTGTGGATGCTGGTCGTGTATTTCACCCAGGGCCACGCGGTCTGGGGCATTAACGGTTACATGAACGGCGTCTGGAACGCGGGGGCGAAGATCCACGCCATGGACTTCGCCGGCGGTACTGTCGTGCACATGACCTCGGGCTTCTCGGCCCTCACGCTGTGCCTGATTCTTGGCAAACGCAAAGGCTGGGGCAAGGAGAACTTCGCGCCGCACAGCCTGGTGCTCACTTTCATCGGCACCGGCATGCTGTGGGTCGGTTGGTACGGTTTCAACTCCGGCAGCGCGCTCGCCGGTGACGTGATTGCGGCGAACGCCTTCACCACCACGACCATCGCCACGGCAATTGCGTCCTTCGTCTGGCCGATGTGGGAGTGGATCGTCAAGGGCAAGCCCAGCGTGCTCGGTTTCTGCTCCGGCGCGGTGGCCGGCCTGGTGGTGATCACCCCCGCTTGCGGTTACGTAACGCCCCAAGGCTCCATCTGGATCGGTATCGTGGCGGGCACGCTCTGCTGGTTCATGTGCTACAAGGTTAAGTCCTGGTTCGGTTATGACGACGCCTTGGACACGTTCGGCGTCCACGCCATCGGTGGTACCACCGGGGCGATCATGACGGGCATGCTCGCCCGCAACTCGGTGAATGCCAACCTGGCCACCAACCTTAAAGCCTACGTGACGGACAGCTTGTTCCAACCGCTGGTTTGGGAACAAATCAAGGCGGTCTTCATCACGATCATTCTGAGCGTGGTCGGCACGATCATCATCGCCTATATCACCAAAGTACTCGTCGGCCTGCGCCCGACCGAAGAAGTCGAAATGGTCGGCCTCGACGAATCCGAGCACGGCGAATTGGGTTACCACGAATAAACCCAGACCGGTTCGTTAATTGCAGACGGCGGGCAACGCAAGTTGCCCGCCGTTTTTGCGTCTTGCGGGACCCCGGGTGCGGATTAATGGATCAATGGATTGGTGGATTGGCTAGCCCGGATATTTCATAGTGGAACCAAAACCATGGCAAACCCTTGTAGCGCAGGCTTCCCAGCCTGCCGTATCGCAGGTTTCCAAACCTGCGTGCCGTGTCGTTTCAACCACGCATTCGAACGTGTTTGCGCCCCTCTTTTCATTTTCGCGACTCTTTCCAAAATGGCTATGAAATATCCGGGCTGGCTACCTGTGTTCATCTGCGTCCATCTGTGGTTAAACTGCTTCGTCCTTTGCTCGCCCTGGCCGGCCAAGGAGAACTTTCACCAACACCAGGAACAATCCCGCGCTCGCCACCGCCAGGCCCGACTCCGTTAAAAACATGCCGGTGGAATTCCAGTGATCATGCGCCCACCCATCCAGCGTCGTCATGTAATAGATCGGCACATTGGAGAGCGAAGCCAGGGCGTTATATTTGGTGGCCGCCGCCCCCTTGCCGATGACCTCCAGCACGAACGCCGAGAACGCCGCGTAGCACAGCCCGGACGTGAAATTGTAAACGGAAACCCAGACCACAAACATGGCCGGGGTGTGCGGCAAAAAAGCCATGGCCAACCCCGAACCGGCCTGCAATATCCCAAACCAAACATAGGCTTGCTGGCGATCCTTCCGGTCACAAATCCAGCCGCCCACGATGCAGCCAATGGCCGAGATGACCCCGCACAGCACCCCCGTGATCAACGCCACCAGGTTCGCGGAAGCCCCCCATTCCCCGGCAATGGATGAAAAAACCACCGCGCCCGTGCCGATGGGCAGAAAGCAGAGGAGGAAGGCCAGGATGCCGGACCGGTTGCGGATCAGTTGCCAGAGGTCCTCCCAAATGACGGCGATCCCCTTCCGCAGGCTCGAACCTTGGAAAGTCCGGTCCGGCGTGGGTACGAGCAGCAGCGCCAGGCAGCAAAGGAAGCACAGCCCGCCGACAATGCAACTGGCCATCCAAGGTGCCGGCAAGTGCTCCACCAGGTACAATCCCAATCCCCCGCCCAGACCGTTTCCGCCCAGATTGCCGGCCTGATACCAACCGGAGGCCCGGCCCTTCAGTTCCTCCGGAGTGCCGTAAGCCAGCAGGCTCTCGACGGCCATCCCCAGGAGGGTGCTGGCCAGGCTCGACAAAAAGACCACCGCCGACAAAACGACCAATCCTGCCTTGGTCGCCGGAAACCAGCCCATCGCTGCCACGCCAACCGCGCCAAGGAGGCCCGCGATCAGGTACCATCGCTTTTGGCTCAGCGTCAAGTCCACCACCGGCGCCCAAAAGAACTTGCAGGTATTCGGTAAAACCCCCAGCGCCACCAAAGCCGCGATCTGCTCCACCGAGGCCCCGGCCTGCTTCAATTGATACGCCAGCGTAACCGAGACATAGCCCGTGACCACGCCAAAGGGAATGATGAGCACCATGAACACCCACGGATGAGCGTGACGCAGATTCATGCCGGTAGGCAGGTCATGGTTGGCGCAGTTTAATCACGCGCGCAAGATGCCCAAAGGCATCGCAAAAAACAACCCTGCAGGAAAACCATGACGGTTGCGGAGCGGTAAATCCCGATACCCGAGGTGGACCGTGCGATCAAACGGCTGTTTCGCGCGCCCAGCGCGGTAGGGCGCGTCACTCCGTGCGCGCCGCGCCTGCAACCAGAATATACAAATTATCCCCAGCGTCGTCTTCCCATCCGTTGCCGATCCGCGCATTTTCCATGTTCTCTCGCACCAACTTCGGAATTCGGGTAAATGCCAGCGGGGCCGTCGGTGAACTTTTTTTAGCATAAAAAAAACACCTTGGACAGCCTATGTCCAAGGTCTTCGGTTATGCTAAACCAAAAAATCATTCCATGAGCCCCCACCACGCCAAGATTGCCCGTCCACCGAAACCTTCGGGACGAACGGGTGCGCCCGAAAAAAAACGGCCAGACTCGTTGAAGTCCACTGCCACCCAATCGCGGGCGATCAAGCCTAATCAAGGTGGATCAAGGTGGATCAAGGTAAATCAAGGTGAAAAAAATCATCAGGCTTCATCTCCGGCCAATAAGCGGATGCTGCCCGCAGGCCGGCCCATCCGTCTCGGGAATCGTTTTTACCTCATGGACGACATTTCTGCCAAACATATTCCTGAACCTGTGCCAATCCGGCGCTCCCATATCGTCAATACGCGGGGTGAGGGCTGGCTTCCCCATGGCTCTCGTCCAACTTCCGGGTTCATGGGCAGGAGTCAGAGTCAGTCCGAGTGGGTCAGACCTTTGAAATCATAAAACCAGCAATCCCCAACCATGAACCAAGCTCACCCAACGCTCCATTTCGAAACACGCGGCAACCCCGTGGCGCCGGTTTCCAAACCGGCAGGGCGTGGCCAGCCCAGCGCGCCAACGCGTTCAAGAAGCAACGTGTTAACGGTGTTCGCCCCCTGAAACCTTCCACCTTCAACCTGAAACCTTTTTGCCAAAGTCGCACCAGGTCGCAGTGCGTAGCACCTTTGAAAACACTTTTCGGCCGGGTCACGTCGCGCAGCCGGGCTCGGGGACCGCGCACATCGCCAGCCTGAAAAAGGGAGCGCAATCTGACGAATTCGTTTACTATAGCCACAAAACTTGAAACCGAACTCCGAAGCGGGCCTTGAGATGGCAAGGCCTTGTCGCGTGCCCAGCGCGGTAGGGCGCGTCACTCCGTGTACGCCGCGCCTGCAACCGCCGGGTATGAATTTTCCCCTGCGGCGTGTTCCCAACTCGTTGTCGAGCAGGGCATTTCCCATGTTTCTTCCTCCCAACTTCGGTTTTCGGGTTGAAACCCGCTAGCGTCAGCCCACACCCCATGCCGAACGCCATTGCCGATATTCTCGCCTACCACGAGCGCACCAAGCATCACCCCGGACGTTATGCCCGCGGTCCGCGCGACCTGGACTGGGCGACCCAGCCGAACCCCTTCCGCCGCTTCCCCGGCGCGCCGCTGTTCCGGCTGCCATTGGCCGCAGCGGACCCAACGCCCCCGGCCGCCGCCTTGTTCGGCGCGCTGCCCGTCGCCCCGCAACGATTGACATGGGAAACGCTGGGCTTGTTCTTTGAACTGTCCCTGGGCCTTTCCGCCCGCAAGCAAATCGCCGATTCCAGCTGGTATTTGCGGATCAATCCCTCCAGCGGCAACCTTCATCCCACCGAGGCCTATGCCGTGCTGCCCGGCCTGGATGGGCTGCCGGGCAGTGCGGGCGTCTATCACTACGCATCCTATGAACACGCTTTGGAACAACGGGCGCGCTGGCCACAACCCGCCGCTGCCGACACCAATGCATTCCACGTGGGGCTGACCTCCATCACCTGGCGCGAGGCGTGGAAATACGGGGAACGCGCCTTCCGCTATTGCCAGCACGACGTGGGACACGCGCTCGCCGCCCTTCGTTTCGCCGGGGCCGCGCTGGGTTGGCGCGTCCAGTTCCTGCCGGAGTGGAACGATGCGCGCCTCGCCCAATTACTCGGCTTGGATCGCCCGGATGATTTTGCTGATGCGGAACGGGAAACGCCGGAATTACTGGTCCGGGTGATCGTAAACGATTCGTCGGCGAACCCTCTGACGCCAGTTGCCGACACTGCCAGTGAATGGCTCGGACGCGCCAACCGCCTGAGTGATTCCCAAGTCGAGTGGCCGGTGATCTCGGAAGCGGTGCAAGCCTCGGAACGGATCAGCCCCAGCACTCCCGCCGGGGATCGGGATGGCTGGCCGCCGCCCTTGCCACCATCCTGCAACCATACCGCCAGCGGCTTGATTCACCAGCGCCGCAGTGCCGTCGATTTCGACGGCGTCACGCACCTCACGCGGGAAAAATTCCTGGCCATCCTAAACACCACGCTGCCCCGCGCCGCCGCGCCGCCCTTCGATGCCTGGCCAATTGCACCGCGCCTGCATCTGGTGCTGTTCGTCCATCGGGTCACCGGCTTGGATCCCGGTTTGTACCTCTGGCTGCGGGCTCCAGCGGATGCGGCAGCCTTGCGCCATGCGTTCCCCGCGAAATTCAAATGGGAGGCAGTGCCGGAAGCCGGCCCGTCGTCACTATATCGCTTGGGCACGGGCGACCTCCGGGATTTCGCCCGGACGCTCTCCTGCCAGCAGGACATTGCCGCCGATGGGGCGTTCAGCCTGGGCATGCTGGCGCGGTTCGAACCTGTCTTGCGGGAACGCGGCGCGGCGGCATACCGGGAATTATTCTGGGAAGCCGGGATGATCGGCCAGGCCTTGTACCTGGCGGCGGAGGCGGCCGGCATGCGCGGCACCGGCATCGGTTGCTATTTCGATGACGTGCTGCACCGCGCCCTGGGGTTGACCGGGCACGACTGGCAGAGCCTGTATCATTTTACCATCGGGACACCCGTGGAGGATTTGCGACTGCGCACGGCTCCCCCCTATGCGCATCTTGCCGGGAACGCTGCATCCAAGGGCTGAGGTTGCAATGGGGAATTTGGAAATTGGCTGTCCGACATGGATTCGAACCTGATTCTTGAACTTTTTCCGCCGCTGGCTCATTGCCGGTTGTCGCAAACTGTGTGTCGCTCATCGCAGTCCCACTTTACGCAATAACCCATACCAGTCAATGTTAATGTTGCAACTGGCGGCGGGAAGTCACGGCAGATTCTGTGTCCGGTCGTGTCGGAACCATAGCGGCGTGTCAGATTGTGTCAAACATCTGGTCGGATGGAATTTTGTGTCAGGTTGTGTCAGGTTTCGGATGTCTGTCGCCGCGCAAACTGGTCGGTCGGAACTGGGCTGAACCGACGGAGGGGCAGGCGGTCCAACTCCGTTGGACGGGTGTGAAGGATGGTGGCGTGACCGGGGGGGGCGGGGGGGCAGTTGCTGCCCTGGATGGCTGGATACAACTGATTGGGGCGTAGAATTTTTTTATGCAAAAAGGGATTTTTAGAGGGTGTTGGTGCTGGCCAAGGGCAACTGAATCATGAATTTCAACTCCCAGCGACCGGCACAGCGGCTTTGGTTGGGTTTGTGAGTTCCTTTGTTCCCGAAGATTTCTTCAATACCTGGGCCGGCCATCGTGGTGGGCGGAGGAGAAAATGTAGTCATCGGATTCATTTGCTCAGTCGGCCGCCCGACCCGCGCGGCCCGCAGGTTGCCAGCATTTCCTGGTATTGCAACTGGAACGATTGAGGGCAGGTTGACTTCAGGGCTGAGCACATGCAGCCTTTGGCATGGGTTTCAATCGCGAGCAACTGAAAGCGACGGCGGCGGAACTCGCCGCTATGGGCGTGTTCGTTGGGACGTCTTCATGGAAATATCTTGGCTGGCGCGGGTTGCTCTACGACGAAGCCCGTTATACCTATCGCGGGAGGTTCGCGGAATCGCGTTTTGAGAAAAATTGCCTGGCCGAGTACGCAGAGGTCTTCAAGACGGTTTGTGTGGACGGCGCTTACTACCGGTTCCCGGATGCCAAATACCTTGATGGCATGGTGTCCCAGGTGCCGGCGGATTTTCAGTTTGGATTCAAGGTGACGGACGAAATCACGATCAAGCATTTCCCCAATCATCCGCGCCACGGTGCCCGCGCTGGCAAACCCAACGAACATTTCCTCAATTCCGCGCTGTTTGCCAACGCCTTTCTAAAACCGTGCGATCCGTTCCGGCAAAACATTGGGCTGCTCATTTTTGAGTTTTCCCGCTTCTATCCCAGCGACTACCAACATGGCCGGGAATTTGTCGCGGACCTGGACCGCTTCCTGGCGCTCCTGCCCCAAGGCTGGCCTTATGCAGTGGAACTCCGCAATGAACACTGGTTGCAACCCGAGTATTTTGCCTGTCTTGCGAAACACGGCGTCAGCCACGTCTTCAACTCGTGGCAGGCCATGCCGCCCGTCAGCGAACAGATGGTCCTTCCCGGCAGCCATACCAACCCGGCGTTGATGGCCGCACGCTTCCTGCTCAAACCGGGTCGCAAGTATGAGGATGCGGTCAAGGCGTTTGCGCCCTACGACTCCGTTAAGGAGAAAAATGACGATGCCCGTGCCGCCGGGAAAAAGCTCATCGCCGAGGGGAAAGCAGCCAAAAAGAAGACCTTCATCTATGTGAACAACCGGTTGGAGGGAAATGCGCTTGAGACCATTGCAGCCATGCTGGATGTGGCTGCAACCTAAACATCCTTCCCGGAAACTGGCGGACCCTCCCGCACTCGGACCGGGTTCTGAATGCGTCCCCGGATTTGCAGCGTGAACTCATCTGTCTCCACCGTGTGTTCCACGGGCATTTCGGTCAGATAACCGGTCGGGCGCGAACGCTGGATTTTTTGATGGCCACGGATGCCGGCAAGCGCGCGGTCGGAGCCGACGAACTCACGCCCGCCGCCCAGATCGCCCGTTCGCAGGACAAACTCCACCAGATCACGCACCGAAATCGTGTGCGCGGGTTTGGCGGTCGCGACACTCACGCCCGATCCCGCTCCTCGTCGGGAACAACTCGGGTGCATCCATCCGTTGTCCGCTTGCGGTCTGGTCTGGGACGGTGAACGGACGCGTGCGTCGCGCCTTAGCCTGCATGAATTGGAGCACCGTTTCCAAATCGGCATCCCGCAGGGCCAAATCGTGGGCCTGCGCCAGCGTTTGGGTGCGTTCTCCGAGCAGGCAACAAATCCCTCCTGGTCGCCGTCCAAGAGCCTTGTCAGGACACGCTCGGCTTCGCCCATTTCCAGCTCGCTGGTCTGCGCAGCCGCAATCGCAACGATTTCACCCAACTGTCCGTGGACCCATCAAGCGGGCATGGCGGCCGATCCAGCCGCCCGCCGCAGCGCAAACCAAAGCAGGCGCACGAGCGCGGCGCGAAAAAAAGCGATGCTGCTGCCAAAGGGGGCGCAGGCCTGCCAGCCCATCCCGGGTGATCCAATCAATGCCCTGGGCGCGGCAATCTTGCAGGATGTTCCACACGACGAGGAAGTATTCCTCATAGCCAACATGCAGGGAAACTGCTACGTCTTCACCACTTTTTCAAAAGGCTGGCAGGAAATGGAAAGATGAAATCGTAAAATAAGCTCGCCAGCGGACTGCGAAATGACAAGTCTGAATGCCATGGTAAATCCGAACCATTCGCCGGAATCCTTGCGCGTGTTCATCAGTTACAGTTGGGACTCCGATCCGCACAAACAACGCGTGCTGGAGCTGACCCAGCGGTTGCGCCAAGACGGTGTGGATGCCTGGATGGATCGCTTCACCCCTTTCCCAGAAGAAGGCTGGCCGCGATGGATGGAAAACGAAATCCAGAAGGCTTTTTTTGTCGTTGTCATTGCCACTGAAAAATATGCCCAGCGTTTTGCCGGAAACGCGCCTTCAGGCACCGGATTGGGCGCGACTTGGGAAGGAGCCATCATCGCGCAGGAACTCTACGATGTGGGCGCGCGAAACAACAAATTCCTGCCGCTCATTTTTACCCAGGCTGACGCCCAGCACATTCCCAAGCCCCTCAAACCTTTCGCCCACTTCCGGGTTGATTCCGACGCTGGCTACGATGCCCTCTATCGCCAGATTACAAATCAACACGAAATCGCTCCTGTACCCCTCGGAAAAAAACGGGTTTTGGCCGCTACGCCAGCCAGCAAGGCTTTGCCATCTCTGCCCATCCCTCCGATTCACGCAATCAGCGCCAACAAACCCCGCCACAACCTTCCTTTCTCCCCCAATCCCTTTTTCACGGGACGTGAGACGATACTGAAGGACTTGCATCAGGCGCTCAGCACAAAGACCGCCGCCGCCCTCCCGCAACCGCAGGCGGTGCATGGGTTGGGCGGCGTGGGTAAAACACAACTGGCGGTGGAATATGCTTGGCGGCATTTGCAGGATTACCACGCCGTGCTGTGGGCGGGGGCGGCTTCACCATCGGAACTTCAAGCCAATCTCGCCCGACTGGCGGAGGTGCTGACTCTGCCGCAATCAGACGCGCGGGAACAGGAAGTCAAAGTGCGAGCGATTCGAAACTGGCTGCAAACCAGTGACCGCTGGCTGCTTATTCTGGACAATGCCGACACGAGCGAAGCAGTGGAGGCAGTGCAATCGGCTTTGCCGGTGGGTTTAAATGGCCATGTCATCGTGACCTCGCGGCGGACAAACTGGGGAGTGGCGTTTGGCGACTTGGAGGTGAATGTGTTGCCAATCCCCGTTGCTACCGACCTGTTGCTGAAACGCGCCGCCAAGTCTGGATTCAACGCAGGCACATCGTCCAATGCCGCAGCCGTTGCGAGAGAGTTGGATGGTCTGCCGCTGGCGCTGGAACAAGCCGGGGCTTACATCGCCAGGCATCACATCGGCTTTTCCGATTACCTGGAGTTGCTGAAGGGTTCGCGCAAAAGACTTTTGACTGAAGGCAGCAAGGGAGGCACGGGTTATCAGATGACCGTGGCGACCACCTGGTTGGTCAGCGAAGAACAACTTTGCCCCCTCGCGCGCGCCATCCTGCAAATTGCCGCCTTCCTTGCCCCAGACGAAATTCCCCGCGCCTTGTTCATCGGAAATAGCAAAACACTTGCCGAGGCCATCACCTTGTTGACACCCGAGAATTCTCCATCCAACCCGGAGCCTTTGGAAAGATTGGCGATTAACGAAGCTTTGGCTCAGTTGGCAGATCATTCCCTGATGGAACTGGAAGCGGACACTTTTGCCTGCCATCGGCTGCTACAAGCGGTGTTATGGGACCGGTTGCCCCCCGATGCCCGCAAATCTTGGGGCCAGGTGGCTGTGAGACTGGTCAATGCTTACGCCCCACCAGAACCGCAGGATGTCCGCACCTGGTCGGTGTGGAACCAGCTACGCCCTCATGTTATCAAGCTATTAAGCAGGATTGGTGATGACGCCAACTCAAACGCCGCGAAATTGATGAACGAACTCGGGTTGCATTTAGATGCCAAAGCTCTTTTTGATGAAGCCGAGCCATTCTATCGCCGCGCGCTGGACATTGACGAGAAAAGTGTGGGACTTGAGCATCCACAGGTTGCCGTCAGCCTCACCAATCTGGCGCAATTGCTCCAAGACACCAACCGACTGGCAGAAGCCGAACCGCTCATGCGTCGCGCGCTGGTCATTGACGAGAAAAATTTCGGACTAGAGCATCCAAATGTTGCCAGAGACCTTAACAATTTGACGCGATTGCTCCAAGCCACCAACCGGATGGCAGAAGCCGAACCGCTCATGCGCCGCGCGCTGGTCATTGACGAGAAAAGTTTCGGGCCAGACCATCCGAAGGTCGCCATCCGCCTCAGCAGTCTGGCGCGATTGCTCCATGCCACCAAACGGATGGCAGAAGCCGAGCCGCTCATGCGCCGTGCCCTGGTTATTGACGAGAAACACTTCGGATCTGAGCATCCAGATGTTGCCAGAGACCTCAACAATCTGGCGCAACTGCTCCAAGCCACGAACCGGATGGCAGAAGCCGAGCCGCTCATGCGCCGCACGCTGGTCATCGTCGAGAAAAGCTTCGGACCGGACCATCCGAGTGTTGCCATCTGCCTCAACAACTTGGGGCAATTGCTCCAAGACAAAAAACGTCTGTCAGCGGCAGGGCCGCTGGCTCGACGGGCTGCGGACATTATGATCCGCAGCCTCGGCTTTGAGCATCCGAACTCACAAATTATGCTGGATAACTACAAAGGAATACTCTCTGCCATGAAGTTGCCCAAATCCGACGTTGAAGCCAAGATACGGGATTTACTGAAGACGTTGGATTAAATGAACTTCCATAGCGGTAGGAGGAATCATTGATGCAAGGTTTTCAGCGTTTTCAGCATGGAACTGGCATCACACGGCTTACCCGGTGTAGTCGTTGCGCGCCAATGCTAGGCTGGATGATCTTCATCCCGTTTGGATGAAGCCGATAGGCTCTTTAGGCTCTTACGCAACACTCCAGAGGAGCGACTAGTTTATAGCCCATCGTCTTCCAATAGACATCAAGCCCCAAGATGGTCGCGCGCGTCACGCTGTGCGCGCTGCTCTTGGCATTCACGCAGACAAGTTAGCTCATGTCGTCGCATGCCAGACTCTTTGCTGAACACTTGATCACTGAACTCTGAAAACTCCCGTGATGGTTGGACTTCCGTTGTCCAAGTCACTGGAGTAAAATTGACCCCGTGCCCGCGCCATAAACATTACTGTTCCCGATCCCCGGCCGCTGGTCGAGCGACTGGGGCCTGATCTCTTCCGGCAATTGACCGAGCGTCCCGGCGTTTACCTGAGCCGAAGCGCCGCGAACGGCTGGAGGCGGAGACGGAGCTGTTCGGCTACGCCGTGAGCGGGCATCCGCTGGAATTGTTTGCGGCCGTGGCGTGGGACACCTATTGCCCGGTGGCACAACTGGGCGCGCACGTCGGCGAAACGGTGGTGGCGTGCGGGTTGGAGCAGCGCACGCATCACCAGATCACCGGGGAACCCATGAAATTTCTGACGCTGGCGGACTGGACCGGCATCGTGGAAACGGAATTGTTCGCGCAGACCTACAAAAACTACTGGCTGGCCACGGTGCGGTATCCGGTGCTGGAAGTCACCGCCACCGTTGAACCGTTTGAAAACGGGCGCGGATTCACGTTGCAAGTGCTACGGGCAGGGAAACCGAGAACTTGTTGTCTCGCTGGTCAACATGACCTCCCGATTGCCCCACCGCAAGAAGGCCAACGGGGTGGCTAGTTAGTTCTTGCTGCTGTCCTTTTACGCGGCATGAATCCTTTGGAGGACCCAGGCTGGCAATGCCATGGGAATGAAAGGATTTAACCCAACGAATCCAGATTGGGTCCTGTTATTCTCCGAATTGGACAACACTGCCACCAAATCTCCAAACCGATTTACGATTGGGCTGCCTGAGGTGCCGCTTTCGCCAATTCCCAATTTCCAAAGAATTCTTTGCGCAAACCTAAAAAATTACGGGTTGGCCACCGAGCGGTACGGTCGAACCGTTTGAAAACGGGCGGGGATTCACGTTGCGCGTGCTGCGGGTTGACAAACCGAGATCAACGTGAGGCTGGCATAACCGGCATCAGAATTTCAGCCTGAATTAACTCTTGGAAGTGCTCCGAGATGGTTTGAACGGCGTTTTGTTCTCTGACCAACAAGCCGAGTTCCATATTTCGGTTGAAAGCGTCGTCAGTGAGATTGGCGCTTCCGATGAGAGCCACGTCGTCAATAATGGCGCATTTCATGTGCAGTTTGCCGGGGCGGCCAGCCTGGTTTCGCTCACGTTTGACCAGCGGCCAGTAGTATATGTGGGTTCTCGTTGCAGGAACGTCTTTGAATGCAGCAATGGCATCTTGGGTGAGTTGCCCTTCGGACTCGTCTTCGCTCTCGACAATCAGGGTCAGATCGACGCCGCGCCCAATGGCCAGTGCCAAATGTTCGCAGAGGTGGTGCACGCGGTGGGCAGCGAAGGTGACGAGCACAATTCGCTTTTGAGCAGTGGACACCAAGTCATACAGGACTTGGTCAATGCGACGGACGGGAAAACGATTATTGGCCGGGCCGGTCCAGATAAGTTCTGTCAGCGGCTTGGTGTCACCTGCCAGGTGATCCACGGTCATCATAGCCGCAGCGATGGCTATCCAAGGCACAGTCGGGTTAGCCTTGAAGGCATCCATCAGAAGCCAAGAGGCGTCCTGACTTAACAGACCCGAGGTTGCTTGGCGAATTGAAGCTGTGTCAGGTGCGGAAGGCATGGTCGCGAGATTAGCTGACAGTTGTTGCCAAGCCCCGGCAGTCATGCGACTCCGAGCCTTCACCAAAACTTGGACAAGTTCGCGAGTGATCATAGTTCAAAACCCGGTGAAAAACTCAGTGGGCTTGGCTGCAAATGTGCCCACGAGCGTAGAACGATCCAGAAAACGGTTACCCCGTTCACAGGAGGTCTCGGGGGCAAAGAGGCAGGCGTGACAACATGCGCCGTGGATGCCTCGGCCGTCGGCCACCGGGGAGTGTTCGGCGCAAAGCGGGTCTGAACCGCAAATGCGCATGGATTCCAGTGCGTTTTGAATCTGTCGTCCCAAGGTGACCGGCTGGCCCAATTGGACCAGGCCGCCAAGCGTTCCCTCGCTGTCCGAGGCAGCGGTGTATATCAGGATTCCAGCCATTGGCCCATCCTCCTGGCCAACCCCGCGGCAATAGAGACGTTCACGGACGCTCGCCGCAGTGTAGCCGCATTCCAAGGAAATCTGCCGCATAAGTGCATGTGAAAATGAATGCAAGAAAACAAAACGAATGCCGGGAAAACCAACTTCGGGCGGGTTTTGTTTGCGCTGGGTCCGCCAGACTTTGTGCGCCAGGTAAAATTCCTGTTCCAATTGACGCACGGCGGGCTGCTGCTCCCAAGCTTGCAACGCATTTTCCCTAAAGCGGAGGAAAATTCCCTCCCCGCGGACCTCGGACGCAGGCAACCAAGTTGGGTTTTGGCGGCTCAAGGGGGTCTGGCGGCCGTCATCGGCGTAAGCAGCGTCCGCGAAGTCGCCTTTGGATTCGATCCGGGTAAAGGCCAGAAGGGCTCGAACTTCACGTAGCTTTTCCAACAGAAGGGTATCTTCAAACTGGTAGGCGAATCCCGTGGGAGGTGCGACACGAGTGACACGGAAATCCTTGGTGGGAGCGGGAGCCGGATTTTGGGTGAGCACCGACCACTCGGTGATTTTAAGGTCCGTTTCCTCAGCTTCATTTACTGATTCTTGCTTATTCGCCTGGATGGCAGCCCAAATTTGGGCGGCAGAAAAGTCGGCGAGTTCAGGCATACGCGACGGAGCGGTGATGTAAGCTGCGACTTCCAGCGAAGGGATATCTTTGATCACTGACCACTTGTCGGCGACCAGAAGCGCCAGTTTGTCTTGGGCTGAGGGTGGAAGAGACAAGGCCGACATGACAACCGGAAACCAACTGTTCGACGCGCCAAGCAGGATGGTGCGCGCTGATTCCTTGCAGGCCTCCGCATCGGTTCTCCGCAAGTGCGGATGCAGTCCGCTGCACGGAACCACAAACTTGTCCCGGTCAAAAGCATCGGCCATGCGCCGTTCGAACCCGCATTCCAGGCACTTGATGATGATGTCGGATGCGTCGCCCGCGGCACCATATTCCCGCATGATCAAACGCGATGGTTTGCACGGGACATTCCCCTTATGGACATAGTCCACCCAAGGAAAATCCGAAAGGTGTCCCTCTCGGCAGGCGAGAAGAAAACGAACTGCAAATGCAGTGGGCGGGTGGCCGACAGGTTTGCAATTGGCATGAACGTATCGCGTTTTGTCTGGCCGCCACTGGTCTTGGACCAGCGTAAAGATGCCTGAGTCAATCGTAGCCAGGGTGTCACACAATGGGCAGCGCAACCAACGTGGAAAAGGGGCGACCGGGACGCCAATGGCTGCCGTCGCCGCGTCACGACTGTCTTCGTCGAATGTCATGGGCGGCAAATGGAGTTTCTTGACTTGCGATCCAAGCCGTCGCTGGATTGCGCCCAGCAAGCGCTCCTCCGTGATTTCCGTGCAATACCGTGTGTCCCAATCATCGAGTCCGAGGATCAAGGCCGAGGTGTTGGGCAAGTCCAGCAAAGCACCAACGCCAAAGGTATAAATCAGTTGGCTCGGTCTGAGTTCGCCTAGTTCATTCATATTCGTTTCGTGATTATTGCCCAGTGCGCAGTCCGGTTGGATTTTGGTCAAGAATGAGGTCAACGGTTCCCTCCACGTCCCGGAGACTGTTGAGACAGGTGAACTTCTCCCAGTCGCCTGGGCCGGGTTGCTTGAGCAGGCCGACAACACCGTTGGTGTCATCTTTGTAGCCAAGGCGGTGATCGGTTTGATTGTGAACGCGACTCAACCAATAGTCGCGGCGATCCATTAACATCTGCCTGACCAAGATGCCGACTGAGGGATCACCCAGAGCTTTCACGGCGCGGGCAACGATGCGGTCGATGACAAGCGGCATGACCGGATCAGTATCCTGCAACTCTCCGGCCTTGAGGTTGGCGTTTAACCGTTGGTCCTGCAAACGCATCAGCGCCACCAGCACGCCGGACAAACCGCGGTCAAGCGCTCGGGCAGAGAATGGGGTCACGCAAAGGGCTTCGACATGCTTGTAAAACGTCTCGTGATAATGCTCGAAGGTCTCGTAATGGGAAAGGTCCCGTGGACGCGCCCAATTAAAGAGAGTCAGCACCAGTCCGGGACCCGAACGCGAACGCCCCACACGGCTCGTGGCCTGGATGTATTCCGATGTGGTCTTGGGCTGTCCCGCAACCGCCATTAGACCGAGTCGGTCGATGTCCACGCCGACAGAAATCATGTTGGTGGCCAGGATGGTGTCAAAGGGCCGGGTGGCGGGTTGTATTCCGGCTTTGCGGTCGGCATCCCGTTTTGCTTCATGAGCGTTGTCAAAGATCACTTCGAGCCGTTCCAGAATCTTTGGAATATCCGTTCCGGATTTGCGCGAAGTGAGTTCCTCCACCGCGCCGAAACGGATTTGGCGCTTCGCCAGCCCGCGTTGATCTGCGTCGCGCAAGCGGGCACGAATATCGTCCTCCACCAGACGCCTTGTGCCGGCGAGTTCGCGAATGGAATTGAAGTAGCCGGCGAGCGTCATCCACGGGTCGGCAAGCTTGTCGTATTTGTCGAACAACTTTTGCGCGGAGGCCAGCAGTGCCACATAAACACGAATCATCGCAACGGGGTAGCGGCGGCCAAAGGCGCAGATACCGAGGTAACGCCGCCCTGGGTACTGCTCGCCCGCGGGACGCTGAATGGCAAAGAAGCTATCCGTGATGGAAGTTCCTTGCGGCGGAAACACTTCGAGCTGCCGCAGGAAAAGCTTGCGCACTTGATCAGATGCCCGGCGAATCGTGGCCGTGGAGGCAATCACTTTGGGGCGCACGCGTTTTCCGTTTACAGTCCAGGAGCACATTTCATCCACCGCGGTTTCGTAGAGGGCGACCATGGACCCAAGCGGTCCACTGATGAGATGCAACTCGTCCTGAATGATCAAATCCGGCGGACGCAACGGCCCGTGCGGCTGACGTTTCACGGCTGGATTCCCAAAGCGCGCCGGATGGTTGCCTTTGTCCGCCTCCTCAATTTCCGGCGAAATAAAACCATGGCGCAGACAGATGCCGTCCAATTGACCGAACAGCTGCTGAGTTTCACCCTTCCACGGCATCTGCGCAAACTTGTCCACCGTCGCGATGAGCAGCGATGGCGGCCGGCGGTAAATGTCCTCGTCCACAACCATGACCGGCAGCCCCTCCTTGGGCGACTGGGCTTCCGAAAACTCGCAACTGCCGGTGGCGTCGCCACAATAGGTCACACAACGCCCAATGTCGCCGGGCGCTTCGTACACTTTGACGTTGTGCGAATGGATTTCCCGCCCGCACCACGGACAGGAGACCAATTGGTGCGGCGTACCGCTGATGCCGGGGCGCCCGCCCATATTGCCTTGGCGCAACGATTCTGCGGCCTGCCCCAGCGTGTTGGGCGTGGCCTTGCTCCCGACCCACAAGCCGAGGCGAAAAGGGGTGGCCCCCCATTTGGCGATATCCGCCTTGCGGATGTTTTCGCACGCGCAAAGCAGTGCAGCGGCGCGTTGAAATTGCTGGAGCGTGAGCAGGCGTAGCGTGTAGCGCATCAGCACGGCAATGCCGTGATCCCCCGGGCGGCCTTCGATGTCCTTTTGTAACCGGCGCAGGGCGAGTACATAGGCTGTAAGGCCGAGATAGGCTTCCGTCTTGCCACCGCCGGTGGCGAACCACAGCAGATCGGCCACCGCGTCGGTTTCATGGCTGCGGTCTGGGTGATCCAACCTCGTGACACTGGGAAGGTTGAGCAAAACGAAAGCGAGCTGGAAGACGCGCCAGGTCCGGTTCGCCGCCACGTCGAATGGTTCAACCGGTGATCCCACTTCGATGTCCTTTTTGCGGATTTTCCGGGCGTAGGTGGAATGGACGCGCTGATGCCACATGGCTTGGTTGGCAAACCGGAATGCCTCCTCCGCCAGCGGATCATGATCAATGAGCTCTATCCCCTCGGCAATGCGTGTGCATGCGCGCCCGCAGCGCTCCACTGCCCGCTGAGCCGCGGTATGGTGTTCGGCGAGGCGCTCAGCAGGGAGGGAAATTTTTGTAGTTTCCTTCTGAATCCAGGCCACATAGGCGTCCTTGAGCTTGCGCAAGGTGGCCAGCAAATCCGCCTTGGGCATCTGCGCCAATTTCTTCATGTCCAACACCACGCCGGTCAGGTTGGCATCGTTCGCGGGGGTTGGCGGGGTTTGCTGTTCCACTTCAGCCCTCGGGACAAATTCAGTCTCGACCATGAGCGCCTTGGTGGCCTCCGGCGCTGGCAGCGTGACATGCACGGCCCCACCGTGCCCAACCGCAAACTCCAGCCGATGCCGATAGAGCATTTCGAGCGTCTCGGTTTCTTCCCGCGAGATGGGGTCCATCTTCGTCAGGTCATGCTGCCAGTCGCGCCGCTGGATAAAGATCGGTTGCGGGGGGACGGCGGCATCCAGCACCCGCATTTTGGGCTGGAACACCCAGGCCTCATCCTTCTTCCGATTCTGCTCCGGCTGGGTGTTGACAAAGAACACCGTAATAACCCAACCGCGCACCGTTTGACGGATTTTGCCCTGGACGATCACCGTGGGATCGGTGTCAGACCGGGGTTGGAGCGGGCCGAACATTCCATTTTTGAGCGGCACGGTCAACGGTTCGCCAGTGAAGGGCTCACGTTTCCAGACGCTCGCCTCCGCGCCGGTCTTCCTGTTGATTTGGGTGTCGCTCTTGACACGGCGGTAACGTCCCCATTCGGTTTTGATGAGGATGGCCTTGGCCTCGGTCTCCACGACAAAACTCATGCCGATGGAATTGGGGAAAAATGTGGTGGTCGTTGGGGCCGAAGCGTCCGTTTTGCCTACTTCCGGATCATCCTTGCCATCTGTGCCAAGGTTGTCCTGCTCCTCGGCTTCGACCGGCGAGGATTTGGGCGCGAGCATCCCAACGAGGTAACGGCTGGTTACGCGGTCCTCCCGCTGATCCAATTCTTCTTCCGGCCCGCCCGCCGGGCCGAGCAGGTCATTCACGACCATCGCTGTCAATTCGTCGCGGATCGCATAGGGCGTGATGGGGGGGGAGTGCGGGCAGCGGCATTGGTAAAGGTGTTTGCATTTAAGAAAAATGGCTGGTGGTTGACAAATTTTCAGCTCAAGTACGCGTTGCGGAGGTTATTTTCATAAGGTTTTCCCCACCGAATGCGAGCCCGTAGGCGACGCTAAGCCGATCAAAGTCCGAACGAATGAACTTTGAAAAATTTTGCAGATTATCTGGTGCCGGTAACGTTTCTAGGCGTAAACCTTCGTTATACGTTCGCCGACGGTTTTCTTCGGGATGCCAGTGAGTGATGGTCAAAAGTCGCTCTTCGAGTGGGCCGCCGGCCAGATAACCTTTATAGAATGATGAACGACAGCCGCCGCCGGTAAGAAAAAAGCGGAGAGACTTACCCCAAGGATCATAATTACGCGTTAAGTGGGCATCGCGCTGTGATTTACGAAAACGGCCAAGACAACCATGGGCCACATCGAGTACTTCTTTGGAAAACAATTGGGAAACTTGGTCAAAGGCTATTTCCACAGACGGAGTCGAACGATGAACCAAATCTTTGACGTTTTCTGGAATAGGACGGGAGCCGTCTTGAAAATGCTCCATCGTAAATTTGGTGCAACCGCTTGAGATTTTTTCGAGTTCTTTCATCCGCCTTTCGTAAAGCCGCAAGACGCCCAAATCTTGGACATCGCAAAAGTGGAATGAAACGATGTCGTGTTCCTTGTTTCCATGCAATATGATGGTGGAGACATCCAATGTTCCCGCACCCACGTCAATGAGCAATAAATTGCCCGCCTTGCGGTAGGGTGAATTCACGTAACCGGCGAGCTGGGCGGCGATTTCAGGATAGAGTTTCACTCTTGACGGAGGGACAAAAGGCTCGACGACAAGTTCCTGACGCCGAATTCGAGCAGCCGTTTCTGCCGTGGATATCTCCGGCTTGGAAGCAAGGGCGACGGCCAGATTTGCAATCTCAGTATAGGCGGAGGCAAGCCTGGAACCTTTGACCGATTTATTGGGAAATCCCAAGTTGAGGCTCCAGCGGATTTCACGCCGACGGTAGTCCAGCGGACCATTTGCTTCAAACCAAGAACGGGAGTCTCGGATGATTTCGGCGAGGTAGCAGGCAAGGTAGTTACGAACCTGGTCGGAAGCGGGATCATTCATGAGCCGCATTTTCAGATTGGTTTCTGACCCGAACCGCGTGGGTTTGAGCCACGCGGAAATGTTACCATCCGCGGGACCAAAGGAGACTGCATAGGATTTGTTCTTCCAGCCCGGATCGCCTATGACGACCTTGGTGCAACTGGTACCAAGATCAAGCCCCAGCACAAGATCCACTGGTGGAGCGGCAACGGTAGTTACGCGCGGAGACGCAGGAGGCATCTCATGAGCACATGCGCTTTTTGTCTCAGGCGCCAGCGGTGCGGTTGCAGGGGATGGCGGCGGCGGTACCGATTGTGGCGTAGGTGCCGTGGGCGGTGTGGAGTCTTGGGGCGGAGCAGTCGATGATGGCTTTTTCCCGCCAAACAGGCCGCGCAACCGATTCCAGATGGAAGGTGACTCTTTCATCAATGAATCAGGATAAACCCGGCGGCGATGGTGGCGCAGTCGCCGGTGGTTTGTTTGCGTTCGACTTTTTGACGCTGGGATTCACATTTCTTCCGCAGACTATCCAGTTGTCCTTGCATAGCCGCGACCAGAGATTTTCGACCTTGGACCGCATGGCGGTCCTGAACCAGTTCAATTGCGGCAGCACGCCGGGCCTCAAACCGCTGCACGCCATGGAGCTGGATTTGTTTGCGGTCCTCGTTCTCCCGCTCGGTATTGGACAGGAATCGGTGGAATGCCGTATCGGCATCAAATTCCAGCTCACCCGCACGCTCTCCAAGAACCGCCAGTAGTTCATCCCCGGGGTGAGGGGCATCCGCACATTCCTGCCCCAAGGCGGCAGCAACTTCCACGATGGATGCGGCAAGAACCGGATCATCGATGCCAAGTTGTGAATCCAGGGAGAAAACTTCATGGTGAAGCCGCTCATAGCATCGAAGTCCATCCACCGTCCAACGCTGTGAAATAAAGACATATAATCCTGGAATGGCTTTCGGCGGTCTGACCTCAGCCGGGATTTCAATGGCTACGGCGACGGGTTGGACGACACGGTTGACCCGAAGATGGTAGCCAATAAAGCGAATGAGGGGATGAGCCTGGTGCACGACCTCGATACGAGGGCCTGCCGTTTTGAAAACTCGATGGTCAAAACGCACACGCCTCTTTTCCTGGGTGTCGAGTTGCGTCTGGCCGCGCAGGTTCTTGAATCGGAGGAACTCGCTGAAGTGGTGCTCGGCCTCGGAATCCAGCTCCAGTTCGAAGATGCTTTCATTCTGATCCACACCCTGAACGCGGGTGGCCGGAAACACCCGCCGGAAAAACGAGAGCACATACGCTTCCAAATCCCGGCCGTTGATCCAGTCGCCCCGCTGGTGGGCGGCGGTGATTTTGTTGATGACGTAATCGCCATATGCGGCGAGAACAGAAGCATCCTTTTCCAGCTCTTCTTCGAGCTGCATTTGCGCCTCAACGGCCAGAGCGGTGCGATCAATACAATCTGATTGCTGTTTCACGTTGAGCCGGAGGGAGAACAGCTCCTTGGTCAAATCGTTAATAAGCGGCCCGATGACCGCTTCCAAATCACCAAGCGTTCGCCGGAAGAGATCGAGTCGCAGGTATAGCCGGTCGTAAATGCGCTCATCCACGGTGCCCTCGCAGATGAGATTGATGACGACGATGCGCTCGGCCTTTTGTCCAATTCGGTGAATGCGCCCAATTCGTTGTTCGACAACCATGGGGTTCCACGGCAGGTCGTAATTGACTAGGGCGCTCGCGAACTGGAGATCAAGCCCTTCACTTCCAACTTCGGAGGAGAGAAGAATGGGGGCCGAACCCGGACTGGAGAATTCATCAATGATCTCCTGCTTGTCACGCGTCTCGTCACCCGTGAGGAGCAGGGAGGCGATGCCATCTTCCTGGAGCCGATCCTTGAGGTAGTAGAGAGTCGGCTTAAAATAGGCGAAAAGCACGATCTTATTGCCGGGATGCTGATCCCAATGATGGCGGATGGTTTGGCGGAGCTTCTCATATTTTGAATCGCCGTCGCGAAGAGCCTGGGCGTCGAAGGACCCCGCAATTCCCTCTTGGAGAAACTGGATCAAAGGTCCGGTTGGGGCATTGGCATTACGATCCCATGTGAAATCGGGGCTGAAGGCTTCATCATCGCCAGCCGGGACATTAAACCGTTTGTAAGCAGCAACCATACAACTCGCGACCTGACGCTGAGGCATGACGGTAAGGAAACCAGAGCTGATGCCCTGGCTGTCGGCGTAAGCATGAACGGTTTCGGTGACGCGATGGTAAAGTGCCTGCTCGATGGGCTTAAGCGCCACCTTGACGGTGTTTACCTCGCGCAGGACGGGATTGTTATCCACGTCGCGGCGGCGGGTGCGGGTGACGACGTAGGACAGCAAGTTGGCGCGCTCACTCTGGTAAGCGAGTTCCGCCCGCACTTTTGCATTGGTGAGGTTGGTTTCCTGGCTGATTCGCAACCGCAATTCCGCCAAGGTCCTGTTACCCGCCAGCAGCGGTGACTGAATAGCGCGATCAAGTAGCGCCAGCAGGCTTTCACGCGTCGGGTTTCCTAGAAGAATGGAATCGCGCAGGGCAACCAAAGGGGCATTGGACTCAAGAATCGTCGCGAAGGTTTGCTCGTCCGGGAATGTGTCGGGATCGAGTCGACGGAGCAAAGTGAATAGATTCCGCGCACGGGTATGGAGCGGAGTGGCAGACAGGTAAACTTTGTGTCTGGCAATCGGCGTGAGCAGTCCGCCCAGCTTCGAGGTCTGGCTGTCCTCGTTACGCATGATGGCCGCCTCGTCCATGACGAGCAGGTCCAGGAACGGCTCCTCTGTGTCGCTCCACACACTGAGTTGACGAGCCAGTTGGGCGGCTTGGCCGTTATTTTCATCCTCCCACCCTTTTGGTGGCCGCAACCCGTGGTAGGTTGCGACCAGAGCAAAGCCGCCGCTCTGGTTTCGGTGAGCCTCGTTTAGTTTTTCCAGGACCTCCGCCGGACCGGCCGCCTGAGCATCCACACCGAAGCGTCGCTTTAGTTCATTGCGCCACTTCGTGACCAGACTCGGCGGACAAACCACCAGCAAAGTTCTGGCTCCTTCGCGGGCTTTCAACTCGGTCCAAATCAAACCTGATTCGATCGTCTTGCCCAACCCAACCTCATCGGCAATCAACAGGCTGTTCGTGGGGGACTCCAGCAGCTTCAAGATCGGCTTGAACTGATAAGCGAGAAAATTGGTGTCCGAGGTGTCCATGGAGTACATGACCTCGGAAAGGCGGCCGTGGAGTTTTTCGTGCAGCAGATTTCTACGAAGACTCTCCGGCCCCTGAAAACAGCCGACCTCGATTTCACTGAGGGCATCCCGGCGATTCGGGAGCAGTTCGAGATGTTCCAGCGGGGTGTTGCGACGGGCTCCTTCATCGAAATCAACACGTACATACCACCGATCGTCTATTTGTCGCGGTTCGCCAACGATGCTTCCCTGGCGTTCCGCTGCCCCAATTACGCGGACGCGCAAACCAGGATTGCATGTCTCTGGTGATATGGCAACGGGAGGTGGCATAGTTTTAGCAGCTAAGACCCCTGCCACAGGCCGCAGCCACGACATCTGCGGTCTGTAGGGCCCTATTCCAAGGCCGGGCTTGGCCGGGTTTGACTGGCTGCCACTCTATTGACGTGCGCCGGAACACTTTCGCCGGGCCGAGAAAGCCAATAATCTGATCGCACAATTCCTTAATGCCATACACGGTGGAGGACTCCATGATGGCCGAATCCGTCGGGGGTAGTGAAGCGTGGCTCATCGGCTGTTGCGGCGGTTTGATCAGCTCGCCTCTCCAAGAAAGCCGATTGCTTGCCCATAATTATACAATTTGACAAGTGCGTAGTTTGCTATTTCGGCCCGACTCGTCTTTGCGCGCCACATTAATTCAACGCGCACGACACCGGTCGCAGTTTCACACTTCAAATCGCTATATCTGGTTAACCCCGTTCCAAGATCTTGTTCGGTTTTAAATGAAATAATCAATCCGGAAGCTTGTAGAGCTTTCCCAACAGCTTCATTTACCATTACATCGTTCTGGGATGCAATTTGAGTGAGTTTCTTAAATGCCTCTTCAGTGTTGGAGCCAACTTTCGCACCTACGCTTTTTGTTCCCATCGGTTCACCTCGAAATGCGCGGCCAATATCAGTTTCTTTTAGCCGATTGATTGCCTCTCCATCACCTGCCGTGCTCATGCCACTCGTCGTCATCGCGGTCCTGAGTTTTGCATCAGCGAAATCACGCGCAACAGCAAGCGCTGTGACGACCGGCAGATTAAGAATCTTCGCATCCAAGACGGTGCCAAGAATGCCCAACTTCTCTGGGTATTTTTTTAAGTCCTTAACAATATTTGCATTTGTTGCGTTCATCAACCGGCCAATATCCGCTGCCGAAAAGGTGTCTCGAGTAACTCCGGCAATATCGCCTTCAGGATCATTACTCGCAGCAACAACAACCCAAACCTTACATAACTCTTTGCTTAACAATTTCTGAACCGCTGTTTTGTTTTGAGTTAAATCGCTTCGGATAAGGTTCAGGAAATGCCCAATTGTAGGAGACTTAGCGGCTAATTCCTTAGCTCGTTCATCGGAAACACCAAGAGCGGCCAAACTACTTCCCTGATTCAAGGTGGCAATTGTCCGAGACGCAATATCAACAAATTGCTCCTTCGGAGGCCCGCTGAACTTGAACGACGGTGATTCTGTTCCCAACAGTGAGTCAGCTCCAACGCTTTTACAGATCGAGATAAGCGTCGCCTCCAAATCATCTGAGTTCACAGGCCAGACAACAAGCGTTTTTTCCCCATTTGCAGTTCTTATGAAGGCGTTAATTTCATGAATGGCCGCTTCCAATTCTTGCGGCTCAACATCGCGAAGGGCATCGCGCCCCTCAATTATCACAATTCGAATTTCCTTCGCCGTAACGCTGAGATTTCGCAAATAGTCTTCAATCTTGTCTTCTCGGGTTATGGAGAATACCTCAACGCCATTCAGGAAAAGGCCAAGTGTATTTAGGAACGTAGATTTTCCAGAGCCTGAATCGCCTCGAAGCAATAGAAATCCCCCACGACCTGCTGCCCTTATGTCTGTATAAATCGCCTTTATCCTCTCGATTCCTAAAAGAACTGGAACAATTATACTATTGAGTTGTTTGTCAGCCCGGCGTTGAAGCGTGTCGAATCGATCTGGAACAAATAAATCCATTTGTGTGTTCATTTTGTTTTGTTGTGTTTGAGTGGTTGTGCTCGGGGAGGTGGTTCAAAACGATGCGGCGGGCAAGTTTCCTGGTCGCCCAGTCGCCTGGCTTGGTGCCGTAAAAGCCTCCGCTGTGGTATGCTGAAGGATTTCTTGTAGAGATCATAGCAAAGTCGCCAGACGGTTCTTGCCCTGTGTGGCGAAACGGGCAATTTCCAGATTCGCCAGCACTTCGCCTCCGGGCGTCTGTACCGTTGGCAATTTGTGACGGGCTGCAAGTTGCTCCGCTTCCAAGGTGGAAAGCCGAGCAACAATATAGTTGAACTCCCTTGGCGCGGGTTGGCCAGCCAGCGCGCCAGCCTTGACCATGCACGCCAGTTCCATTCCCTGCCATTCGCACCGCCGGTTTGGCTGAAAAGCAACCGCCTTCCCCGACACATCGGGCACGGCGGCCTCAGCAACCACGAAACCATTTGCCCCTTCTATGATGGTTCCTTTGTCGATGCCCGAGCCATCCCATAAATCCCGTTTCCGACAGTTGTAAAAGAACGCTGCCCGAACTTTCGTGTTTGTTAGATACCAGATCCACTGTGATTTCTTTACCATAGTCAAAACAACTCCTGTTGCGGTGGTTTGATTAGATTCATCTGCACTACGCTCGCGGCAGTTTGGACTTTCTTGGCTTTGCCCTTCTTCGCGCCTTTGTCATGCAGGCCTTCTTTGACTTCTTGGGCGTGGCGTTGGTGGTTGAGGTCGAGGAGGCGGTCCAGGACGGTGCGGCGGGCGGACTCGCTGATCGTGTAGCGCTCGCCTTGCTTGGTAGCGTGGAAGCCGTGGCCCAGATCAAGCGGGGCGGGAAACGAGGAGCCAGCGGCGGGGACCTGGTCTGGATTGATGACCTTGCCATTCACCAGAATGGGCCAGCCATACGCCAACGCCACGGCCTGATCCATCTCCACATGCAACTCCCGCAACCGCGTGATGTCAGACGACTCCTCACCCTGGTCGTGAAAGCGGTTGTACGTTTTCGTCAGACCCTCCTGCCGCGTCTGCATAACTTGGCGACGAAATTCGTGGTAGTGTTCCCCAGTTTCTCCCAGACCAGCGGGCGAGAAAGGCAGAGGAAATGTCTCAAAGCAATCTGTTGGGGTGTAATTCAACCTTGTCTCAAGTGTCGAACTGTATTCACGAGCCCAATACTCATGAATATGGCTCTGCAAAATCGCGAACCCACTCCATTCAATCTCTGGAAAAACAACTGTCTTTTCCATAAATACGTAGCCTGACGGGACTCTGCAAAATGCATTATGCTTCGAGACACGAGCGCAGGCAAATATCGAAGACGTATTTTTGAGGCGCTCATATAATTCTTTCGCCTGCCGCGCATGCTGCCACCATCTTCGTGCGAGGTCGCGAGCGCTTGCGCCACCACCGGCGAGTGTGTCGCGTTCAGGTTTTACTTTTTCACGGACAATTGCGTAGCAACTGGGAAAGTCGGCGGCTACTGGTTCGGGATAATCTTTTGGGACAACCCCGCTCTTTAGCCAATTCTCCATTTCATCCTCGGTTGCGTTCAACCAACCGCCAGAGGCCGTGCGTTCTCTTGGCCAATCACGAAAATTGATCACCCATCTACTTGGTGTTTGGTCAATACGACTATTGAGATCTTCCCCGCCCAAATACTCAAACACAACTCGACGCGAGTTAGCATCGTCATTGAGCAATCGTTTGCACTCATCCGGCGAAAGCACGAAACCAAGCCCCAACACGTATGAGCCGATAAACGCTTTCTGGCTGTTGCTAGCCAGACGATGCGGTTCACTCAAAGCTGAGCGCTGTGGAGTGAGAAACGAAGTTATGCCGTCAACCTGAAGTTCGTCGAGGACAGCGAGTCCTTGCCATCTGCCCTTGCAGCCCCAGACGTGTGCGACTTCAAGAGCCGCTTCTCCAGGCCAAGGTCTGCTTGCTATGGCGCGAGCAATCGTTGCTCCAGACGAAGCGATCTGTTCCAAGCCAACTTCGCGGGTGTCACCCTGAGCGATGGTGTTCGTTGCAACTAGTCCAAACATTCCTTGGGGACACAGAAACGATGTAGCGCGTAAAAAAAAGTAGCTGCACAGGTCTGCATTGCCTCGTTTGCCAGTCGCGATTCGGGATACAAGATAGTCCCGGTAATCGAGACCCAACGGTCCACTAATTTTCTTTCCGCCAATGAACGGCGGGTTGCCAACGAACGCATTGAAGCCGCCATGCGCGAAGACTTCCGGAAATTCCACCGGCCAGTGGAACGGGCGACGTCGGTGCAGTTGCTCGCGAGCGTGACCGGAGAGTTGGTTGATGGTTGGCGTTTGAAAATTGGGTGAAGCGTCGGCGTCGCGCGTCATCAGCAGTTGCACTTTCTCCGCTTCGTCGGTGCGTTGGTCCTCGTAGGCATCGCCATCGAGGCCGCGCAGTTCGAAGGCGATGAGGCAGTCGGCGACGGCTTTTACTTTGGCCGTGGCGGCTTCGGCTTCGGCGTGCAGCCGGTTCTTGGTTTCGATCTGGGTATAGTCGTTGGAGGGCAGGTGTTCCAGGGCGCGGCGCTTGGCGGAGGCTTCCTCTACGTAGCGGAACAGGTTGGCGGTGGCAAAGGTGACCTGCCGTTCGCCGGGGCGAAGGCTGAAATTCTCGATCTGCTGGACGGAACTGACGCCGAGCAGGGAATCGCCACACTTCAGCGCATGGTCCAGGAAGGTGAAGGGCCGGTCACGTTGCAGAGTGATGAGCCAGAGGGAAAGCTTGGCCATCTCCACGGCCATCGGGTTGATGTCCACCCCGTAGAGACAGCGGTCGGCCACATACCGTCGGGCGATGGCGAGGCGCTCGGCGGGGTCGGCGGGAAGAATTCGCTCCGTGGGATTGCCCGTTGAAAAATCGCCTTCGGGGGTGGAGAGAAACTGTCCCGGATGAGCTTTTTCCGCCTTTTCCCACGCTTCCACGAGCCGTTCAGCCAAGTAGCGGCAGGTTTGCACCAGGAACGCTCCGGACCCCATGGTCATGTCGCAGACTTTGAGCGAGAGGAGTTCGCGGGGGGATTTGAGCTGCCATTCTGCCTGCGGTGTGCCTTCGGCTGGACCGGTGTAAACGAGCGGTTCGAGCGTGTGCTGGACAATGGGTTCGGTGAGACTGCGCGGAGTGTAGTGCGTGCCGGTGCTGCGACGGTCGCTACCGGCGGTGACATACACGCTGCCTGCGGGAATGACCACGAGCTGGCCAAAGTCGTCTTCGCGCAGGAGACCGGCAAAAGGGCGAACACGCTTGGCGAGCAGTGGGTCTTGGGCGCAGGCGATAAGGAGGGCGTGGTCATCAATCAGCTCCAACTTCTCCAAGTCTTTGCGCAAGGCTTTTTCGCTACGGCCTGTCTCTTCATTCAGGAACCCGATGAAACTGTCCATGCCTTTGGCGGCGAGTCCTTCCAGCTTCGAGAGCGGGATTTCCAGTTCACTGTTTTTTGCCCCGGCGAGGCCGAGGATGACATCATTGGCGCGCTTGGCGGTATGATCAAGCAAACCTTCATAGACGTGGCCGATTTGTTCGATGTCGAGCGCCCGGAAGGAGAGACGTCGCGCTTCGTACTGGCCCGAACTACTTCGGTTCCCGCCGGAAACTTTTACGCGCAGCACTTGCAAGGCTTCCAGCAGATGCAGGACCACACGGTTGTTGATAGGCAGCGGTTTGGCGGAGGTGGTTTGCCATTGTGTGCCCGCGGCGCGGCCTTCGAGGAACGGGTAACGATTGGGATCGAACAGCGTGCCACCATAGGGTGGCAGGCGCATGGCCTCGTGTTCCACTCCCGCATGGACGGCGCGGAAGGTGGCGAGCAGACGGCACCAGGCATCATGGCGGCGTTCGAGGAGTTCCTCGCCGTGCTGGTCGGCACGTTCGCGAAGCAGTTCGCTCAACGTGGAGACGGCATAGTGCTGGTCGTATAGTGGGTCCCCGAGCAAAAGCAGGCCGCGTTCATCGGCGGAAAACAGGAAGACGAGGCGCATCATGATGGTGAGCGCGCTGTCGTAGAGGTCTTGTTCCTTCACTCCGGCGAGGAGGGTTCGCCCGGATTCGGCATCCATGCGGTCAAATGCCTGGACGAGCATTTCGACGGCGCGGCGGACCTGGTAGCCAAGTCGGTCGGTGACTTCCTGCTGGTCTTTGCTGCTCTCGGCATAGAGTGCGGCAAGCGTCTCGGGCTCGGCCACGCCGAGGAAACGGCGCAGATGCAGCAGGCTATGAAAGGCGCGGAGCGTGAGCGGCTCCTGCATCCACAGGTCGGCATACCACGAGGCAAAACCAGTGGTCTCACCGCGGGGCGCATAGACAATCATCCATTTCTCGCCGTTGGTGACGAGGCCAAGCGGCACGCCTGCGGCGTGGAGCAGTTCCATCATGCGGGTGCCGGGCGAGGCTTTCCACGCCTTGCCAGCGACGGGTTTGTCCAAGTCCTGCTCGGGCGCATAGAGTTCGATCAGCAAAACTGGCGCGTGCCCGGCGTCGCGGTGCTTGAGAACGAAGTCAGGGCGCAGCGTTTCGCCGAAATTCGGCATGACGGCCTCCATGCCAGGCGGGATGGCCTGGCCTTCGACGAGGAATTCCGGCGGATATTCCAGCAAGCTGGTCAGGACATGACGAATCCAGGCGTGATGAACCGCGGGCAGTTTCGCGCCGCGTTCCAGCCAGTCTTCATAGGCTTCCCGGAGGCTCGAAGCCTTGTCAGGATCGCGTGGGTCCAATCCCTCCTGGAACACGCGCAGCAACACCGGCATGGACAGGAATGGGCCTGAACTCTCGACCAGCGAAAGCCATTCAGCGTGATGTCGGGCTGGGGTCATGGGATTATCACGGTCATTTCAGCAGCTCCATGAGCTTTGCGGCCAACAGTGCTCTCCGTCCTTCAGCAAAAGAACTGAAATCTTTGAAATCCAAACTTGCGTCAGAAGGGATCAGGCACCGCGCCCGGAACAAGCCTGGGTCTTTTTTCTGCGTTTCAAGTTCAAACCAAGCTTTCAAAGACTTGTCTTGCTTGGACATGTTCTCACTTCCATCGAGCATCTGTAGGTTGATGATGCTGTTATTCCATTCTGGCGAAAGAAATCGCTCCCTAGCATCGTTGGGGAGTTCCATTCGAGCGACTGCTGCTGGAGCAAAGGCTGATATGGGATGGAGGTGATCCTTATGAAAATCGTTGTTTTGGTAATCCAATTGCGGTGAAAGAAGGGCGAGAATGCTGAACGCATACCGGTCATCTTTCTGGGTTTTTAGCAGTTCTCCTATAAACTCTTCGCCGACGCTAAGGTCTGCTTTGAGTTGCGTATTGATTTCGCCAACAGGGAAGGCCGTGATTTCCGGTGCTATCTTTGGTTCGGTGGAAACATCCTTCGTGAAAGCTTTCCGAATCTGCGCCAGAGTCCCGTCAGCGCCACCGGTTCCGAATACGCGTTTCAACATCATTACATGAAGCCATTTCTGAATGACCTCGTGATCATCTCGATAGCGAACGCTGCTATTGAATTCCCGATAAACCCCCCGGTGATAAAGGTAGTAAAGAATCGGAATCGCCGCATTCTTGGACGCAAGTGTGTGATCCACATAGCCAAAAGAGCGAATCAGTTCGAATGACGCTAGAATGGCATCACGGATGTTCTCCCAATCCTGCTCGAAGTTGTGAGCATTTTCCTTTGTGAAATTGGTCACCTTGAAACGAATATCGGAACTGAACAGGTAGAGGTAGCTCTTGAAAACGAAATCTTTGCTTATGGAAAAACCAATATCTTGCACACTATCGACAAGCTTATGAATCTCCTTGCGGGCATCCTTCTTTGTCCAGTTTGCAACGGCGATTGACATGATCAAGTCTGAAAAATCCAATGGCTGGCCACCGCTGATAATTCGGATGAAAATATTGAGTGCCTTGTGGAGATCTTGTTCCCTTTCCTCAAAGAAATTGATTATGGGGGTGGTAAAAACCACTTCCTGCAAGCGAGCCAAAATATCACCTGAAAAGTCACTCAGTTTTAAATCACGAACGTAACGATTAAACTCCGCGAAATTCTTTAAGTCATTGATTTTCCCAACTCGAAACCATGTGTCATTATAGATGTCCGCCAGATTGGTGTCGCTGTCTTTCAAAAATGAAAACTCATAAACACGATCATCTTCCTGATCTTCAAGCTTGCGGGTAATGTTCAGGTAAAGGTGACGAGTAGGAATGCACCATTCGTTGTCGCTCCAACTCCGATAGTATTCCTTCCAAGCGAAGCTGCCTTTGAGGCCAATATACAACGAGGTCAACCGTTGTTGGCCGTCCAACACTGCGGTAAAGTTCCTGATGCCCGCCACGTTGACCTCTTCGTTGTGAACCTTAAAGCGTTGTCGATATTCGTGGAGGAACTCATAAAACCTATACCCGGACTTTGACATATCCTCGACTTTCCAAAAAAGGAATGAGCTAATCGGATAACCACGCATTAATGAATCGAAGAGCCATTCGATTTTCTCTGCTGGCCACACAAATTCCCGTTGGATTGCGGGCAGCAAGTAATGCCTCTGTTCAATATTTCTCAGAGCGTCGGCTATGGTGATAGGGGCTTGGAATGACATAAATTATTTTGCATATGGTTTAGATTTTTGATTACCGACTGCCTCCCTGTTGCATACCGGCGACGGCGCGTGGCGGAACAAGAAACGTGACAGCGACGGGAAACAACCGCGGTTGCGGATCGCGGTAGCGCCTCCGGAGGTGCTCAATTTCGCGGGCGAGTTCGCCGGGCAATTCCTTGAGGCGATGATTGAGACGACCGATGTCGCGCTCGCGCTGGGATTTTTCCTCGGAAGTCCATTCGAATTGCATCTGGTGGTCGTCCTTGGCCGCGAGGGTTTCGCGGATGGAACGTTCCAACTCCTGCATCACGGCGGTGATATTGGCCACTTCGCGTTCACAACGGTCATCCAGGAATTTTTGGAGGCTTTTTGTGCGTTCGGCCATGCGCGCATCAAGCGCCTGGATCAGGGGACCTTCCATTTTGGCCCACAGTTCCTTGAGCCGGTCTTCGACAAAACCGGGTGCGCTTTCACTTGTGCCCGCAGCGGCGGCTGACTGAACTTCGCGCACATTCATCCGGTTAAAGCGGCCTTCGCGGAGTTGCCCGCCCGCCAGGATGATTTCCTCATGGATGCGTTGATTGTCGCCGCCCAGCACTAGCAGCCGGCCATGAATCAGGACGGCGGGTGTCTGTAACGCCGTGTCCGGCACCATGCGGCTGGTGAAACGGTTCAGTTTTTTCGCCGTGTCCTGCGACCAGATTTCGGCACGGAGCAGGCGCAGACACATCTGCACCAACCGGTGATTCAGGTGACAGAGCACGACATCATCGCGGCCTGTGGCGAGCGCGTGGTCGAACACGATGGGGCGAACCTTAAGGGTGTGTGGATGCGGCAAGCCGTCCGCGCACGAGGCCCAACTCCCGTTCAGCGGGGGTAGGTGAAATTCATCGGGCTTGGCCGCAGGTCGCAACGGTGGTTGGCCGGCAAGCGCCAGACCGGTGGTAACGACGTTCCGGATGTTGGCGGGCGAAAGGTGCAGTTCCCGTTCGGTTTCGCGCAGTTGCTCGGTGAGTTTCTGCAATTGCTCGCGGAGCTTGCGCTCAAATTTGAGCATGGCCCGGACGGGTTCGGAGTCGCGCTCGGCCCGCGAGGTATCCAGCGTGCGCCGTCGGCCCAGCATGGCTTCCTCCACCTGTTCGGCGATGACCGGGCCAACCTTGCCCAGATCTTCACGGATCGCTTCAACCTTGAGCGCAGCCCGCAGCAGGAATTCCAGATCGCCTTCCAGATCGCCGGGGGCTTGGCCCGGTTTGGTCGCATCGAAGCCTGCGCCGACGAAATGATGGATGTGAACTTCAGGTTGTTTTTGCCCGTGCCGGTCCACGCGACCATTCCGCTGCTCCATGCGGTTGGGATTCCATGGAATTTCGTAGTGGATGAGCTGACAGCAATGGTTCTGGAGGTTGACGCCTTCGGATGCGGCGTCGGTGGCGAGCAGGATGCGGACGGGGGCATCCTTGGGGTTGGCTTGGAAAGCGGCCTTGATCTGCTCGCGGTCTTCCATTTTCATGCCGCCGTAAATGGTGAGCAGGCGGTTCTGGCCGGCAAAACCTTCCGCAGCGAGCAGGTCATGCAGCCACTTCTGGGTGGCGCGATATTCCGTGAAGATGATGACGCGGCGGTCGGTCCATTGGCCATCCGGCTTCAGATTATCTTTGAGCCACTGGATGAGCCGGCGGGCTTTGCTGTCGGCACGAGCCGCGGCCTGGCCCGCGAATTCGCGGAGTTCGGCGAGCAGTTTCTTTTCCTCTCCCGCCAGCGGCATGACGTGGCGCGAGGCGGTTTCGATGGCTTCCAACGACAGATTTTCATAATCCTCGTCGTTGGCAAAATCATTGTCGGCCTCCTCGATCTGGCGTTGCCAGGCCCGGCCATCGGCGCTACCACCGCCCATCCCCACGGAGCGGACATGTTTTTCCATGGTGATGGCAAACGCTGCGGGCGAGGAGAAAAGGCGCTTTTTCAGGAGTTTTAGAACGAATTCGGTGGCGAATTTCTGCCCCTCCGTGGCCGCCGCCCGCACGCGCAGCTTAGTGTATTCCAGCAATGCCCGATGGCCGCTTCGCTAGGCAGCGGTGTAGTTGACCTCAAGGTGCTTTACGCAACGCTTGGCAAACCGCCGCGAACCGTCCCAGTTCAACTCCAGTTCTGATTTCATCCGGCGGACCATGACCGCGTCAAGCTGGGTGCGATTGAGCCGCACGGCTGCGCGGGCAAAGCGCTGGTTGTCGAGCAGTTCAAGGAGCGCGGAAAAGCTTTCCGGATAGCCGTTGTGCGGCGTGGCTGAAAGAAAAAGTTTGTGCTCGAAATAGGGGGCGAGGGTGCGAATGGCGTTGGTGCGTTGCGAGTCGGTGGCGTATTTACCCCGTCCAGATGGGGCGACATTGTGCGCCTCGTCCACGATCATGAGGTCGTAGGGTCGCGGATAGGCCGGTTGGTCACCCGCAGGCAAGGTCTCGCGAAACAGCCGCATGGGGCGTTCACGTTTAAGATAATCAATCGAGGTGATGAGCCGAGGGAAATGCGTCCACGGATTGACATGGATGCCCCGGCGGCGGCGCAGGTCGGCAAGGAGGTCGCTGTCAACAATCCGAAAATCGAGGCCGAACTTGTCGCGCATTTCCTCTTTCCACTGCACCTGAATCGAAGAGGGGCAGACGATGAGGATGCTACGGGCGCGATGGCGCAGGATAAGTTCCTGCATGACGAGACCAGCCTCGATGGTCTTGCCCAGGCCGACATCGTCGGCGATGAGCAGATTCACCCGCGGCATGGACAGGGCGCGCACCACGGGGTCGAGTTGGTAATCGTCCACCTCCACACCGCTGCGGAACGGGGCTTGCAAGGCCCGGTCATCGGCACTGGAAATCGAACCCCAGGCTACGGCGTCGAGGAAGGCATCAAATATGACTGGCGGGTCAAAATCTCTGAGAGTCGGCAGTTGGGCCTTTTCCAAGCAGGTCACCCCCGGTTCGAGTTCCCAAACAATTGAAAGTTCCTCTCCCAGACCTTCGTCTTCCACAGAAGACAGCCGCAACAGGTGCTGCCGTCCAACAGGTTGCGGGGCCATGCCCGACAGCGGCAGCGTGGACGCCTTAATGTCATTGACGACAAATGGACGCTGGCGTGCAATTACGATCTGGCCGGGTTCTGGGATGGACGATGTCATGAATCACCGGTGTACACGATTTCCCTGGGAGCCGTGAAAACCCCAGTGCCCCAACCCACAGGCGTGGATTTATTCTGACGCATGAATCTCTGGCGTAAACTCTTAATACAAACGGATTCGTTTGCACAGGAAAAATTGCGACAAAACGACGCGCCATGAATTGGAGCAGCAAGGCTCGGGGCCACGCTTTGAATCTCTGTGAAAGTGCTAACGCGTGTTCGATTCGGTGGACTCACGGAGAATTTTATGCCCCACCGCCAATAAAAAAAAGCCGGTTCTGAATCAGGCCGCTTCGGTAGGCGGCACGCTCTCTCGCCGGGGTTTTACGCGGTTCCCATGGGGTTTTGCCAGCCGTGCTTTGGGGCATTTCGGGGCGAGGAGTTCAGACACGTCCAACCCGTACCCGGCGGCGATTTTTTCAAGCGTCAAAAGCCCCGGATTCCGCTTAATCCCCAGCTCGTAAAGCTGGTAGAGCTTGTAGCCGACCCCGCAAATCTCAGCCGCGCGCTCCTGCGTCAATCCATGCTGCTTGCGCAGTTGACACAGGCGCTCCTGAAATCGTTTGGAAGCGGACTTTTTCACTCATGGCAGTTTGAAGATTTGGGTTTGACTAAAACACTCTCTAAAGGTAGTCCTTCACGGCATGGAACCTCGCCCGTATTCGGGAAAACCGCCGTCCGCAAGGTGAAAGCCTGGCATGAACAGGCGTAACCTCTTCTGCGCGCTCGGCTCGGAACGCATGGCGGAACTGGTCCGCAGCGCGGAGCGCCGCGTTTGCTATGCCGCGCCCGGCCTGCAAGTGGCGGTGGCGGCCGCCATCCGTGAAGTGTTTGCGAGGCTTCCGGCCGACGCCATCACGGTCAGCATTGATTTTGATGAACGGGTGATGCGCATGGGCTACGGCCACATTGACGCCATCGGTTTGCTCAACCAGGCGAAGGTACCGGTGATGAATTCGCCGGGTTTGCGCTCAGCCGTCCTGATCGTGGACAACGAGGGATTCGTCTTCACCCCCACCGCCCTTTATCTTGAACCTGAACCTCATAGCGAGGAGACGCCCAACGCAATCCGACTTGAGCGGGACCAGATCGCCGAGGTCTTGCTCCGACTGTCGCGCGCAGCCAGAACCGAGGCCTTGGCTGCCGCCCCGTCAGAACAGGCACGCCATGAATTGGAAGTTCTGCCGGTTGAAATCGGGGTTAACCAAGTTTCGCCCGCCAATTTCTTGGAAGTGGCGGAAAGCCTGCGCCTCGCACCGCCGGTCCCGTTTGACATGATTCGGCGGGTTCAGGTGTTTCAACCCTACTTGCAGTACGTCGAAATCGAATTGCGTGGGGCGGCAATCCAGCGGCATCGCGTGGAGATCCCAAAGGCGATTCAAAAGCTGGGCGCAGGCAAAGACTTGGCAGGCCGGCTCCGCACCACGTTCGACCTCATTGAGAAAGACAGCAAAATTTCATCAAAGGCCCTGGAAGAAGAACTGAATGACATCCGCAAGAACCTGACCCGTGCGCTTGGCCCTCGGTTTGGCCGGGTGATCCTCAAGTCCGCCCGGCAGCTTTTTGACGCGCGCATCGCCGCGTTTCAACAACACCTTGCGGCCTACCAGAAATCGGTCAACGCGAAGATTGAGGCGAATCTGGAAAAGTCCCGCAAAGAAGTAGTGGCGCATTACCTGCCGGCGGCCAAAGATAATCCCCCCGATGAACTGCTCGGCGGCCTGATGACGGCCAAGCCGACCGAGAGCGACATCCGCAAATGGCTTGATGCTCGGATCGGCAAGGCATTCCCGTCGGCGGACAAGCTCACCTCCGCAATGACATTGGATGTATCCTTCAAGGATGTGACGTTTGAAACCCTCAATCATCCTGACTTTTTTGAAACATTGAAGGAGGCGTATCCCGACGTGAATTGGGATAAGCCATACGCCCACTTTCAGGCACTTGGCGAGAAAGCCGGGGAGGCGGGCGGTGCCGACCATTGAACCGCGCGCGGCGATGCCGCCATCCGGTGACGATGCGGGGGCCAGGGTTACCGCAAATTTGCTGAGAAGCAAAATTGGCCCCCTTATCAAAAAGCCCGCAATGGAAGGAACAAGCTGGTACAGCCAGGGCATACCATCGGTTGTAAGGCGGGGGGCGTGGGCAAAAAGGAACTGATCCTGGCCGGGACGGTTCTGCCGACCAATGTCTCATCCACCGCCGGAGCGGAAACAGGAAATGCAGCAAAAACCTTCACTTTGACCGAATCCAAAATCGTGCCGGGCGAATGGATGAAGGTAGCCGAATGTCACGAATGTCACGAATGTCAGAGGGGGAAAGAAGAAAAAAGGCTATTTTATACCTTATTCAATAGTGAGTATTTCTGACCTAGCGGCTGACAACCGTGACAATGGTGACAACCGGTATGGCGATTGTCACGGTTGTCACGATTGTCATGGCGGGGAGGTCGGAATCGCGTTTTATTCACCGCACCCACAATTGCGGCAGTTTCGGCAAGGAGGCAGCGACCATTGCAGCTTGTCGTAAGCCAAGTCGTAAGCGGCGTCGGTGCCAAGGATGGGATGGAAGTCAGGGCGGCCGTGGCCGACCAGCTTGATCATTTGGGGTTTTAAGCGGCCGAGCCAAACGGATTGGCCGCAAAAGGAGTCCGCACCCGTATCGGCATGGTGAGCCGCATAAAGCAAGTCCCCCAAGGCTGGTTCCAACGCCTCCAGCATTTCCCAATTAATCCTTGGGGCAATGATTTCATACTGGCGCTCGATTTCGTCAGTTTTCCGACAGTACTCGAAGAGGCTGTCATCGGTCATCTTTGTAATTTTCATAACGGGTGTCCTATTCCGGCAAGCAGTTCTTCACGCGCCGGAAAATTCTGGCCGTTCTCCCGCCGTGTGGTGGCGTGATGTCCTCACCACAGAGCACCCCTTCGGCCTCCAGGCCCGCCAGGAGCGCCTTGGCGGCATCCGCCGTGCTGGCAATACCAGCGCGCTGCACATCACGCGCTGTGATGTAGTCCAGGGTCTTGCTCGCGCTATTCGCCTCCAGCAAATCCAGCACTTCGTCCAGGATCTTGGCCTTGGCGACGTGACGCCCCTTGGCCAATAAACCCAGTTGTTGGGCGGCAAACCACTTGGCGAGCTTCACCGCATTTTCGGCGGTCTCCACCGCCAGCGGATGCTGATGAGCCGTGGCACCGTACTGGCCGACGTGGAGCGAGATAGCAAGGCGGGCAGCCTGCTCGCACCAGCGGCTGGCGTACTGGCCGACGTCAGCCAACGCACCGGTTTTGCGGAGATCCACGACCTCGTTGAAATAGGATTCAAGGCACTGGCGCGCTTCGGGCGATGCTTGGATGGTATATGTGTTCATTAAAATTCTTCGTCCATGGTTGCGGTTGCACTAGCTGGTAACGTCGGTGGCTGCCGGTAAGTCACTAGCAGGCGGCGGATGAGGCGTTCCCAGCGGGCCCGCGCGTCCAGGGGAATTGCGGACGTGTCCCCGCCAATGTGTTGTGGCTCGGCGTGGGTGTGGGCGATCAGGCAACGGGCCAACCACCCACCCTGCTGCAAGCTGTCTTCGTCGAGTAACATCTGCAAGGCGTCGGGCTGGAGCGCCCACAACAAAGTCATGCAAGGATTGCCCAACCTGAGACTGTCGCGGCCCTGCCGGTCGACCTTCACATCGTCCCCGCTAAACGCGCTCAGGTAAATGCCGTCGTCTGCCAGCTTTTTGCTGGCCGAATACCGGCCCAACAGGTTGTCGCACAGTTTGCGGGCATCGGGGGACATGCTGAACGTCGCCTCGTCGTTATGGAACAGGATTGTGGCCAGCTTTTCCACGGTGGCATCTTGGGCAGAAAGCTGGGGTTCGTGGAGTTGGGCTTCGAGTTCTTGTACTTTGGCCTGGTGGAATGCCATTTCCCCCCGGTATCGATCCGCCTCGTCGGCAGTGGTGCTGTCTTTCGCAAGCTTGCGGTCGAGCTTTTTCAGTTGGACCTCGTGGAACCTGAGATCGGCATGGAGCTTGGGCTGGACAACCTTGCGCCAGTTTTCTTGCATGGCCCGCTCGAAATCGTGGAAAACTTTAGCCAGCAGTTTGGCACATTCGGATTTACCGGAGCCGGACAAGGCCGAGACCACGACGAAAAGGTTTGCCGGTGTTGGCGACTTTCCCGGCCGCCAATCGAGTACCGCCCCCTTGCCACAGCTCCCCGCGACCAGCGCCAAAGCCATCAAAGCGGGCAGCGCCTCGGGAACGCGCTGCGCCGCTGCCACGGCTCTCACCATGTCCGCGATGTCCGGGGGTAAACATTCGGTGGGAAATGGTGCCGGGGCGCTGTCAGCAGCGTCGCCATCGGGCGATGCGATGGCGGGCTTTGAATTCTCAGGCGGCGCAACGGGTGGCTCAACCATGGGCGACACCCGCATGAGCTGGACAGCACCTTGAATCTGCCGGGCCACTTCATGAAGTCCCGCCATCTGATGGAGATCATTGAAATCTGTAGGCTTCGCGGTAACGTCTGAAAACTGCGGTGCCGCGAGTTTGGCGCAGATCATGATCGCGGCTTCGGTCGCCTTCGTGATGCCTGGATTTCCTGCCGTGAACTGGTCGTTGTCGGCGGCAATGACAATGTCTCGCCCGGGATATTTTTCATGCAGGCAGGCCGCTACAGCTAATACATTCCCCGCGCTCATGGTACAGACCACGGCAAACCCGGTGGCTTCATGGATGCTCGCGCCGGTGGCATAACCCTCACAAATCACCAGTGCGCCCTCCGGCCTGTCCCCCAGGATGAACATGCATCCTGAGATGCGGCCGCCCGTCAGGAATCTTTTGGAGCCATCAGCACTGATAAATTGGAGGCTGTGGAGACCGCCGCTGGCATCGCGCAAAGGCAACACCAGGTCGCCGCGCCACTCCCGCAGGTCACCAAAAATCTGCACACCCTTTCGGGCTAGGTAACGGTGCAGAGTTCGGAGTGGTCGCGAGCGATTCAGAATCCACTCCGCCGTCGCCCGCGCTTTCGTTCGCCGCCCTTCTTCCATTCGCTCCCGCTCCCGCTCCGCTTCCTGCCAGCGTTCGCGCACGCCATGCCACTGTGCTGCTGTTAAACTGCTAGTATTGTCACACCACGTTTTGCTCAAGCCGCGCTTCCAACAACCAAAAGCACCGGCGGCAGGCGTACTGGGATGCAGGACGTACCACGAATTCCGTGCGTGATCGCCTTCGGCTTTGAACCGATGCAGTTCCCCATCGGCCTCAATCGGCCCGGCATAGTCCAATCCCGCATCCCGCAGTACCCCGCGAAATATTTCCTGCGCATTCATTGTCCGACCCCATTTCCCGGTTTCAGCGGCGTGGCGCTGGCGTTTTTCCCGTGCATCCGTTCGAGGAAGGCCAAGAAATCGGATTCAAGGATGAAAGTTTTGTTGCCCACGCCGACGGCGGGCAAACCAGCTCTGCGATAACGCCACAGGGTTGTGCGGCTGATGCCATATTTGCCTTCAAAAAAAGCGAGCGGCAGCGGCGTATCGAGATGGGAGGAAGGGGTGTTCATTCAGGAATGCCCCCCTGCTGGAAGCGGAGCAGGGCGCGCTCCACGCTGGGCATGTGGAATATGAGTCGGCGGCCGCCAGGCATCCGGATGGCCGGGATGCGGCCCTTCTTGATTTCCTCCCGCATGGTGCGTTCACCCAGTGGCACGGCTGCCAGCAGGCCGGGAAAATCGGTGAAGTCGGGAGGCAAGGCAGCTGGCTGTTTGTCCAGGCACCCTGCTATGTTGGTGAAGTTTTTGCCCTGCGTCGCGGGGTCGGTGTTTAATCTATTCACACCCCCGCGCTGTCGTTCCACGAAAGCGGCGGCATAGGGGGGCAGCCAGCGGCTTTATCAAGGAATATCTACCAAAATGGCGTCTCAAATCCGTCTCAAATCTTCAAAAGCACCGTGGGGTATGTTTAGTCATCGCCTTGCGTTTCACTGGAATTCCGGGCGTGAGGGTCTAAATCACCGCCAAGCTCGTCGTCGCCGTCAGGGTCACATTCGGCCCGTCCGCCCTGTTCCTTTTCCTGTTCTGCTTCTTCCTTTGAGGTCGTTTCAACCGCTGGCGCGCCGTGGTTATCAAGGTCGGAGTGCGCAGCTTTGCTCGCGGCTCTGACTTTGCCTCGTGGCTGCAATAAGCCGCGCCGTTCAAGCTCCTTGCGAACAACGCTGAGCCAGCGCCATACCGTTGAGCGACTGGGGACCTTCGGATCACGGAGTGCCCGAAAAATGGGCTGCGAATGCACAGCCCGGAAGGCCTCATCAGTGGAGGGGAACTTCTTGACGTGCATTTCTATCAAACAATGCTGAACAAATTCTTTCGGCGCGCCTCGAGTGATGGCCGCATTTTTTGCATCGGCAAGACTGGGGTTGGCGTACAGATCAGCGACCCCAGTAGCCTTGGTTACTTCCTTGGCGGCAGCTTTGAGTTGTGCTGCAACTGCCATGCCCTGCGCGTTGTTTCTGGCTGCCGTTTCTTCGAGGTTCGTTCTTTTCCGGATCAGTTCATCCTCGCGGGCGACGTGACCAGGTGAAAGTTTCCGTTCGCCCGTCGTCAGAGGAGTTTTGATACACACGGCCAGATAGACCGTCTGAAAATTCATGCCAAGATGGAAGTCGGCGCGAAAGTGGATGCCCTGAAGGGCAGACCGTCGCACTTTCGTGAAACTGTTGCTGCCGCTTTGACCATCCAACTTGAACACTTTGGACCCATCGGAAATCACATTGTCACAGTTTATCCATTGCTTGGACATTTCTGGCGTATGATGCCGTAACCAGAGCTCGAAAATGCCGCAGCTATTCAGCCATGCATCCCACGTCAAGTTGCCGTCGATCAAATCGTGCAGCCCCGCATGGTGGTCCAAACGCATTTTTTCGACCTCGTCAGGGTGGTTTTTAATTAGCGACGGGGGAAATCCGTGACGGACAGGCCAAATCTCAAGCCGGTCGCACAAAGGCGGCTTAGGCACTGTTTGCGCCAATGAATCGCAAACTGGCACAAGCTCAACAGCAGTATCATCAGCTAAAAAGCGCCAGGGGTTGTCGGTGCATGTCGTGTGGAATTGTAGAAGCTGTGGTTCCGCTTCGGGTTCAAACGTGATCTTGGCCGATAGGGGCTTGTTCATTTGATGACCGCTCCTTGTTGGGGCGTTCCAAGGGTTCCGGGAGCATTCTCGGCCCCCGCTGGTTTCACCGAGAACCAAGCCACCGCCTCCTTCTTCGTGGCTAAACCTTTGTAGTGTGCGTGAATCATTGCCGGACTATTGCCGGCCTGCGCTGCGGTTAGGTTTTCGTTGGAGTACAACGCGAAATGGTAGGTGCAAAATGCGTGGCGCAGGCCGTTTTTCCTAACCGGGATGTTTGTGGGATCACGAAGGTCGGCAAACTGTGCATGAAAAGTATCACGGCTCATTGTCCAAAGCGGGCCTTGCTTGCCTTGAAATGGCCGCAGCCAAGCAGCCAGAGCGGGAACAACCTTCACCAAGCGTCGGCTGCGGGTTTTTGACTTCGCCGCCGTGATTTCGACGTGGCCCTCCACACGGAAAACGTCCTCCCACGTCAACCGCAACGCCTCCTGTTGGCGCAGACCGGCCAAGCCGCAAAGAGCGATGATCGGTCGGATAGTGTCGTCGGCGGCATCCAGAAGGGTTTGCAACTCGGCGGGCCGGAAAAAGTCCGTGTCTTCGCCCATGACGGTTTCCCGTTCCATGCCCATCGCCTCCAATAGGCGGTGGGTCGCGGGCAGATAGTCATTTTTTATCGCCCACCGGAAGAACATCGCAAGTGTGGCGCGGATGTGATTCCGGCTCTTGGGGGCAAGATCAGCACGTTTCTTATTGGAAAAGTACAGATCGAGGTGTTCTTTGGTCAGGTCGCAAACGGCATGGCCAGGGAATTCAGCCGCGAAATTGCCCAGCCATAACCCAGTGTTGTAGGTGTAGGTGGATGACAGTTGCGCCCGTCTGCCGTCTTTGGATTCGGACTTTTGCGCACGCGCGGTGGTGAATTCTACCACGGCGGTGGACAAATCCATGCGTTTGACCGTGGCCACCGTGCCAAGAAATCCGGTTATGGCCTCCGAAAACGGGCGTTTGCCCAGTTGGCGCTTGGCGGTGAGGTATTCGGTGATGGCCTGAATCGGGGAAATGATGACGCCCGTTTCGCTCTGGTAGGCTTCAAGCGCATCGCGGATCGCCAACATGCTGCGGGCTTCTCCCGGGGTCAGGGCGGCCACCTGGGAGCCTTTTGCCAAGTCTTTAACCAGCGTCTCGGCGTACTCCTTTGCCCCTCCCTGGCCAGCAAAGCGCCGGAATGCCTTGGCCCTGCGCTTGCCCGCCGCCAACCAAGTCACCCGGTAAAAGGGATAGGGGGTCGTACCTGGTTCCCCAGATGTCTTGGGTTTATATATTCGGGCGAGGATCGGACCGTTTTTCCGATACCTAACCACACGGGGCCATTTCATGCTCGCTTCAAGAAGATCAGGCTTTTCCTGTGTCAAAAACGTGTCGAGGAGCCCTGTCGCCACTAAATTCCCAATAAAATTGGCTGTCCGACATGGATTCGAACCATGAATAACGCCTCCAAAGGGCGCTGTGTTACCATTACACCATCGGACAAACCTGGGCCAAATTAACCGGTTCATCCCCCCATTGCAAAACGAAAATGCGTTTTCGCGCGCCGCCGTGCGCCGCCGTGGCACGGGCGACCCGCCCGTCTCGTCGGGCCACTGGCCCGACGAAACGGCCAGCAGTACCGCCACGCAAGGGTTGTTCTATTTCATTCACGGATTCCATCTCCCATCCCGCTTCTGTTTTCATGTGTGTTGTGTGTTTCGTGGATAATGAACTTCGGAGTTCAGGTTTATAACAGTCATGAACCCACCCAATAATCGCCCGCCAAGCAACCCGCAGCCACCGGTTTCCTGGGGAGAACACGCGCCCTCGCGTGTATCCGACCGCGCCTCGCGGTCGGAACCGATGCGCGCCTTCGCCCGTCGATATCGGGCAAAACCGCTCTCGTCCTCCAAAAACCCCACAAATTATCCTTGCCACACCCCACGGTTGCCGGTCAAAAATCAGCGGATGTCCAACGCCCTATGAACCAGGCAACTATCAGACAACCCGCCAAAACCGCCCGGCAAAAGGCCGCCGGAATCCTGGCTTGGACCTTTGTGGGCCTGGGTTTCTTCACCGCTGGCTACGGCCTGATCGTGGCGGCCAAAACGCCCGATGGCTTCACGCTCGCGAATCTCTCCAGCTTCGGCAGCTATGCCCAAGGCACGGTGGCCGCGCTCTGGTCTCTGGGCGCCTTGTTCTTCATTTACGCCACGTTGCTGGCGCAGGAAAAGCAGATCCACCAGCAGGAACACCAGCTGGAGCAGCAACGGCTCCAGTTTGCCGCCGAACAGCAGCGCCAGCAACTGGAGTCGGAGCACCAGGAGAAGCAATTCCAATTGCAGCAGCAAGCCATCCGCCGGCAAAGTTTTGAAAACTCGCTGTTCCAGTTGCTCGGATTATTCACCGAAGTCCGGCAGGAGGTCACCCTCAAACACCATGAGTCCGGCAAGGAAACCGTGTACGAGGGGCTGCGCTGCTTTTCGGCCTGCAAACAATTGTTAAAGGCGACCTATCACGGCACGTCCGACCCGACCGGGCCGGCGGCCGAAACCGAGCCGGCCGCCCAGGCCTGTTTTTTGCAGTTCCACACCGCGCATCGCGAAGGTTTGGACCAATATTTCCGCGTGCTTTATCACACCATCAAGTTCATCCATGCCAGCCCGGCCCTGACGGCGGACGAGGAGCGGCGGCATTACACGAGCCTGGTGCGCGCGCAGTTGACTGACAACGAATTGCTGCTCTTGTTCTATAACGGGATTTGTCCCCACGCGGAAAAATTCCGCCCCCTCATTGAAAAGTATGGGCTGCTGGAGCACCTGAACCATCAACTGCTGCTGCACCCAGCGCACGCGAAATTCTATGACCAAGCCTACGAATAATCCGCCCCGGTTCAACTCGCGAACGGATTTTTCTTTTCCAGCGCCAGCACCCGGTTCAAAAACATGGGGCTGACAAACAGGTAAATCCAGCCGATCACGAAATGCAACCCGAAGGCAAAGCCCAATTGCACCAGATCAAACGCGCGCAGGTCATAGCCCACCAGGGAGAGGCTGGCCAGCAACGCCCCCGGCATCAGCGATGCCCCCGCCAATTTCCAACTGCCGCGAAAGTTCAGATCCCGGTTGGTAAAGAAGCAGGTCAGCCAGACGGGCGCGAGATAGATCGTGGCCAAAACACCCCACACCAGCATCAATCCCACAAAGGTGCCAATGGCGGCCAAGCCCAACAAGTCGGGGCGCCAGGCCTTCCACATGGGGCTGAGATCCGTCTGATTGGCGGCGAAAACCCAGCCCGGCGGATAATCCAGCTCCGCCTCGCCAAACAGGGAAAAGATGCGCACGGAATTGCGGCCAAACTCAAACTGGATGTCCGCCGGTGAACGCAGGGAACCGCCATGATCCAGATCCACGCTGAAGGCGAGAATCTTCCCCTCCGCCAATAGCACCGGGGAATCATCCCGCCAATCCAGCACGCCCGCATGGATGGCCCCGGCGTCCGGCAATTCGGCAATAGCCGCATCCACGGTCGGAAAGATGCCGTCGGAGAGGATCCACAACACGGCCAGGGCGGCACCCAAGGCAAAGATGGCTTGGATCAAGAAAAGGCGCTCGAAGGAGGCGCGGGCAAACGCCGCCACGCCGCGCGGCGTGATCGGGGCCCAGGCACACGCCGGCTCAGTCAACACACTCACGCCCCGAAAGATACAGAAGTTGGAAGGGCGGAGCTAGAAGATAGCAAGGGGGGACGATCCCGCACGGTCCCGCGGCTTAAGCAAAGCCACGCCATAAAGTGCCTGCTCCGCAGGCAAACGGAGTCGCAGCGCGACTCCGTCCACCACCAAAAGAAAACACAGGCCGAAGCCCGGCGGGGATCAAAGAACGATTGCGCTCAAACCTTGCCGGGACCAGCGACGCCGGGAGCGCTGGGAGCGCCGGGGGCACCGGGTTGCGGCGGGGGCACGACCATCACCGGCAATGGGAAGCGCATCTTCATCACGTCATCCACATTCACTTCCACGAAATAGGTGCCGGCGGTCTCAAACTTCACATTGCCAAAGAACATGGCGGTGGTGGCGCTCATCGCGGGATCGCGCAGTTCAAACTTGGATTCCCCCTTGCTGACCACCGTGGTCTGATCGGGCGCAATGAGCCGGACGGATTCCGTGAACTGGCCGATGCCGGCCGTCCAGCGGTTGAAAATACAAACGCGGGCGGCCGTGACCGGCAACTGCGGCACGCGCAGAAACTGAATCACGCCGATGAGGATGAGGTTGCCGGTGACTTCCTGGCGAATGTCTTCGCACATCAGGGAGCATTGTAAATCAGGGAGAATACGAGTGGCTTGCATGTTGTGGTTGGTTGGAATTGCGAATCGTTGCGAATCGTTGCGAATCGGGCGCTGTATCTCAAGCAAAAACCGTCGGCGGATGTTCCGGGGTGAAGGGCATTAGCTGAGAGATTTTCCGGCGGCCAGGACGGTGTTTTGCAGGAGCATGGCAATGGTCATGGGACCGACCCCGCCCGGATTGGGGGTGATCTTTCCGGCGATGGGCTGGACGTTTTTGAAATCCACATCGCCCACCAGCCTGGCACCGGTTTTGGTGGTGGCATCCGGCACGCGGTTGACCCCCACGTCCATTACCACCACGCCGGGTTTGACCATGTCTGCCTTGAGAAATTCCGCGACGCCCATGGCGGCGATGATGATATCCGCCCGCCGGCAATGCGCTGCGAGGTCGCGGGTGGCGGAGTGGCACAGGGTCACGGTGGCGTTGGCTCCCTGGCCCTTCTGGCACAGCATCGCGGTCATGGGTTTGCCGACGATGTTCCCGCGCCCGAGCACCACCACTTCAGCCCCCTCGGTTTTCACGCCGGAACGAGCGAGTAATTCCATCACGCCCGCCGGCGTGCATGGCCGGAAGCCCGTGGCATCACCCAGCATGAGTTTGCCCACATTAACGGGATGGAAACCATCCACGTCTTTTGAAGGTAGCACGCTGGAAAAAACCACTGATTCACGAATTTGCCGGGGCAAGGGGGCCTGCACCAGAATGCCGTGCAATTCCTTAGCCTCATTCAAACGGCCAATCAGCGCCAGCAGATCGGCTTCCGAAGTGTTGGCCGCGAGGACATGCGTTTGCGAAACAATTCCCAGCTCGGCGCAGGCTTTTTCCTTGCGACCGACATAGACCTTGGAGGCCGGGTCCTCGCCGACGCGCACGAACGCCAGTCCGGGAATCACGCCCCGAGCTTTGAGGGCTGCCACCTGCGCCGCCAGCTCACGCTGGATTTGCGCGGCAATGGCCCGTCCGTCAATGAGATTGTTCACGTCGTGAGCTTCACTGCCAACGGTTACTTTTTCAATTTTCCCGCCGGGGCAAGCGGCGATTTCGGGGCTGAAATAACGTGGATCTCCTTGATGGTCAGCACGGGGGTGTCTTTCCAGCGCGGGTCCATTTCTTCCTGACCTGTCACCGTGATGTGCATCCCGTTGTAGCGGCCGATGTTCAAATTGGTGCTGGTCGTGTTAAGATAGTCAATCGCCTTGTTATTCTCGGGATCAAACAGCTCAAAGTTGGAGGGGGCCACGGGACTGACCGAGTCGCGCACCGAGCCTTCGTGGGTCACGATGCGGGGCGGCGGATTGGTGTCGGTATCCACCAAGATGGGCGTGGGCATCGGCATGCTCATGACGGGCATCGCCGGAGCCACCGGCGGCGGCAGGACCACTGGCGGCGGGGCGACCACATGCGGCACAATGACCGGGGCCTCGGCCACCGGCGCGGGCGTCGGCGTCAGCACGGCCACCGGCGGAGGGGTGGCGGCGGGAGCCGCGCCTTCCTGTTTCAACAAACTGGCCGCGATGAAGGCAAACGCATTGGCTGGGGGCTGGATCTGAATCCAATCTCCCTTGGTGGTGACGGGCGTGACGGACGCGCCTTTTTCCACCACTCCCAGCACGCTGAAATTCTCACCCGGACCGCCGCGCAAGTTGAGCTTTTTCGCCACGATCACGTTGTTGGTGGCATCCACATATTTGGCATTGACCCACACCTTTTCGCTGGCAGGCAGCGAGATTTTCGCCCACTTGGCCGGTTCGCCAGCCTTGGGCTTGTCGAGATTGATTTCGGCGAGCACTGTCACGGTGTCGCCCTTTTTCACATGGCCGACCACTTCACCGTTGAGACCGGCCTGGCCGCGCAAATTGACCGTTTCGCCCACGACGGTGGCGGAACCCGGCACGAGCGCCGGCATCGCCTCGGCTTCCAGCGCCTTCTTTTCCTCGTTCTTCACTGAATTTTTCTCCGCTTTTTTGGCTTTCTCCGTGGCGGATTCCTCGTGCTTGGCCGGCTTGGCCACTTTTTTCCTGGCTTTGAGGGTTTTCTTGGCGGGGGCGTTTGTTTTGCTGTCGGATGCAGCCGCCTCGGGAGTGACCAACGGCGGAGACGTGGGCACCGGCGTGGCCGGCACCGCTGGGGCGGGCGTGGCCGGAGCCGGAGCCACCGGGGCTGCCGCCGCATGGGTTGCCGGAGCCGTCGGCTTCGGTTGGTTAACCTGCGCCACCGCAGTCGTCGCAAGCATCGTACCTAAAATCAACCAGCAGTTCGTTTTCATAAATCTGAAATCAAAGTCTTAATCTCCGCCGCGTTCAAGGTCCGCCATTTGCCGGGCTTCAATTCTCCCAGCCGGATGCGGCCAATTTGTGTCCGCTGCAACTTCTTCACCGTGAGTGCCTGCGACTCAAACAGCCGCCGCACCTCGCGGTTCTTGCCTTCGCCCAACTCCAGTTCCACCACGCTACGGTCGCGGGTGCCGGACACAAACCGGGCGGCGAGCGCCTGCAAGCGTTCCCCTTCATGGAAGATGCCCCGCTTGAACATCTGGAGCATCTCCGCCGTCACCTCGCCCTCCACGGTGGCGAGGTACTTTTTGCGGATCCCATAACGCGGATGCGTCAGGCGCAAGGCGAATTGTCCATCATTCGTCAAAAAAATCAACCCCTCACTGTTAAAGTCCAGCCGGCCCACGGTCTGCACCGTGCTCCACTCACGCGGAATCAGCTCGTAAATGGTGGACCGGTTCAGTTCGTCGTCGCGCGAACACACGCAGCCCACCGGCTTGTTCATGGCCAGATAAACCAATTTTTTCGCGCGCACGGACTTGCCATCCACAGCCACCTGGTCATGGTCCGGGTCCACTTTACAGCCCAGCAGGCGGACGGTCTGACCGTTCACGGCCACCCGACCCTCTAAAATAAACTGCTCGCCGGCGCGGCGTGAAGCCACCCCGGCATCGGCGAGATATTTTTGGAGGCGTACCAAAGCAGGTTGGCCAGTGGCCGGGGGGCTCATATTTTCCCTTGCCCCCGGTCACCCGGCCCTTAATCAGGCTTCGGGTTTGGTTTTACGGAGGCCGGTGATGCGTTCACCCGGCTTCCATTGACCACGCTTCTTGAGGAGTTCAGTGCGCTCGAAACGCTTGAGAACGTTGCGCTTGCCGCCCAAGGTGGACGCGGCACGGAGACTGCGATGCTGTGACATAAATGCGATTAATCAGTTGTTAAAATGGGTGTTAAGCATAACAAAACCTCGCCATGCTGCAATGGAAATGTCATGCCCGGCAGGAAATGCATCATTTCCCGCGATTTACGAATCCGGAAGGCGGATGAAAAGGATTGGTGGATTGATGGATTGGTGGATTGGAGGATTGGTGGATTGGTGGATTGGTGGATTGGTGGATTGATGGATTGATGGATTGATGGATTGGTGGATTGGTGGATTGGTGGATTGATGGATTTATGGATTGATGGATTGGAGGATTGATGGATTGGAGGATTGGAGGATTGGAGGATTGGAGGATTGGAGGATTGGAGGATTGGTGGATTGGAGGATTGATGGATTGGTGGATTGGTGGATTGGAGGATTGGTGGATTGATGGATTGGTGGGAAACGAGGTTGCCATGTTTTGTGGATATGGATCTGGGGCATGGTTCTGGATTTATGGATTCGTGGAACTCAAAGGTGACCTACCCGGACTGACTCGGACTTGGGCAGGGATTTGGGGATGGGGAACAGCAAAAGGCAAACATAAGTTGCGCTGACTCTTTCGTCCCTGACGGGACTTTGACACGGCGGGGCGCAAACCCAGCGATGAATCGCTGGGCTATTTTCTTTCGCCCTCCGGGTTGGGCGCGGCGCGCACGGAGTGACGCGCCCTACCTTGGGCGCGCGGCAAGACCTTTCGATCTCATGGCCCACTTCGGAATTCGGCTTGAAAGGTGTTAACCACTACCGGGTGCGACTTGGCGCTGGATGGGTGGATTAGTGGCGCTCAAAGGTCGGACTGACTCGGACTGACTCGGACTTGGGCTAAACCCGAACTCCGAAGTGGGTACGCGAAACTCGATCAAAGTCTTGATCGGCAGCGGGTCGGGAAGGCGACGCCGGGGAAATTTTGCACCCGCTGGTTGCAAGCGCGGCGCGCACGGAGTGACGCGCCCCACCGCCCAAGGGATGGCGTGTGGCCGGGAGGTTTCGGCGGTTGAAGCCTTGGGAAAGCTGGGTTGTTTGGATGGCAATAGCGTCATGCGCAAGCCCGCGGCGAAACCAGGCCACAAAGTGCCTGCTCCGCAGGCAAACGGAGTCGCAGCGCGACTTCGTCCACCATCGGAGGCTCGCGCGGGAGGGGGCGCTGGATATGACCACCCCTCACCCTCAATCCCTCTCCCCGTTGAGGGGAGAGGGAAGCCAATGGCGATGCGGCCAGAACGCTTCGACGTTTTAGCTGCGAGCGTAACAGACTTACAAACAGTCACTTGCACAATGTGTTTCTTAAGTTCGGGTTCAAAGATGTGACCTACTCTGACCTGGTCTGACTTTGGCGCTGGATTGGTGGTGATGGGGTCTGGGGCCTGGATGGGCAAACGAGGGTGATCCAGTTCGCGCTGACTCTTTCGTCCCTGACGGGGCGCAAACCCAGCGATGAATCGCCGGGCTATTTTCTTTCGCCCTCCGGGCTGGATGCAGGTTTCGGGTGGTCATTTGAGCTTATGCCGAAGATTTGGTCCACTTTGGCGACGATGGCGAGGCGGTCTTCGTCGCTGAGGGGGAGTTTGGGGTCGCGCCGTTGTTTGATTTCTTGCTGGGCGGCGGCGAGGGCGTCGCGGTGTTGTTGCCGCTCGAGTTCGACGCGCTCGCGTTCCAATTTCAGCCGGGCGGCGGAATGGCTGGCGCGCTGGAGGGCGGTGACGTCGCAAACGGACTGGCGCAAGAGTTTGACGCGTTCGGGGCCTTCGGGGAGGGTGGCGAGATGGCGGCGCAGGGAGTGCAGATATTGCGCGGCGAGCCAGTCGGCGGCGACATCGGCGATGGCACCGCCGGCGGCGCGGGCCAGTTCCTCGGTTTCGGCTTTCATTTCGGCCAGCAGGGTTTTTAGTTCGGCGAATTTGGCGTTCTTCACCGTTTGATGTTCGATCAGGTCATTCATACTTTTTTCCACAACTCTAGCAGGGGACCTTGGACATAGGCTGTCCAAGGTGAAAAAAAGACGGATGAACCGCAAAGAACGCAAAGAACACAAAGACAAGGGGTTGCGGCTAAAATGACCGCAGAGACGCGGAGGCGCAGAGAAAAATATTTCAACCACGGATGGACACGGATGGACACGGATATAAAAAC